>Ga0265797_10002804_pt1 | contig 28759 bp, 20 predicted proteins | sample P2T30metagenome_FD_192433 | JGI IMG/M metagenome (GOLD analysis project Ga0265797, IMG submission 192433) | Plant litter microbial communities from East Loma Ridge, Irvine, California - P2 T30 | ecosystem: Environmental > Terrestrial > Plant litter > Unclassified | place: USA: California...
CAAAAACATACAACAGGCGGGATTCCCAGATGGTCACCCACTCTAGTACTAGTCGCCCGGTTCAGTGCTTATGTATGGCAGAGCGGACGGGATGCCCAGTTTTCACTGACCTGTGGTCGTATGTGGTTGCTGGATAATCATGTCAATTTATGAAGCTTTAAAAATTGTGTAGCAAATTCGCATTAGCGTGCGCCTAATCTCCAGATTCAAAGCCACTCTATAGTAGCGTTTTTGTCTCTCGCAGAACTGCGAGTCTCTATTGGATTTCCATCCCACTTCATCAACAACAATACTGAAACTAGCACTTGCAACCACAAAGTCCCCGCTCCTGTAACTCTAGCCCATAACCACATTCGGCTCCCCAACCTTAACAACATAACACGCAACAACTTTCAGATCTTCTGTCTCGCTGACATTCTCCGCTCGCGTGTGCGACAGCTCCGCGTAGTCGAGGAAACTATCCCCAGCGTGGAAAACCTGCGGTCCCGCGTCGCCTTCCCATTGAGAAGTAATGCTTCCTTGCACAACATAGTTGGGACCTGCAATGGGGTGATGGTGTACAGGCGCCCCAACCCCGGCTGGATACTCCAGGAGAACCATGCGATGTTCCCAGCCTGGGAGGGCAGGTATGGGGATGGCCTGGAGGATGGTGCGCTTCACCGACTTCTCTTGTTGAGTGGCTTCTGACATGATTTGATTTGTTGTTCGTGTTTTGAGTGGCAAAGATAGTAAGTCGGTGATCAGGGTCTTGGTCTGCGTTGGATGGAAATCTCTTGATGTGTGTGATGATCTTAACAGACCAGGGCAGATCTTGACTTCTTGAGCTATACTTAAAGACTATGCTGTGAGCTATACTGCCTTCTATGTAGTTGGTACATGTATCAGACCCTACATATAATCAATAAGCATGCACGCCCTTCAGAGCGTCGGTAAGCAAGCCTCACTTAAGATTACCAATCTTGCCCAGAAACAAGTTTTGGAAAAGCCAATCAACTAGATTTCTGCAGCTAATAGCCATCCGGGCATTGCTTACGCCGATCTAAGATCTGACAGAATGGATTTAACCGGCCGCCCTCAAAGGCTTACAGTAGCTTGGCTCGCTTGTTAAAAGATACACTGCAGGAATATACTATTCTAATGCAATCCATCTCTTACTAAGCCGAGACGGATCGCGAATACAGTCCATTAACCCAAGCATCTTCAGCACTTTGCTTTACCTCTCCATTGAAACTCGCAAACATCTCCTCCAACAACGGTCTAACTGGTCCAACCCTCATGAACAGAAAACTCACCCCTCCGCTCCAAGTCTCGCGCTGCACCAACCTCGTTGCAGCGCCATTCTGCAAAGGCACAAACTCCCAAGTGTGCGCAGCAGTAGTCCCCAGCTTGGTGCCTTTGAGCGCGAAAACGTTGTCGGAGTTCTCTTGCACAGCAGTGCGACCGGAGCCGAAGTAATTGTCAATTCGGATCACATCCCCCTCACGTAAGGTGCGAGCGTCGTAGACTCGTGCGGATGTGGCGAGGTTGGTGACGGAGATGTTAGCGCTGAACTTGTTCGTCCAGTGTTTCTGTAGAGAATAGTCTAAGCACTAGTCACACTCTGTTAGCATAGTCACCAACCAGAAGCGTATCATTGGCGCAAGTGACTGATGGTCCGCGAAAAGCATGATTTACTTACCTTTTCACGAACGACCGTTGCTGCAGCGCTGATGTCTTCCGTCGTGTGGATACTTGCGCTGTTCCAAGGAGAGAGGATAAGGGCAACGAAAATGCTGACTATGGCGATGATGGTCGCCGAAACACCGTTGCGCAGCATATCGCTATCGGTCCAGGATGTTGCACGTACAGACTCGTTGGATTATACACCGAGTCAGAGCGCGAATTGGCGATCGATTGACTCGGTCTGGTCATCATATGGCACACAGCATAAGCAGCTCACGGTAGTTCAGCCGCAGCTGAAGGATCCGATCGGCGTTGATCCCGCAAGGAAAGAGACTAGTCTGACTGTATAGAATAGCTGTGATATAGTTACCTCCCGCCGACGATTCCCAGCGCACTATGTAGAGGGAGGGAGAAAATGACTCTTGGGCATCTCATCACTCGTGAAAATTGCATCTAGCAAAGTCATACCAAAATGACTGCCTACTCGATACTCGAAAAGATCTTTTTGTCAGCGCCACACACCACATCCTTGGTCACGAACCACGTGAAATCATTCCGAGCACGATCCCAAGTACATATACTACTAGCTGACTGTCCCTCCGGCCCAACGCATTACATCTTGCGATCGCTCGAGACATAGCATTTGGGCGTATCGCAATCATTGTTCGTGTAGCCCGGATTGCAGTAAAACTCGCCGAATTGGAGATATTGGTCGTCTCTAACATAGGCGCTGACTCCTATGTCTCCGCCGTAACTGCCAAGAAGGCGAAGGGAGCAATCGGAGTCGAGGGTGAATTGGGACGGCGGTGTAGTTCCATCGAAGGGTATGCCCAGAACCCCCAAGTTGTAGGGGTAGTAGATGTTTGGGCCCGCCAGGGTGTTGACGCTGGCTCCGGTGGCGCGGATGTTGAAGTACGAGTTTGTCGTTGTTGCAGTTTGGGTCTGGGTTACGGTTTTGGTGATGTACGTGGTGATGACCTGCGGAGGAATCAGCGGCGGGATTGGCTGAAGAGTTCGGAGCGGTGACACATACGTTCTGCGTCGATGTGCTGATACCAGGTACCGTGTTGTAAGATGTTGCCGTCGAGGTAAAAACCGGAATTGAAAGACATTTGCACGCAGAAGATATGATGGCGGCAGCTGTGTAGGTTGCCAAACATGCTGGTTTCGGAACTGTGCTTACGCCACGTTTGGTAGGTGCTCTGCTGCAAGTGCCGGTAGGAGGAACGCCACTAACAGTATAGTCATCAGACGTTGGTTCAAACTGTGGATCAGGATCGCGAGAGCCCAACACTTACAGAGTGGCAGTGGAAGTCTCCGTAGCATATCTCGTTCCCTTACTTGTTGACGTCGGAACCGTGACCACCACAGTAGCCGTATAACTAGACCAAAGCTTTCAGTAATGTTGAACCGCTGTATATTTAGCGAACCCACTTGATACCTTGTCGCTTGTATTCTCTTTGTCGTTACTACAGGCTTGAGCGAAAGGTACGAAGAACAGTATGAAGTAGCCTGGGGTTGAGCCTTTGCTTTTGTGACGAGGCCAGTCACTACAGCACAGAAGACTGAAGTCGGGTTGACAGTCGCCTGCTCCGAAGCAGGCTCAGCGATTGACGAGGCCACAGATGCAGCAATTAGTAAGACTGCAGCATTGAGTAGAAGCATTGTTACAGGTGGTACCCCGAGTCAACGGACGCTGTGCTTCATAGCATAGTGAGAGCAGTTAGATGGAACCCAGGGACATACCAGCTCTTGTACATCCAATGCCAAGGTTGTGGTTCGCGAAGAAGCGAAGCAAGTTCTCAGATACTAGCGCCATGAAGTCTATCATTGGGGCTAGATTCCTCTAAGACTCGGTGGCTCCACGAGGATGAGAACAGCCTTTTGCGCTCGAGGCAGATCGAGTCGAAAATGTATCTCGAAACGCATTGCTCACGAGATCATGCGGCTGCACCGAAGGAAATATCGTTTGGCGTATAGGTCGTCGTGCACTTGTTGATAAATCTCTCTCGCTGGAGGAAAACCTGATATACATCGCACTGAAGGGCATGACAGCCCAAGACCTCGCCAGTTCTACGAGATCATGCGACAGGCAAATACCGCGCAGCATACGTGCTTCTAGACGTTGTTTCCTGACGGCAATGATCTGCCGCCAGCGGACTCGTTGCTGGGCCTACACACAAAGGAGGGCGTGTCCTGAGAAGACGCGAAGCATATCAAACGCAAGAGTTAGTGGCTATCAGCGAGACAGACAGCCCGACAGCCTGAGCTCAGCCACGTGGTGCAAGAAGATCTGGCCGGAAGCTCGTGGTTTAGGTTTGTGTGCAGTCGAGAGGTACTGTACATGTATTCGCCTCTGAGGTATGTTCTCTCCACGAGATCGTGAAGCAAACGCAGAGCTCAAGGCTGGCGTCGAAGCTCTCAAAAAGCTTCTACGTGGAGGCTTGGATCCAGACGTAGCTTGAAGCTATATCCTCACTTGGACCTAAGAACTGTCCTGCCTGAATAATCTCAAAGTCAACAGATCGAACTTACCACAAGGAAACATACGTACGCTGATCTCACTCTACGTCAAGAGCTGTAAGTCGTAACATGTCTCATTCATTGCCAATCATAAACCTCCCTCCCATCTCTATACAAACGCGCACGCGCACTCCCCAGCGACACGCACGCAAACCTCCAAATGCCACTCTACCTCCCTCCCCCATCCATGCTCACCATTTCTTCCACGACCACACTCAAAAGTCAAACTCCCCCCTCAGCGCATCCAAATCCATATCCGGGCCCACGCGATCCGACAAGTCGCGCCTGTTCATGCTCATGAACGTCCTGCGCAGCGTATCATACAAGTTCGTGCTCTGGTTCTGCGCCAGCAGGCCCTCAACAACTGAGTCATCCACAGCGTTGCCGTTGCCGTCTGACAGCAGCTCAGCAGCCTTCTGCCTGCCCTCGGTTTCAATAACGCGATGCATGCTCAGCGCGCCTAGCAAATGCGAAGCCGCCTGCTCGTTGACGCCCAAGTTAATACAGCTGACACCTAAGTTGTAGCGCGCGCGGACGAAATTCGAATTGATTTCCAGCGCGCGCGAGTACGCCTCGATGGCCTCCTCGGAGCGGCCGCTGTTAGCGAGCGTCGCGCCGAGGCGGTTCCACAAGAGGTGCTCCTCGCCTTCCTTCTTCATGCTGCCGTGCTGGGCGCTATCGAGCGCGGCGGTGAAGCAGTCGACGGCCTTGTCGTAGTCTTCGCTGCCGTAGAAGAGGACGCCGAGGCCGACTTGGACGTCGACGTCGACGCCGGTGCCTTCGGGGTTGAGCTGCGCGGCTTCGAGGAAGAGGTCTGTGACGCGCTCTTGCAGTTGGGCGCGGCCGGTGAAGCTGATGTGTTCCTCTGAGGGGTCGTCGAGGCCGCGGGGGGTGACGCCGAGTTGCGGGTAACGGACGCTGACCCAGCGTTCTAGGGATCTGTAGGCGAGCGAGTCGAAAGACTCGTTGGTGTAGGAGACTGCGAGGCCCATGAGAGCTTCGAGGTTGTCCGGGTCCAGCTTCAGGGCCTGCTCTAGTGCGCGTATCGCGGGTGACTCTTTCTCGTTCTGTGCTTGTGCTTGTCCGAGCGCCACCCAGGCTTCTACAAAATTTTCGTCTCGTTGCACGGCTGCTTCGAATGCGAGTGCTGCGAGAGAAAGATTGCCACCTTCGCGGACAATTTTCATGCCTTCCTCGTATGCATTCGGTACATCCTTGAAAAGATTGTTCTCCTCAAAGAGGTAATGTCCGAGCTCTCCAGAGAATTGATCGTGCGTCCGTAGGCCGTCAAACCCTTGTGCGCTGTCGAAGTTCTGCCATGCATCTGCCTCGTCCCCAAAGTGCTTGTAAGCTTCTTCCTCCGCGAGCATATCCCTAGTAGCGTTAGTCTCCTGCTGTATACCGTTCCAAATGGATTCGAAATCGCCAAAATTGGTTTCAGACCTGCAGCGCGTAAGCTGCAAGCCCTCGTGCATCCGCAAATGTAAAAAGGTTGAGAACTCACCGATCAACACCATCAAGTTCCTTCTCAATAGCCGCCTCAGCCTCCCGATCAAGAGCATCCAGATCCTGCCCCTGATCCGAACTCAACTCCTCAAACTGCTTCTCCCAGTCCGTATCACTCAGCTCTTGCACTCTGCCTTTCCCCTTTCCCTGCATCTGCTCCGGCATCTGCGGCTGCTGCATGCCCATGCCACCTCCAAACATAGGCCTCTGCATCCCCATCCCCATCCCACCACCGTACATCGGCGCTCTATACGCCGGCCCCTGCTGCTGCTGCGCAAAAGCCGGACTGCCCGCCCTCTGCGCAGGACTCATCTGGCCCTGCCTGAACTGCGCAAACTCCTGCGGATTGAACCCACCACCTCCACTCCTCATCTTCCCCATCTCCTCCGGCGCAAACCCCCCCTGCTGCGCAAACTCGCCCGCCCACTGTCCTCCGCCGCCACCACCACCATAGCTCCTCTCCAACGACTCAGCCTCCCTCCTCATCTGCTCCATGTGAAACGAGCTGTTATTAGGCATCTGCTCGCCGAACTGCGGGCCCTGCTGCGCGAAGTCCTGGAACGCCGCATCGTCGGGTAGGCCCTGCTGGGAGCGGAAGCCATTGAGTTGAGGGTTGCGGGCGTTGGTGAGGCGGTCGCGCTGCAGGGATGTGTCGGCGGCGGACTGCTTTTGGAACTGGGCGAGGGGGTTGGCGGCTGTGGAGCACTCTGGGCCGCCGAGGAAGGACATGGTGTGATTGTTGTGAGTGTTGTGGTTGTTGTGGGTGTGGCGATGTGTTGATATCGTTGGTGGAGGGGTGTGGGATGAGTTTTGGTGGGGTTGTCTTGGGGTCGCTATTGGTCGCCTCACGCGGTGTGGAAATGTGCTGGCAGGTGTAGGGCGTGAAGTTAAGTGACGAGTTGTTCTCTGATGTCGTTTGGTATAGAGAAAAAAACAGCAGCAAGTGAAGAGTAGACAAAGTCACCAAGAATGCTCAGATGGCCGTGGTCGGTTGACTAAAGCACGACGTCTCTGCTTGTGCCGAGGTCTCGCACGGCGTAGATTGGGATTATGTCAGTCAGTCCCCCTTGCTGCTGTGTCGCCTGGTTCACAAGCCGGCTCGGCTACTGCATTCTCGCTCCATATACTAAACGGGAAGTCGTTTCCGAGCAACAATTGCAAAAGTACATGTTGTAGCAAAGTAATAACGACTACAAATGTGTAAAAGTCGTAGTCATGTTATGAATAAAAGTACACTTTTCGGATGTCTATTCTACACTGTCGTACAGCCATCATATATGTACAGCAAAGGCTCTCCAACTATCTCATCTCCGCCAAATCGTACAAGCCTCGCCACCAAACGGTGTCTGCTTCGCTTGCGATGCAAGTATACCTAGAAGATATCCTGGTATAGTGGAAAGCAGTCTCTGGTGCTGGCGGAGACGTCGTGTGGTATCAAGAGTATGCGATCACTTCTTCAACGCTCTAGTCGAGGTCGTTGCCGTCGTCACGGTCGCGCCTCTCGCGTCTCTCGTACCTGTCGGACCTGTCGGTCCTGTCGGTCCTCTCGCGGCGGGAGGGTCTGTCACCGTCCTCCTTCGCCTGGCCAGAGTAGTCCACTCTAAGCTGACGTCCGTAGACAGATTTCTGCTCGAGAGCCTTCTTTGCGACAACAGCGCTGTCGACATCGGTGAAGTCGGCGTGTGCGAAACCTCTCGGTTGTCCGGAACGACGGTCGATGGCAACCCTGACGTCTAGCACGTTCTTGATGCTTCTGAAAAGGTCTGTGAGGTTGTTGTTAGTATTCATTCACGAGACAAGATGTTGCTCGACATTTCTCACCGTTCAAATCCCTGTCGCTCATCTGGTAGGACATGTTGCCAATGAACAGAGTCTTGCTGGGCTCTGCGCTTGACTTCTGGTTCCTCTTGTTGTCCCTGCTGTTGTTGTTGGCTTCGCGACGCCTGTGGTACTGCACGGAGATCCTCCTGCCCTGGAAGACCTTCTGGTCCAGAGCTTCGCGAGCAGCATCGGCTTGCTGCTGGTTGAGGAACTCAACGTATGCGAAACCTTTGCTCAGGCCCCTGTCGTCGGTAACAACTCTGCTGTTCGTGACCTCACCGTACTTGGCGAACTCGGCCTCAAGCTGGGGAGCGGTGACCTCAAAGAAGAGGTTGCCAATGTAAAGAATCTTGCTCGGGGGCGCGGGCGGACGGCTGTCGTAGGGTCTGCGCTCCTGGAAGGTTTCCCTGGTGGATGCGGCGGTGTTGCGAGCATAGCGGGTTGCCTCGGCGGCGGCAGATTGCGCCTGTTCGCTGACTTGCGAGGTGGCTTCAGATGCCTGTTGGTTGAGCTTGGAAGCAGTCTCTGATGTCTGCTCGCTAACCTTGGAGGCAATTTGTGATGCCTGCTCAGTGGCAGACGCAGCAGCATCCTGAGCTCTCTCCTTGGGCTGCTGGGTGAACTCGCCAACAGCCTGGGCGGCCTTTGCGGCAGCATCAGAGACAGTGTCCTTGGCCTTCTCTGCGATCTCAGAAGCCTGCTCGAGGACAGGCTTGGACTGGTGCTCGCTCTGGCCTACAGGCTCGGAAGTAGTGCCTGAAGACTCGGAGAGCGCATCCTGGCCGGAAGATGTGGTGCTGGACGAGGGTGTGGTAGTGGTCTCGGAGGTGGAGACGCCTTCTGACTGGCCGAGAGGCTCAGATGTGGTTCCTGATGACTCGGAGACGGCGTCCTGGGCAGCGGTCTCGGTCTCCTTCTTTTGCTCCTCGGCGCGCCATATTCTTGACTGGTGGAAAGAACGGGTAAGAGAGGGGATGGAGGACTGGAAGCTGTTCACGCGAGGGGTGGCGCGGAGCTGGCGGGGCGCAGAGACTGCGCGAGCGGCGGCGCGGCGGAAGATGTACCTGTGGTGATATATTAGTTGGATGTCTTGCAATGAAGGAGATGGACGGGATGGAACGTACATGGTGGCGGAAGGGTATAGAGAATTACGAGTAGCGCTGGATGCAAATAGAAGTGCAGTCGCCTTTCAATGATGAGATGGCGATATCTGCGCGTGAAGAGAAGGAAGGTGGAGATGGGGTGATGGGTGTTGTTTGTGTTTGTGTTGCGATTGTTGCAATATATCCAGCATGCAGATAGGGTCTTCGTCCCCAGCTGGAACATTTGCAGCGCACGACCCCCGAGTCTGCTGGAGGTCTCTCTCTCTCTCTCCGCATCTACATCATCAAGCGAGCTGGCCTAGCTCACGGATAGCTCCGCCAAAGGTACGTGTTCAGTTGTTAGAGCTCCCTCAATCACCACCACCAGATATACCCACTGCTTGCTGCTACACCACCCTCCAATGCCACCACCTTCCACCCGCTAAACCACCCTCCTCTCCGCCACCGTCACCATGGCCGCCGACGTCGCGTCCCCGCCCGGTGCCGACTTCTTCCTCAAGGGCGAGTCTGCCCGCAACACCCGTGGCCTGCTGCGTCTGATCATCCTGTGCACCATTGCTGCCGCCGCCGTTGCCAGCAGACTGTTCTCTGTTATTCGCTTTGAGAGCATTATCCACGAATGTATGTCAACTGATCGATATATACTGCTTTTGCATGTGTACAATACATCCAGACGAGCACATACTAATCAAGCCATTGAACAGTCGACCCTTGGTTCAACTTCCGAGCCACCAAGTACCTTGTCCAGCATGGCTTCGCCAACTTCTGGGACTGGTTCGATGACCGTAAGTATTCCAATTCATCCGTATCGATCAACACAACCCTCCCTGACACCTCTTCCCTCCAGGAACATGGCATCCCCTAGGCCGCGTCACCGGCGGTACCCTCTACCCAGGCCTCATGGTCACATCCGGTGCCATCTACCACGCCCTCCGCTGGCTCACATTCCCCGTCGACATTCGCAACATCTGCGTGCTGCTTGCGCCTGGCTTCTCCGGCTTGACCGCCTTCGCCGCCTACCTGTTGACCACCGAAATGAGCACGAGCCCGTCAGCTGGTCTGCTCGCGGCCGTCTTCATGGGCATTGCACCCGGTTACATCTCACGTTCCGTCGCTGGCAGCTACGATAACGAAGCAATCGCCATTTTCCTCCTGGTCTTCACCTTCTACCTGTGGATCAAGGCCGTCAAGGTCGGAAGCATTATGTGGGGAGGCCTTACAGCCCTCTTCTACGGATACATGGTCAGCGCATGGGGTGGATACGTTTTCATTACAAACTTGCTGCCTCTGCACGCCTTTGTGCTGATTTGCATGGGCCGTTTCAGCCCCAGGCTATACGTCAGCTACACCACCTGGTACGCTCTTGGAACGTTGGCTAGCATGCAGATTCCTTTCGTTGGTTTCTTGCCCATTAGGAGTAGCGAGCACATGTCTTCGCTTGGTAAGTTCATTTTGCAGTATCAATCAAGAGCCAGCACTAACATCTTTCAGGCGTCTTCGGTCTGCTCCAGCTTGTTGGTTTCGCCGAGTGGGTTCGCTACCAGCTCCCCTCCAAGCAGTTCCAGACTCTCCTCCGCGCAATGGTCTTGATTGTGTTCGGTGGCGCCTTTGCTGGACTGGTCCTGCTTACCGTTTCTGGAACCATCGCACCCTGGACTGGCCGTTTCTACTCTCTTTGGGACACTGGCTACGCCAAGATTCACATTCCCATCATTGCCTCCGTTTCTGAGCACCAGCCGACTGCCTGGCCCGCCTACTTCTTCGATCTCAACATGCTCATCTGGCTCTTCCCCGCCGGTGTGTACATGTGCTTCCGTGAGCTCAAGGACGAGCAGGTCTTCGTCGTCATCTACGCTGTGCTTGCCAGTTACTTCTCTGGTGTTATGGTCCGTTTGATGCTTACTCTCACTCCCATCGTGTGCGTGGCAGCCGCCATCGCTCTCTCTCAGATTCTTGACACCTACATGGTGGCCTCTGAACCCGACGAGGATGCTAGCAAGTCCAATGGCTCTGCCAACGGTTCTACTTCCATCAAGGACAAGGTTGCATCTGCTTCCGACTCTCTGCGCTCTACCAAGTCCCCTATTGTCGGCATCTACTCTTACCTTTCCAAGTCCGTCATTACCGGAGCCGTGACCGCATACCTCCTTCTCTTCGTCCTCCACTGCACCTGGGTCACCAGCAACGCCTACTCTTCTCCCTCTGTCGTGCTTGCCTCCCGCATGCCGGACGGCAGCCAGCACATCATCGATGACTACCGTGAGGCCTACTACTGGCTCCGTCAGAACACTGAGCAGAATGCCAAGATCATGAGCTGGTGGGACTACGGCTACCAGATTGGTGGCATGGCCGACCGTCCCACTCTGGTCGACAACAACACCTGGAACAACACCCACATTGCCACCGTCGGTAAGGCGATGAGCTCCCGCGAGGAGGTCAGCTGGCCTATCATGCGCCAGCACGAGGTCGACTACGTTCTTGTCGTCTTCGGTGGTCTTCTTGGCTACTCTGGTGATGACATCAACAAGTTCCTCTGGATGGTGAGAATCGCTGAAGGTAAGCACAAATTTCGAGCCCAAGCACAAACATGAAACCACCCACTAACACTAATTCCCAGGCATCTGGCCCGACGAAGTCAAGGAGCGCGACTTCTTCACCGCCCGCGGCGAATACCGCGTCGACGACCAAGCCACCGACACCATGAAGAACAGCCTGATGTACAAGATGTCCTACTACAACTACAACTCGCTCTTCCCCGCCGGCCAGGCCCAGGACCGCGTCCGCGGCTCCAAACTGCCCGCCGTCGGCCCCGAGCTCAGCACCGTCGAGGAGGCCTTCACCAGCGAGAACTGGATCATCCGCATTTACAAGGTCAAGAAGCCCGACAACCTCGGCCGGACGCTGCAGGAGGCGACGGCGTTCGAGAAGGGCAACAAGCGCAAGAAGGCGGGCAAGAGGAAGGGGGCTAGGGTTTTGAGGGTTGAGTAGTAGGTTTTTGGCTGCTTGGCTTCTTGACTTCCCTTCTGTCTCTCTCGCTTCTTGTTGAAAGAGATGCTGCTTTCTTTTATGTAAACATATTGAGTCGAATCTTTGATAGAGGCTGATTTTGAAAAAAGTATGTGATTGCATGTGATTTGACATTTTTGCGGATTTCGGTTCTTTGTGAGTCTTGCGAATGAGGGTTTTGTCGCGATGTCGTATACAGAATCACTGATCTTGCCATATGTCCAATGGGCGTGCAAGGAGAGGACGTGGGTTTGCTTCGTTCGTGGTCTGTCTTTTTCAACAAGAGATGGTGTGTTGAAGGGTTAGGGTTGGTGCAATGACCAAACACCGATTTCAACCACAAAAATAAACGTAGTAGCATCAGTGCCTGTTTGGATTGAATGGACGTAAGTGTCATTGATCGAGGAACTTGGTGAGTACTGACAGCACGCCTTCATGTAGGTTCGCCGGTCGTTTGGCCATCATTCTCGTCGTATCTTGGAGATTCTGTCTGTGATGGTGTTTGTTGACCAAGGAGGGAGTCTCTGCACGACGTGTGTGCCTTTGCCATGGAGAAAGCACCACAACGATTATTGACGGGCTGAACAAAGGCTTATCAGCTTTCGGTTTACGCAGCTTCGTCGTCGTTGAGTGTCATCGCGACTGTTTCTGGCACGGTTATAGTCTCGCTACCGCGTTCACGATGTTAAGGCTGGACCGTGCTGTCAATCTTATGTGCGTTATCTGTCTATCTGTATCCGCATAGAAGCTGTTTCGACTGCCTCTTTACATGGCACTAAGAAGCAGTAGTACCGGAGTTATCCTCGCAAGAGAAGGCAGAACCTGGACAATCATTAGCAGTGTTCCAGCGCCATCTTATCTCATCATCACCATGAAATAGACTCACCAATCCGCCCACTAGCATACGCATCCTTGATCTGCACCACCACTCCATACGTCCCCCCAACACAAACAAACACCCCCAACGGAATCATCAGCGCCGTAATCCAGAACACGACCCGCTGCCAGAACCTCCCCCTCCGCCACTCCATATGATCATAACACCACAACCACCCCGGCAGCGACAGCGCAATAGGCGCAAAACATAACGACCCCGTCAGCGAAAGCAAATAATTGAAAATCGGAATCGCCTGCGCCAGGATAAACGCGATCGCTCCGAGCCCGCTCGTGCAGCCCAGCCATGTCGCCCAGTGCACCCAGGTGTCTGATTGCAAGTGCTCGGAATTTCGCAGAATCCGCACGAAGACGTACTTCGCTCCGACGTGCAGGTACAAGCAACCAGAAACCAGCAGGCCGATGAACCCGACTCCGTACGCGATGATTTTGATTTTTGGTCCAGCGGATCCGAGCGACGGCACCGCGACCCACGCGCCGCAGTAGTAGTACACGACCAGCGAGAAGGAAGTGTACGATGCGATCACGATGGCCATGCAGAGGTAGAGGGATTTGCGGAAGTCGCGCGGCTCGCGCATTTCGGAGATCACGGGCAGGAAAGCTGAGGTGCCGGCGTAGGAGACGAAGATGGAGCAGGTGGCCACCATGCCGGCGGCGAAGGTCGGGTGGGCGATGGCGGCGAAACCGAATTCGAAGTCGCCTGTTTGGGGAGCGGCTGCTGGGCGGTCGTTTTGGGTGACGGCGACGACGACGATGAAGACGGCGATGAAGACGGAGGCGAAGCCGGCCCAGGTTAGCCAGCCGATCTGCAGGGTAGTGTTAGCAATGCCTTTGGAATAATTTACAGCTGTGATGTGTGATATCACTTACTTGAGACATCTTCCTAAACGACGCCGCCGCAACAACCAAAACCATCGCCACAAACGAAAACCAATTCGTGCAAACAGCATGTCTGGAAAACACATTGAACGCAATCGAAACGCCTAAAATCCCCGACCCCGTCAAAAGCACATACGCAACAATAAACAGCGCGCCCGTAATCTCCCTCACAATCGGCCCACCAACAACCTCCGCCATATCAGCAATACCGTGACATCCACGATGGTTGTTGCGGAAGTCGCCCTGGATCACGGCGGCCCATGTGTTCAAGAGACCCCAGCCTAGGACGCTGAGAGTGCCGCCCACGGCGCCTAGATCGTACATCGCAGTTGGAATTGTGAGGACACCGACGGCGAAGATGACTTTCAGGAAGATGACGGTTGCGCGCGGCCATTCGACTGTGCGGAAATTGACGCCGGCGGTCGTCTTGAAGACTTCGAACTCTTCGTTGTCGTTGGCGTTGAAGACGCCGCCGGCGATGGGAGCAGGCGCGTCTCTCTCCACGTCGGAGTGAGCATCGTGGGGATATGTCTTCTCCTGTGGCGTGTCCATGGTTGATGGGGAGTGTGAGGAAGATGCGCAGGTATGGAAAGGGCAGGAAGACCCAGGGTATATAGACCAGGAACCTACCGCGACCTGTCGATCGACAATGGCTGCTACATGGGAACTACCAGTGGCAAAAGCCGTCCAGCGTATCGCATCGCATGTACTGATAGCCCGACAAGGGAGCAGACGGCATGCCCAGGGAGTGCCTGCCTACCTACCAGGTCCAGCGATAACGCGGCGCATCATCATCAGGCGACGGTGCAAAGCAACGGGGCACGCATCGGTGCATCAAGACGACAGCATAGCCAGGGTTCAAGTTGGCCAGAGAGGCATTGCAGCCCTTGGTATCAACAGCACGTGCATGGTTATGTAAAGCCAAGCGGGCACTCCGTGACGAGATCGTGGGGGATGATCCGATAAGGACAAGAACGGCGCGACGGCGCGGAGGAGGAGACGACGATAGCGATAGCACGGTGGAGAGTGAGGAGAGGGGATGGTTCATGTTTGTAACGAGCTTGGTTTCGTTCCCCTAATAATTCCAAGGCGGTTGAATTGCGGGTTCAAGGTGCAACGATAGTGAGGTGTGCCGTTATTGCCGATACGAAAGCTTAGGAGGTACTGACCAAGGACACAGCACAGCATAGCAATGGTCACCGACGCCGATAGAGCCAACCTCATTGCGTACGTCCGTAGCCATGCCTCGCGCGTCAAGAACCCTTCTCGACGCACTCCCGCGCGAGAAACCATCTTTAACAATGCAGACAACGTCGAGAGACAGCTGCAAGAAGATGGTCATAAGATCTGGGGCTGGGTGATATACCGCTGCACCTACGCAAACGATGAGGAATGGGCAGAGTTCATGGCTCGTCTTCGCTACTGGAACGAAGAGAACCTCCGTTCCGACAATGCTCTCGATATGCTGCCGAGCGTGGATTACCAAGTCTTCGAGGACCCCGACCTCTTCGACAATGCGCACCCGTCCACTATCCGAGAGCATTTCACGCAGTGGGCTGTGACTGCGCCGCAGCAAGAGCAAGGTGAAGGCTCTTATCCTATGCGCTCACAACGGTATAACTATTGCCTTCACGTCGACCAAGAAGCGCTACTGTCTGTAATTCGAGGACCGCCTCCTTCTGAGATCACCTTTTTTGGTCCGGGGTATGTCAACTTGGTCTGCAAGCGAATTTTCGGTGGCATGAGGCCTGAGCACACCTACGGGCGCGCTGAGCAGGAGCATTGTTTCATGCGCATCAATTATCAGAATCTGATGCTGCACTGGTATAACAAGCTGAGGCCGCAGGGGTCTTGGGGTAACGAATACCGTGTACCGCCGGAGATTGCGAGAATCTAGTCGCAATGTTTACGACTATTTGCCACACGAGCATGACGCCGAATTGAGCGTTTAATTGACTCGAAAGACGACGGCCGACTCTCTGTCGTAGTGACAGGCGGGAACGTGGTTTTTGAAAATGAAACTTCGTTCGCAATTGATCATCTATCCGATATCGCATCTCGAAACCAGCAGGCCACTCCCAGACATGTCCTCAATTAATTCAACTAAACTCACTGTTCAACGATGAAGACAAGAGACTCCGTGAAGCGCATGGAAGCCTTCTTTGCCGCAGACTTGAATCTGAGAAGCATGTGATCACAAGTCTCTGATGCGGGAATCTTTGTCGCCGTCAATGCTTCGTATGCTACATATTTTCAGCGCTCTTCTACAAAGCCAGAGTGGAGTAGAAATGTCCTTCCCCCATCACTTACAACCACCAGAGTACAGTCTATGCTCGCTCAATCCAAATGCCTGTTTCGCTTGATCATGAATGCGTGGAATAGAAAGCCAGTCTACAAAAGAAAAACATCAAAAGCTCATCTGCCACACGAGTCTCAAGAATCACACAAACAATCAATCTTACTCCTCCCTTTCCTTCTCCTTCCCTTTCAACCCCGACCCTTCAGTCTCGATCTTGAACCTTGGAGTCCCAGCAGGCCTCGCATCCTTGCCCTCGCCCTGGAAAAATTCACACGAGAACTTGAGCGCTTTGCCCGGCTCTTTCCAGACGACGACTTCGTCGCCGGAGTAGAGCCTTCCGAATTGCCGCTTGCCTTCTTCTCCTCGCTTCAGGTGCACGCCGTTGACGAAGACACCGGCGCTGCTTTCGGTGGAGATGATGCAGTGCAGTCCTGGTAGTCTGGTCCAGGAACCATCACCTTCGGGGACCTTTTCGATGTCCTTGGCGTGGAACCAGAGCATGAGTGCGCGCTTGCCGACGCGAGTGTCTGTTGGGTCAGGGTACACTTGGGTATTTGAAGGTGCGCGACCCCAGGTTGTGAGGCGCGAGCTCAAATTTAGAGTCACAGGGCCCTTGGGCGTGTACGAGTCTGAAGTGGAGACAAGCCTACCAACACGGGGTGGCGGCTTGAGGAATTGCGTGAAGCCTGATGGGGTGTTCTGGTCGTCGCCTTCTTGTTCACACCCATTCTGCGTGACTTCTCTCGTCGTGGGCTCCGTCTGGTAATTTTCATCGTCCTGATCTGTGGTAGAGTCATGCTTGAGCAGATCGCGAGTAGATGAAGCATGGGAGCCTTCAGGTGCACGTCGGGTCGGTGGGCCTTGGCCATCACTTCGTGTTGAACTTTCACTCTTCAATGAGCTCTGCCTGGTGGAGAAGTCGTAGCCACTGACCTTTGATGCGTACTCGATGTTGTGCGTGCTTGGGTCGTTGGTGTCGTAGAAGAATGAAGGAGATATATCCAGTCTAATGCGACGACTGAAGGTAGACGGATTGACAGGCTTTGGCGTGATTGTCGCAGGCGTCTGTTGATCGGCTCCTGACTGTGTGTGCCAGGGCGAGTTCGGAGTTGTAGGCTCCTGAGCTCCTGGACCAGGAGAACTGCTGCCCGGACGCTTGGGAGAGCCCACGTGCAATTCGCGGACCATGGACTCAGCACCTAGTAAACTCGGCGAGGCTAGCAGCTCCTTCGCCTCCCGGAAGTTGTCACCATTGCTTGACCCTTGACTCTTAGTCGAAGTGTCATCGGCGTCTGTGTTCTGTTGAGCCATACCGAGAGCGCCAGAGCTCTCGAGCGCAGACTGGCTGATCTCGCCGAACAGCTTAGGATTTGCTGCGCTGGTGATTGCTTGCCGTTCGGAACCCGTTTGACTTGTAGGCATGCGGTCGAACATGATCTCTGGGCTCGATGCGATCAAGGACCCATCAGCATTGCGATATGCGATGACCTCTGACTTGAAGCGCTTGGACTTGCGCGGGTCAAAGAATTTGAAGTCACCGGAATGGAAGTCGAGGTCGCTGTTCTGACTGTCTTTGAAGCGGTTCTGTTCCTCAAGGCTGAGTTTCGCAAAGCTGGGTTCTTCAGCGATAACGTGCAGCCCGCCTTCCTCGCCAACACGAGCAGCACCTTCCACCGCAGGCTTGTTTACCCCGAACCAACTGTGATTGAGGCAGTAGCCAGGCGATGGTCGGGCCGATGGATCCGTATTCAGCATCTCGAGCATCAAGTCAATGGCTTCCTGCGATACTCGCTTCCTGTGCAGCTCGGTTGTGTCGAGAGAAGTCATCATGATCTTGTTGAACATGCCGTCACCTGTAGCGTCCGCAACACCTTCGAAAGGTGGCTGAAGGCAGAGAGCGAACCACAAGACCGCGCCGTAAGACCAGATGTCCACCGATTGACTGTAGCTGTGGAACTTCTGCGGTCCCATGGAGTTGCCTCGCCTTGCGCGCTTCCGTCCCTGGCGTGGAGTCTGCGAGTCGTACTGTGGGAAGACTTCAGGAGCACAGTAGAGGAGAGTGCCACAGAAAGTCTTCAAGAAGGTCTCATCATTGCTCACGACTTTCGACAGACCAAAATCAGAGAGCTTGATCGTGAAGTTTGCCGGGTCCAGGTCGGCCAGAAGGATATTGTCGGGTTTGATGTCGCGATGTGTAATCTTCTTCTTATGAAGGTATGACAGCGCATCGAAGACCTGAGCAGACATCGTCTTCGCCAAAGGCTCGAGGAGGCTGCCATAGTTGTTCAAGTACTGTTGTAAGTCGCCGCAAGGCACGAACTCCATGATGATGTACAGGTAATTGCCCTGGTCTTGGTATTCCACGTATTGAACAACATTGGGATGGCTGATAGCCTTCATGATCTGCAACTCGTTGTCAATCTTCCGGTCGAGGATTCCGTTCTTCATAAAGCGGCGCTTCTCCAGTTCTTTTGCGGCGAACAGTTGACCATCACTCTTTGTGGCGAGTTGATAGACTGTCGCGAAGGCTCCTTTGCCAATCTGGCCTACGACGTTGTATCTGTCGCCACCAGCCCAATGCATGCCATAGCGATTCATCGACAGTGGTACTTTGTGATGTTGTGTCGAATTGCTTACAGCAGCTGGTCTGGTATTCTTAATAGCCACAGCGCCACCAGAAGCATGTGCCTCAGCTTCGGCGATTGCCATCCGCTTCAACATCCGCTCCATATTTTGCTGGTACTCGTCGACAACGCCGTCCCGATTCGGGATCCGCACGATAAACTTGATGTGCTCTTCTGCTTTTGGAGAAACGATTTGAATTATTGACCCGCCGGTCAGCATACGTGTGCGATTTCCAGTTTTGCCTCGCAGCACCACATCATCTACCATGGTACCATTTGTAGAAACGTCTTCCAGCATCAGGACACCCGAATTGTTGGCGAAGATGCGGAAGTGCACGTTGCTGATGCGCTTGACCGTGTCCGTGTCCAGCACAATGTCGCAGTATTGCACGCTTCGTCCAAACACGAAGCCCATGTACGGCCTGACCACGTTCGCAGAGAAGCGCAGAGCCAGGTCCAGATCTTGCGCGTGGACAGCCGATGGTGAAGTTTGAAGTATGAACGTCTCTTGCTCCTCCAAAACACTCTGGTTCACACCGTCGTTGTACCTCTCATAATTGTGCCCTTGCAAGACGTTCTGAGGCGAGCGATTGTAGGTATGCGCGACGATTCTGAAAGCCGCCGGAGTGCATGGATGCAGGATACATAGCAAGTCCGCGATGTCCTCGTCGGCAAGTCCAGAGTTGTTTCGGCCCATCCGGCGTGGATCAGCGGCTTGGGATTGTGTTGCCTGCGTCGCTTGAGTTGCCTGAGTTGCTATTTGTTCTTCCTCCATGGCTGCGTTGGGGCGCGGTCCGAAATTGTACTGATAGAGGTCTCGGCACCAGGCAGCAAAGGGCGCGGGTACCAGCATACAACAAGGGTCTGGCTAGGCACCAGTGGCAGGATAACGGTGTAATCGAGGCAGCAATGGGCGAGTCCTGGTAACGAGCGTAGAAACTTCAACAACGATATCCTTCCATGCACACTATCACCTCTTGCTCCAATGTGGATGAATTCACCGAGTCTGGCCCTGGCCTGTTATATCCGCACTGTAGGCCAGGGCAGGAGCTTCAATAGAAAGATGTATCGTCTGCTGATGGAAGCCTCAGGGAGTATCTTCGAGGGATGTTTCGTTTCGTGGGATGAAGCGAACACGTCGCAGCGGGAGGAGAAGTGAGTCTTAAGAAGGACGATCTTTGTGTCAGGCAACCGTGCTAGGGCGGCCTCACATCCGAGACACACTGCGCAACTTGTAAGCACACGCATATAAACAGGGTCAAAGGAGAATGATCTCAGGTGTGATGGCAGATGGGCGATGGGGCAATGAAGTCAGCTATTGAGCTCATCGGCATCAGAGTTCACGCGTAAAGCTGCGAAACTCTAAATTCTTCGACGCGTTCACCGGAAATCGAGGGTCCCGCCAATGACGACAATTCTGATATTATTGACTTTACCGTTGAAGAGCAGGCCATACACTAGTAGCATTTGAGATAGAGAAGAACTAAAACAATGCATACGCTCATCAAGTAAAATCTAATCTGCTGCTATGCAAACCAACAAGCTCATGTTGTGGCCAACGATAACGCACATTTCCCCGAGCGTGTCCAACTTGCACTGCCTGCTTCTCTTTCAAGCAATATATATGCTTTTTTCCAATCTGCGATAGCAAAAACAAAAGCATTATACAAATAACGTGTTCGTGCACATACTCTTGCAGTCATGGTAATCGATGCAAGCATGCCAGTCCGTTCAGCTATCCCAACGACTCAATTTTCCAATGCTATCTTTCTCTTTAACGGCGATCCCTAGTAGCCTGCACCAGATCCAGCTTGACCGCGGCGAGTCCTGTTGCTGGGGCGCGACTCTGTGTCCACCTCAGGGTCGCTCTCGTCACCAATACCCCAGCTGCGACCACCTTTGCGGTTTCCAGTGCCGTCACCGGCTGTTGTGTAGATCTTCTTTTCGGTCTCCCCAAGAATTGGGTTGTAACCACCCTTCCTGCCACCCATTCCATCACCGGCGGTGGTGTAGATGGCGCGGTTCTCGGTCTCTCCAATGATTGGGTTGTAGGCACCCTTGCGGCCACCCATGCCATCGCCAGCTGTGTTATAGATCTTGCGTGGTTGAGGCGATTCGCTCCAGGATGGTTCGTTGTCGTTACGGCGAGCGGGACGAGTGTTCTCTTTGGTGTCGGCCTCGTGGTCGGCTCCCCAGTGGCGCTCGTACCCAGGGTTGTTCTTCTCCACTACCTTGGGCGGAGTGGCAAAGTCTTCGAAGCTGAAGGTAGCTTCCGACTTGCGGTTGCTTCTGCTGCTTCCCGGCTGTTCGCGCTTCGCATCTTCGCCATTTCCGAAAGCGAAGTGGTCGTACTTTTGTTGGTAGGTCTTCTTGCCTTGAGGCGTGCTCACGGCATCCGGGTCGTTCTCGTCGAACAAGCGGTTGTCAGAAACATGCTTGCCGGCTCCAGCCTTGACATTACGACCATCGATCTTCGCTGGGCTTTCACTGCGGTAGCTGCGGGCAGATTCCTCGCCAACGAAAAGGTCGCCGTAATCTCTAGGAGCGGGCTTCGATGAAGGGCGGGTAGCGACCGTGGGGCCAGTGTAGGTGCTTCCAACGTCCTCACTGGGGTCACGAGGCGCGAAGAGGGCAAGGCTTGCGTGAGGGTCGTTGGTAGGGTGGACGCTCTCTCCACGCTTGTGGCCGCCGACCACGACGTCACGTTCGCCGTTGGCAGCACGGCCGCCCGAGCCGTTACCGGCCTGTCCAGTTGTGTTGATGCTGTTCTTGACTGCCTCCACCAGCTTGGGTCCCTCCCGAATCGGCCAGTTGCGGCCGGTACGTCCAATGGCCTCGACCTGCTTCAGAAGAGTGCCCTGATCCCAGTAGAGTCGCATCTGGCAGATCTTGCCATTGTTGTCGAAGCTGACGATGTGCACAAGCGGGAAAGTGACAATGCGCTCGTCAATCACATTCTCGTCCATGCCGGGGAGGAATGCGCCGCCTCCATTGTGGAATTGCAGAGTGACTTCGGTTTCGAGGCAGAGGCCGTTGCCGCTCTCGATGGTGTACAAGATCTTCTCATCCTTCTTGACGACCTGCTTCTGTTGAATCTGCAGGTGCTTGATGATCGCGGCAGGCTCGTTGACGGTGGTGGTGGTTGTGATGTAGTTGATCGAAGCATTGGACGCCAGGGCTGCGGCGCTGGGCGAAGCGAGGAATTGCTGGTAGGTTGCCGCCATTGTCGCAATCAAGTCGCAATCTCTGCGCGGGGTATTGGAACTCTCGAAGGGTGTTCTGGTGTGCAGATGCAGAGTTGTGGGTGCTGGAAGTTGTGGAGCAGACGGGGATGTTGACCCTGCGATTTTCAGGGCTCTGGCAATCTGCACGACGCTGACACAGGGGCAGGCGCAAATGCGATGTTCATACCGTCCAACAGGGAAGACGCGAAGCTGTAACGCGCCGTTGGTTGGAAGGTGGGGACCGCGGCCGTTGCCGATTGGACCCCGCCGTTTGGAAATGTCGCGTGTTTCAGGTTCAGCGCATTCACTTCACTCTTGTTCTATCTTTAAGTCTGGTACGGTCTGGATCCCTATACCCGACTAATTATACTTATTCACCGCTATTATGATGACCTCGACCATACGTACTCCGTGGACACTGATATGATCGTTTTTATACTATATCGCTGTCATTTGCTCCTGCAGTCCAAGCCAGGACACCCTCAAGACACGCCTATACACATGCTCGTATGTCGCTTGTAAGCAACTGCACTACACCAGGTTAAGTATATAGCTCTTGTTTGATATCTCACGACCACACTCCCCCAGATGCATCATATGCTGAACTCCAGGCGTTGATGCTTATGGCATGAGCAGCAGTCAATGCCGTCCCAAGCCGCAATCCTGGTGACTGCTAACAAAAAGTCACTGGGCTACACCAGGAAATTCACGGGTATGGTTGGATGGCCAATTATTGTGCTTCCTGGTAATGCACGGCATTAACTGGATAACAACCGCCACCACTCCACCAGGTCATGGAATAATTAAATGCCCACCATGTGTGCACCTGTTTGTACGACTTCCCACTCAAGATCACAACCTCAACCACCAACGACTCTTATCAACCACCAAACGCGTACAAAATATCCAAACTCAGCAACAAGACTCAAACCGCGCATCACACACCGCAACATCAACCATGGCAGCCCTCATGAAATATGTCCAGCTCCAGCACGAGGACTTCACCGAGCTCATGAAGCAGGCGGAGAGCAACGACAAGCCTCTTTACGTCGACGTCAAGGAGCACCAAGCCTCCAATGACAAGGCCTCTTCCTCAACCAAGTCGTCTGCGAGTGGTGCCAGCAACACGCTCCTTTCCCGTCTTGAGGCCTACCGCAACGCCTACCTTGCACTCACCCCTCCGGACAACTTCGACACTCCTCTCTACAAGTCTGTGGAGATCGTCTCCGGAACCACTTCCTCTAACGGCATGTCTGGCATCGCTACTTTCCGCGTCAAGTTCCCCGCTCAGTACTGCAACAAGTTCGGCACGGTTCACGGCGGCGCCATCGCCACTCTCCTCGACGGCCTTGCCCAGTGCTCTACGGCTGTCGTCGACGGCGATGCCAACGAGGTCACCACGGGGCCTAAGAAAGGCAAAGTTCGTGGTGGAGCTACCAGGAGCCTCCAGATCGGGTACCTGAGAGCCATGAACATTGGAGAGACCATCACCATCGTCTGCGAGGTCCTCAAGTCTAAGGGCAAGAGCACCACCATTCGCGAGACCGCCACTCGTGAGGCTGACGGCGAAGTCTTGGCGATCTGCGCCATGGAGAAGGAGAGGCTTGAGAAGTCGAAATTGTGAATCAGCCTTCACTGAATCTGCGACCGAGCGGGAGAATGTCGCGGAATGGAATCATTGTTGCAGTCACTGTAAGTGCAGGAGTTTAAAGCGTTCTTTGAATGTGTGTTTGCGACTGGTTGGCCAGTCTGCCGGGTACGTAGTTTGTGCGACATGGGATGTCGGGCTTTGTTGGAGCGTTTGCAAACGCGATCACTTGGGTAATCATAAATGCAAGTTCCTTTCCCATCTTTTGCCTTCCTCACCAGTCCGTTTCATTCGCGTATATATCTGCGCAGCGACTCGTTCTCAGCCACCTTCCACCATCATCACGCCCAGCACGCTCGCCAACATGCCGAAAAAGCATAAAAAAACGCAGAAGGCCAAAGAGGAACACGATGCCGCAGTCGAAGACATCGTCGCCCACTTCGCCCAAACCTACATCTCCGACGACCGCCTCGCAGCTTTCCAGCAGCTGTGCAGAGACCTCGACGTAGAAGTCGGCACCGGCATCAAGAAGTGCAGGGAGGTAATTATAGTCTTTCACAAAGATCATATTATGGAGCACATGCTGACCTGACCTGGCGATGCTCAGAACATCAAGCGCGCCTACGTGAACATCCACGACTTCGTCCACGTGCAGAAAGCCGGAGGTGATGTGAGCAAGATCAAGTATCGCTCCTACCAAGCTCTGAAGAGCAACATCTGCAACGATTGGCGTAGGAGGTTCCCGCTTGCGAGGGCCAAGGAAGATGAGCTTCTCACGGCGATGCTGATTACCTTGTGAGCTCGTGCATCCGGCGGTGTTCAGATGGGAAAGCAGGGACTTTGATGTAAATCAATCATGGCTTTTCCATAGATTAGACCGTCTCTAATTGTTCATAACTGCTCTCTCTATTTTCGTGCATCTGAACTAGTACGTCGGCCTGACAGCCCAGTATAGTGACAAATTCTAGCTCACAGCTTGGGCTTCGCTGCACTCTGCCTGTACTTGTCATGTTGACAGATAGCCAACACCGTCCCATCACTTTCCCGCTTCATCACACCCTTAATCGTCGCCAGCCGGCTAGCCAGCTGTAAAACCTCACACTCAACCTCAATCCGCTCTCCCTCCAGAGGCGGCCGAAAGTACGTGACATTAAGATTCCTGGTCACGCCCGAGTGACCCCAATGGTTCTTGCAAGCGAACACAGCCATGCTCGTCGCATTGTCGAAGAAAGTCGCTATCGCGCCGCCATGGATGGTCTTGGCGACCGGACTGTTGCCGCACAAGGGTGGGATGGTGAGAGACCAGACGATTTTGGCGTTGTTCGTGTCGGACTCTTCGGTGACTGATTTGAGAGTTGCGTGTCTGACGAAACCGCGATCGATGTTTTCCAGCGGCATTGCGTCGCCGTACGCGTTGATGTATTTGTAGATCTTGTCCTTTGCGGACATGTTCGCTGTATCTGAAGGCATCGTTCCAGGTGGTCGTGGGATGTCCTTTTGAGGGTTGAATGTGATGAATGAGATATCGCTTTCTCTTTCTTGCTTCAATGATCGAGTCTATATTTATTTCCTGTAAGGTCAAAGGATCAACAACTCTATCATGGCACACGGGCATGCGGCTGAAGGTCAGGTCCCCTGGGGTCGCCGAAGCCGAGGTAACTTTACATGCGAAAGTCTACGCATGGACATACGAGGTATCACTCATCTCAAAGACAACAAGAACGATTCCTGATATATGTCTGATGATGATTATATCGTTGATGGCGAGATGCTTACTCGATTGTGATACTATCCCAATGGTGACATATCGTTCGAATGTCTATGGGCAATGGCATTTGCGAGGAAGCCGTTGGAGTTATGCGCAAACTTGAGACCAGGAACTCAATGTCTATCAATATTTTTTGCAGTCGATCATTGTAAGCGCTATCGTGGTACTTTACCTCTGTCATCAGCTCCAGGTGCGAGTTTATTGTGGTTGTATTGCCCATGAATGCTACCTTACCATTGATCTGTATGATTGACACGTGACTTGCTGTGTTATCCGGTATCTGTACTTATGAACAAGGCTAACGAAGACCTAATTCTAGCTAACTCAGCATTAGCTAAGACCAATTGCCACTAATTAATCGTCTTTGGTCACTACCAAATCAACATTTCCAATGCTATGTAAGTAGCTTTTAAACACTTCCATTCTTCCAGACCCCTCTCGCTATTTCTTAACAATCCGTTATCCTCCATAAATACAAGCCACATCTCTGATGAAGTCGTTTCTTGCACTTTCAAGTTTCATCTGCATCATCGCAATAGCCATCACAGCTTTCTACAACAACATCGCAAACGAGTATATGCGCTCTTTCTTCGGATCGACATCCAACGACATCTCCGAAACACTCAAGACGAACGCAACAAGATCACACACCATAATGTCTCCCTCATCGACATTCGTCGGCCTTCCGGTCATCCCTCCCAACGACCCTTCTCTCACAGCCACCTCTCCCAAGACCCGTGGCATCGCAAAGGTCTTCGAGGCCATTGAACAGGCCGAAGGCGCTGGAGCTACAGTCAGACGATCCATCGGAACACCCAGACTTCGCAACTTCAGTCCCTTCCTCATGCTCGACCACTTCTCCATTGCTCCTGGTGCTGGCTTCCCAGACCACCCCCACCGCGGCCAAGAAACAGTCACCTACCTCCTCAGTGGCGCCGTCGACCACGAGGACTTCGCCGGAAACAAAGGCACTATCCACGCTGGCGACCTCCAGTTCATGACTGCTGGCCGTGGCATTGTTCACGCTGAAATGCCGCACTTGAACGAGGATGGTTCAAGTAACGTTGGTATGCAACTTTGGGTAGACCTTCCACGCGACCTAAAAGCATGCGAGCCTCGCTACCGCGACGTGCGCAGCTCCGAAATCCCCATCTACAACAGCACCGACGGCAAAGTCACCGTCAAAGTCATCTCCGGCCAATCCCACGGCGTCGACAGCTTGCAAGAACTCGCCTACACGCCCGTCTGGCTTCTCGACATCACAGTGCGACCCGGCGGAAGCATTACACAGCCTCTACCCGCGGGCTGGAACGCTTTCGCCTACTCTCTAAGCGGCAAAGTCACCTGGGACACCGGCGCCGAGACGAAGCAGGTCCCCGAGTTCCACAACACTGTCTTCGAGCAGAAGGGCGACAATATCAAAGCGTCGGTGCCGGAGAGCGAGAAGGAGGCTAGGTTCATTCTGGTGGCGGGTATGCCGCTGGATCAGCCTATTGTGCAGTACGGGCCGTTTGTGTTGACTGATGCCACGCAAGTGCGTCAGGCACTGATGGACTACCAGAGTTTCTCGAATGGATTCGAGAGGGCGAGAAACTGGGAGAGTGAGATTGGAAAGTCTATGCAGTAAGCGAAGTTAGATTGTGAATAGATTGGGGAGGATTATCATGTTTCTTATATAGTTGATTATGATACCATTGTTTTAGTGAAAAATTATAATAAATGTTCAGCAATCCAATCACTGTGTGCAATATCGTGAGATTGTATGTGTCAAAAGTATCACTGGAAACGACATTAGGAAGTTGTAGAAGAGCCGATTTGGAATTGTAACAGTAGTTCGACTTTGTAAATATTGTGTACACGTGAAATTCTGCCGCTGATATCGTACAGAGTCTGGAGTCGGGCACCCATTTCATGGCCTTTTCCTGCCAGGTGCCGCTCACTCTTTCTCTCTCCTAGATGAGCATCCCGTTTTGGTTGTGAGATGATACTGATGATCATCTCCACTTGTAACCCCGGACAGAATGCTTGGGATGTTCCACCAATGTCGCCGGACGAGTGACATAACCACGATCCAAGGCGCGCGTCTGTCAATCCTCACCAGAATCGTATTCAAATCCCAATTAGTTGACCTCGCCGCTGCTCAGCTCCTCCTCAGTCCGTAGCCGCACCTCCTTAATCTTCAAGATAGTGTAGCGGTGCTTGCTCTTGATGTTCTTCACCTTCCTCTGTCTCCTCTTTGTCTTCTGAAGAATTCTCAGAGGCTCACTCTCCACACCCATCACCACGGCCCTGCACACAAACAGCCTATCGTCCAGATAAGGGTACTTGCCCTTGGCGATGTGAGGAATGAAGTGTGGCGCCGCGACAGCGTTGGGCGCACTTGCAAGAGATCCTTCAGGCATCACGCGGCTGGTGGATGCCAAGTTTCCTGTGGTCGGGTCCAGAACTTCTATTGTTTGCATGGTCGGGCTCTTCAGCTTTGGCGACTTCACGGCAGCCTTGAGTGTGTAGTCTCTTGAACCAAGGTGTGTCGCACGATCAAGGCGGATAATGTCGCCGGGCTCGACGCCCTTCATGTAGAAAGGTAGTCTCAAGGTGTCGCCTTGGGTGAGGAGGTATGGTTGCGCATGGATGTGGGCAGAAATGTAGTGAGGTCCTTGTGCGCGAAGCAGTGGTAGCATCTCGCGCACCTCAGGCGAGATCTCCAGAGGTGCTTTCGGGCTTGCTGCAGGCGAGGGAAGAGCGACCTTCTTGGACTTCTCAGCCAGGGATTTGTCTAGAGCACTTTGCATGTGTGCTAGGTGTTGCAGGGTTGAAGGTGAGTCGTTGCTCTTCTCGGTGGCATTGGCGGTGGTGGAGAGGTTGGCGGTCCATGGTAGGAGGAATGTAGGTGGGAGCTGGCCGCGGCTTTCCAGTACCGCTCGCCTGAGCGTTCGTGAGATTATGCTGGCCATTGTGATATTTCGCTGTGTATTGCACGCTACCACTCGCGATGGCCGCGTCCTGCTATTGCTGGCTGCATCTAGGAGAATGGAATCTTGCGGGCAGCGGAGGTGTCGCTCGCGCCTGCCTCGCAACATCGGCGCTTACTCGGCTGTCCCCGTCCAGGCCCTGGCTTTCCATTTTGCCTCTCGAGATTCTTTTCATACAGAGACACCCCACCACCAACTACATATCCACCCACCACCGCCATGCCTCAGAACGAGTACATTGAGCGCTTTACGAAGCAGCACGGAAAGCGCTTCGATCATGAGGAGCGCACCCGCAAAAAGGCTGCCCGTGAGGTGCACGCCGCCTCCGAGAGGTCGCAGAACCTGCGTGGTCTGCGCGCCAAACTCTACCAGCAGAAGCGTCACAAGGAGAAGATCCAGATGAAGAAGCAGATCAGGCAACAGGAGGAGAAGAACGTCAAGGGCAACGAGCCTGCCGCACCCTCCAGCACACCACTGCCCTCCTACCTGCTCGACCGTTCCAATGAGACCAACGCCAAGGCCCTCAGTTCTGCGATCAAGAACAAGAGGCAGGAGAAGGCCGCCAAGTTCTCTGTGCCTCTCCCGAAGGTCAGAGGTATTGCTGAAGAGGAGATGTTCAAGGTTGTGAAGACCGGCAAGAAGACCGCGAAGAAGAGCTGGAAGCGCATGATCACCAAGCCCACCTTTGTCGGTCCCGATTTCACTCGTCGCCCCGTCAAGTACGAGCGTTTCATCAGGCCTATGGGTCTGCGTTACAAGAAGTGCAATGTCACCCACCCCGAACTCGGTGTGACCGTGCAACTTCCTATCATCAGCGTCAAGAAGAACCCTCAGAACCCCATGTACACACAGCTTGGTGTGTTGACCAAGGGTACCATCATTGAGGTCAA
>Ga0265797_10002805_pt1 | contig 28747 bp, 17 predicted proteins | sample P2T30metagenome_FD_192433 | JGI IMG/M metagenome (GOLD analysis project Ga0265797, IMG submission 192433) | Plant litter microbial communities from East Loma Ridge, Irvine, California - P2 T30 | ecosystem: Environmental > Terrestrial > Plant litter > Unclassified | place: USA: California...
GTATTGTCGGAGCCTTAAGAAGTCTCGGGGGAAAGACAACACGGCTCAGTGTCGACCTTCTTTCAGTGCCTGCTTGAACTGCCTCCGTGGAAGCAAGACAAGCCTGTAGAATGCATGAATTCTCACCAGGACAGCAAAATCAACCAAAATAGAGACGTCAACGAAAGAATAAACCTCTCGGGTGACTTCGAACGTAGAACCACGGCGCTGGTAACGCATGCATCCCGATGAGTTCCAGATCTCGTGTTCAAGATCTGTGGTGATCTGATCTGATCTCATCGATCTCGTTCCAAACAGTTTTAGTTTTACCTCCATGATGACGACCAGGGTCTTTGCGGGTCAATGATGCATACCTTATGAGCTTAGCCCATGTCAGTAAAGTCCGCAAATTATTCCTCTTCTCCAATCATTTCGTGCCCCGAGCGATGGGGGTTCTCAATGAAGAAATACATTGCGGCGCATGCCTCTTTTCGCTTCCTTAAACCGAGTGTGCTGTAGCACACACACACACACACACATCCTTCTTCTTCTTCACACGACATACGAGCCTGCATCTCTAGTAAAAACATGTACAAGATCTATAGAAAAAAGAACCCAAGAAAAGCCACGTTCAATATACCCACAGTCCCTTCTTTTCGAGTTTTCTATCTACCATACCCTTACCCCTACTCCAGAGGAATGCCCTCGTACTCGCTGTAACCCAGCGCCAAGTTCATGTTCTGCAGACACTGCGTAGCAGCACCCTTCAGCAAGTTGTCGATAGTAGCGTTGATCACAACGCGCATACCAGAGCTGTGGACGGCGAAGCCACCAATCTCAACGCCGTGCTTGCCGCTAATGTTCTTGACGAGCGGGCTCTCGCCCGAGACCTTGACCAACTTCTCTTTGTCGTAGCGGTCCTGGTAGAGCTGTCTGATGTCGCGGGAAGCCATCTTGTGGGCCAATGGGATGGAGATGGTGTGGTGGATGCCGGCGAACCAGACGGCGACGTGCGGGATGAAAGCCACGTTGGTGCCGAGCTGGTTGGATATTTCGCGCTCGTGAATGTGGTCAGTCAGACTGTAGGGGATAAGGTTGTTGGTGAGGTTGTTGACGTCGTTCTTCGGGCTGGGCTTGGTGCCGGCGCCGGAGTAGCCGGACACACCGAAGACGGTGGGGTGTGCGGGCGCGGGCGCGATGTGCTCGAGGAGAGGCGCAATTCCGAGCTGGGCGGCGGTCGCGTAGCAGCCAGGGTTGGAGATGCGGGTGGCGGAGGCGATCTTGTTGCGCTGTGTGAGTTCAGGCAGACCGTATGTCCAAGAAGAGTCAAATCGGTAGTCAGCGCTAAGGTCCACAATGAGGGCCTCCTTGTTGCCGGCTTCCTCAATAGCGTCAACAAAAGGCTTGCAGACACCGTTGGGCAGAGCCATGATCCAGCAGTCGATCTCCTTCCTCTCGGCCATCTTGCGGACCTCATCAGGAGACAGGTTCTCATAGATGATCTTCTTCTTCTCGTAACCCTTGAGCTCCTTACCAGCGAGTTCGCGAGAGCTAACGTGGCAGAGGTCCATGTTGGGGTGACGGTTCAAAAGGTCGATCAGGGCCTGTCCGGTGTATCCACGGGCGCCAATAAGAGCGACCCTCGAAGGGTAATCCTTCTCCTTGTTCTTGATTCCGAGAGGCGGGTTGGGGTTGGTAGTAGCATAAGTCCTGCGCTGACCAGCGGTATAGACGCTCTGCATACCCACCTGCGGCCTGCGGGCACTGGTATGGTAGCTGCTAGTCTGCTGCCTCATACCCGCGAGGCGAGCGGCACCAGCGCGAATGCGGTCAGCAGCCGAAGCAGCGCGGTGAAGCTGAGACTCTAGGTTGACATCGCCGAACATCTGGCGACCGTGCTGGACGAACTCGGACATGAGCTCCCTGACCTCGTCGGGAGAGTCAATGCCGTACCAGAAGAGTACCTCACCCTGGCGAGCGATGCTGCCGTCGGCCTTCTCGGAGAACCAGGTCAAGTTCTCGTCGTCCTGCTTGACGGTCCATGCGAGTTTGGGGAAGTCGCGCTTCAAGTTTTGGAAGACGTTGTCAGCGATGTTGGAGAGCCATGCGGAGCGGGTCATCGTCAATGTGGAGAGGTGTGCGAGCGAGGAGGAAGTGCTGTTGACAGGAGGGAGCACAACAGCCAGAGCCTCCATGTTGTCGTCATAGTAGGCACGGAAGTTGCGGTTCTTCAGGGAGTCGAGGTAACGATCTACAACAGCCATTGAGTCGAGACCATCACGTTCGCGGACCAGTGTCTGCTTGAGCTGTGCCATGTCGAACTCAGCCAGAGAGCCAGCTTGCTGGAGCTTAGTGCCGCGTCTGATGAGAGTTCCCGCGCCGGAGTGTGTGAAGAGCTCGCGCTCAAGGCTCTCGGGGTGGATGATCGCGACACTGGAGCTTCTCGGCAGGTCGTCAAGGAGCGTCTTGATGTCACGAATCTTGCTGCGAGTGCCGTGAATGACCCACGGCTTCTTCATGTACTCGTCGTATTCCTCGTCCAGGTTCATGGCCTGGATCAGCTGGCCGGTCTCCTTGTCGTGAATACCGCCCTTCTCGGAGAGGTAGACAATCTTGAGCGGAACGAGAGCACGGGCAAGCTCAGCGGCAGCCTTGTCGGCGTTGACGTTTAGGACCTGTCCCTCTGAGCTCTCTGCCATGCAAGTGAGCACTGGGATGTAGCCGTCGGCAATGGCGGCCTTGACAGACTTGGTCTGCACATCGTTGACCTCGCCAACAAACTTGTAGGTGTCCTTGTCTTTGTACTCGGCCTTGAGCACGCCGCTGGTGATAGGCCTAGCACGGACTCCCCACGACTCCAATGCCTCCACCAGCTTCAAGTTCTCCTCCAAGAACAGCTTGCGAGCAATTCCCAGGGTCTTTCCGTCGGTGATACGGATGCCCTCGTTGTACTGCGGCTCAACGCCAGCCTCCTCGAGCTTCTTGTTAAGCTGGGGACCAGCGCCGTGAATGATGACGGGGAAGAGGCCCATCTGGTTGAGGTTACGGAGCGACGCGCAGAACTCGTCCAGATAATCGGTCAGGATAGCACCGCCGACCTTGATCACGGCAAACTGCTGGGACTCGACCGAGGTGAACTGGGCCAGGTACTGCTGGACCTCGCGCTTCGAGGCGATGTTGTTGAGGACATTGATGACAGCAGAGCGAGCGGAGCCGTCGTCGTAGCGCGACTTGTGAGAGGTAGCATACTGTCTTCGCCTGGTAGACCGCGAGACGGCAGCCTGTGAGGGAGTTTGCTGTGTGGTGACTGCGACAGCACCGAGCTGCCTCTGTGAGTAGCGAAGCTGGCGCGCCAATTGGCGGCACGCCGGGCGAGCGAGAGATTGCATTTTAGTGTGAAAGGAAAGAACCCATGCGGCAGCTTCGTGCTGTACTCGTGGAAAGTCTCCCTCTCGAGCGCGCGGATTGAATGGTTAGAGAGAGTGAGAGTATAGGTACTCAAGTGACTGGCCTGGTCGGAAAGAAGTGAAAGCAAGACCAAAGCCGATCTTCGGCCCAATCACTAACCTTGGCGCATTCGATTTTTGATCTGATAAACTTGAACCGACGAGTACCCACATGGCGCCATTATTGTTTGCTATGACCGCTGGCATGCCCCGGTATGAAGATAACACATGCATACTTGCATTGCTGTTACGTGCAGTCTTGAGTGCTGCTTACGGTGCGTCTTTATGATATTCACTCAACCGCATGAGGCTGAGACTCTTACGCTGCAAGTGTGCAAAGCCTTCCATGTTGAAAGCCTCGGTAGCGATTTCGGTCCTGCGAGGTATTACCACTTGAGGGATGTTAAGGCACTTAGAGGCTGAGGCTGCAGCACCGACGACTCCAGCTAACGACTCTCCCACCTCGAACGAGAGCTCGTCCGTCCACCATGACCTCCTCACATGCCATCCGACCGCAAGCAAAATAACTTTTACCCGTGCCATTGTGCCGGGTGACAAGCATCTCCGGACAGATCGACAGATCCACGCGTTCAAAAACACCTCGAATTGATCGAACCTACACAAACATTCGTAATCCTTTGAGGGATTTCGCGCCGAACATGACAGAAACGCTGTTGAGAAAGATGGAGCGAGAGCCGACCGTGCCGACGTGACAATATTTTCATTTGATCATACTTGCTAATTGGTCACCGTCCGCGCAACGCGACAAGTTCATACTATGGTACAATTTGAGCCTCAGCCCTGATCTACAACGACATCCTATTCATGTCAGTCACTTCCATCGACGGCCGTCATCTTCGCCCATCCACCCGACTCGGATCTCGCATCCGCCTCACAACGTTCCTGCCTCTGTCCTTCCTGCCCAGGTGCTCATAGTCCTTCAGGCAAAGGGCCTGATGCTTCTCCGGTGCAGGCTGCCGCTCTAACACACAACGACTTGTCGCCTGCTTGCCTGACGGATCATGTCTCTCGCAATGAGGCGTCCTTCGTCTCTGTCTTCGTCCCTGCCGATGCTGAGATGTAGGTACTGGAGAAAGTAGTACTCACTGCCCCAACGGTCTTTGATCCATTGCTTCTCGGCAGCGGTGTAGGGTGGGCACCTGTTGACGCTGTCACCAGCGCTGTAGTAGGCTTGCATCTTGGTGGGTTTCGGGGTGTTCTTGTGGGTTGCTGTCTTGCTTGGGGCGTGTGGCGTGTATGGAGCAGGTGGAGTTGATGTTCGTGTTGACTGTGGAGAGTTGTTTGTTCTCTGAATGTGCTTGGGTGGCTTGGGGTTCAAGTTGGGACTTGAGTGAGTGTGAGTGAGGGTGTGGGTTTGTCTCTTCATCTCGTCTCGAGAGGTACTTATATGTCACCTTCCTCGACAGGAATGCACTTGCTGGTGAATCGAGAGCTGGTAAGAACGAGGCATTCTCGCAGAAGTGACGACGGTGACAGCAGCCAACTGGGAAAGCGCTCACGTCTAATGATCCACATGATACGGGCTCTAGTCAGGTACATGATGTACTGTATGTACATTAACACAATGAACATCCAAAGACTCGAATCTCATCCGCCGCAGGTTCAATTCCACAGCATCGATAATCCCATGTCGTTCCGACAACCCCATCAATAGCCCTGAACGAAGATCGCTCGCGCCGCTTCCGTCACTATGCGCGAGCATTCATCTTATCCTGATGAATGAAAGCTCTCGCAATACGCCGCCCTTCTTCTCTGTCATCTTCTTTGTGGATGCTCAGTTCGTACGCCTGGAGGAATTTCATCTCGCCGCCCCAGTGGACATTCAGCCACTGCTTTTCGGCGGCCGTGTAGGGCGGGGCGTCGACGCCGACTGGATCGCCTTCGTGGACGTAGGCTTGCATTTTGTTGTGATTCAAGTTTTGTTGGGGGGTGATTGTATCAATTTGGATTGTGTGGAGTTATGATTGATTTGGGTGTTGTGAGCGAATGTGTGTGGATACATGTGGAGGATTTGAGTCTTCAAGTTTGAATTCAATAATTACCTACAGACGACCTTCCCCACTTTGGACGGCCTTGCATATGAGAAGAAAGAATTATCTATTCACCTTGCAATTCATCTGATCAACAAAAAGTCAACAGATACAGCATTCGAACGGATTGCGAGTGAATTGTGTGAACTTCCATCCCGATGAGCAACTCCAACCCTAACCCTATACAACATCGCGGCACTGCTCGTCGATCAAACACAGAGCCGAGGTCAAATCGATCCATCGTCATCTCGCTTGAGCCTCAACATGCAGGTGTGCGGAGGTCATACATGTACTGTCGCAGTAAAACGTAGCATCTTCGCCCTTGTATTAACATGGCGGCGATAGCACAATGGCGGCCCTTTCTCCGGCGTCCAAGGTACGATTCGTCCCATGCCAACAACCTTCCTAGTTTACAATCGATCACGAGAAAAGAGTCAGCAAACTGACAACTCGTAACAGCGAGCGATAGCCAACCTTCGCGCCTTCACGACTCCACCGACAAACTACTACAAATGCCCATTGAAGCGGCGGGCTGCGGTGCTTATACTGCTGTTTGCTGACAAAGTCGGAGACCTGAGAGTTGTCCTTACGATCCGCAGTGCTGGATTGAAGAACTGTATGACCGCCGCACTCGGATGAAAAACTCCCTGTCCAAATGTACACCCTCTAACACAACCCAATCCCAGATGCCGGCCAAGCAGCTCTCCCAGGCGGCAAAGCCGACACCCTGCAAGAAACCCCCTGGCAGACCGCCCGCCGCGAAGCCTTCGAAGAAATCGGCCTGCCGATGAGCGAAAAGAACCTCCCAGCCGGCTACACAGTCGAGCACCTGGCCGAGCTGCCCGCCAACCTCGCCATGACGGAGCTCGGCGTGCGGCCCTGCGTGGCCTACCTCAAAACCCCGCCGCCGTCGCCCGCGAACCAAACCCCCGACGCCGCCCGCGACATTCTGCCAAAACTAGACGCGAAGGAGGTCGCGGCGCTGTTCACCGCGCCCTTCCACAATTTCCTCAGGGAGAAGGATGAGGATGTCGCGCAGCGGGAGTATGTCGAAGGGGATTGGTACCAGGGATCGTGGCATAGCTGGCACGAGAGTGCATGGCGGATGCACAACTTCAGCGTGCCGGTCAACTCGTCGACTGCTTTCATCGCCAAAGCTGCTTCAGAGGCGCCGAAGGACGAGAATGGTGCAGGTGTCGAAGCCGAGAAGTCATCGCCTGCGCCCGGGACCAAAAAGGCCGAAGCGACAAAGGGCTCGAGTCTGCAGCCTGCGCTTCCTCGATCCTTCTACCGCGCCGCTGAGGATGCTTTGTCGAAACCGAGGTTCCGTGTGTATGGGATGACGGCGCGGATTTTGGTGGATGCCGCGAGGGTTGCGTATGGCGAGGAGCCGGAATTTGAGCATAACAGTCATTTCGGGGACGAGGAGATGATTCTGAGGTTGCTGAAGATTGGGAGGTTGAATGTGGAGAAGAAGGAGGGGGAGATTCTTACTAAGGAGGTGATGGAGTTGGCGAAGAAGGCTAAGATGTCGTTGTTGTAAAGCAGTGTTGGTATATTTTTATGGATGCTTACATCCATGGTCGTTCCTCCCGTGCTATCACTGTCATCAAAGACTGCAAGGAGAAGATATTAGTGTAACACAACCGGCCAAGTCAGAACGGCAACAAACGGTGTAGCTTGCATGCATTAATTCCCAGCCACGATTAACCGCCGAATCAACATCCAGCCGCGTACGCGCATCAAACAGACGCGGTGCCACCCGGAAGATATCTCTCTGTGCCACAAACCCGGCCTCATCTCGCTGCGCATTTGTAGATCTGGGTTTTCAATGGATGACAACAAGCCGATGGTCGACACCGCAGGTAGTGCGCAATACGCGCGTGTGCAGAAAAGCCAGAGACAGGGATGCCAGGATAATAGTGATCACAATATAGCGGCAGTGCAGAGCGCAGGGCAAAGGGCGTGCATTGGCTGCACGCACGCCATAATCATCATCATCATCATTTTCGCCGTCCTGGTCATCTCAGAGACAGTCGTGTTGTCGAGGCAATGTGGTTTGCAAAGTCTGGATCGTGACGTGGTGGTGGATGAAACGACATGAGGGAAGGATGGATAAATATAATCATGCTGTTGAGATGTCAAAGCTAAGGTACCCCCGTTTGAGGATGTTACGAGAAAGCCAAGGGGATTTGGCTTTCAGTAGTTAGGAGACGGCTGTCCTGTCGGTTTGCATCGAAAGCTCCCGTCGACCCTGAGCTTGATGTTTTCGCCACCACCAAACATACTCCCTACCGTAAACATCCACATCCACATTCTACCTACTGTACAGTAGTAACTCACGCTCATCCAATTCCAAGCTGCATACATCATCCAATCCATCCACCCCCGACGATTGGACCCAGCGCCGGAAGCCTCATCGGCCGTTACGCCAAATTAGCAGGCTCGAGAGCGTTAGTGTGCTTGGGGCACGTCCTCATTGGTGCATCTAGTCCAGACCAATCTTACGAGGCCCCAGCCGAACGACTCGCTCGCTGTCTAGGAGACCTCCGAATTGTTCATTCCATCCTCACCACACCCGCAGGCAACTGCTGAGTCCTCCTCAGGCCGACGCGACCACGACATCGCCCATAATCACCCACTCACCACAGTCATTCTTTTGAACACCAAAGCAACGCAACCTCTGACGACCCTCGAGACACCTCACCAGCGACCCTGTCTCCGATCCGCGCCCGACACTCGCAGCACGCCAATCGACGAACCCTCAGCCGGCTGCGTCAAACCCGACCAACGACAACTCGTTCCTCTACCACCGTCTCTCTGTGTCTAGAGTCCCGTCATCGCACACCGCGCATTGCGCCTCGTTTTTTCCACTTCGCTTCGACATACAAGCACATGTCCATACTGGACCAATAATACGCACCCGCCTGGGATTCTGAGTCTGGACCACCCGGCTTCAATCGCGCGCAATGCGCAACCTACTTTCGCAGCTCCTGGCCCTCGGGCCCGAGCTGACAGCTCTCGTTCTTACATCACAAACCCTGCTCGCACAACCAGCACACGCACTACCCTACACGGCCGCGCCATCGCCGAACCTGGATCTTTCACAACTAGGACGTGTCGCACTAGCCGGAGACTACGACAGCATATCAATATACGAATATGTCGGCCAGAATGAAAACGCATTCAACGCCAATGGCAGCCAGGGCCTGCTCACGCGTTATCCCAATGGCGCGTTCCAGACACTCGAAATGACAGATGCCTACATACAAACGATGTGTCCGTTTGTAGTAGACGGGGAACTGCAGGGTGTTGTAGTGGGTGGCAATTTCACGAGTCTCGGAGGTGTGCAAGCACAGGGCATTGCGTTATGGAACCCCGATACGGAAGAAGTGACAGCTTTGCCAGGGCTTAGTGGGCAGGTTAAGGCTCTCTACTGCGACAATGAGTCGGGTACCGTCTACGTGGGAGGATCTTTCATGGGTGGCAACTCATCAAATGCAATGGCCTGGACCACTGGATGGACGAACCTACCCTTCGCTGGATTCAACGGAGCAGTATCTTCAATCGCCAAAAACACTGCCGGAAAAATCGTATTTGGTGGTTCGTTCAGCGGTCTCGGTAACACCTCGACCCCGACAGAGCCCGATATTCAAGTCATCAACCTGTCTTCTGGCAACATCTCATCTGAGGGCGCGACCTCGAGGGACGGCTTCAGCGACCCTTTCAAGGTTACCTGCAGCGCAAGATCGGAAGATGACAGCGACAACGCATGGCTACTCAAAGACGACACTCCCGGTTACTGGCAAGGCGACTACGCATACGGTTTCAACCCGACCAAGCTACGACTTTTCAACACCGAAGAGGAAGGCCGCGGAACGCAGACCTTTTACTTTGAAAACCTCAACAGTGGCGGTATCCTTGAAATGCAATATTACGATGCCGACGGCAACAACAGATCTTGCTCTTCCCGCTGCCCGCTCGCACACAATACCACTGGTCAGGACTTTCACTTCGAGCCGCCAGTTGGCATGAATTCCTTCAGGATCAATATTGTGGAATGGTACGGCGATGGAGGTGGTCTGTCTGGCATTGAGCTTTATCAAGACCAGATCTTCGCATTTGCCATCAACGACTTCAACGAGCCTCGATGCAACGGCGCCGAACAAATTTCTACCTCGTCTAACAGTCCCGACAACGGCACGTGGAAGAGAACCCCTAACGGTGACCAGACTAGCTCAGACTTCCTAACCGCATTCCTCATCAACCCGGATCAGGTTGGTCACGACACTTCGGTGACCTTCACCCCGAACATCCGCCAGTCTGGAAACTACTCGGTCACTGTTTACACGCCTGGCTGTTTGCAAGACGGCTCCTGTCCCACTCGTGGTCAAGTCAATTTGACTGGCACCATGACTTCCGAGGACGAGCCGATCAGCACGACCTTCTTCCAAACTAATAACTATGACAAGTTTGATCAGATCTACTATGGATATGTGGACGCCGAAGTTGACGGTTTCCGTCCTTCAGTTACCTTGTCACCAGTCGCCAACCAGTCAACCCCACTTACCGTCGTCGCCCAAAGAGTTCGCTTCGAGCTCGTCAACTCCACCAGCGGTCTCAACGGTCTTTTCGAATATGACCCTAATGAGGCGGAGGTCAGCACTGATTTCACCAAGTCCCCCATCACTGCCGCTGGTACCAAATTGCGCGATCACGCTCGCATCCATGCTGTGGCTACGGTCGACGATGATGTCTATGTTGCTGGCAACTTCAGCGGCAACGGTATCTCCAACGTCATGAAAGTCGATGATAATGTGACAGCATTGCCTAACGGCGGCCTTAACTCTGAAGTGCAGTGCATGTTCCAGAACGGCTCAACGTTGTACATGGGTGGTAACTTCACCAACACTGCCGAGGGCACTGTCGAAGGTCTCAACAGTGTTGCAGCATTTGATGCATCTGAGAACACGTGGTCGGCTCTCGGTGCAGGTGTTGACGGACCCGTTTTCAGCATCAACCCTGTTGCTCTCAACATCACTCGAGGCGTCAACGAAAGCTGCATTGCCGTTTCCGGTGCCTTTACGTCTGTCAGGGAGTTTGGTGACAACAAGAGCTTTAGCACTTCTGGGCTTGCCATCTGGGTCCCGAGCCGTGGCAACTGGCTCCAGAACATTCCAGACGCTGATATCTCCGTGTCAGGGAAGCTGATCTCACACACATATGTTGATGATTTCGGTCCCCTGTACGGTGGGTCTTTCTCTTCCCAGCTGGTTGGTCTCAGCGGAGCGTGTGAGCTTGAAGGCTCTGGTCAGCCCTCGCTACAGAGCATGGGACTCAAGATTCAACCCGCTTCATCCTCTTCTTCGGAGATGGAGAAGCGTGCCCTGAACGCGGATACCGGCTCGAACGCAACGGGTGTCTATGGCGGTATTTTCTACGGCGAGAACAACCTCAACATCACCATTCTTGGTGGTAGCTTCGCAGCAGAAGTATCAGACGGATCCACGGCCGAGAATCTTATCTTCATCAACAACACCGACTCCGAGCAGCGCATCACTGGTGTGAGCGGGTTGGATTCCAGCTCCATTTTCGTGGGCATGGACACAATCGACACACTTCTGTATGCTGGCGGTGCTGTCACTGGTTCTATTGCTGATACCGATGTGAACGGGCTTGTCGTGATCGATCTTACCACAGGTGACTTTGCCCCGTCTCAGCCTCCTGCACTGACCGGTGAAGCCGTTGTTGTCAATGCTGTGGCCACACAGCCAGACTCTTCCAGTGTCTACGTTGGAGGCGACTTTGACAGGGCTGGTGCTCTCACTTGCCGTACCATGTGCTACTACGACACCGAAGCCCAACAGTGGAACACGCCTGGCAGCGGTCTTACCGGTACTATCAACCGGATGATCTGGATCTCAAACAACGATCTTGTCATCGCTGGAAACTTGACTGTTGAAGGCAACTCGACCACCATGGCGATCTACCACGCTAAAGATGGGGACTACGAAACCTTCGACGGCGCTTCTGGCCTCCCTGGTCCCATCATGGCTCTGACTACCGCCGATGGCTCTTATAAGTCGTGGTGGGCTGCCGGCAGCAACACAGAAGAGAACGCTGGCTACCTTTCCAAGTACGAAAATGGTGCATGGTCTGCAGTCTCCGACCTCGGGGAAGGCACTACCGTCCGTGGCCTTCAAGTCCTCTCCGTCACGGAGAACCACGACGGCACCGACCTCGTTCCTTCCAACCAAGTCCTCATGCTCAGCGGTAATATCAACACCTCTTCCGCCGGCAACGCTAGTGTCGCTCTATTCAACGGCACATCCATCGTCCCCTTCGTGCTCGCCACCAAAGCCGATGGCTCTCCCGGCACAATGGCCCAGATGTTTGTGTCGAACCCATCCGGTCTATTGCGCGGCGCCAAGTCAAACCGTCTCGCTCTCGGCCTGATCGTGCTCATTGGACTCGCCATCGCACTCGCACTCATCTTCATGCTCGTCGTCGTCGGCATTCTGCTGGAAAGATTCCGCAGAAAGCGCGAGGGCTATGTCCCTATGAGCAGAGATCGTGGCAATGCCAACCTCAACCGCATTCCGCCCAGCGAACTTCTGGGAGGTCTTGAAGAGAAGAAGAACTCACCACCGCATTTATAATGCGGTGCGAAGGAATGAGGATGAGATTGCGATTGCAAGCAAAGCGCAGCGACTGAGAAGAAGTATAGAGGTCCGCTCGCTCTTTAACGCCGACTTAATGACCCCAGACACGAACACAAAACACACCGCTTGTCCATTTTTGCCAATCCGCATGGGAGACATCGGGGCCGGCTGGCTCGCTGCCATCGCCGCCGCCGCTGGGAGAAACCCTTCCTGCTTTTTACATTTTGTTTCTATTTTACTTACCTTGCCTACTACCTTATTTTCCTTATTGTCAAAGCCGGCCCACACGCCAATTTCTCCTTGCTGTCTCAAACATCGCCTTCTCTCTTCGAATTTGAATCTTCGTTTTCTTCGTTCTTTGGCGAGGCGTTCCGGGCGCTTTTTTTTTTTCACCGAAAAAGAAACGTAAAGCCTCGACCTTTTATCTTTCTACTTCGCGATTCGTTCGTGGGAGAGTGGTGGGTGGTTTATAACCTCACCTTACCTTACCCTCTTTCACTCTTCTATTTGCGGAGGCTTGTTGCGTATACACGGGAGTTTTTCTTACTTCACTTAACGGCCGAAGATGAAGAGGAGGAGAAGAAGAAGAAGAAGAAGAACAGGAAAGAATGGAGGAGGACGCACTTTTCTTTCCTTTTCCCTTTTCCCACTTGTTCTCAATTCCCAAAACGTGCTACAGTTCTTTCTGTGTACAGATTCGTTTAGCATCCTTTTTCTTTCTTTTTCCATCTTCTTTTCTTCGTCTCTCTGCTTAGATAGACAGGCTGGTGGCTTCTACCTTCCCCTTACCCGACCTCGCTCTCTTTGATGTCGACTCTTTGAAACGGGTCGGGATGGAAAGAAGAAAAGGGCAAGGGAGAGGAAGGGAGAAGCCGGCGCGAAGTAATGTATGAATTTGAAATTCAGCCAAAGTTGGAATCCAAGGACTTGCTTGCCTACAGTTGTTTGTCCAACTTGCCACGTATGAGAGTTGTCTCCACTTGGGGTACATGTGGTTGTACAGACGCAAGGCTGCTCTCGTTCGCTCTGATGTACCTGACCAAACTGGGAGGTATGGCTATAGCAACCCAACCCGAGAGTGAAACAGTTCCTCTAGCCATCTTGGACACAATGTGATGCTTTCTCATCCCAACGTCAGAATTCGAGCTTCTTTTTTTCGGGGTGACTATCTACATGTACTTCATCATAATTGAAATCAGGCAATGAGTGCCTTGCCCCTCTCCGTTCAAAACAACTTGCTTTTCCCATCAAGCAGCTCAACCACCGACCTTGAACGTCCTGCCGCTGGCCGTCTTCCTCTCCTTGGCTCCCTCCTCTGCTTCGGGTCTCGCGCGGCGCAGTACTTGCAGGAAGTCGGCGGTGCGTCGGCGCATGCGGCTGTGGATGTAGGCTTTGCTGGCTTTGATGTGGTAGTGGAAGTAGTCGCGGAAGGTCTGGATGTGCGAGATGACTTCTTCGCGACGCGCTGGGGTGAGGTGGCGGGGGAAGAGGACTTGCAAAATGTGTCAGTAAGATCTTTGACGTGGATGCAGCTGCAGAAGGGTTGCTGGGAGTATTACCAAATGTTACGTAGCCGACATCGCTTCTGCCTGCCTTGACGCCAGGCTGGCCTTCCAGCTCGAGCGGAGGGTCGTTGCGGAACAGCACTTGCGGAGCGTTCTGGATCGCTCGGCGCCGTGCATCGACGAACTCTTGCAGGAAGACTTTGCCGTACACGCGGTCCGTCTCCTCTCGGAAGACGGTGCTGAAGATGACCGTCACGCGGTCGTGCGAGGCCTTGATGTAGATGGCCTCCTCGTCGCGGTAGTGGATGGCACGCACGCCGCCGCCCTCCCGTACACCCTGCGGCGCGGACTCGGACGTGTACTTGCTCGCTTCTTCGTGCAGGGCGGCGTACTCGTCAAAGGCCTGCTCGAAGGGCGCGGCCATGGCGTTGCGCTTGAGCAAGCTGATGCGCCTGACCAGATCATCCTTCTCCTCCTGGCTTTCGGGCAGGGCCTCCAAGTCGACCTGCACGCTGAAGTCGTAGCCTTGTTCCGGAGCAACGATGTAAGGGCCGTACTCGCGCTGCAGGACCTCTTCGGCGCCGTACTGGACCAGCTCGCGGTAGCATTTTATGCTGGTCGAGATGAGGATGCGGGTCTTGGATTCGGGGGTGCTGATGTGGAAGGTGACGTTGTCGAAGTCGGAGACGATCTGGTCGATTGCAGTCGGGGCGGCACTGCAGAGGAGGACTGGTCAGTGGATGTGCACTGGGAGACGATTGTGTGTATATGATTGAGACCAGGCATACTCTGGCGCGAAGCGGTCCTTGAGGATCGACTCGATGAGCACGTTCTGGTAGTCGAGGAGCAGCATGCTGGCTGTAGTGTGTGGCCTGCTCAGTAGAGTATGTGAGTGGTCACGTGGGAGTGTCAAGTGGCTAGTATGTACTGCAGTTGTTCCACTCGATAATAATACCAATGCTGCCTCACTGCTGCGATACGTCAACCTGCCAGGTGGGACAGTGAGGCTCGGCGGGAGCCTCCAGAAGCTAATGCACCCCGCATATCCCGTTTGTATCGTAGTTTGTGAGCAAAACTCACTCATTACTCAACGTGAAAGCGCACAAACTTCTGCTGCATCGGACGCTTTAGCGCGGGTCCTCAAAGAACCGATCCGATAGAGTCGGCAAAAAGTTGCGATTCGAGCTTTCGTCGCAACCACCGTCCAGCCATAATCATGGTGAGATCGTACAGGTATGTTTTGGCTCCTTCACCCTTCTATTACACCCTCTGAAAACTCACTGACAATCGCAGAAAATACGAGCCATCCGTCAGCTTCGGCACGGTCTGCACAGCCTCTTCCAACTGCGTGTGGGCACCAGAATCATCGTCCAAAACTGCTAGTGCGCGCTCGACGGGCGCTGGCAAGGCATATGTCGGCGCAAACGAAGATGTCATCTGCTGGGATGTGAAAAAGGGCGAGGAGCTTTCAAGATGGAACGACACAGACAACCGCAGCGCCGTCACCTGCATATCGCAATGCGCCGCGCAGCCCGATCTCATTGCCGTTGGCCACGCAGACGGCGCGATCAGGATCTGGGATGCTCTTTCTGGACAGATCGTTGTTAGTTTCAACGGACACCGCTCGGCTGTCATGCACCTTCAATTCGACACTGAGGGAGCGCGACTTGCTAGTGGATCGAGAGACACAGACATCATCGTCTGGAATCTGCTTTCCGAGGCAGCCGAGTACAGACTGCGCGGACACAAGGATCAAATCACTGGCCTCGCTTTCGTGCGCACACCTATCGCACGGCCTCAAAGCCCTCACACGGATGAGGCTGTGGACGTCAGCGCGGGCGATGAGGAATTCGAGGAGAAATACTTGCTCTCCACCTCGAAGGACGCACTGGTCAAGCTCTGGGACTTGCAAAGCCCTCACTGCATTGAGACACATGTCGCGCAGACGAATGGAGAGTGCTGGGCTCTTGGTATGAACCCGGATGGCGATGGATGTATCACAGCCGGCAACGATGGCGAACTCAAGGTTTGGAGTCTGGATCTAGCTGGACTTGCCGAATTTGGCTCCAGCATCGCGGCGCAAAGCAAGAAGCAGGACATTCTCAAGAGCCAAGGAATCCTTCACAGGCAGGGCAAGGATCGCACCACTGGCATTGTGTTCCACCCGAGACAGGACTACATTGCAGTACACGGGTCGGAGAAGGCTGTTGAGCTTTGGCGGATTCGTTCCAACGAGGAGGTACACAGACACATGCAGCGCAAGAAGAGGAGAAGAAGGGAGAAGGCGGCTGCAGCAGGCGAGACACTTGCTCCCGAGGCCGAAGATGCGATTGGCACGCCTGAGGTGGGCGATGTCTTTGTATCATACGTGATTGTGCGTACTGGTGGCAAGGTCCGCTCCGTGGATTGGTCGCTCGCCGGTAGCCGCTCCAACAAGAACTTGCAACTTCTCACTTCCACGACCAACAACCAGGTGGAAGTCTACACAGTAACACCACACCAAAAGCTTGCATCCGGCCGAGAAGCCCCAGAATACAATCGCTCCCTGGCTGTGGAACTCCCAGGACACAGGACGGACGTTCGCACTCTATCGCTTTCATCAGACGACCGCATGTTGGCTTCAGCGTCCAGTGGACAGCTCAAGGTCTGGAACTTGAAGTCGCAAACCTGTCTACGAACTCTCGAGTGTGGCCAGGCACTCTGCTCTGCTTTCCTTCCTGGTGATCGGATCGTACTGGTTGGAACCAAGACCGGCGAACTTGAGCTCTACGATATCAGCACCAGCACGCTGATTGAGACAATTCCAGCTCACGAAGGTGCCATCTGGACGCTTGCTGTGAACCCCGACGGCCGCAGTGTGGTGACTGGCAGTGCCGACAAGACCGCCAAATTCTGGCGATTCGACGTGGTAGACGAGGACATTCCCGGCACACGACGGACAACACAACGCCTAAAGCTTACCCAGACACGAGAGCTGAAGGTGGCAGATGATGTCTTGTCACTTTGCTTCTCACCAGATGGCAAGCTCATCGCGCTCAGCACTCTTGACAACACTGTCAAGGTCTACTTCAACGACACTCTCAAACTCTTCCTTACACTCTACGGCCACAAGCTTCCCGTGCTGAACATCTCGATTTCCGCCGACAGCAAGCTCATCGCCACATGCAGTGCCGACAAGAATGTCCGCGTATGGGGCCTAGACTTCGGTGACTGCCACAAAGCGTTCTTCGCCCACCAGGACAGCGTAATGCAAGTCGCATTCATCCCGCACCCGGTCGAGCAAGAAGAAAAGCACACACTCTTCTCCGCCTCAAAAGACGGTGTGCTCAAGGCCTGGGACGGCGACAAGTTCGAGCAGATCCAAAAATTCGACGGCCACCACGGAGAGATCTGGGCCATGACCCTCTCACGCACGGGCGAGTCCGTCATCACCGCCTCCCACGACAAGTCCATCCGCGTGTGGACCGTGGGCGACGACCTCATCTTCCTCGAAGAAGAGCGCGAGCGCGAGCTCGAGGAAATGCACGAAGCCACTCTCGCGCAAAACCTCGACCGCGACGCCCGCGACGAAGAAGACCAAGACGTCGAAGTCGCCGCCGCCTCGAAGCAAACCATCGCGACCCTCACACATGGCGAAAAACTAATGGAAGCCCTGGAAGTGTGCACCGAGGACCACGAGCTGATGCAGCGCTACGAAGCCGACAGAATCCGCAACACCAACCTCGCCTTCCCGCAACGCAACCCCGTCTTCCTCGCCCTGGGCAACATCTCCGCCGAGCAGCACCTGCTCAAAACCCTGCAGCGCATCCCCGCGCCCGCTCTCAACGACGCCCTGCTCGTCCTCCCCTTCTCCACCCTCCCGCAACTCTTCGCCTTCCTCGCCCTCTTCTTCCGCCGCCGCTTGCACCCCGAGCTCGCGTGGCGCGCCACCTACTTCCTGCTGCAAGCGCACATGCCGCAGGTCATATCGTCGGGTGCTCTGCGCGAGCCTCTGGCGCAGATCCTGGAAGCCTACGAGGAATGGCAGGCGCAGCAGAGGAGGGTCCTCGGTTTCAACCTGGCGGGTCTGGGCATTATGGGGGTCGAGGCGAGGGAGAATGAGAAGAGCGAGTATGTGGATGAGGCTGCTGTGCTTGAGGAGGAGGACCACACCAAGGGGAAGAAGAAGAGGGCTTTTGGCAATATGGCGTAGATGATGGCGGATAGATTTGTTCCCTACATACTTCGCTACTTGGTTTCGTTTTGGCCCGTGTAGATCTAAATGTATTTAGGCGTCACTTGTATGGGAGCTTCCAGGTGGTCTGATCGATTTCAGCAAAAACAGTTCGAGTTGAAACAAGAACCGAGTGGTATTTATTGTGCATCTGGTTGTTGTTGATGTGGAATTGGGCCTGAAGTTGATTCTTCGGCTCCTGAATATTTGGGAATTATAAAATAAGAGTTACTACTACTACTATCACTAAAAGTTATTTGCTAGTTTACTAGACTTTGGGATGTTGTAAGATGCAATAATAGTATGGCCTGAGTTCCATCCGGACGTATAAGGGAAATGTGTCGGCGACCCTGCTCGGGCCGGTCGTAATGTGCTTGGTTCCATGCTCCCGTTTGGGAGCTCCAACGTTGAGTTGTCGAGAATACAAGGTATGAACAGAAAGTGTGAATCTTTGATAGATAAGGGAAGAACATGGAAGGAGAATGGAAAGGAAAATAAGTGACGAAAAAGAGAAGGATGAGGGAGAATTCCAGAGTCCTGGTAAGTCGTTCGCTTGGTGTTAATGACCAAGTATGTTCGCGGAGGGAACAGTAAAGGAGAAAAGAAAAGAAACAACGAAAGGAAAGGAGAGGAAGTTGATAAGAGTGATCCAGGTCCAGGTCTGCGTAGCCTCGTCGATCGCATGAAGCCAGTCAAACAAGCATCGGTCGGCGAAAGAAGGAATGTCCCATAACGCCAGGCACCGTTCGAAATGAAACCGTCGAATGGAAAGAAAAGAAGATGCGTCTCCCTCTCAATTTATTAGGACTCCAGCTGAACTCAGCCCATTCCACATGTCGATGGGAGGTACCAGCCCGCCAAAGACGATCAGTAAACCTCCGTAGCCAAGCACGTAAGCCACCGCCCGCCGCGTATCAAGCTCGCTGGCAGCAGCGACAAGGGCAAAGATAGCGATCATGCCGCATGTCGTCGCCATTCTGCTTGCGAAAGTCGGCACGAGCATCATGATCAGGAAGGGCAGGAGCAGTGCAATCGCCGAGGACACGATTGCCAGCCAGCGACGTAGGGCGCCACGCCAAGGCGAGATTGGTTCGGGGGCGTAGGGAAGGCGGGCGATGTGTTTCTCAAAATCTGACGAGCTTTGTTCTGTGGTGCTGGAGGATGAGGCTGACAGGCCGCCTTTGCGAGCGATGAGTCCGCCTTCTTCGAGTAGTTGGGCTTCGAGGGTGTCGGTTGTGGAGATCAGGAAGGGATTGCTTGTTGGATTGGGGCGGGAGGCGGCGGTTGCGGTCATGTAATCCATGTCGCGGGTGATTTGGCCTAGGGAGATGCATTGTCAGTGGGCATGCTCTTGAAGATGCAGTGGAAGTTGCGGGTAAAAGCTTACAGTACTCCTTCATCGTCTCTCCAACACCAATCTCCATCCAGGAACCTTTCTGACCCAAAGCGTTTACTTGTGCCACCAGCTTCTGCTGCAAGACGTGCTGTTGCATGCGAGCGAGGGTAGTCAGATCGAGAACGCCATGCTTGACATCTTCGAAATTCCACGGCCATCGCGTGCTCTCGTTGACTTCATACAGCAGATCCGTCTTTCCAGCATCAAAGACTCGCTGGGCGAAATTCGGCTCTGTTGAGATGCGATCGAATGGCCCAGGAGTCCTAGTGCGATGTCTGCTGGGTGTGATTGTCGATGTGTAACTCGGTGCCATGGACTCGACGCGGCGGCCGGCGGTGGTACATGTGGCGTTGGATCGACGCTTGTCGTTCGGGAAGGTCTTGTCAGGGGCGCGGAAAGTCATGTTGGACATGCGGCCATTGGTGTAGCGCTCTGGATTCTTGGGAGGGACTGAGCCATTGTGGACGACGTTTGGAGGTTGCCTTGGTAGGGGTTTCATGCTCGTTGGGCTGCCGGGGATCTGAGGTAGCGGAGGTGTGTGTATGGAACGAGCGGAGACAGGCGAGTCTCTGCCTGCCGGATCCTCAGGTCGTTCGGTCAAGGGCGGTGAAATGCTTCTTCTTTCGCTGGCAGAGGTCATGGTGCTGGTGACTTCGCGCTGAGGGAGAAACTTCTGGCTGTAGACGGATGATGGTGAAGGAGCGGTGGCTTGAGGTGGCAGCGAAGGCGACTTGAAACGAAAGGAAGGGAAGCGCTCAACTGCAGTCGCTGGAGTGCTGAGGCCGATTTCTGTGTTCAGGACAGCCATTGAGAGAGAAGACGTAGAAGCAAACGAGTGTGGGTGTGACTGTGCTGGAACAATTGGAGACTGGAGAGGTCACAGGTGTCGAGGCCGTTCAATTTCGCAGCGCGCGGAGAGTCGACATGGTTTTTCTGCTTGTTGTTGTCTTGCCCATGTTGTCCTAGGTGAGATGGCCGACATGCGAGGGTAGATTGGACTGACTTGGAACGGTGAGACATGGGATGGAGGAAACGTCCTCACGCTCAACTGGCAACTGCTCTAGCTGTATTCAAATTCCATCATGGTATTGCGGCTTGCATTTGATAGCGGCCGGTTTGATGTCTGGCTCGAATGATGTAGGCAGTGGATTACACAAACAATTCTCCATCCGACCTACCTGGCGAGAGTATGCAGCACCGTATCACAGGGTTCGTTGTGTATGTTCTGTTCAGATAGTTGGAGTGGTGCGAGCCTTGGAGGTTGCGGGAGATCCAACGGCAGCCGTTAGATCCATCGCCTTCGCAATTGCAGCATCTGAGTCCGATGAGCCAGTCTAGGCCGGGCAGTCTTGGCCGTCATCAAGAGACTTGTATTTCTTTTGTAATACACGTACCCTGACGACAAGCCGCAGCTTCATTATCCAGATATCGTCTATTAATTCACATCAGTAATCTGTTGGTGGTAGCAGATGGGTGCCTACACGCAGACGATGTTGCTTCACCGCCATGCTCACACCCATCTCCTGCATGGCACAACGCTTCCCTCGCATTCTGATGCATAATGTATGTGAAGACGTTGCAAACAGTTCGCACCATGTCATCCAGCGGGCCGTGACAGGTCGGAAGTGGGTTCGAGATGAAAGAGATGCAGTTGTAGAGACAATCGTGGAGATCAAAACGGCGAGAGAGATGAGCTGGACCTTTCAGAAGCCGGAGAGTTGCCAAGCCGCAATCCTCGATGCAGATCAACTTGAAGTCATTGATGAACTGCCAGTGCTGCCCTTCTTCACCAATTAATCATTGCAATCTGTAAGACTCCGTTTTGCGAGATTGCTGACGCTGCTACCAAATATTCCGTCACGATCATGAGCTTGCAATTCCGCTGAGAGACGATGCGAACGACTGCCTCTATGAGAGAAGTGTGCTTCTCTCTGGTGCCAGTACATACTACCTTTCGTGCATCGGCGCAGAATTCTCCTGTAAGACCAGTGAGAGAAATGACATGGATAGCAACTGCATCTCTTAAATCTTTATGCCATTCGAGAAGAAATGCCTTCCACACTTTCGTAGGAATTCAATGCCGCACCACCGAGAGATGGCTTTTGCATCAGCTTTATCTCAGCCAGTTTTTCGTTTCGCACGTGGTCCTACCTCGTCTCATCGCGAGGTTATCTTACTATAACACCACTGGGCACTCACAGCAGCTGAACCTCCGCCAGCTCCCCATTCCATTCATGGTCCCACCTCATCATTTCGCATCAAAATTCTCTCATAGCACCACTGAGAGATCACATTTATAACAGCTGTATCTCCGCTAGTTCTTCAATTCTTTACGGTCCTACCTCATCAATTCTCCTTGATAGTTTCCTTTGGCTCCACCGAGAGATGGTATTTGCAATTACTGTATCTCTGCTAGAGACTCATGCCCCATGTAGTCCTACCCTATGGAACCGCGTATATTTCCCCCTGTAGCACCATTGAGAGAAGGTATGAGCAGCGACTGTTTCTCCATCAGGACACCGTTTACCGTAGTCTTATCTCACGATCCCGTCCGGATTTCCCCTGCAGCGCCACTGAGACAGTAGACACGCGCCCACTTGTATAATTGGAACATGAAAGACACAAGTTTTGAACAGAAAAATAATAATATTGTCATTAGGAAGAGAAGCTTCCATCCTTTAGCAAAAGAAAACTACACATCTCTACAAAGGCTTGCCGCCAATGAAGTCGCTCCACCTTCTGACCTCGGCGGGGATGCCCTCGGCCTTGGGGAGCTTGACGCTCATGCACTGAGCGAAGAGGACGGCGGTCTTGGGCTCCATGAAGAGCGGCACGCCGAAGTCGACGGCGTTGCGGCGCATGACATAGTCTTCGTCGACCATGCTGCTGGCACGACGCTTGGCCAGGTTGAAGGCGCCACGGATGTCGTACTTCTCAAAGACCTCGCGGAGGGCACGCTTGTCCTGCTTGGGGAACTCGATGACCTCGACCTTGACGGAGCTGTCCTTGCTGGACTCCTCGAGGTGACGCTTGACATCCTCGTTGGCGGCGTAGAGCTTGTAGCCGAGCGGGTTGAGGTAGTCCACGATCTGGGCGAGGTCGGTGGTAGTGGTGTCACCGCCGAAGAGGAGACCCTCACCGGGCTGTGGCAGGCGGAAGTTCATCTGACTCTGGACGCCGACCCAGTAGGCCTCGATGAGATCCTTACCGAAAGTGGCCATCTCACCAGTGGAAGACATCTCGACACCGAGGTAGGGGTCGGCACCGGCAAGACGAGTCCAGGCGAATTGAGGAACCTTGACAGCCAGGTAGTCACGGTCAACCTTCATGAGGTCGACGGGCTCGGGGACGTTGGTGTCGGTGATGGCGCGAGTGGCGACATCAATGAAGTTGGTACCGAGAACCTTGGAGGAGAAGGGGAACGAACGGGAGGCACGGAGGTTGCACTCGATGACCTTGAGCAGGCTCTCGCCGCCCTCTGGGTTGTCGGCGTTGATGATCTGCATGTTGAAGGGACCGGTGATGTTCCAGGCCTTGGCGACCTTCTCAGCGATGACCTTGACACGCTCGACGGTGGCGGTAGGAAGGTTGGCAGGGGGGAGGACGAGCGAGGCATCTCCAGAGTGAACACCGGCGTTCTCGATGTGCTCACTGACGGCGTGAACAAGCAGCTTGCCGTGAGAGGCAACAGCGTCGACGTCGATCTCGCGGGCGCCCTCAATGAACTTGGTGATGACAACGGGGTGGTCAGGAGAGACGCTGGAGGCGGCAAGAAGCTTGTCCTTAAGCTCAGCCTCGGACCAGATGACGGTCATGGCAGCGCCGGACAGAACGTAAGACGGGCGAACGAGGACAGGGTACTCGACGCTGTCAGCGAACTTCTTAGCGTCCTCGTAAGAGGTAAGCTCCTTCCAGGCAGGCTGGTCAACACCAATGGAGTCGAGGATAGAAGAGAACTTGTGTCTGTCCTCAGCCTTGTCGATGTCGAGCGGGTCAGTACCCAGGACGTTGGCCTTGCCAGTTTCCTGGAGCTTTAGAGCGATGTTCTGGGGCAGCTGGCCGCCGACAGAGACGACAACACCAGAGGAGTTCTCAAGCTCGTAAATGTCCATCACACGCTCGTAGCTGAGCTCTTCGAAGTAGAGGCGGTCGGGGAAGTCGTGGTCTGTGGAGGCAGTGTTAGCTTGCGTTTTGAAAGGTCGGGGATTGAAGGGTTGTACATACCGGTGGATGTAGTCTCCGGGTTGTACTACGTTGCGTTTTGGTTAGCATAGTCCTATTTGTGGAAGTGGGTGGATGTAAGTGAAGGAAAAATCCCAAAAAGGAAGGAGCGCGAAATTTGCCCAGATTTGGAAAGAGCACCACTTTCAGTGGTACACCGTTTCCAACAGGACGGGCGCAAAGGGTAGGACCGAACAATGGGATGGGTGAAAGGGAGACTCACGTTAATCACAACAGTCTTCTTGCCCAGCTCCTTCAAGCTGAGAGTAGCGTTGACGGCACACCAATCAAACTCAACAGAAGAGCCAATGCGGTAGACACCAGATCCAAGAACAATGATACCATGGTCATCGAACTCGACATCGTGGCTGGAAGCGTTGTAGGTCGTGTACAGGTAGTTGGTGTCGGCAGGGAACTCAGCGGCAAGAGTGTCGATCCTCTTGACCCAGGGCTTGATACCAAAGTTCTTGCGGCGGGCGCGGACCTCATCTTCAGTGCTGTTAACGGCGTTGGAGATTTGCTTGTCGGAGAAACCGAGCTTCTTGGCCTTCATCATGAGCTCCTTCTTGACGCCGTAGAGGGATCCGATCTTTTCGAGTTCGTGGGTGCAGTCGACGATGTTCTGGATCTTGTAGAGGAACCACTTGTCAATCTTGCTCAAGTCGTGGACCTTGTCAACAGAGTAGCCTTCGTGGAGCATGGCTTGGCCAACAGCGAGCCAGCGGCGGTCAGTGGGGTTCCTCAGGACATCGTCAATGTCGTCAAAGTGGTCACCTTGGAGACCGGCGAACTTGGGATCAACCATGCGGATAGCCTTCTGGAAAGATTCTTCAAAGGTACGGCCAATAGCCATGACTTCACCGATAGACTTCATGGCAGATCCAATGTGACGGTCGACGTTCTGGAACTTGCTCAAGTCCCAACGGGGCATCTTGGTGACGATGTAATCAAGAGAAGGCTCGAAGTTGGCAGTGGTCGTGCGAGTGACGGCGTTAGGAAGCTCAGGAAGAGTGTGACCCAGACCAATCTTAGCAGCGGTGTAAGCGAGCGGGTAGCCAGTAGCCTTGGAAGCAAGAGCGGAAGAACGAGACAGACGAGCGTTGACCTCAATGACACGGTAGTCGAGACCATCTGGCTGAAGAGCGTACTGAACGTTGCACTCTCCAACGACACCCAAGTGACGAATGATCTTGATAGCGGCAGTGCGGAGCATGTGATACTCTTCGTCGCTGAAAGTCTGAGAAGGCGAGACGACGATACTGTCACCAGTGTGAACGCCGAGGGGGTCAAAGTTTTCCATGTTGCAGACAGTGATACAGTTGTCAGCGGCATCGCGGACGACCTCGTATTCGGCCTCCTTCCAGCCCTTGAGCGACTTTTCAACGAGAATTTGCGGCGACAGAGTCAGAGAGCGGGCAGACAGGTTGCGAAGTTCCTCAGCGTTCTCGGCGAAACCACTGCCGAGACCACCAAGAGCGTAAGCAGCGCGGACGATGATCGGGTATCCAACAGACTCAGCAGCGGCGAGTGCCTCGTCGACAGTGTTGACGGCGATACTCTCAGCGATTGGAATATCGATCTCCTTGAGAGCCTGAGCGAAGAGGTCACGGTCCTCACTGACCTCGAGTGTCCTGATGCTTGTTCCCAAAACCTTGACGTTGTAACGGTCGAAGATACCCATCTTGTTCATTTGCACACCCAAGTTCAGCGCAGTTTGGCCACCGAAAGACAGGAAAATGCCGTCGGGGCGCTCTTTTTCGATAACATAGGTGACGTATTCGGGAGTGACCGGGAGATAGTAGACTTCATCTGCAAGCACGTGTGCAGTCTGAATGGTGGCGATGTTGGGGTTGATGAGGACGGATTGGACGCCAGCCTCTTTCAAGGCCTTGAGCGCCTGAGAACCAGAGTAATCGAACTCGCCAGCCTGTCCGATGGAGAGACCACCGGAGCCAATGACGAGGACTTTCTTCACATCGACAAGGTTCTGGGCACCAGCAATGGCACCGCTGTCGAGGTATGCTTTGGCATTGGGAGCAGTCTCGGTTTGGCTGGCAAATTGCCTAGCGGACCTGGTGAAGCTCCTGATGTTCTTGGGAGTGGCATTGGCCTGCTTCTGCTGCCTGATGCAACGCGGCGCCTGAGAGACAAAGGTGCGGCGGGCAATGCGAGGAGCGGTCTGGCGGGCCTGGTGGAACAGCTCTTGCTGCAGCTGGCGCGCCAGCTTGCCGCTAAGAGCCATGGTCGTGTGTGGCTAAGTATGAATGTATCGAGTGTTGTAGTGGCAAAGCAGTAGTTAATTGACCTGGGCCTTCCACAGGTGGTCCGAGATGTAGTCTACGCGCGTACACCAGGTCAGCCAATGCCCCCGGGCTTATGTAGTCGCGAGGAAGAGACCCTCGACACACCTTTGGGGACAGACTAGATCATACCTTGAGAAGTGGTTTTTGTGGGCGCAAAAGTCATGAAGCCCAATGGTTGCCCTGTCGGAGCGTGTCTGCACGGAGGTGTGGTGGAGGATGGAAGAAGCACGCGAAATGTGACTGAGAACAAGAATTAAATCAAAAGCCGAATTTCTTCCTCAACGCGGGCTTAGCTCTTTAGGTATAGTCACCAAGCTCTTATCAGAGCCGAAACCCGCCCACCGACGCGCCGGCCACTAAGGTATGACTGATGGTAATTGAGCACCAGCCTCATGGTTCTGACGCTCTAGTGCAGATCATTTACGTGAGCAATCTCGACTCTTCCCGGTATCGGAGTGTCTTGTCGTGAAAGAGAACATGTGTGGTCACACGAGCGAGCAAAATTGATTTTCCAGCGGCTTGTTGATGATAAGCATTTTCTTTAGTACTATACAACATATGAACGCACAATTCATACAGGACTCCAGGAATATTCAAACCCATAGTCTGAGACAGATTGCTAAACAATTCATCCAGGTATTTCACCGCCATGTGGATGGGCTTGCCTCACGGACCCAATGACAAACAAGCGCAAATTCCCCTTTGGCTAGAGGTATCTCACATCACTGTGCGTGGAATACCATCTCATCAATGCCTCATCAAACAACTCCCGACAATACTGTACCGACAGCATCAAAGTGTCGTCCTTCAGGTTCTTCGCAACAAGCTCGAGACCACGAAGAGCAGGCTCGTGATAAGCGACTCCTGCAAGTTGTGCTATGTCTTGGCCATCATCACCAGTCGAGTGAGTAAGAGCGCTCATCACTGTGAATAGCGATGCGAGCCAGGCTCTGTTGAGAGGCCTGCAATGAATGACAGTAGTCAGCTGAGGGTTGCTTCATGAATTTAGCCACATTGACTTACCGACTTAGGCACGCAATTTCCGTCGGAAGCGAAGCAAGCAACGACAAAAGCCTGCATGCATCTCGATAAACCCCCGACTGTTGCTGATGCCTCTGGGACCTAAGCGCGATGTGCGAGAACATATCTTGCCGATATGTGAAATGTCCGGTCTGTTGAGATGCTTCCAGCTGATAAACGGTCCGAAAATAAGACGCTTCGAGAATGATCAGGTGTAGCAGATCGGATCCTTGCAGGCCTGTCACTGTAGCGAGTCCACTGTTCCGTCGCCATATAGCAAGCTCTGCGATTATTGACTGGAAGGCGACGCGCTGCTTCGTAGGCTGCGCGTTTGCTTTTGCAGAGAACAGCTCCTCGAGTGCTTGGGTTTGAATGACGGCGAGGCTGCTGTGCAAGGATAATATGTTGATGCTTGTCCCGTCAAAGCTGCTCTCCGGGTATGCTGACCACCAGTCACAGTTATTGGCATTCGGCAACCCAATAGTGATATCCGTATGCTTATGCGTGCTTGGCTTCAACGCATACATACTGAGATCAGCATCCATGAAGAAACAAATCCAGAAAAGGTAGCTCTCAACTCTACCAGTTGGGTCATGGCTTCTCGAGACGTGAGCTTCATTGTAGCCAAGCTCTTGCGCCATCCGCACCGCTATTGAGATGAACGAGGCAACCCGGTGACTCTTGGCAGAGTGCTGCAGCATGATGGCGACGCCGAGCAAACACTGTACAAGTCTTTCGCTCGGTTGTTCCAACAACACCTTGGTGAAGCTGTCGAGGCATCCGTCCAGGTAAATCTCGGCTTTGGATGTGTCGTCGTGCGACGCAGAGCCGAGAGCTCGCAGCTGATGTGCGATGCCGAAGACGACATACGTGAGGATCCAAGACGAAGCTACGCCTTTCGCTGCACCCATGTAGCAGTCGCGCACGTGGGAGTATATGGCTTCGGGCGCCAGCAAAGGGACTTTGCTGTTGAAGTCCCGCAGGTATTCGGTCAACAGAGCGTGGCCCTCGTTCACGTGAGGGAGATAGCCATCGCAAGTCGGAGACTGAATGAGCTTGCCGGTGTTGACAGATGATGCCGCCTCCATGGGTCCACCAGCTTGCTGATCTTCATCATTGGCTCTGGAGATCGATGTGGGTAAGGCATTGTTAAGCCCAGACAACAACCCCTCCACCCTTTCGATGCGTCGTCCCAGCGCGTCAATCTGCAAATCAGGCCCAGCACCTTTCGCCAATGCAGCGCTGTGTCCATCCGCGTCCTGCGCGAATTGCCGCCTGATATCGGCAGGAATTTCGCAGGCAATGTGCTTTTGTTTGCAGCGTGAACAGCTGCCAGACCGAGAGTCGACGATACACTTCGCTTTATCGGTGTGGCATTTAAGGCACGACTGGATGAGTCAGTGATCCATCCTTCATATCAAAAGGCCTCAGTCTAGGCTTATCGGTTTGTTTCAATGGCAAAGGACATTGCTTACCTTGCGCAAGGTCGGCATAATGATGGACTCGATCCTGAGAACTGTAGGCGCAAGTAGCAGTCTCTCTGAAGACAAGTGTGCTATTTTGGGATGTCCTAGTATTAATTCCAGGATCAAAATGCGAGGACGGGATCAGAATGTATTGCTCCATATACCTAAAGGGATGACAAATCGAATCTGACCTGCATGTGCTATCTAGGTACTTCACGCGACGCAACGGTCAACAACAACAAAGAAGCGAATCGACTGTAACCGAACAATCAAATTGACAGTACCAGCATCAAACCTTGAACATAGTACTACATCTAATGCGTCGATTTTTACAGCCCAGATCCACCACTGCGCGGCAGGACAGGAACCCACTTGATCTTCAACAAACCCCCCAAAATCTCCTCCTTGTGAGATTCCATCTCCTCCAAATCCCAGTTTATGCTAACCAACGAGCCCCTCAAGTAATCACCTCGGGGAGTAGCTAG
>Ga0265797_10002806_pt1 | contig 28743 bp, 23 predicted proteins | sample P2T30metagenome_FD_192433 | JGI IMG/M metagenome (GOLD analysis project Ga0265797, IMG submission 192433) | Plant litter microbial communities from East Loma Ridge, Irvine, California - P2 T30 | ecosystem: Environmental > Terrestrial > Plant litter > Unclassified | place: USA: California...
ACGTGTACGACGCCGGCCTGCTACTGGAAAAAGCCATACCGCTTGCCGAGCAGAAAGCCCAGCCCGGCACCCCGGCATTTCGCGCCGCCCTGCGCGATGCCCTGGAGCAGACCCACGAATTGCCCGGGACCCAAGGCGTATACAGCATGAGCGCCGAGGACCACAGCGGCTTCGACATCCGCGGCCGGGAGCTGATCACCGTGAAAGATGGCCGCTGGGCGTTGCTCAAGTGACCCGCCACGCCCATCGCTCCGACCACGCCTTCAGAGAGCCTTACCCATGAATCTCCAGATAGCCATGCTGCTGGGCCAGGACGGTGTCACCAACGGCGCGATCTACGCCTTGCTGGCGCTGTCGATCCTGCTGGTGTTCAGCGTGACCCGCATCCTGCTGATCCCCCAGGGCGAATTCGTCACCTACGGCGCCCTGACCATGGCGGCCATTCAGGCTGGCCACCCTACACCGCTGGCTTGGCTGCTGCTGGCGCTGACGGTGGCCGAATGCGTGCTGGACGCGCTGCGCCGTTACCGGGCTGGCCACGGTGTGCGGGTCGACCGTGGCATGGTGGGCAAAACCGCGTTTGCCCTGGTGTTGATCGCCGCGGTGTATCGCTTGCCGCTGGCCACCCTGCCCATGGCTGCCCAGGCGTTGCTTACCCTGTGCCTGGTGGTGCCGCTGGGGCCACGGTTGTATCGGCTGTTTTTCCAGCCCATCGCCGGTGCCACGCCACTGGTGTTGCTGATCGTGTCCATTGCCGTGCACGTGGCAATGGTGGGCGTGGGCCTGTTGCTGTTCGGGCCGGAAGGGGCGCGCACCCAGCCGTTCTCACAGGCGGGCCTGGAGCTGGGGCCGGTCACTTTCAACAGCCAGACCCTCTGGGTGTTGGTGCTGTCGCTGGTGTTGATCGTCGCGCTGTTCCTGTTTTTCGGCCGCAGCCTGTACGGCAAGGCCCTGCAAGCGACAGCGGTCAACCGTAACGGGGCCCGGCTGATGGGCATTTCCCCGGACATGGCCGGCAAGGCCACGTTCACCCTGGCCACGTTCATTGGCTGCCTGTCGGGGATTCTTATCGCCCCGATCACCACGCTGTACTTCGATTCCGGTTTCATCATCAGCCTCAAGGGCTTCGTGGGCGCGATCATCGGCGGCTTGGTCAGCTACCCCATCGCCGCGCTGGGCGCCCTGGCGGTGGGCCTGGTGGAAGCGTTTTCGATGTTCTGGGCCAGCAACTACAAGGAAGTGATCGTGTTCACCCTGATCATCCCGTTTCTGCTGTGGCGTTCGCTGCGCAGCCACCACGTGGAGGAAGACGCATGAAACCGCGCCACCTCGTTCTCGCGCTGGCCACGGTGCTGGCGCTCGCGCCCTGGGTGCTGCCCAGCTTTCAGGTCACCTTGCTCAATTACATCGGGCTTTATGCGCTGGTGGTGCTGGGGCTGGTGCTGCTGACCGGCGTGGGCGGCATGACCAGCTTCGGCCAGGCCGCGTTCGTGGGCCTGGGGGCGTATGTCAGCGCCTACCTCACCACCACCGCGCAGTTGCCGGCTTGGCTCGCCTGGGCCGGGGGGTCGCCCTGGCTGGGGTTGTTGCTGGGGTTGATACTTACCGCCGTGGTCGCGCTGGCGCTGGGCGCGCTCACGCTGAAGCTTTCGGGGCATTACCTGCCGCTGGGCACCATCGCCTGGGGCATTTCGCTCTATTACCTGTTCGGTAACCTGGAGGGCCTTGGCGGGCAGAGCGGCATTGCCGACCTGCCCCCGATCACGCTGTTCGGCTGGGCGCTGGAGCGAAGCGAGCAGGTGTTCTACCTGATCTGGGCCATTTTGCTGGTGGCCGTGCTGGTGACCCGCAACCTGCTCGACTCCCGCCAGGGCCGCGCCATTCGCGCCCTCAAGGGCGGCCAGGTGATGGCCGAATCCATGGGCGTGAATACGTTCCGATCCAAGCTGGTCATCTTCGTGATTTCGGCGCTGTTCGCCTCGTTCTCCGGCTGGCTGTACGCGCACACCCAGCGCTTTGTGAACCCCACCCCGTTCGGCCTGGCCATGGGCATCGATTACCTGTTCATGGCGCTTATCGGTGGGGTGGGCAGCGTGTGGGGCGCCCTGCTGGGGGCCGGGGTGCTCACCTTGCTCAAGCAATGGCTGCAAGACTGGCTACCGATGTTGGTAGGCAGCCAAGGCAACTACGAGACCATCGTGTTCGGGCTGCTGGTGGTGCTGATGATGCAGCGCATGCCCGGCGGGCTGTGGCCCTTGTTGGTGCGCTACTTCCCACTGCATCGCGGCGCCCGGCAGGCCCCGCCGGCGGCCCCACCCCTGCCGCGTCGGGAACTGCCGACCAAGGGCGAGCTGATCCTGGAAGCGCGCCAGATCACCCGCCAGTTCGGCGGCCTGGTCGCCAACAAGGACATGAACCTGAACCTGCGGGCCGGGGAAATCCTGGCGCTGATCGGGCCCAACGGCGCGGGTAAAAGCACGCTGTTCAACCAGCTCTCCGGCGTGGACGTGCCCAGCGCCGGCGACGTGCTGTTTTGCGGCGGGCGGATCAACGGCCGCCCTTCTCGCGAAATCGCGCGGCTGGGCATGAGCCGTACCTTCCAACATGTGAAGCTGCTGCCGGGCATGACGGTGCTGGAGAACGTGGCCATTGGCGCACACCTGCGCGCTACCGGCGGCGTGCTGGCCAGCGCCGCGCACCTGGAGCGCGCCGAAGAAGCGCGACTACTGGCCGAAGCAACCCGCCAGCTGGAGCGGGTTGGCCTGGGCGATTACCTGCACGAGGAAGCCGGCAACCTGGCGCTGGGCCAACAGCGCATCCTGGAAATCGCCCGCGCCCTGTGCGCCGACCCTTGCGTGCTGTTGCTCGACGAACCGGCCGCTGGCCTGCGCCACAAGGAGAAAGAAGCGCTCGCGGGGTTGCTGGCGCGCCTGCGTGACGAAGGCATGGCAATCCTGCTAGTGGAACACGACATGGACTTTGTGATGGGCCTCGTGGACCGCATCACTGTGATGGAATTCGGCCAGAAGATCGCCGAGGGCCTGCCCGAAGCCATCCAGGCCGACCCCGCTGTTCTGCAAGCCTACCTGGGCGCGGAGTAAACCTATGAATACCGTACAAAACCCGCTGCTGGAGGTGAAAGACCTGTGCGTGGCCTATGGCAAGGTAGAAGCCCTGCATAACGCCAACCTCAGCGTAGGGCCCGGGCAGATCGTGACCGTGATCGGCCCCAACGGCGCCGGCAAGACCACTTTGCTTTCGGCCATCATGGGCGTGCTGGGCTCTCGGGGCCAGGTGCGCTTCGATGGCCAGCTGGAGGCCATACCGGAGGTTGAAATACTGGCCGGGCGCGGCCTCGGGCTGGTGCCCGAAAAGCGCGAACTGTTTTCCAGCATGAGCGTGGAAGACAACCTCAAGCTGGGTGGCTTCATGCGCTACCGCCGCCGCGACCGCAACCTGGACAACAGCCTGATGGATATCTACAGCCTGTTCCCGCGCTTGCTGGAGCGACGCAAGCAAGCGGCCGCGACCTTGTCGGGTGGCGAGCGGCAAATGCTCGCGGTGGGTCGCGCGCTGATGGCCAAGCCCAAGCTGCTAATGCTCGACGAGCCCAGCCTTGGCCTGGCGCCACTGGTCACGCGGGAGATTTTCCGCATCGTCGACCAGTTGCGGGCCCAAGGCGTGGCGATCCTGCTGGTGGAGCAGAACGCGCGTGCCGCCCTCAAGGTGGCCGACTACGCCTACGTTCTGGAAACCGGCCAGATCGCCATGCAAGGCCCGGCCCAGCAACTGGCCGAGGATTCGCGCGTGGTGGACGCCTACCTGGGCGCCGCCAGCAAGCACCAGGCCATGTTGGCCAGTTGATCGAGGAGTACACATGAATAACCTACCCGCCTGGCGAATCGCGGTCGTCGGCGCAGGCGCCATCGGCTGCACGCTCGCGGCCCGGCTGGCCGGCAGTGGCCAGGCCGTGAACGTGCTGGCTCGGGGCGACACCCTGGCGGCCATCCGCGACCGGGGCATTACCCTGAATGATCTGGACGGCGAGCACCAGGTACGAGTGAACGCCGACGACAGCCCGGGCCGTCTGGGCGAACAGGATCTGATTTTCGTCTGCACCAAGGCCCCGGCACTGGGCACGGTATTACCAACCCTGGCGCCAATGCTCGGGCCGGACACCGTCGTGGTACCGCTGGTGAACGGAGTGCCTTGGTGGTACTTCCACGGCGAGGGCGGGCGCTTCGAAGGCACCCGGATAAACGCAGTGGACCCAGCCGGTCAACTGACCGATGCGCTGGCGCTGGAGCGGGTGCTGGGGTGCGTGGTGTTCATCACCGCCGAAGTGGAGCAACCCGCCCGCGTGCGCGCCAAAAACCCGCACCTGATGATCCTGGGCGAGCCGAACAACCGCCCCAGCCCTCGCCTGGCCCGGGTGCACGAGATCCTCGCGCAGGCAGGCATCGAAGCCCGCGCCAGCGAGCGCATCCGCGATTCGTTATGGACCAAGATCATCGCCAACCTCACCTCCAACCCGTTGTCTGTGGTGACCGGCGCCACCCTGGAGCAGCTCTATGGCCAGCCGGAGCTGCGCGCGGTGGTGAGCAAGGTATTGAACGAGGCGTTGCTCACCGCGGCGGCCTATGGGGCGCGAGTGGATATCGACCCCAATACCTTCATGGACATGGGCGCCGGCATGGGCGCGGTACGGACTTCCATGCTCCAGGACTACGAGCACGGCCGGCCGCTGGAGCTGCAGGCGATTGGCGACGCTGTGGTAGAGCTGGCCGAGCGCCAGGGCCTGGCCATGCCCGTTACCCGCGACATCCTTAACCTGGCGCGCTTCCGCGGCCAGCTCCATCCGTGAACTTCAGGAATTGCCATGAACCGTGACGAATTTACCCAGCCCGCCACCACCAGCAACGAAGAATGGGCGCTGCGGGTCAAGCTTGCCCAGTGTTATCACCTGGTGGACTGGTTCGGCTGGACCGAGGCGATTTTCAATCATATCTCCGCCCGGCTCCCCGGGCCGGCGCACCATTACCTGGTGAACCCTTTTGGCCTGAACTACACCGAGGTCACCCCATGCAACCTGCTCAAGGTAGACCTGCATGGCAAGAAACTGGACCCCTCCCCCTACGACGGCAACCCGGCGGGGTTCGCCTTGCACAGCGCGGTGCACGGCGCCCGCGAAGACATCCAGTGCCTGATTCATACCCACACCACGCCAATCTCGGCGGTGGCGCAGAAAGCTCGCGGTTTTGGCCATGACGATTTCTACGGCGCACAGCTATATGGCCGCGTGGGGTACCACACCTTCGAAGGCATTACCCTGTTCGACGATGAAAAGGTACGGATGATTGAAAGCCTGGGCGACAAGCATGTACTGGTGCTGCGCAACCATGGCATTGCCGTGGGCGAAAGCAGCATCGACAAGGCGCTGTTCCTGCTGTGGACGGTACAACGGGCCGCGGAAAACCAGTGCGCCGCCGGCGCCTTGGGCGGCGAGGATCACCCGCTCGAAGCCGGGATCGCTGAAAAGTGCGCAGGCCTTACCGCGATGTTGATTCACGAAAGTGGCTTTGCCGCCAGTTTCTTCGACGCCATGGTACGAAAAATGAGCCTGGAGCGTGGGCTGAACTGGTAATCAACGTCAGGGGCGGGTGTTCCAATTGCGGGAAAAGTCTATGATTGCGCGTCCTGTTTCCCGCCGCTTGAGTGATCGATGAGCATCCCGAAAAAACGCCGCAGCCGCTACGACCCCGCCAGCGAAGACTTCCGCAAGGAGGAGTTCCCCTTCTATTGGCTGGCGCGGGTGCACGGGCGCTACACCCAGACCATGGAGCGGTTGCTGAAGAAAGTGGACCTGGACGTGCCACGGTGGCGGGTGCTGTGGATCCTCGCCGAGAATGGCGAGTCGAGCATTTCGGAAATCTCCACCCATGCCATCGCCAAGCTGTCGACGATCACCAAGATCGTTTACCGCATGAAAGACGATGGCCTGGTGGACACCGGCACCAGCGCCGAAGACGGCCGTGTGACCCAGGTACGCATCACCGAAGCCGGCCACGCTGCCATCGCGCGCATGCAAGGGATCACCGGCGAGCTGTTCAAGCGCAGCTTCGCCGGCCTCACCGAGGCCCAGATCCAGCGCCTCAACCGTTTGCTCGAGACGGTGTTTCACAACCTCGAAGATTTCTAGGGCGCGCGTTCACCCGCCGGCCACCGCTCCAACACCTGCACGAACCGCTTGAGCCAGGCGTTGGCCTGGCTGCCGTCCAGCACGCGGTGGTCGATGGTCAAGGTGACATAGGCCCGCGGCCGCACTTGCAGGGTGTCGATGCCGTCCACTTCCTTGACCACCACGCGCTTCTCCAGCGCGCCAATCCCCAGGATTGCCGATTGCGGCTGGTTGATGATGATGGGCGCGGCCAGCAGCGTGCCAGCAACCCCATGGTTGGACAGCGTGAAGGTGCCACCCTGAAGATCAGCCGCCCGCAGGCGGCCGGCGCGCGCGGCCTCGGTCTGCTCCTGCAAGCGCCGCGCGATACCCAGCAGCGAGAGCTCCTGTACCCGGTGCACCACGGGCACCACCAGGCCTCCATCACCCAGGGCGGTGCCCACGCCAATGTTGATGTCCTCGAACACCTCCAGCTCATGGTCGTGCCAACGGCTGTTCACCGCCGGCACGGCGGCCATAGCCTGAGCGGCGGCGGTGAGGAAATAAGCGGTGAATGTGAGCGCGCAGCCCTGTTCGGCGAAGCGCGCCTTGTGCCCGGCGCGGTGGGCGATGATGGCGCTGAAATCGGCTTCCACCATGGCGGTTACGTGGGGAGCGGTGCTCACCGATCGCTGCATGTGCTCGGCGATCGCCCGGCGCATGGGGCTATGAGGGACACGCGCCGCCACCCGCGGGCCTGAACCCTCCACTGGCACGGGGGTGGGCGCCGGCTTCGCGGCGGGTTGTTCCAGCGCGGCCACTACGTCGGCTCGGGTCAGCCGCCCGCCGCGCCCGGTGCCCCGCCCCTTGAATTGCTCGGCGTTCAACCGGTTATCCGCCAGCAAGCGGCGAACGGAAGGCGACAGCCTCGTTTCGACCGGGTCGGCACGCGGCTCCGGGGCAGGCTGGGGTGACGTTGCTTGCAATGGCGCCACGCTTACCCTGCCGAGCACGGCGCCGGGTTCGGCCGCCGCGCCTTCCTCAAGCACTACCTGCAAATGCCCGGCGCACGGCGCGCACACCTCTACCACCACCTTGTCGGTTTCCAGTTCCGCGACCGGCTCGTCCTGGCTGACCTTGGCGCCTGAGCCTTTGAGCCAGCTGCGCAACACGGCGCGGGTGCCTTCCTGCTGCAACGGGGCGAGGATGTTCTGATGGTCCAGCGTCATGTCGTTCATCTCAAAACCCCAGCAGTTCGTCGAGCTTGGCCTGGATGCGCGCCACCGAGGGCAGCGCCGCTTCGAGCAGCGTGGGGTGATGAGGGCTGGGGATGTCGGGCATGGTCAACCGGGACACCGGCGCGTCGAGGTCCAGGAAGGCTTCGTCGGCCACCACTGCCGCCACTTCCGCGCCGAAGCCAGCGGTGCCCAGGTCTTCATGCACGATGAGGCAGCGGTGGGTCTTGCGCACGGATGCCAGTACCGCTTCCCGGTCCCAGGGCATCAGTGTGCGTAGGTCGAGCAAGTCCACCGGGCGGCCTTGGGCGGCGGCTTCGCAACGTTCCACCATCGCGCCCCAGGCCACCACGGTGATGCCCTCCCCGCTCAGCACGTGGCGGGCCTTGCCAAACGGCAGGGTGAAGTCGTCACCGGGGTAGCAGCGGCGGGCCGAGGCCGCGTCGAGCATGGCGCGGTGCTCGAAGAAGATCACCGGGTCGTTGCCCCGCAGCGCCGCGCGCAGCAGCCCCACGGCGTCCTCGGCATTGGACGGCACGGCCACTTTCCAGCCGGGTGAGTGCACGAATTGCACTTCGTTGGTTTGGCTGTGCCAAGGGTCGCCGCACTTGAAGAAGCCGCCGGCGATGCGCACCACCATGGGCGCGGCGAAACGGTTATGAGTGCGCCAGCGCAACGTGCCGCAGTCGTTGAGCTGCTCCATCGCCGGGTCGGCGTACTTGCGAAATTGAATTTCGGGCACCGGCACCAGCCCCGCCAACGCCATGCCCACGGCGCGCCCGATGATGCCCTCCTCTGACAGGCTGGTGTCAAACACCCGCTCGGCACCGTGTTTTTCCTGCAAGCCCAAGGTCACCGCGTGTACGCCGCCCTTTGGGCCGATGTCTTCGCCAAACAGCACCACCCGCGGGTTGACCGTCAGCTCGTGGTCCAGCGTGCGCCGGATCGCGGCCACCATGTTCAGGCGCTGCCCCTCGGGCGCGGGGGTGACGCACGCGGGCGGTGGTTGATAACCCTCGGGCCATTGGCCGCCGCGCTGCTGCAGGGCGCCGTCGAAAAACACATGGTCGGTGACGCGCGCGGGGTCGCTCAGGGGGCGGCCTTCGGCCTGTTCGCAGGCCTGGCGCACCGCCTCCGCCGCCCGCGCATCCAGGTCGTCCCAGGCCTTTGCACCGAGATGGCTGGGTATCAACAGCTCGCGCAGCCGGGGCAAGGGGTCGCGGGACCATTCGCGCTTGATCGTGGCCGGTGGCTTGTAGGCCTGGGTGTCCTGGAAGCTGTGGCCCTCAAGGCGCGGCACCGCTAGCCGCAGCAGGCATGGGCCGCGGCGGCCGCGCACGTGCTCCACTGCCTCGGCGATCAGCCGGGCGCTGTGCTCTGGCTGGCTGCCATCGCCTGATAGCACGTGCAGGCCCTGGAAGCTGGCGAGGTTGCGGGCGATATCGCCGCCGGGGGTTTGAAAGGTAGACGGGACGGAAATGCCGAAGCCGTTGTCCTCGATGTAAAACAGCATTGGCAACTGCTGGGTGGTGGCGATGGTGAGCGCGGACCAGAAGCCATTGGTGGCCACCGAGCCGTCCCCACCCAGCACCACGCTGATCGCGCGTTCGTAACCGGGCTGCTTGAGCACCTTGGTGCGGTATTCCAGCGCTTGCGCCCAGCCAGCGGTGGGGGTGTACTGCGCGCCCACCCCGCCGCACATGGGCAATGCCGCCACGCCGCCGGGGTTGGGATAGTTGAACACCACGCCGATGTCGCGACCATCCGAATACCCGCCGGCCCGCGCCATGGAAGACCCTAGCGCGTCGGCAAGCTCCACGCCCAGCGCCAGCAACAGTGGGCGCGAGCGGTAGTAACCACAGGCGGCGTCGTGGGGGTCGGTGAGTTGCAAGCCGAGCAAGATCTGCGCCAGGTCATGGCCACGCGCGGAGAACTGGTACAGCACCTTTTTCTGCGCCACCAGGGTTTTCTCTTCCAACTCATCCAGCCCGCGCGACACCTTGAGCAGGTAAGCGACCCGGGCCCAATCCGGGGCGGCCGTGGCCAAGGGAGCGGGCTGCGCTTCGCTCTGTAATACCGTCATCTTGTTGTTGTCCCTTGCGGTAGAGGCGTAAGCACATGCTAGGGACAGCGGCGGAGAATAGGCTTTTTATTTTTCCCCGTTTAGGGCAGATTCGAGCATGAACCTGTTCGCTGAGCCCGATATGAATAACAAACATCAGCCAGATCCCCACTCCATGAAAATCCTTGCCGCGTTGCAGGAAGACGGCCGCCTCTCGGTGCAGGACCTGGCCAACCGCATCGGACTGTCGACCACGCCCACCTGGAAGCGCCTCAAGGCGTTGGAGCTGAGCGGGGCGATCCAGCGCTACACCGCGGTGATCGACCGGGCTCAGGTGGGGCTTTCCACCTGTGTGCTGGCGGAGATCAACCTGGCGCGGCATGTGGAGAACGTAGTGGAGGCCTTCGAGCAGGCCGTGCGCGAATGCCCAGCCATCGTGGAGTGCTACAGCACCACCGGCCAGGCGGACTACGTGCTCAAGGTGGTCACACCCGACATCGCCCGCTACGACGCCTTTTTGCATGAAGTGATTTTCAAACTGCCCGGAGTGAATGACATCCGCTCGGCCGTGGTACTGCGCGAGGTCAAAAGCCACGGCGCCCTGCCGGTGTAGCGAGGCTCGCATGACTACCTACCCCTCCACCCCAGACGGCCGTTACTTCGTGGTCAAGGGCCGCTTGTGGCGCTGCAGCAACCCGGCGTTGCCCGAAGCGACCCGAGCCCACTACGTGAAGAACCTGATGAACGCCCGCCGAGCAGTGAAAGCCGCCAAGGCCTCGCAAGATTCAGCTGCGCTAAAACAGGCCCGCGACCAGGTGAACGCGGCCAAGGTAGCCCTGGGCGAACGCGGCCCGACGTGGTGGGACGACGGCGCCGCGGATTTCAATCGTTACCTGGTGAAAAACAGCCCGTATGCGCAGTGGTATGAGGCCGAGTTCGGCTTGTAGCTGCATCGGCCTAAGCGCGGAAACGTCTGTGTGAGCGCTGGGTTCGCCTTCCTACCTTCCCCTAGCGCACATCCCCTGGCTACGCCAGGTCCCACAGGGGTATTGCTCCAGCCCGCACCAGCCCTGTAGGAGTCAGTGAAGCCTGCGAACAAAGTAGATCATTCGACTCCCACGCAAGGCCTATTCCCCAATCACCACCCGCTCGAACCGCCCCGCCAGTAGCGTATACGCCGCGATGCCGATCAGGCCGTGGGCCGCGACGAACCAGAGGGCGGCGTTGAACGAGCCTGTGGAGGCCACGAAGTAGCCGATCACCACGGGCGTGACGATACCGGCGATGTTACCGATGCCGTTGAACACCCCGCCACTGAGCCCAACCATGCCCTTGGGCGCGGTATCGGACAGCACGGCCCAGCCCACCGCGGCCAGGCCCTTGCCGAAGAACGCCAGCGCCATGAGGGCGATCACCATCCAGTTGGCGTCTACGAAATTGGCCGACACCAGGCTGGCGGCCAGCGCCATGCCGATCACGAACGGGGTTTTGCGGGCGCGGGACGGGTGCACCCCCTTGCGGATCAAGTAATCGGACACCACCCCACCCAACACGCCGCCGGAGAAGCCGCAGATGGCCGGCAGCGCGGCCACCCAGCCGGCTTCCATAATGGTCATGCCGCGGCCCTTGATCAGGTAGATGGGGAACCAGGTAATGAAGAAGTACGTGAGCGCGGTGATGCAGTATTGCCCCAGGTAGATGGCCCACAGGGTGCGGTTGGTGAACAGCTGCTTCACCTCCTGCCATTTGAGCTTGGGCTTTTCCTCGCGGCGGGTGGTTTCCAGGTCCACCAGGGCGCCGCCGTCACGCATGTAGCTCAGTTCCGCCTCGCTCAGGCGTGAATCGCTGAAGGGCTCGCGGTAGAGGGCGAACCAGAACACCGTGGCCACCAGCCCCAGGCCGCCCATCCACAGGAACACATGTTCCCAGCCCCAGGCGTGGGTAAGCCAGGCCATCAGTGGGGCGAACACCACCACGGCCATGTACTGGGCGGAGTTGAACAGCGCCGAAGCGGTACCGCGCTCGCTGGTGGGGAACCAGCACGACACGATCCGGTTGTTGGCCGGGAACGCGGGGGATTCGACAAGCCCCAGCATGAAGCGCATGCCGAACAGCGTCAGCGCCGCCATGGAACCCACCAGCCCGATCCAGCCCACCGTGCCTTGGAGCATCGTGAACAGCGACCAGAGGAACAGGCTGCACCCATACACTCGCCGCGCGCCGAATTTGTCCAGCAGCCAGCCGCCGGGGATCTGCCCCAGCGCGTAGGCCCAGGCGAAGGCGGAGAAGATCATCCCGAGCATGATCGGGTCCAGGCCCAGGTCTTTCACCACACCGGTACCGGCGATGGACATGGTGGCCCGGTCGGCGTAGTTGAGCACGGTGACAATGAAGATAAGCGCGAGGATCACGAAGCGGCGGCGGCCGACCCGTGCCTGGGCAATGGGTGCGGCCATTGAGGCGGTTCTGGCGGTCATGGCGGTCTCCGGCCTCCTTCAAGGGAGGTTTATTGTTGGAATCGGTATAGCCGTGGAGGCCCCAGCGTAGGAAAACCGGCGATGCGCGTCTAACATAGATACTGAATGGATCAATACAAGAATTGAATCGTGGAACTGCATCAGCTTCGCTGTTTCGTTACCGTTGCCGAGGAGCTGCATTTCGGCCGCGCCGCCAAGCGGCTGTTCATGACCCAGCCGCCGCTCAGCCGGCAGATCCAGCTGCTGGAGCGCTCCCTTGGGGTCACGTTGCTGGAGCGCAGCAACCGCCAGGTCAAACTTACGGTGGCCGGCCGGCATTTCCTGCGCGATGCCCGCCACGTGTTGAGCTATTCAGAACAGGCCGGCAATTCGGCCCGCCGCCTGGCCCATGGCGAGGCCGGGCGGCTGATGCTCGGCTTCACGGCGGTGTCGGGCTATGCCTTGATCCCCGGCATGCTGGGGCATGCCCGGCAGGTATTGCCCGATGTGGAAGTGGAGTTGCAGGAAATGGTGTCCGGCGCCCAGACCGAGGCCCTCGCGGCGCAAATGATCGACATCGGCTTCGTACGGCGCGCCGTGGCGCAGGATGAAATGGACTATCAGCTCATCTGCCGCGAACCCTTGCTGGTCACCCTGCCCAGCGGGCATCCCTTGGCGGCCCATGGGCGCATCGGCTTACCGGAGCTGGCCCAATACCCATTCGTGATGTACGCCCCCGATGAAGGCCGCTATTTCTACGACTGTATCGTGGGTTTGTTCGCCTCCGCCGGCGTGGCCCCACGCTACCTGTACCACCTGGGGCAGACCCATTCGATTCTGGGCCTGGTGCGCGCCGGCCTGGGCGTAGCGATCGTGCCCGCCGCCGCCCGGGACCTTTACCCGGGGCAGTTGGAGTTCCGCCCGCTGCGGGGCGCCGAAGCGTTCGCCGAAGTGCACATGGCCTCGCGCAAGGATAACGATAACCCCGCGCTGGGCCCCTTCTTGCAGATGGCGCAGGGTTACTTCGCCAACCTGGCTCACCCGGGTCAGTGACGCAGCATGCCCACGCACAACAGCTCGAACACGCTGCGCATATGCCGCGCGTGCCCTGCCCTGTCCGGCACCGGCTCGGTGGCCAAGCGAATGAAGGCCACGTTGGCGTACTGGTTGAACACCGTGGCGGCTACGTCCACGTCGGTGGCGTCGCTGATCAGGCCCTCGGCCTTGAAATGTTCCAGCACGGCCCGGGCTTGTTGGACCACGGCGGCGTTCCAGGGCTGGAAAATCTCTGCCATCTCGCCGGTGAACAAGTAAGGCGCCAACTCCCGCCACAACGAGGCCGGTAAGGCGTCCAGCTGGTTGCGGGTCATCAGCTGCTCAAGGTCGCAGAGCGCCTCCAGCGGGTGCCGATACGCCGGCAGGCGCTCGCGGAATTCGCCCATGGCTTGCTGGTCCGGCTCGCTGAGCAGCGCCAGAAGGATCTGCTGTTTGCCGCCGAAGTAGTTCACCACCGTGGGCGCCGAAACGCCCGCGCGGCTCGCGATCTGGTCCAAGGTAGTGGCGGCGAAACCATTGGCGACAAATGCCTCCAGCGCAGCGGCGGCGATCTGCTGCCGGCGCTGTTGTTTCTGGCGGGCTCTCAAGCCAGGGGGTTGTGCATCATTCATAGGGGCGGTTCGCGATAGCTGGACACGCGAACGCTACCGGAAAGGCTTTCCTGATGAAAATATTTTGTTTACAAAAATATTTTTGCATGAGAAGAATTGCTTCCCCTTTACTTCCTCAGGACACGACCGTGGCCCAGCCTTCCGAGAAACGCAGCACCGAGGACTACCAGGCGCTGGACGCCGCGCATCACATCCATGCGTTCGTGGATCAGAAGGCACTGAACGCCAGCAAGCCCCGGGTGATGGTCAAAGGCGACGGGCTCACGCTGTGGGACAACGACGGCACGCGTTACCTGGACGGCATGTCGGGGTTGTGGTGCACCAACCTGGGCTATGGCCGTAAAGACCTGGCCGCCGCCGCCACAGCTCAGTTGGCCGAGCTGCCCTACTACAACATGTTCTTCCATACCACCCACCCCGCCGTGGTGGAGCTGTCCGAGTTGCTGTTCAGCCTGTTGCCCAGCCACTACAGCCACGCCATCTACACCAATTCCGGCTCCGAAGCCAATGAGGTGCTGATCCGCACGGTGCGGCGGTATTGGCAGGTGATGGGCCAGCCGCGGAAGAAGATCATGATCGGCCGCTGGAATGGTTACCACGGCTCCACCTTGGCAGCCACCGCCCTGGGCGGGATGAAGTTCATGCACGAAATGGGCGGGTTGATCCCGGACGTCGCCCATATCGACGAACCCTACTGGTACGCCCACGGCGGTGACCTCTCGCCGGAGGCCTTCGGCCTGCGGGCCGCGCGCCAGCTGGAGGAAAAAATCCTGGAGCTGGGCGCGGAAAACGTGGCGGCGTTCGTGGCCGAACCCTTCCAGGGCGCCGGTGGCATGATCATTCCGCCCGCCACCTACTGGCCGGAGATCCAGCGCATTTGCCGCCAATACGATGTGCTGCTGTGCGCGGACGAAGTGATCGGTGGTTTTGGCCGTACCGGCGAATGGTTCGCGCATCAGGCGTTTGGCTTCGAGCCCGATACTCTCTCCATCGCCAAGGGGCTGACCTCTGGCTACATCCCCATGGGCGGGCTGATCCTGTCGCGGCAAATGGCCGAGGCGCTGGTTGAAAAAGGCGGCGTCTTCGCCCACGGCCTTACCTATTCCGGGCACCCGGTGGCCGCCGCCGTGGCGATCGCCAACCTGAAGGCCCTGCGAGACGAAGGCATCGTGGAACGGGTAAAAACCGATACCGGGCCGTACCTGCAACAGCGGTTACGGGAAGCGTTCGAGCGGCACCCCTTGATAGGCGAAGTACAGGGCCTGGGCATGGTGGCCGCGCTACAGTTCGCCGAGGACCGCGCTACCCGCAAGCGTTTCGACAACGAAAACGACATCGCCTGGCGCTGTCGCACACTTGGTTTCGAGGAGGGGATCATCATTCGCTCCACCCTGGGCAGAATGATCCTGGCACCCGCCCTGGTCGCCACCCATGCCGAGATCGACGAGCTGGTGAACAAGACCCGCGTGGCCGTGGACCGTACCGCCCAGGAAATTGGGCGCGGTTGAGCTAACCCGATAGCGCCGCGCTACCGTTCAGGCGGTTCGGCCCCAGGCGTTAGCCTGGTCGATGAAGTGCAGCACCGCGCTGGAGCGTTCATCGATACGGGAGATCAACGAAAGCTCGCTGACCATTTCCGGTTGAGCCAGCGGCACGATGTGCACGCCGGGCATGGTCAACCGCGCCACGGGTTCGGGCACGATGCTGACGCCGATACCGGCGGCCACCAGCCCTGGGATGCTCATCAACGAGGGCACGTAGCGGATGTTGCCCGGGTGCAGTTGGTTCTGCCGGCACGCCTGTAGCGTGTGGGAGGTCAGGCCAATGCCCGCCGGATCCTGCAGGAAAATGAAGTGCTCATGCCTGAGCGCGGCCAGCTCGCCGTTAAAGCTGTGCGCCAGCTCGTGGTTATCCGGGATCAGCAGCACCAGCCTGGCGTGGCTGAACGGGTGCGTGCGCAGGCGCTCGGGCAGGTGGTCCTTGAACACCCGTGCAAAGGCCAGGTCGATGGTGTGGTCGAGCAGCCTCTCGAACTGCCCGCGGATACCCGAGTCCACCAGCGCCACGGCCACTTGCGGGAAAGCGCTGAAGTAATAACGCAGAAGCTGCGGCAGGTTTGGCTCGAGCAATGCCGAATGGAAACCGATATTGATCTCGCCCACTTCCCCCCGGCGCGCCCGCTTGGCGGCGGAAATCGCCAGGTTGCCCGCCTCGATCGATTGCCGCGCGTGGGGCAGGAAAGCGTGCCCCGCCGGCGTGAGCGCTACGCCGCGGCCCTCTCGCCTGAACAGCGAAAGCCCAAGCTCTTTCTCCAGGGTGCGCATCAATTGACTGAGCGCCGGCTGCGCGATACCCAGGTGCTCGGCCGCCTGGCTGAAATGCTGAAGATCGGCGGCAACCACGAAGGCTTTCAGGTGACGCAATTCCATGGCCCGCACTCATAAGGTGGCCTTATCGATTTGGCAGGCCAGTGCCAGTTATTTTGCGGGTGCGTTGGAGTACCGTCCAGTGACGCTTTCCCCTGCGCGCGGTTTCGCGCCAAGGGCGGGCCTATAACCATAAAAACAATGGCAGGCTACCTATGAACGCAACCACAGGTTCAACACCCGCTTCGCACATGCCGCGCCGGGCGGTCACCGCCGCAACCATCGGCACGGCACTGGAATGGTTCGACTTCACCCTGTACGGCGCGGTGTCGGCGACCGTTTTGCCCAAGCTGTTCTTCCCCGCGATGGAGCCCACCGCCGGGTTGCTGGCCTCGCTGGCGACCTTTGGGGTTGGCCTCGCGGCTCGCCCGCTGGGGGCGATCACTTGTGGCTACCTGGGGGACAAGCTGGGCCGGCGCAACTTGATGCTGGCCACGGTCACCATGATGGGGCTGGCGTCGGTACTGATGGGAATGCTGCCCACCTATAACCAGGTCGGGGTTTGGGCACCGGTGTTGCTGGTGATGCTGCGCATCATCCAGGGGTTTGCGCTTGGCGGCGAATCCACCGGTGCGCAGCTCATGGCGCTGGAACATGCCGCCCCTGACAAGCGCGGGCGCTATTCCGGCCTGCTGGGCTTATGTTCGCCACTGAGCCAGATACTGGCCAACGCGGTGCTGATGGCCCTGGCCGCAACGCTAAGCGCGGAGCAGTTCGAAAGCTTCGGCTGGCGAATCCCCTTCCTGATGAGCTTCGTGCTGGTGGTGGTGGCCATATTCATCCGCCTGAAGGTGGACGAAACCCCGGCCTTCGTGGCCCTGAAATCCACGCCCGTGAAGCAAGTGCGCAGCCCGCTGAAGTCGGCGTTGAGCGGCCACGGCAAAACCATCACGCGGTTGATGCTGTTCTTCTGCTCGCCGGCGGCGCTGTTCTACCTGATCGTGATCTTCTCGCTCAGCTACCTCACCAAGCACCTGGGCCTGAGCCAGTCCACGGGGTTCATGTCGCTGATGGTGGCCAACGTGTGCGCGATCGTCGGCGCATTGGCGGGCGGTTACCTCTCTGACCGGTGGGGGCGCAAGAAGGCGCTGGCCTTCGGCTCGTGCATGACCCTGCTGATCCTGATGGTCTATTTCCCGATCCTTGATACCCGCAACCTGGGGGCGATCATGGCCATCATGGGGCTGTTCCTGGGCTTTACCCAGTTCCAGAGCGGCATTCAGCCCGTGGCCTTCGCCGAGGCCTTCCCCACCCAGGTGCGTTACTCGGGCTCGGCGCTCGCCTACACCGGCGCCAACCTGCTGGTGGGCGGCCCCATGCCGATGATCGCCGTGTGGCTGATGAGCCAGTCCGGGGGCTCGCCGTGGCCGCTGGTGTCGCTGTGCGCGGCGATCAATCTGATTTCCCTGGCGATGATCTGCATCGGCCCGGAAACCCGGGGTATCGACCTCAACCATGTGGCGGCCGAACAGCCGTTGGGTGATCAGCCCAGCGCGCTGCTCGCCAAACAATTTTCCAAATGACCCGGCAGGCTTCCATGAACCGTACCGTCTTTGTACTCAATGGCCCGAACCTCAACCTGCTGGGGCGGCGCGAGCCCCATATCTATGGCCACACTACCCTCGCCGACATTCAGCGGCACACCGAAGCCACGGCAGCCGAGCTCGACCTGCGCTGCCAGTTCCGCCAAACCAACCAGGAAGGCGTAATGGTGGACTGGCTTCAGGAAGCCTTCGAGCAAGGCGCGGCGGTGGTGATCAACCCGGCGGGCTTTTCCTTCCACTCCATTCCCGTGCTCGATGCGCTGAAGCTCATTGAAGCGCCGCTGATCGAGCTGCACCTGTCCAACATCCATGCCCGGGACGAATTGCATCGCCACTCCATCATGTCCACGGTGGCCAACGCCGTGATCTGCGGGCTGGGCGCGCAGGGGTACCCGCTGGCGATCAGGGCGGTTGCGGGATTGTTGGAGGTACGGGCAGCCGCAAAGTAGAAAGCTGCGTGGCTGTATCAGGGCGTTCTGGGTGGTTGCCCTTGCCCGCCTGCAGCCCAGCTACTACCCTTCCCTGCACCACCAGGCCGCTGCGCCTGCGCTATCCCGCATGAGCGCAACCTGCTACGCCGTCACCCCACCCTCGACCCTGAAGCCCGTTGATGACCGCCTCGCTGCCCTTGTTCCTCCGCCGACTGCTCCGCCCTCTGCTTGACCCGTACCGCCGCTTTCGTCACGCCCGGCTAATCCATGCCGTGCGGGTGTCCATCGGGCTGGTCGCGACGATTCTGCTGACTACCGGCATCCACTTGCCCCACGGCGAGTGGGCCTCGGTCACCATGCTGATCGTGATCGGCGGGTTGCAGCACCATGGCAACATTCGGCGCAAGGCCACCGAGCGGGCATATGGGACCTTGATCGGCGCCATCATCGGGCTTGCCATCGTTGCCCAGCAGAGCTACCTGGGTTGGTCGCTGCTGACCTACGTATTGATGTCTTCGGCGTGCGGGTTCTTCGCCTACCACGCCATCGGCAAAGGCGGCTACACCGCGCTGCTGTCGGCCATCACGATCTTCATCGTCGCAGGGCACGGGGACAATCCCATGTCCGATGGCCTGTGGCGCACCGTCGACATCCTGATCGGCAACGTGCTGGCGCTCGCATTCTCCTTCGCGTTGCCGTTGTACGCCGTGTATTCCTGGCGCTACAACCTGGCCAGCACCCTTCGCGAGTGCGCTGGGGTGCACGGGCGAATCGTTGCAGGCGAAGCCGTCACCAGCGATGCGCACCTCAAGCGCATGCGCAACCTCAGTGCCTCTTTGGTGCAGCTGCGCGGCCTGATGGCCTCGGTGGCCAAGGAAGTGCAGATTTCGCAAACCGAACTGGACGCCCTGCAGCGTAACCTGCGCCTGTGCATTTCCTTCCTCGAGATCCTTGCCGATACCCGCCCACCGGCCGACGACGCCGCCGCGATGGCCGCGCTGCGTCAGTCGTTGGAAGCCGAGCACCGTTTCATCCGTCGGCAATTGGTCGGCATGGCCCGCGCCTTGCGATCCGGCCACAGCGAACGGCTGCTGCGAGGCGCAGAACGCCCCACCGGCCAACCCGCCGAAGAGCTGCCCTACCCCGCGCTGGACGGCTACCGGGCCATGACCCGGGAGCTGGCGGCGAATATCGACGACATGCGCCAGCGCCTGGCAAAAACCGCCCCGCGCTGGAACTTCGCTCATGCACCCAAGGAAGCCGACACCCATGACTGAACCACGCCTTGAACGTGTGTTGCTCACCAACGATGACGGCATCGACGCGCCGGGATTGGCCGCGCTCGAAGCCGTGGCCGCCGAGTTAGGGACTCAAGTGTGGGTGGTTGCGCCGGACCACGACCAAAGCGGTGTGTCCCACGCGCTCAGCCTGCACCAGCCGCTGCGGGTGACGAAACGCGGCGAACGGCGTTTCTCCGTGTCGGGCACGCCGGGGGATTGTGTCGCCATGGCCGTGAGCCAATTGATGCCTGCCCCGCCACAGTTGGTGCTCAGTGGCATCAACAAAGGCGCGAACCTGGGCCGGGAAACCGTGTTTTCCGGCACGGTGGGCGCGGCCATGGCGGCGCTGCTGCTGGAGCTGCCGGCCATCGCGCTGAGCCAGGCTTTCACCCGCCGCGACGCCGTGCGCTGGGACACCGCGCGCCAACTTGCCCCCGGGGTTATCCGTACGCTATGGGCCGCTGGCTGGGCACCCGGCGCCTGCCTGAACGTGAATTTCCCCGATGTACCGGCCGACCAGGCCGGCCCCCTGCAAGTGACCCGCCAGGGCCGTGGGCGTATGCGGGGGCTGGAGGTGACGGGGCGTACCGATTTGCGCGAGCAGGCGTATTACTGGCTGAACATCCGGCGCGATGACACGCCGGATGCCGAAGACAGCGAAACCGCGGTGATTGCGCGAGGCGGGATTGCGGTGACGCCCCTGCATTTCGAGCGTACGGAAGAGCAGGCGCGCGAGGCGTTGGCGGGGCGCCTTAGGGGCTAGAGAAAGGTAGGCCTGGTTCTGTTCGCATTTGACGTATCCCACTACACAGCAGCCGGGCGCGATTTTGGCCCGGCATTCCTCGCCGGTAACAACCCCCGCGGCTGATCAGGGATACTGCAACACGGCCTTGAGCCGCGCGAGGTTACGTTCGACCCATCCCCGGTCAATCGCGCCCCAGTCCCGGATCCGGTAGTGGCCGATGTGATTGCGCTCACCCTCGGCCTGTTCGAATTCACAAATGATATCCAGCTCCGCCAGCGCCGCCAGCGTGTCCTGGGCGGTTCGCCTCGGCATGCCGGTGACCTCGGTCAAGGCAGGGATGCTCGTGGCCAAGCCACTGTCGATAAGGTAAGCCACGTACAGGCGCCGGTAGAAACTGGTGCGGGTCTTGCTGACATCCATGGACAACTTCCGGTCAGTTGGCGAGGTCGCGCCAAGTAAGGTAAACCCGCAGGTCAAATTCCAGCTGATGGTAGCCTGGCTGCATATATTCGCAGAGCTGATAGAACGCCTTGTTGTGGTCGGATTCTTTCAAATGGGCGAGTTCGTGCACCACGATCATTTTAAGGAACTGCGGCGCGGCCTCCTTGAACAATGAAGCGATACGAATTTCTTTCTTGGCCTTGAGCTTGCCGCCCTGCACACGGGAAATCGCGGTGTTCAATCCGAGCGCGCGATGGGTCAGGTCGAGCCGGTTATCGAACAGCACCTTGTCGGGGCTGGGCGCGTTGCGCAGATGCTCCTGCTTGATGTCCAGTACATAGCCATACAGCGCCTTGTCGCTTTGTATAGCGTGCCGCTCCGGATAACGCTGCTGCAGGTAATCACCCAGGCGTTGTTGCTCGATCATCTGCCGCACCCGAGCTTGCAGGTCGGCGGGGTAGGCTTGCAAATATTTGAGCGGGGGCATGGCGGCAGCGCGTGGGAAGAGTGAGCCGCCAGTGTATCTCAACCGTTTACGCCGCCCCAGTCGAAGCGCCGGCCGAAACGCCCGGCACCGCCTCGCGGATCGAGGACAACAGCTCATCAGCGGTGAAGGGTTTTCGCAGGCACCGGTAAGCACCTTGGGCGGTGGCTTCGGCGAGGGAAACTTCATCCCAGAACGCCGACATGCAGATCACTGGCAGGCCTGGTGCCTGCTGGGCCAGCAACCTCTGCACTTGCGTGCCCTGCATGCCTCCCATCCGCAGGTCCATAAGCACGCATGAGAGCTCACCCATATCAGGGAAAGCGAGAAGTTCCTCGCCCGAGGCGAAACTCATCGCGCGGTAACCGGCAGCCTTCAACAAATTAGTCAGGCTTTTACGGACAGACTGATCGTCATCGACCACGGCTATGTTCATCAATGTAGTGTTCATTCAGCGATAGATGCCGTGTAAGTTGACGTGCCACCACCATCGAAAATAGCGGGATCTGCTCATTTATTCTTCTTGCCTGACACTAAGGCGGATCCACTGGCGGGTGTAATGCTTGGCCACCGACGCCTTCCGACCAACGCCCGAGCATAAACTAAATGCTTCGCTTCAGACAATTACCTCAAGGGATAGGTCTCCTCCTGCTACTCCAGCTCCCGAAGCGATCGTCAACCAGTGGAGTACGATTTATGAGACTTGATCCTGCCAAATTCGGGCTAATTTCAGCCACGTGCCAATTAAGGTTTCCAGCCCTGAGCGCTCTGTATAATCCGGGCAATTTCCCCTTCGCATGACACTGGACGCCCAGATGGCAAGCCACTCTGAAAGCTCGACCTCCTTCACCTTGCCCGTACAGTTCGACGAAGCGTGGCTGTCGAAATGCACGATGACGTTGATTCGCAGGGAGGGCGATATTTCGTATTGCGAGGTGCGAGATCCAACTATTCGGCGTCGTTGGGAAGCTGTTCGTGTGTCAGTGCAATCACCCTGCGCTTGCCATCAGCTGGAGCGGCAATTTCATCTGGCTCTGGATGATGCGTGGGCGCAAGTTCCTGAAGCGCTGATCCGAACCAGCGATGGCCTGACCTTGCTCTATCCAAAGGCCGAAGATCCAGACCTGGGCGAGCTCCTGGACTCGACCGAGTTCACCGTGGGCCAGTTGCTATCGATCGGGCAAAAAACAGCCAGGGCCCTGTCAAACGCACATGCCAATGGCGTTGTTCATGGGAACCTGCGTCCGGTTCATATCATTGTGGGAGACGGCAACCGGATACGGCTAAGGGGGTTCCAGGGAACAGCGCTAACCAGCGCCAGCAACTTGATGCCGACAGCGGAGCAATGGCCCTACGTGGCGCCAGAGCAGATCAGGCCAGCTGACAGGGTAACCGACGAGCGAAGTGATCTTTATGCCCTGGGGGTTGTGCTGTATCGCGCGGTGGTGGGCCACCTGCCGTTTGATGCAAAAGATCCCGCCCATTGGATGCACGCCCACATTGCCATCTCCCCGTCCCTGCCGGCAATGGACAAGACCCACGCTCCGGACGTGGTCGGCCAGATAATTCTCAAGCTTTTGGCCAAGGATCCTCGGGCCCGCTATCAAAGCGCGGATGCGCTGGCCGCAGACCTTTCTCACTGCCTCACCCAGTGGAATACGAGCGCTGCGGTGACAGACTTCGCCCTCGGGCGTACCGATTTCAAACCAGGGATGTCCACAGCCCAACGCCTGTTTGGGCGAGAGTATGAGAGCCAGCGCCTCAAGGGAGCGCTGCGGCGGGTTACTACCACGGGCGTCTCCGAACTTCTGCTCGTCAGCGGCGCCCCCGGGGCGGGCAAATCTGCACTGATCAGCGAAGTATTCCAAGGTCAGCCGGGGCATTGGTGGGCCAGCGGAAAGAGCGACCTGCTGCAACGGCAGGTGCCGTATGGCCCGTTTGCTCAGGTGTTCCAGTCACTGGCTACGCGTGCGTTGGGCCGAGACGAAGCCGAGCTGCGTCGCATCAGGGATTCGCTGACCAGAAACCTGGACGGCAATGGCCGGCTTCTCACAGAGCTTGTGCCCGAGCTCGAAGGGATCATCGGCAGGCAACCCCTGTTGACCGAGCTCCCGGCCCGGCAGGCACAAGGACGGGCGACTCGCACGCTGCTTAAAGCCATCGCGGCCTTCCCACGGGAAGCTGAGCCGTTGCTGCTATTCCTCGACGATATTCAATGGGCCGATGAATCCACGTTGCTTCTGCTGACCGCCTTTCTTAGTGGGCCACCTGGCAACGTTTTGCTCATCGTGGCCTACCGGGATAATGAAGTCGAGGCGCTGCGAAACAGCGGGCAGTTCCTGGACCGGGCGGCGCAGCGCAACATCGCGCCAACGTCCGAAGTGTTCCTGGAGCCCCTTGCGACTGACTCCGTCGCGCGGTTGATGGCAAGCTCCTTGTGCCTGCCGGTGGATGATCTGGACCACCTGGCGAAAATCGTCGCGGCGAAGACCGCCGGCAACCCCTATTTCGTGCATCAGATCGTTCGAGCCATGGTCGACGATCAGATCATCAAGGTCGATCCCGATACCGGAAGGTGGACCTGGTCCGCTCAGCAAGTGCGCAAGCACAACTATGCCGATAACGTCGTCGACCTGATGATCGAACGCCTCGACCGACTGCCCCCGGAGCAACGCAAGATTCTCAGGCTGGCCAGCTGTGTCGGCACCCGATGCGATGAAGCATTGTTGCTTCAGATCGCGGGAATCAGCGCTTCGCAGGCGCAAGGGTTGCTCGAGCCGCTCCTGACAGCGGGGCTGCTCATCCATGATGATGGGAGCTACACCTTCCCTCACGATCGGCTGCTTGAAGCCGCCTACAATCTCGTCGCGGGTGAGCTGCAGGCTGCTCAGCACGGGTTGATTGCCGCCGCCATGCTCGATGTATGGGGCGACAAGCCAACCGATCGCGCCTTCGAGATTGCCAACCAGATTCAGAGAACGTCACTCGACACGGTGCCGCCTCGGTACCAGGCCCCTTTCATCCGCCTGCTGATCTGCGCAGCTGAACGGGCCAAGGACGCCGCCGCCCTGAACCAGGCGGCCGGTTATCTCGGCACCGCCAAAGGTTTGTTGGGCGAATCGGGATGGCCCAGCCAGTATGCCGCCTGCTTCGAGGTGCACCGCCTGTATGCCGAGTGCGAGCTCCAGCTGGGCCATCTTCAGTCCTCGGAGTCGCTGATCGAAGATTGCCTGCGCCACGCCGCGCCTCCCTTTGACATGGCCATCGGGTACCGGCTGAAGGCGACATTGAAAACGCTCCAATCCGACTATGAAAGCGCTATCTCGGCGGCCCTTTCAGGCCTGCGCCTGCTCGACATCAACCTTGAGCGAAACCCGGATAAAAGCGCCATCGATCAATCCTACGAGGACATCGTCCAACTGATTGGCGACCGGCCCATCGCCAGCCTGGGGGGCATTGCGAAGTGTGCCGACCCACTATTCATTGCCTCGCTCGACCTGCTAAGCGCGCTGTTTTGCACGCTGTTCATTGAGGGGGGGCTGCGGTTCACACACCTGGCCAAGATTGTAGAACTGACCCTACGGCACGGTTCCGCCCCTGCGTCTGCCCAGGGGCTGGCCTGGTTCGGCGTCATGATTGCAGACCGTTTCGGGGCCTACACGCCAGGGCTTGAATTCGCACAAGCGGCCGAGGCCTTGGACGAAGCGCACGGGGATGATCACACCCGGGCCGCGACGCTGGTGGCCATGGGCCGCCTTTGTTCGTGGACGCTTCCAATCAAAGCCGCGGTGCAAAAAGCCAGGCAGGCGATCTCCGCAGGGCAAGCGGGTGAAAACATCAGCATGATTTGCTATGCCTCCTACCACGTATCCTCCGATCTGCTGGCGATGGGCGAGCGCCTGGTCAAAGTTGAAGAGGAGATATCACGGGGGCTGGCGCTGGTGGGGCAGTACCAATACGCGGACGTGGAGCACGTGCTTCAAGCGCAAAAAAGATTTGTCAGCGATATGCGGCACGGCCGAGGTGCATTGCCGCCAGCCAAGCTGCACAAGGATGCGAAAGGTACGGTTGTGACGCCTGGTAGTGGGTTCTCAAGTACCACTGCGTTCTACATCCATCTGTACGCCGGGATGACGGCGTACTTCTATCATGATTTCGAAAGCGCTATTGCGGAGTTCAGAGAGGCCGGGCGCTTGGTCTGGGCGGTGCCAGGGCATATCAACCTGGCCGATTACTACCTTTATTCCAGCCTCGCCGAAACCCACCCGGATTCGCCCGGCGCCCTGGAGCAGAAGTTGGCCCTGTTGCGGGCGCGCCGCGAACGCTTTGCCGGATGGGCCTCCGTCAACCCGGCCACCTTCAAAAGCAAGCTGATGTTCATCGAAGGCATGATCGCAATGCTGCAGGACGACGACATGCATGCCATCCGTTGCTTCGATGAATCCGCCATCGCTTCCGCGGCGGCCGGCTTCGTCAATGAATACGCGCTGGCGCACGAGATGCTCGGCACCGCTACCGGCAAGAATGGGCTGATTTCGGGTATTACGCTGCATATGCGGGTGGCGCGGGACTGGTATCGCATGTGGGGCGGCGACGGCAAGGCGGATTGGTTGGAGAAGAAGTTTTCCTTCCTGGCGAGCGAGCCGATAGTCGAGCATCGGCCGTTTGCCGAGCCTGGCCTGGACCTCGCTGTGAGCATTCAAACGGCCAAAGCCTTATCGGAAGAAGTGCTGCTGGATCGGCTGGTTGTGACCCTGGTGAACCACTTGATGATCCAGGCCGGCGCGGACCTTGGCGTGCTGTACGTCGTGCAGTCAGGAAAGCTCAACATCGCGGCCTCGGGCCGGGTCGCCCAAGGCGAAGTCGTGGTCGATCTGGACAATCTCGAGGCGGTTGAAGTGCCGGCTTCGATTCTGAATGCCACCTTCCGCACCAGAAAGGCCTTGGTATTGGACGATGTGCATGTTGACTGCCCCGAAGCGTACCGGGACGATTACGTGCTGCGGCACACCCGCTCTGTTCTATGCCTCCCCCTGCTTCGCCAAGGCTCGGTGCTTGGCCTTGTGTACCTTGAGAACAGCCTGTCCCCAGGGATTTTCAACGAGCAGCGCCTCACTGTTCTGGATATCGTGGCGACTCAGGCCGCGGTATCGCTGGATACCGCCCGCTTGTACGAGAAGCTTGTGGAAGAAGCGCACCTCAAGGCCCAGGTTGAAAGTGAGCTTCGCCAATCACGCGAAGAGCTGGCCCGCAGTGCGCACCTCACCATCATGGGCGAACTGTCGGCATCCATTTCCCATGAGATCAGCCAGCCCCTGCTGGGCATTGTGTCCAACGCGGACGCCAGCTTGATGTGGCTGACCCGAGATAACCCAGATATCGAAGAAGCGGTCCTTGGGCTTGAAGATATTCGGTCCGACGGCGCCAGGGCGACCAATATCGTCAAAGCACTGCGCCAATTGGCCAAGCAAGCGCCTCCCCAGCGAGAGGCGTTCAAGCTTGATGATCTGCTTCGCGAGGTACTTCGGCTCACCGCTGCCGATATAGAGCGGCAAAATGTCACCATCCAGGCCGAACTCGCGCCCAATCTGCTCGTCAATGCCGACCCGGTGCAGATCCAACAGGTCTTCTACAACCTGATAAATAACGCGGTGGAAGCGGTATCGCTGAATTCAGGTGATCGAATTGTCCGTATCCTGGCCAAGCATGAAGACGCGCGGGTGTGTGTTCGGGTAGACGATAACGGCCCCGGGATCGCCGAGGAAAACCGCAACCGGATATTCGAAGCGTTCTTCACTACCAAGGGAACCGGGCTGGGTATGGGGCTTGCGATCTGCCGAACGATCATGAAAGCCCATGGTGGTAACCTGATTGCCGAAAACAATGAGCTAGGCGGCGGACGCATTTGTTTTTCGCTCATTGCGGCGGGTGATCCGCGGCGTGCGGTAACCACGGGTACTCACTAGTTCGACGCAGCGAATGCCTGACGGGCCGAGCGGCGCACAGTGCGGTGCGCCCCGGCCAGATCCCTTGGCGTGTCAGCCTGCGCCTCCGGTGCTTCGAGCCGCTCACGCCGTTTTCACGCGCATGAAAAAGCCCGGCTCTTTCGAAACCGGGCTAAGTCATTGAACAATATGGTCGGGACGGAGTGATTCGAACACTCGACCCCTTGCACCCCATGCAGCGGACGAAAGCTACCTAACCGATTGATTTGGAAAGAAAAGAGGCCTTCCTAGGCCCCTCAAAATATGGCGGTTTTCGTGATTTTGCAAAGGGAAACACGGGGCTTCCAGCGGTGGTTTTGCGCAGCCCTTCCCCAGCTTTAGCTCCCGCGCCGTGCAGCGGAGCTATGGCAGACATGTGAGACCTGGGGACTTAAAATCCCTCGCCTTCTGGGCGTCCCGGTTCGACCCCGGATTCGGGCACCACAGTGTTTTCGAGGGTTTGCAGCCCTTTCTCCATCGGGCATATCTCCTGCTTTCGGTCCGCAAAAAACGGTTTGGTCCGCAATTCCTGTTTTGCCCCCCTCCCCACCCCTCCCTGCCGTCCTGGTTGGGCTATATCCCCTATACTGAAATACCCCTACTGAATTGAGCTGATGATGGAACGCTGGAAGCTTGCCTGGGAAATAGTCGATGAGCAGGTTCGCTGCCGGGCGTGTGATGCCAGGCAGGATCTGCGAGAGGCGCGGCGCCCTTTCGAGCACCGGGAAGGATGTGCCGCGGCGATCCCGGCCGAGCAAATGCCTTGGCGGGATCTTGCGGCGTTGTTGCGGGCGGAGCTGGTCAGACCTTCCGAAGACCGAACTGGCTGACCTTCACCGTCGAGTTCTGGGCGATGCCCGTGGCCAAGTACAGGCCCATCCGGCAAGTCACCACCGTTTCGGTCAGGTCTACAGTGCAGCGCTGGGTTTCCAGCGTGCCCTTCCAGTTGGCCGGCATGGTGAAGGGTTCCTGGTACTTGTCCATGGACCGGTAATAAATGGTGGTGGAAGTGCCGCTCACCGGCTTGGTGATCATCAGCTCCGCCTCCCACCCCAGAATGCCGCGACTGTTGCCCACGATTTCGGGCCCGGAGACCATTTCGAGGATGTCACCCACCGCCAGGCTGGAAGGCGCCACGCTCGCCGTGGGCTGGAGATAAACATACCCACCCGTGCCGGTCATCGCACCAACAAGCTCGATGCACTGGGCCTCGCCGTAAGCAGCCTGCTCCTTGTACCACCTGGTGGTGATGCCACTGAGGCCGGAGCCTGAGGCTTTGAATCCATCGGCCAAGACCGAGCCAGCTACGGGGTTTGCCGAGGCTGCGATGGTGCCTGCGGTACCGACCAGCAACGGATTGGAGTTCAGGCACCCAAACGGGCGTATCGCTGAGTAGAGGTCCGCAGCATCGGTCGGCAGCGGCACCCCGAAGAATTCGAAGCCCCCGTTCACGATTGGCGCCAGCCGACTGCTGATGAAGTCAGCGCCCAGCAGGTTCGGGTGCAGACCTTCCACCGTCATCTCCTGGGTGAAGCCGTCCCAGATATTCACGACCGGCACGAACTGGCTCACATAGCTGAGCACCCAATCCTTGTAGGCCACGGCTTCGGCCAGCGCGGTACCGGTGAGCGCCTTATCGCCGAACCGTGGCGTGCCGGTACCGACGATCAGGTATTTGCCAGGGGTTCCTAGGAACGCCATCACGATCTTCATGACGTTGGCTTTCGTGTCGTTCAGGGTCATGCCTGTGGTCGTGCTGTCGTTGGTTCGGGACAGCAATAGCCAAAGGTCGGCCGTGGTCGAGGCCAGCGCCGCAGGAAGACGAGCCATG
>Ga0265797_10002807_pt1 | contig 28739 bp, 29 predicted proteins | sample P2T30metagenome_FD_192433 | JGI IMG/M metagenome (GOLD analysis project Ga0265797, IMG submission 192433) | Plant litter microbial communities from East Loma Ridge, Irvine, California - P2 T30 | ecosystem: Environmental > Terrestrial > Plant litter > Unclassified | place: USA: California...
GATCAGGCTTTCGCCCATTGTCCAATATTCCCCACTGCTGCCTCCCGTAGGAGTCTGGACCGTGTCTCAGTTCCAGTGTGACTGATCATCCTCTCAGACCAGTTACGGATCGTCGCCTTGGTGAGCCTTTACCTCACCAACTAGCTAATCCGGCCTAGGCTCATCTGATAGCGTGAGGCCCGAAGGTCCCCCACTTTCTCCCGTAGGACGTATGCGGTATTAGCGTTCCTTTCGAAACGTTGTCCCCCACTACCAGGCAGATTCCTAGGCATTACTCACCCGTCCGCCGCTGAATCCGGGAGCAAGCTCCCATCATCCGCTCGACTTGCATGTGTTAGGCCTGCCGCCAGCGTTCAATCTGAGCCATGATCAAACTCTTCAGTTCAATACTGCTTGGGTTTTGAGAAAACCCTAAACCTGGCTCAGCAATCGCAAGACTTCCCGAAGGAAGCCACTCAATTCGAATTTCTTCGTTTGAGTTCTTGTGATGCTGATAATCATTGTGACAATCAGTCCAACTCACAAGCACCCACACGAATTGCTTGATTCATTTGTTAAAGAGCGGTTGGTTGAGCTGTTCGCTTCAACCGAGGCGCGCATTCTACGCTAACCTTACATCGTGTCAAGCGTTTATTTTGGAAGTTTTCAGAATTTCTCGTTCAACTTCAAACACTTGACCGCTTCACTTACCTCTCGAAGCGGGAGGCGAATTCTACAGCGTTACAACCTGCTGTCAACCCCCTTTCTCACCGCATCCGATCCGGAGATCGAAGCCACTTCCCGCTTACCTTAACCGCTAACTCTTTGATCTCAAGGAGTTTGCCGTTCCGTTGTCGCTGGAAGTGGGGCGCATTATAAGGGCTTTCGAGAGGGCGTCAACACTTATTTGTGACATTCGTATGAACGCCCTCTACTTACCACTTACAGGCTTGGGAACGCGAACTGCGAAGCCTCATGGCTGGCGCGCTGGGGCCAACGCTGGGTAATTGCCTTACGGCGGGTATAGAAGCGCACGCCATCCGGGCCGTAAGCGTGGAGATCGCCAAACAGGGAGCGCTTCCACCCGCCGAAGCTGTGGTAAGCCACCGGTACCGGCAAGGGTACGTTGACTCCTACCATCCCTACTTCAATCTCGTCGCAGAACAGCCGCGCTGCTTCACCATCCCGGGTAAAGATGCAGGTGCCATTGCCATACTCATGATCGTTGATCAGTTGCATGGCCTCTTCCAGGCTGTTTACCCGAACGATGCACAACACTGGGCCAAAGATCTCTTCCTTATAGATGCGCATATCGGGCGTTACCCGATCGAACAGGCAGCCACCGAGGAAGAAGCCGTTTTCATTGCCACTTACGCTGAGCCCTCGACCATCGACGACCAGTTGGGCGCCCGCCGCGACGCCATCGTCCACATAGCCACGGACCTTGTCCCGATGTTTCGCGGTAACCAGCGGCCCCATATCCAGCCCACAGCTGGTACCGGCGCCAATCTTCAACTCCTGAATCTGCGGCGCAAGCCTGGCCACCAGAGCATCTGCTACCTGGTCGCCCACGCACACGGCAACCGAAATAGCCATGCAACGCTCGCCACATGAGCCATACGCCGCACCCATCAATGCGCTCACCGCGTTATCCAGGTCTGCGTCAGGCATCAATACGGCGTGGTTTTTTGCCCCGCCCAATGCCTGCACGCGCTTGCCGCGGGCGGCGCCTTCTTTATAGATGTACTCGGCGATGGGCGTGGAGCCCACGAAGCTGATCGCTTTGACGTCCGACGCTTCGATCAGCGCGTCCACCGCGACCTTGTCGCCATGCACCACGTTCATCACGCCGGCGGGCAAGCCTGCTTCCTGAAGCAACTGAGCAATGAAGAGCGTTGAGGTAGGGTCGCGCTCCGAAGGCTTGAGGATGAAGCAGTTGCCGCACACGATGGCCAACGGATACATCCACAACGGCACCATCGCCGGGAAGTTGAACGGCGTGATGCCCGCGACGACGCCCAGCGGTTGGAAATCAGACCAACCATCAATGTTCGGCCCTACGTTTCGGCTGTATTCGCCCTTCAACAATTCAGGCGCGGCGCAGGCGAATTCGACGTTTTCAATCCCGCGCTTGAGCTCACCGGCGGCATCTTCCAGTGTTTTGCCATGTTCCTGGCTGATCAGCTGAGCGATTTTGCTTTCATTCTGCTCAAGCAATTGCTTGAAGCGGAACATGACCTGGGCGCGCTTGGCGGCGGGCGTACGGCGCCAGGCCGGGAATGCCCCCTTGGCGGCATCGATGGCACGCTGAACCGTGGCGGTGTCAGCCAGGTGCACCTTTGCGGTAGCTTCGCCTGTAGAGGGATTGAACACGTCAGCGGTACGGTCACCCGCGCTTACCAGGTCGCCATTGATCAGGTGTTGGATGGTTCTCATTGCGTGCTCCGTTTTCAGTCGATCTGGTTGAGGGCTTCGCCCACTGCGTCGAACAGGCTGTCCATTTCTTCGGCCGTGGCGTTGAAGGTGGGGCCGAATTGCAGCGTGTCGCCGCCATAACGCACGTAGAAGCCTTTCTGCCACAGCTTCATCGCCGCTTCGTATGGGCGCACGATCGCATCGCCATCGCGCGGAGTGAGCTGAATCGCCCCGGCCAACCCGAAGTTACGGATATCGACGATGTGCCGGGCGCCTTTGACGCCGTGAATGGCCGCCTCGAAAGACGGCGCCAGCTCGGCGGCGCTTTGCACAAGGTTTTCCTTGAGCAGCAGATCCAGCGCGGCAATGCCCGCGGCGCATGCCACTGGGTGAGCCGAATAGGTGTAGCCGTGCGGGAACTCAACGGCATATTCAGGCGTTGGCTGCGCCATGAAGGTTTGGTAGATCTCGCTGCGAGCGATCACCGCGCCCATGGGGATAGCGCCGTTGGTGAGCTGCTTGGCGATACACATCAGGTCTGGCGTCACGTCGAAAGTGGTTGCGCCGAACAGGCTGCCGGTACGGCCGAAACCTGTGATCACTTCATCGAAGATCAGCAGGATATTGTGCTGGTCGCAAATCTCGCGCAGGCGCTTGAGGTAGCCCTTGGGCGGCGGCAGAACGCCCGCCGAACCAGCCATGGGTTCCACGATCACCGCGCCGATGTTGGACGCATCGTGCAGTTCGATCAGCCGCAGCAGATCGTCGGCCAGCGCGATTCCGCCCTCTTCGGGCAAGCCGCGGGTGTAGGCGTTCGCCGGTAGCAGGGTATGAGGCAGATGGTCAACGTCCAACAGTTGCCCGAACATCTTCCGGTTTCCATTCACACCGCCCAGGCTGGTGCCCGCGATGTTAACGCCATGGTAGCCACGCGCGCGGCCGATCAGCTTGGTCTTGGTGGCCTGGCCTTTCAGGCGCCAGTAGGCGCGCACCATCTTCACCGCCGTGTCGGCGCACTCCGAGCCAGAGTTGGTGAAGAACGCATGGTTGAGGTCGCCAGGGGTCAGATCCACGATTTTCTCGGCGAGCTGGAACGACAGCGGATGCCCATATTGGAAGGCCGGCGAGTAATCCAGCACGCCCAGCTGGCGCGCCACCGCTTCCTGGATTTCTTTACGGGTATGCCCCGCGCCGCAGGTCCACAGCCCGGACAAGCTGTCGTAGATCTGCCGGCCACGGTCGTCGGTCAGGTACCGCCCTTGCGCCGCCACAATCATCCGGGGGTCGCGCTGGAAGTTGCGGTTGGCCGTATACGGCATCCAGTGGGCGTCCAGTTTGAGCTGGCTCGCCAGCCCGGCGGGTGCATTCTCTGGCATGTTCATCTGAAACCTCATGAGGGGTGGCAGCGTGCGTTGGTGATTGCGGCTACGTTCGCACGGGGATAAAGTCGGAAAAACCTTATTTTTCCAATCTTCAGGCTGAGCGGGACTAAACAATGAGCCGTCGGGACCCCTTGGCGCAGGTCAGCGATTTTGATATCCGCCTGTTGCGCATTTTCCGCAGCGTCGTGGAATGCGGTGGCTTCTCGGCGGCTGAGAACGTACTGGGTATTGGCCGCTCCGCTATCAGCCAGCAAATGAGCGATCTGGAGCAACGGATCGGGCTGCGCCTGTGCCAACGCGGAAGGGCGGGCTTTTCCCTGACCGAGGAGGGCCGTGAGGTGTATCAGTCCTCTCTGCAAGTATTAGGTGCGCTGGAAAATTTTCGCACCGAGGTAAATGGCTTGCACCGTCACCTGCGCGGAGAGTTGAACATCGGCCTCACCGACAATCTGGTTACGCTGCCCCACATGCGCATCACCCATGCCCTGGCGCAGCTCAAGGAGCGCGGGCCGGACGTGCGCATCAACATCCGGATGATCGCGCCCAGCCAAGTCGAGCAAGGTGTGCTGGACGGCAGTTTGCACGTGGGGGTAGTGCCGCAGGCCAGCGCGTTACCAGGCCTTGAATATCAGCCGCTGTACAGCGAGCGTTCGTCACTTTACTGCGCGGTGGGCCATCCATTGTTTTATGTCGATGACGCGACCTTGGATGATGAACGCCTTAACATCCAGGAAGCGATCGCCCCTACCTTTCGCCTCCCCGGGGAGATCCAGGCCCATTACCAGGTGCTCAACTGCAGCGCCAGCGCCTCCGACAGAGAGGGCATGGCCTTTCTGATTCTCACTGGCCGTTATATTGGCTATCTACCGGATCACTACGCAGAGGCGTGGGTACAACAGGGCCGCTTGCGAGCCCTCAAGGCCCGCCAGCGCTTCTATGACTTGAGCCTGTCGTGGGTCACGCGCAAGGGGCGGCGCCCCCATTTGGTGCTAGAGAGTTTCCTTGAGCAACTCACCGCCACGCGTTAGCCGCTGCCTTTGCTTACTTAACGAATTGATTTTTAAGGACTAGATCAAGCCGGCCCTATAAAAAACTGAGTAGTTGGACAGGTTCTTGCAAAGCGCTTCCATCGTTCGCGTTCCCGCGCGCCAGCCATGGAGCCCTGCAGCATGCCACCTGAAGAACCGGTCAACCCCGAGTTGCTCTATAACCTGGAGGATCGCCCTGCCCCCTTCCCGGCGGTGCTCGCGGCGTTGCAACACGTGCTCGCCAGCTTCGTCGGGATCATTACCCCGCCGCTGATCATCGGCTCCACGCTGGGCCTGGGTGAACACTTGCCCTACCTCATCAGCATGGCGTTGATGGTATCTGGCGTGGGGACGTTCATCCAGGCGCGTCGGCCGTGGGGCATAGGCGCCGGGATGATCTGCCTCCAGGGCACCAGCTTCGCCTTCCTGGGCGCGATCCTCTCCGCAGGGTTCATGGTGAAACAGCGCGGGGGAAGCCCGGAGGACATTCTCGCGATGATCTTCGGCATCTGCTTCTTCGGATCATTGGTGCAGGTGGTACTCAGCCGCTTCATTGGTCAGATGCGCCGGGTGCTTACCCCTCTGGTGACCGGCATCGTGATCACCTTGATTGGCATCAGCCTGATCAAGGTCGGTATTACCGATCTGGGCGGAGGCTTCGGCGCCGCGGACTTCGGCGCACCGGTCAACCTGGCATTGGGCGCCTTTGTGCTGGTGCTGGTAGTGGTGCTCAGCCGCTCCGAGTCACCCTGGGTACGATTATCGGCAATCATCGTGGGCCTGGCGGCGGGTAGCCTGGCGGCATGGTTCGCCGGCAAGCTGGTGCCACATGCCCTGCCTGCCTTGCCCCTGATCACCGTGCCGGTGCCGTTCCGGTTCGGCTTTGCATTCGACTGGTCGGTGTTCCTGCCGATCGCGCTTATCTACCTCATCAGCAGCATCGAGACCGTAGGCGACCTTACCGCCAATTGCATGCTGTCGCGCCAGCCACTGCAAGGGCCTTCGTACGTGGCGCGCCTGAAAGGCGGCGTGCTCGGCGATGGCGTCAGTTGCATGATCGCGGCCACCTTCAGCGCATTTCCTAACACCACCTTTGCGCAGAACAACGGGGTTATCCAGCTGACCGGGGTGGCAAGCCGCTACGTAGGCCTGTACATCGGGGCAATACTGTTCATTCTCGGGTTGGTGCCAGCAATTGGCGCGGTGTTGCAGCAGATTCCAAAGCCGGTGCTGGGCGGCGCTACGCTGGTGATGTTCGGCAGCGTCGCGGCGGCGGGGGTCCGGATCATCGCCCAGAATCCACTGGATCGACGCAACATGCTCATCGTCGCCACCTCGTTCGGGGTAGGCCTGGGCATCGCCGCGCAACCCGAGCTGTTGCACCATATGCCAGCACTGGTGCGTAACCTTTTTGATTCCGCCATCACCAGCGGCGGGGTAACGGCATTAGTGCTCAGCCTGATCCTGCCCCGTCGAGACGAAGCAAGCCCGGCTCGGGCCGAGGCGGTTTCCGCCGCCGTGGTTGAAAAGCGCCTTTAAAGCTTGTCTGTTGCCTGTGGGTGCGTTATCAACGCAGCTCAACGCCCCATAGGTGACCCCTGGAAGATCTATGCCCCTGCACGTTCCCGCCCACAGCGCTCAGCCCGACGGCAAGCCACCGAGCCGCATCCGCCAAAAGAACGAAGAAGCGATCATCAAGGCGGCCGAGGATGAATTCGCCCGGCATGGTTTCAAGGGCACGAGCATGAACACGATCGCAGCCAAGGCGAACCTTCCCAAAGCCAACCTTCATTACTACTTCACCAACAAGCTTGGCCTTTATATCGCGGTACTGAGCAACATCATCGAGCTGTGGGACAGCACCTTCAACAACCTCACCTGCGCGGATGATCCCGCCGAGGCGCTGAGCCGCTACATCCGGGCGAAAATGGAATTCTCCCGTCGCCATCCGCAAGCCTCACGCATCTTCGCCATGGAAATCATCAGTGGCGGGCAGTGCCTGAGCGAGTATTTCAGCCAGGATTATCAGCTGTGGTTCAAAGGGCGAGCCGCAGTGTTCGAGCAATGGATCACCGAGGGCAAGATGCACGCGGTGGATCCGGTGCACTTAATCTTCCTGCTGTGGAGCAGTACCCAGCACTACGCGGACTTCGCCAGCCAGATATGCCGTGTAACCGGAAAGCCACGGCTGACCCGGGCGGATTTCGACCAGGCGGCGGATAACCTGATTCACATCATTCTCACCGGTTGCGGTATCGCCTCGCCGATTGCCGAAGGCAACCTTCGCTGATGCCGTCCACGCTACTGGCCGTTTGTGATTATCAAGAAGAAATTCGCAAAAGCCGCTTCCGGGCGGTTGCCGGCCCGATAGATGATCCAGCACAAGCTCAGGCGTTCGTGCGCCAATACGGCGACCCTCAGGCGACTCACAACTGCTGGGCGTGGAAAATCGGCACGCAGTACAGAAGCAGCGATGACGGCGAGCCCGGCGGCACCGCGGGCCGCCCGATCCTCGCGGCAATCGAGGCGCAAGATTGCGACCGGGTAATCGTGGTCGTTACGCGCTGGTATGGCGGCATACAACTAGGCACCGGCGGCCTTGCCCGGGCTTACGGCGGCGGCGCCAACAAGTGCCTTCAACAGGCCGAAAAACAACTGCTGATCAGCCGCTCGGCCTTTACCTGTGAATGCACGTTCAGCGAGTTGGCCTTGGTACGCCTGCGCGTTCACGAAGCAGGCGGTGAAATCTCGAATGAATCCTTCACCGCCAACGGCGTTTCCTTACACCTGGCCGTACCGCCTGCGGTGGTGACGGAACTGGAAGACCAACTGGCGAAGCTAAGTCGGGGGCGTATTCGCTTATCCCCAGCCTGAATTGTGCACATCTGCTGTGCGCCTGCCTGTGGATAAACTATGCGCAGGTTGCTGGAGCTCAATAAACACGCAGCCTGCAAAGAGCTGGCTATTTTTTAGCCAACCCTGCTCAGTTAGAAATATCGAAGTAATTCAAGGGTCTTATCAAGCCGCACCGCTTCCGACGCGCGTATTTCCCACATTTTGTGTGCATCCGCCTGTGGATAAACCGTGCGTGAACGCGGCTGGCCCAAGCCCCATGCGCCTTTGGGGCCGATGGCTATTATTTGATCAGCCATAGCCAGAACCATCGAGCGTATGCTTTGCCCTTTCCGTTCTCGAGACAACGATCATGGCCAATGCAAAGCAGGCACTTATTATCGGCGCGTCGCGTGGGCTGGGGCTGGGCCTGGCGCAACGTCTGGCAAGCGAGGGCTGGAGCGTTACGGCGACGGTGCGGGGGGACGCGCCCGCGTCGTTAACGGAAGCTGTGACAAGCGTGGCCTCTCTTGAAATGAATGACCTCAGCAGCCTCGATGCCCTCGCCGAGCAACTCACAGGCCAAGTGTTCGATGTCATTTTTATAAACGCCGGGCTGATGGGCCCTACCGGTGAGCTGGACAGCGTGCGCCCCGAAGATATAGCGGCCTTGTTCACGACCAATGCCCTGTCGCCGATCCGGTTGGCTCGCCGCTTGGTGGCAAACCTTCAAGTCAGGAGCGGCGTGCTTGCTTTCATGAGCTCTACGCTGGGTACCGTTACGTCCCCCGATGCGCTGGAAATCCCCCTATACAAGGCAAGCAAGGCCGCTCTGAACTCGATGGTGAGTTCGTTCGTGAACCAGCTGCCAGCGCCAGGGCCAACCGTGTTGTGCATGCATCCCGGTTGGGTGAAGACAGACATGGGCGGGCCCCAGGCCGATATCGACGTGGATACCAGTACCCAAGGCATGGTGAGGCAGCTGGAAGCTTTTTCCGGGCGCGGCGGGCTTCACTTCATCAACTACAAAGGCGAAACCCTGAAGTGGTAACCCTAGAGCCCCAGCAGTGAAAGCATCACGAAGGTGCCGAACAGCACAAAATGCGTCATCCCCTCAATCGCATTGGTTTCACCGTCGTTCAGGTTGATGGCGCACACCAGCAATGTCATGAAGGCCATGACGGTTTGCACTGGCGTCATGGCCATCTGGAAGGGTTGGCCTGTGTACAACGCCATCGCCTCCATTACCGGCACGGTTAGAATTACCGTGGACAACGAAGCCCCCAGCGCAATGTTCACCACCGACTGCATCCGGTTGGCCAAGGCGGCGCGCAGCGCGGTGAGAATCTCCGGGGCCGCGGAAATCGCCGCCACCAGGATCGCCGACAATACCGGCGGCGCGCCGCTGCCCTCAAGGCCAACATCCATTGCCTTGGACATCACCTCCGCCAACGCGCCGATCACCACGACGCCAAACACCAGGATCCCGATCGAAAAGCCCGTGCGCACGGGGGCTTCTTCTGCCTCGGCCGATGGTTTTCTGCGTTTCTTTTCCGGATAGTTGTAACTGAAGAAGTAGCTGTGCGGGCCCACCTGCATCCGCAGGAACAGGCTGTACAGCACAAGCATCGCGCCAATGGTGAACCCCGAATACAGCGCCCAACGCCCTTGCGGGATGAACTCGGGCACCACCATGGATACCCCCATCGCCGTCAGGATCATCACGCTGTAGGTGCGGGCGGAATCGTCGTTGTAGCTCTGCTCCCCGTGCTTGAGCCCGCCCATCAGCGCCGCCAGCCCAAGGATGCCGTTGATATCGAGCATTACGGCCGAATAGATGGTGTCCCGCACCAGGGTGGGCGAAGGCGCGTTGCTCATCATGATGGCCAGGATAACGACCTCGACCAGCACCGCCGCCAGGGTCAGGATCATGGTGCCATAGGGGTCGCCGACTTTTTCAGCCAACATCTCGGCATGGTGCGCCACCCTGAGTGACGCGCAGATGATGGCAACCACCAGCAAGCCGGCACTGAGCAAAGCGATGCCGTGCCCGTTGTGGACCATCAATGGCTCCAGGGGATAAGCCACTATTGCCGCCACCACCGCAAGCAACAGAAACTTTTCCTCGATGATGTGCTTGAACATGGCAGTCCTTTCTTCACGGCATGGAAGTAGTACTGACTGCCGCACCCCCGGGATGGTTTCGCCGCGACATTCGTGACCGTGCGCGCCAGGCATTACGCGCGTAAAATGCCAGCCATGACTTCAAGAGATTTCCCTATGTACGACTGGCTCAACACCCTTCCCAAGGCTGAACTGCATATGCACCTGGAGGGCTCGCTCGAGCCTGAGCTACTGTTCAAGTTGGCGGAACGCAACCGCATAGCCTTGCCTTGGGCTGATGTGGAGGCCTTGCGCTCGGCTTACGCGTTCAACAATCTGCAGGAATTCCTGGACCTCTACTACCAGGGCGCGGATGTGCTGCGCACCGAACAGGATTTCTATGACCTGACCTGGGCGTACCTCGAACGCTGCAAGGCGCAGAACGTTGTACATACCGAGCCGTTCTTCGACCCTCAGACCCACACTGATCGTGGCGTTCCGTTCGAGGTAGTACTGAACGGCATAAACACGGCCCTCAAGGACGGCAAGCAGAAGCTGGGCGTCAGCAGCGGCCTGATCCTGAGTTTCCTGCGCCACCTGAGTGAAGACGAAGCCGAACGCACATTGGACCAGGCCCTTCCATTCCGGGATGCCTTCGTTGCGGTGGGCCTGGACAGCTCCGAGAAGGGGCACCCGCCGAGCAAGTTCAAGCGAGTGTTCGATCGCGCCCGCGCGGAAGGCTTCCTGACCGTTGCTCACGCAGGCGAGGAAGGGCCGCCCGAGTACATTTGGGAAGCCTTGGACCTGCTGCATATCCAGCGTATCGACCATGGCGTGCGGGCCATTGAAGACGAGCGCTTGATGCAGCGGATCATCGACGAGCAGATCCCCCTTACTGTGTGCCCGCTGTCCAATATCAAGCTGTGCGTGTTCGAGGACATGGCCAACCACAACATCCTGGACATGCTGGAGCGCGGCGTGAAAGTGACCGTGAACTCCGATGACCCGGCGTACTTTGGTGGGTACGTGACAGAGAATTTCCATGCCCTGCATACCCATCTGAACATGACGAAGGACCAGGCCAGCCGCCTCGCGCAGAACAGCCTGGACGCCCGCTTGGTCAAATAACGTTCACACCGGTAGCAGGGCCGGGCTGGCTATGGGCTTTCCCAACCTGGCCAGCTCGGCTTGGCCGGCGCGGGTCACTCGCAGGTTTCGGCCATCGTCCGCCTTGCGTACCCAGCCTTTCTGCAAGAACAGTTGCAAGAGGCTGGCCCCCAACGCCCCGCTCAAGTGCGGTTCCCCATCGCACCAATCGCAGCACGTCGTTACCTTGAGGCAGCCTCGCTGGGCAAACGCCTGAACGTAAATGCCGCTGCTTGCCAGCCCCACCACGCCAGCAGGTGTGAGGCTCGCGCTTGAAGCCGTTTCGATCCATCCCGCCTCTATCAGCCGCTGATACAACGCGCTGGCGACTTCCCCGCCCAGGTGGTCCTTGCAGATCCGTGCCCGGCGCAACGCATCGTTGCCGCTGGCCACGCGGCCGGAAGACGGTTTACCTTGTATGGGCGCCTCGGCCGCGCGGGTCGGGGCCGGCACGGAGGCCAGCGCCTCCACGGCCATTCCCACTTCTGGCGCGGCCAATCGAAAGAAGCGCTTGCGGCCTCGGGCTTCGCGCTTGAGCAAGCCCGCCGCGGACAGTTTCGACAAGTGCGCGCTGGCCGACGAAGGCGTGAGGCCGGCCAGGTTTGCCAACTCATCGGCCCCTCGGGTGGCGCCGTCGATCAGGGCCCACAGCATGGCGCTTCGCTTCGGATCGGCCAGTAGCGTGGCAATACGGCTGATGCGAGGTACATATTCCATGTTCATCCACTCCCTGTATGAGGGCCGGCCGCCACTGGGACGCCAGCGAATCCAGCGCATTATAAGCACGGCATTCAGGGGGAAAATTAGCCAAGGGAAGCGCCCGCCATGGGCAAGTGCGACGGTTCCCTTACACGTCGCCTCGTTGTGTGAGGGGAGAGCAGAAAGGTTTTCACTAGAGGGCCAGATAAACAGGGGGCCGTGATGCTTCATCCGCCCTTGGAAGACGGAAACGGATGACAGCGACAGGTAAAAAAGCCTACGCCGCCAGTCGGTGAACCGGCGGTGACAAAAGCGGGTGTCAGGCCTTGGCGCGAGACGCCACGATTTTCTGTGTCATCAGCGAAGCGATCACGGTAAGTGCGCCACAGCTTGCGATCACCATGGCCATCGGCACCGCCGTCCCATCGGCCAACGCACCCACTAGCGTCGATGAAACGGCGGCAATCACGAACTGCAGGAAGCCCAACATGGCCGATGCACTGCCGGCGCGCGGCCCTTGCCCGGCCATGGCGCATGCCGAAGCATTGGGAAGGATCGCCCCGAGGCTTGCGATACAAGCGAACAACGGCACCAGCAAAGGCCACAAATGAGCCGGGCGCAGGGCGGTCACCGCCAGCAGCACCGCGCCAGCGGCGAGGTAAACCCATACCATGCGCTTGAGCAGGGCTTGAGGGCCGAGGCGGCTGAGCAGCCGCGCGTTGATCTGGGCCACCAGGATGAACCCCGCCGCGTTCGCCCCGAACACCCAGCCGAAATGTTCGGTAGGCACGCCGTACAGCTTGATCACCACAAAAGGTGACCCGGCGATATAGGCAAACATACCCGCCATGGCGATACCGCCAGTGAGGGCATAACCAACGAAGCCCAGATCACTCAGCAGCCGTGCGTATTGCGTAAGGGCGCCACTGAGCGGTAACCGGGTGCGGTCAGCTGGCATGCTTTCAGGAAGCCCCAGATAGACCGCGACCGCGCAGCATCCGCTGAACAGCGTGAGCGCGAGGAAGATGGATTCCCATCCGCTGGTATTGACCAGAAAGCCACCCAATACCGGGGCAAGGATAGGCGCCAGGCCCATCACCAGCATCAGCTGGGAAAACACCTTGGCCGCGCCAATGGTGTCGCAGGAGTCGGTAACGATCGCCCGCGACAACACCATCCCCGCGCAACCGCCCAATGCCTGCAGGAAGCGCAGTATCACCAGCGCTTCAAGCGTGGGCGCGAAAGCGCAGCCCAGCGATGCGAGGGTGAATACCCCAACGCCCACCAGCAGCGGGATCCGCCGGCCGAATCGGTCGGCCACCGGGCCATAGACCAACTGGCCGAAGGACAGGCCCAGGAAATAGGAAGCAAGCGTGCTCTGGATTCGGGTTTCATCTGTTCCGAAGGCGGCCGCCATGGCGGGGAACCCGGGAAGATAGAAGTCGATGGCCAACGGGCCGAAGGCGCTGAGCGCGCCAAGGATCAAAATGATTCGAAGGTTCATGGGGCAATCGGTTGTCAAGGTAGCTCGCTAGTGTAGCCCGAGCTCCCGGAACAATCCGAAAAACTCCCCCGTGCTAGCGTACCTCGCCCACTGGCAGCGCTTCATAGCCGCTGTCCTGAATCGCCCGCAGCAACCGTTCCACCGCAAGCCCGCTGTCGATCGCCACTTGGCCCGCGGCAAGGTCGACATTTACCCGAGCATCCGCATCCAAGGCCCGGATTGCCTCGCCTACGGCGTTGACACAGTGTTGGCAGGTCATGCCCGTGACTTTGAAATATTGCATGTTGCCTCCTGGGCAAAAGAAAAAAGCGTCCCCCCTGCCCCCATGGCAAGGTCAAGTTTTTCGTCAAACTGCCGGGCTGGTAATCCGTGCCTGGCTCCGCCAAGCTTGCAGGGTCGTTTTCGCCCAGGAGCCATTGCCATGCGCCGGCCGTTAGTCTTCCTTCTTGCCCTGCTCAGCCTTCTGCCGGTGGTTTCAGCATTCGCCGAGGGGCCGCAAGGTTATGGCGTCTTGATCATTTCCCGGGAACGCCTCGAAGTAGGTACGCCTTGTGAAATCGGCCTGTACATGCAAGACCAACTGGTGGGCCGCCTGTTCCCGGAGCAAACAGTGTCTTACAACCTGCCCCCGGGGCCGCTGGTGGTTCGCCTGCAAATCCTGCCCGGTAACGCGCCAGGCTGTAATCCAGGCATTGTCGGCGATCAGCGCTCCACCACGCTCACCCTGCAAGCAGGCGATATCCGCAAATACCGCATCGCCACCGGCCCACAGGGCTTGTTCCTGAAAGCCGCCCCGCTCGACTACGCCCCTTGACCTTGCCCGTGGGGTAAGGTTGAGGCTTCATGCTTTCGGAGGAGGCATGAACGATGGCGCAACCCGCAACCTTTGAACTGTCGATCGATGGCATGACGTGCTCCAGCTGCGCGGGCCGGGTGGAGCGCGCGCTGGCGAAAACACCGGGAGTGCAGAGCGCGACCGTGAACCTGGCCAGCGAGCGGGCTCATGTCATGGTCGACCCCGCCACAGCCGCCAACAACCTGATCGAGGCTGTTCACCGCGCGGGTTATCAGGCTCGTATCGCCGCTGATTCGGCGGCGCAACAGCGCGCTCGGCAGCGCAGCGCTTTGCACGAGCGCCGAATGCTGGCCGTGGCGTTCGTTTTCGCGGTACCACTGGTAATACCCATGGCGCTCATGCCAATGGGCATAACGCTGATGTTGCCTGCGTGGGCACAGTTCGCCCTTGCTACCCCTGTGCAGTTTCTGGCCGGCGCGCGCTTCTATGCCGCGGCATGGCGAGCACTGCGTGCCCGTGCGGCCAACATGGACCTGCTCGTGGCCTTGGGTACCAGCGCGGCCTATGGCCTCAGCCTGTTCCTCTGGGCACGCGCGGCGCCGGGCGAGGCACCACATCTTTACTTTGAAAGCGCCGCGGTTGTCATCGCCCTTGTGCTGCTGGGCAAGGCCTTGGAAAACGGCGCCAAGCACCGCGCCGCTGGCGCTATTCGCGCGCTGGAGGCCCTGCGGCCCGCCACCGCTACCCGGTTCGAGAACGGCGTGGCGCGGCAGGTGCCGCTGATCAGCCTACGCAAAGGCGACCACCTCCAGATACAGCCCGGGGAACGCTTCGCCGCGGACGGGCGAGTACTGCAAGGGCAGAGCTCGGTGGACGAGTCCCTGCTTTCTGGTGAGGCGCTGCCGGTCAGCAAGGCGCCCGGCGATCCAGTCAACGGCGGAGCGCTCAACGGCGAAGGCGTACTGTTGATAGAGGTTACCGCTACCAGCCAGGAAACCCTGCTCGAAGGGATCATCCGCCTGGTGGAAAGCGCGCAGGCCGCAAAGGCGCCTGTTCAACGCCTGGTCGACCGGGTCAGCCAGGTCTTTGTGCCAGCGATTCTGCTGCTGGCACTGGCAACCTTCGTCGGCTGGTACCTGGTTGACAGTTCGCTGGAACACGCCCTTGTAACAGCCGTGAGCGTGCTGGTGATCGCGTGCCCCTGCGCCCTTGGCCTGGCCACCCCGGCGGCAATCCTGGCCGGAACCGGCGTAGCGGCGCGGCATGGGTTGCTGATCCGGGATATCGGCGTCATCGAGGCCGCGGGCCGGATCCGACATGTGGTATTCGATAAAACCGGCACGCTTACCGAAGGCAAGGCGGTGCTGGCCACTCTGCTGCCTGCGGTAGAGGGCGACGACGAGGTCCTGGCCCAGGCCGGCGCCCTGGCCTGGGGCAGCACGCACCCGCTGGCCCAGGCAGTGCAACGCGCCTGTATCGAAAGCGGCGCGCGGGTGCCGCCCGCGCAAACCGTTACCGTGCTGCCTGGGCGCGGTGTTTCAGGGGAAGTGGAAGGCCGCCTACTCATGTCAGGCAGCGCTCGCTTGCTCGAAGACGGCGTGGCATGCCCACCCGCGCTTCAGGCTGCCGCGGCCGAGTGGGAGGCCCAGGGCATGAGCGTTTCGTGGCTATTGGAGCACCAGCCTCAATGGCGAGTGCTCGCAGCCATGGCGTTCGCCGATGCACCGCGCGCCGAGGCCAGGGCAACGGTCGATGCGCTCACTGGGCGCGGCATTACCTGCCATATGCTTACGGGGGACAACGCCGGAAGCGCGGCGCGGGTGGCCAACCGGGTAGGCATCGGTCACGTCCAGGCTGGCCTGCTGCCCGCCCAGAAAGCCCAACGGATCGCCGAGCTCGCAATCAGCGGCCCGGTGGTAATGGTTGGGGACGGCATCAACGACGCGCCCGCGCTGGCTGCGGCGAACATCGGCATCGCGATGGGTGGCGCCACGGACGTGGCCGCTCAGGCGGGCGCGGTAGTACTTGCCCGGCCAGACCTTATGCTGATCCCGGCGGCGCTGAGCATTGCCGCGAAGATTCAGCGAAAGATCTATCAAAATCTGTTCTGGGCATTCGCCTATAACCTGGTTGGTATACCGCTGGCTGTGCTTGGGCTGCTCAGCCCTGTCGTGGCGGGCGCCGCCATGGCGCTCTCCAGCGTTTGCGTAGTCAGCAATGCGTTGTTATTGAACCTGTGGGCGCCGCCCATCCAGAGGGAAAACTGAAATGGTGCCAGTGAACATTGGCCTGGCCGCAAAGCGCAGCGGGCTTAGCGCCAAGATGATCCGCCACTATGAGCAGATCGGCCTGCTTCCCACCGCGGTACGCAGCGACAGTGGCTATCGCTTGTATGGCCCGGATGCCTTGGAAACCCTGGCGTTCATCAAGCGGGCCAGGGACCTTGGGTTCAGCCTGGAATCAGTCGGTGCGCTGCTCGCCCTCAAACGTGACCCCGCCCGGGCCAGCGCCGATGTGCAAACCGTGGCCCAGCGGCACATCGCCGAGCTTAACGAGCGCATCGAGGCCCTGATTGCCCTGCGAAACAGCCTGCAGGGCATGGCGGACCAATGCCAGGGCAACGCATCGTCAGAGTGCGCGATCCTTGACCAACTGACCGCCCCAGCGCGTTAGCGAAGCCAGGGCGGCGTAGGCTCCTGCGCGGTGTCGGCGGGGGCATCCTGCTCGGCGCGAGCGGCCTGGCGCCTGGCTTCATCCCGCTTGACCGCCTCGATCTCACGCATTACCGCGCGTACGTCCGCGCTTACTTCCTCTTCGCGGTACTCGCCCGTGAGCGGGGTTTCCGGCAGTAGCGTGCCAGCCTTGTACAGCGCCCACATTTCCTTGGCATAGCGCGTGGCTTTGAGCTCCGGAGCGAAGCGCCCGAAGTATTGCGCCATGTTGTTCACATCACGCTCAAGCATGCTGAAGGCATGATTGTTGGCCGCCGCGTCCACCGCCTGGGGCAGGTCGATGATGACCGGGCCATCCGGCCCCAGCAGCACGTTGAACTCGGACAAGTCCCCATGAACCAGGCCGGTGCACAGCATCAGCACGATCTGCCTGATGAGGAAGGCGTGGTACTCGCGGGCCTGGTCGGCATCCAACTCCACATCGTTGAGCCGAGGCGCGGCATCGCCGTATTCGTCGGCAACCATTTCCATCAACAGCACGCCGTCCAGGAAGTCGTAGGGCTTGGGCACCCGAACGCCCGCGGCGGCCAGGCGGAACAGCGCGGCCACTTCGGCGTTTTGCCAGGCTTCTTCGGTTTCCTTGCGCCCGTAGCGGCTGCCCTTGGCCATGGCGCGAGCCTGCCGGCTGTTACGTGTCTTGCGGCCCTCCTGGTATTCCGCGGCCTGGCGGAAGCTGCGCTTGTTCGCTTCCTTGTAGACCTTGGCGCAGCGCAGGGCGTTGCCACAGCGCACCACGTACACCGCTGCCTCCTTGCCGCTCATCAGTGGGCGTACTACCTCATCGACAAGGCCATCTTCGATCAAGGGTTCAAGGCGTTTTGGCGTCTTCATCGGTTGCTCAAGGGTCCTTTTTAACCGAACAGCAAAGGGGGGGCAGGCAAGTTCTGCATCACAGCGCAGGATGCTCTCCCAGCAGCGTCTCGAATGCAAACGCCTCGCCAGTTTTACGGCTCATTGGAACAATGACCGGGTTGGCCAAGGCTAATTCCCGCGAAAGACCTCACCCGGTGTCGAACCGAACAGGGTTTTGAATGATGCGATGAACGCCGATGTGGACTCGTAGCCACAGGCCAGCGCTGCCTGGGTGACGCTACTCCCCGCTTCGAGCGTTCCCAGCGAAGCCAGCAACCGCACGCGCTGCCGCCAAGTGCGGAACGTCAGGCCCGTTTCGCGCTGGAACAACCGGGCCAGGGTTTTCTCGGACATGTTCAGCTCTGACGCCCAGGCCGTGAGCGAGCTCGCGGCGTCCGGCTGGGCTATCAGCGCTTCACACAGGCGCAGCAGGCCGGCATGCCGCGGCAGCGGCACGGAAAACGCCACTTCGTTCAACCCCTGCAATTGATCGATCAGTACCGCGCTCAGGCGTGCTTCAGCGCTGTCCCCGAGCGGGTAGTCATGGGCGAAGCCGGAAAAGGACTTGATCAACTCACGGGTCAGCGGTGTCACTTCCAACACGCGGCAGCGCGCAACCGGTTCCCCCGCCACGCTGTCGTCCACGTAAAGGCTGCGCATCTGCGCCTCGCCGGCATTGTTCACCCAATGTTCCACCCCGGCGGGAATCCAGACACCCCACTGCGGCGGGGCGAAATAGCTGCCCTGCTCGGTATGCACCGCAAGTACTCCGCTGATCGCGTAGGAAAACTGAACCCATGGATGGCTATGCCGGGGTGTCCACGCCCCGGCCCCCAATTGCTCCGCCCGTGCGAACAAAGGCCTGGGAAGCTGAACAAGGTCAGGGATAGGGCGTGGCGAAAAGTGTCCGTTCGGCGTCATCGGCTGGCTTTTTGTCGCAAGACGGTTAGGGACCTTCAAGTTACCTTCCTACACCAGCAACGTCACTAACCGATGGTCATTTATGCCTTTGCTCAAACATCTGAAGAAACTCGTTACCGACTGGTTCTTATGCGGGATGGTGCTTGCCACGGTACTGGCGTGGATTCTTCCACGCTACGGTGGAAGCGGCGGCGTCTTGCACCTGGACAAGGTCATCAACATTGGTGTGTTCCTGGTGTTCTTCATGCACGGGGCGAACCTGTCCGGTGAGCAGATCGGCCGGGGCCTGCGTAACTGGCGGCTGCACGTCATGGTGCAAGGGTTTACCTTTGTGGTGTTTCCACTGTTATGGCTGGCCGCGAAATACCTCGGCGGTGATTCGCTTCCGCCCATGCTGATGCTTGGTTTCCTGTACCTGTGCGCGCTGCCCTCCACTATTTCCTCGTCAGTAGCACTCACCGGTAGCGCCAAGGGTAATGTGCCGGGGGCGATCCTGAACGCCAGCTTGTCGAGCGTGCTAGGGATTTTCATCACGCCGTGGCTGGTAAGCCTGGCCATCGGGAGTGGCAAAGGCGGGATCGACCTGGGCCCTACCTTGCTCAACCTCAGCCTGATGTTGTTGGCCCCGCTATTGCTGGGCCAGATCGCTCGTCGCTGGGTGGGCGCATTTCTGGCGCGGCACAAGCGCTACACCAACATCCTCGATAAATGCGTGATCCTGCTGTTGGTGTACTCGGCCTTCTGTAATTCGATGCTATCGGGGCTTTGGGATCAGCAAAGCGGCAATGTGATCCTCGCCGCGTTCCTCGGCAGCGCTGTGCTATTGGCGGCGGTGCTGCTGCTCACGACGCGTGCTACCCACTGGGCGGGCTTCGACCATGGCGATCAGGTGGCTGGTGTGTTCTGCGCCAGCAAAAAGTCCCTTGCCGCCGGGGCACCCATGGCCGCGCTGATCTTCGGTCAGCACCCTGCGTTAGGGCTGATCCTGCTGCCCATCATGATCTATCACCCCATGCAGCTGGTGGTGTGCTCGATCATGGCCGAAACCTACAACCAGCGCGCCTCGCGACTGAACGCGCCAGTGCCCGCGGCCGCCGGCTAAACCATGCGACCAACGGGTGGCGGGTTCGCTTGCCGGATCGAACGCGCGCGCCTTCGCTTCGGTCCCATGCTGTACCTCAGCGTGGAGAACCACCATGGCCGACCCCTATGTCCGTTTCGCCAATTCTGAAATAGGGCGGCGCCTCATCGGCGCAGTCGGCCTGCCCAGCCCGGCGCGCCTGGAACGGTGGCACAGCCAGCGGGTGCGCGAAGTAGAAGGCGCGCTGCTGGTGGGCGGCGGCCCGTTGACGGCGAGCGTTGCAGAGTTGGCGGCGGGTTTCGTGGAGTCGGTCCATGGCTCGCCCTCGCTGGACCCCGCCGTCCCCGAGTGGGCTCCGGACAGCGGCCCTCGCCTCAAGGCGGTGGTCTACGACGCCTCGGCCCTGCGCACGCCCGCCGAGCTCCGCCAACTGATGGTGTTTTTTCAGCCGCTGCTGCGCGCGTTGGAGCCCTGTGCCCGGATCGTGATACTCGGCCGCCCTGCCGAATCGCTCGAGGACCCCACGGCGCGCGCCACCCAAAGGGCGTTGGAGGGCTTCAGCCGGTCGCTGGCCAAGGAGCTTCGCAATGGTGGCACTGCCCAATTGGTGTATGTAACCGAAGGCGCCAGCAATCAGCTCGAAGGCGCCTTGCGATTTTTGTTATCCCCTAAAAGCGCTTATGTGAGCGGCCAGGTGCTGACGCTAAAGCCAGCCGCAGTCACCACTGGCCACTGGCCGCGCCCGCTGGATGGTCAGCGCGCGCTGGTAACCGGCGCCTCCCGGGGGATTGGGGCGGCGATCGCCGAAACCCTGGCACGGGACGGCGCCAAGGTCATTCTGCTGGACGTTCCACAGGCTCAGCAGGAGCTTTCGGCGCTCGCGGCTCGCCTGGGTGGCACTTCGCTGTGCCTGGACATCACCAGCGCCCAGGCCACGGATGAATTGCTGGCCGCCTTGCCTGACGGCGTGGATATCGTTGTACACAACGCCGGGGTGACGCGGGACAAGACCCTGGCCAACATGACACCTGAATTTTGGGACCCGGTCATGGCGGTCAACCTCGAAGCGCCTCTGCGTCTGACTCAGGCCCTGCTTGAGCGTAACGCCTTTGGGGCAGCGCCGCGCATCGTGCTGCTGGGCTCCGTGACCGGGATCGGCGGTAACCGTGGCCAAGCCAACTACGCGGCGAGCAAGGCCGGGCTGATCGGGTTCGCCGAAGCGATGGCCGTTCCCCTGGCCGCTCGCGGCGGCAGCATAACCACGGTGGCGCCAGGCTTCATTGAAACCCGCATGACCGAACGCATGCCATTCGCGCTGCGTGAAGCGGGGCGGCGCATGAGCGCGCTCGGGCAAGGCGGGCAGCCTCAGGACGTGGCGGAAGCCGTCGCCTGGCTGGCGCAACCTGGGGCTGCCGCCCTCAACGGCCAAGTGGTGCGAGTATGCGGCCAAAGCTTCCTGGGAGCCTGACGATGTCCCTCTCCTGGCAATTACTCGATAGCCCCCCTTCCGCCGCTACTCTTTATAGCCGGGCGGCACTGAGGCGGAACAAGGTCACCGGCCAGCAGTTGCCCACCCAGGGCGTGCGCGCCTGGCTCGAGCCCAACCCTCGCAAGGTCGCGGCCTATCGCACCCTGTGTGGCTACAGCGACAGCGCGCTGATGCCGCCCACCTACCCTCATGTGCTGGCGTTCGGCTTGCAATTGGCGCTGCTCACCGACGAAGACTTTCCACTACCGCTGCTAGGGTTGGTGCACCTGCGCAACGACATCCGGATCATACGGCCGCTGGGCGGCGTGGGCCGGGTGTGCGCCAGCGTGCATGTAGAGCAACTGCGGCCCCATTCCCAAGGGGTAACATTCGAACTGGTCACCCGGATCGACGACGCGCTTGGCGCTTTATGGGAAGAACGCAGTGCGTTGTTGTGCCGGGACCTGCACCTGGAAGGAACGCCTGAACCCGAGCTTGTTTCGGCTACGCTCATGCCCATGGAACATGTGAATCGATGGCCGGTTGGCCGGGACGTTGGCCTGCGCTATGCCCGTGTGGCCGGGGACCTCAATCCCATTCACCTTGCCGGTATCACCGCGCGCCTGTTCGGGTTCGATCAGGCGATCGCGCCCGGCATGTGGACGGCAGCGCGGGCGCTGGCGGCCCTGGAGGGGCATTTGCCCGCGGCACCGGTACACATCCAGGTCACTTTTGAAAAGCCATTGCCGTTACCAGGCGAGGCCCTCCTGAGCGCGACTGCCCCCGGCTCGAGCGGGCAGTTCCAAGTGAGCGGGCCCGAGGGCTCGGCCTATCTCAACGGCGAATGGTCGCCGCCAGAGGCTGCACAAACCTTCTAGCCAACCGCGGCCAGGTATGAATTACTGAGGCTTGGCCGCTACTACCCTCCTATCATGAGCAACTGGATCAACCTCGCCCAAGACCAGGACACCGGCATCGAGACGCTGCACGCCCACTTTCAAGGGCACGCCCACGCGTACGACCCGCACTGGCATGACACTTACCTGATCGGGTTTACCGAACAGGGCGTGCAGCGGTTCAACAGCCGCAGGTCGCGCCACGACAGCACCCCGGGCAAGGTATTCATGCTCGAGCCCGGTGATATTCACGACGGCGACGCTCCCAGCCCCGATGGCTTCACCTACCGTATGCTGTATCTACAGCCGGCATGGCTGGAACACGCGCTGAGCGGCCTGTTCGGCAGCCTTCCCAGCAGCGGCGTGCCTGGCATCGGCGCGGTGCTTCACGACGATCCCGCCCTGGCGCGGGCCACAGTGTTCGCTTTCAACGCGCTGCATCAGAGCGAAGTGCGGCTGGTGCGAGATGCCGCTTTGGACGGGCTGCTCGAATGCCTCGCCCGTCACGTCCTCTGGCAGCATAACCGCGAGGCAGACCCGCGCGCGCCCGCCGTGGCCAGGCGGGCACGGGACTACCTGATGGCGCATCACGAACAGGACATCAGCCTGGAAACCCTCGCCCGTGTATGCGATACGGACCGTTTCCGCCTTACCCGCGCGTTCAAGGCCGCCTATGGCCTGGCCCCCCATGCCTGGCTTATCCAGCTACGGCTGATCCGTGGCCGGAGGTTGTTGGCGGCGGGCGTGGCGCCCATAGACGTCGCCCTTCAGCTTGGCTTCGCTGACCAGAGCCACTTGGGCCGATGGTTCCGCCGGGCCTATGGCATCAGCCCTGGCGCTTACCAGCGCCATACCAACGGCCGAGCCCTTTAGGCTGCACAAACCTGCAAGATCCCCCGCCGCGTGATCCTCCACCATGGGCGCCAATCCTTTAACAAGGGGCAGTCCCATGCTTGCGTTCATTGCCTTTGCGTTCGTTGCATCCATCACGCCTGGCCCCACCAACCTGATTGTGCTGAGCACCAGCGCCCGAAAGGGCTGGCGCGCCTGCGTGCCGATTATCGTGGGCGCAGGCGCCGGCGCGGCGATGGTGGTGTGGGCGGCTGGCACGGGCGCGGGCAGTACCTTGCTGTTGGTGCCCGGCGTGCGCCCGATAATGACGGGGTTGGGGCTGTGCTGGATGCTGTGGCTGGCGTGGCAGATCTTCAGCGCGCCCGTGACACCTTTGAACGCACCGGCGGCCGAGAACCGACGCGAGCTGGGCCTGATCGGCGCGGTGTTATTGCAATGGGTCAACCCTAAATCCTGGCTCATGGCGCTTGCGGTCATCAGCGTGTTCACGGCCAACGGCCAAGCCTTGGCGCCACTGTGCCTGGCGTTCTTTCTGGTGGCGCTGCCCTGCCTCGGCGCCTGGGCAGTGTTGGGCCTGGGGGCCGCCCGCTGGCTGAACCATCCACGACGATTGCGCTGGCTGAACCGAGGCCTGGCGCTGCTGTTGGTGATTTCATCGGCCGCCACGTTGCTACACCCTTGATTCCTGCTGGCCAGCCGATGAAGCTATGACGCTTTAGGAGTGGCCAATGAACGTGCAAGAACTGACCGAGCGGCTGCACCGCATTCGCGATACCAACCAATGGAAGCCCTTTCATAGCCCGAAAAACCTGGCCATGGCCGCCAGCGTGGAAATGGCCGAGCTGGTGGAAATTTTCCAATGGCTGACCGAAGAGCAATCACGCGCGCTTTCGCCTGACCAGCTCGCCCATGCCGGTCAGGAAATCGGCGATGTGGTGCTTTACCTGCTGCTGCTGTGCAGCGAGCTGGGGCTGGACATGGACACGGTAGTACGAGCGAAGCTGACACACAGCGAAGCGCGGTTCGCCCGATGAAAGACCGCCATTTCGATGCCCTCGCCGCCCGCTTCGCCAACAAGATCTATGGCGGGGCCAAGGGTGCCATCCGCCTGGCGGTGCTACAGGCGGATCTCACGCAAGCCCTGCCGCAACGGCCCCTGCGCGTACTGGATGTGGGCGCGGGGCTCGGCCACATGGGCGCCTGGCTGGCGGCGCAAGGGCATGAAGTAACGCTCGCCGAGCCGGCGGCGCCCATGCTCGAAGGCGCCCGAGAGCGCTTTGCCCAGGAGGGGCTGGAAGGTACGTTCATTCAGGCGTCCTGGCAGGACCTGGCCTCGATCACGGGGCAGCCCTACGATCTGGTGGTATGCCACGCCGTACTGGAGTGGCTCGCCGACCCCACCGCGATCTTCCCGGCGCTGCAACAGTGGGTCGCGCCTGGCGGTTGGCTTTCGCTGGCCTTCTACAACCGCGACGCGCTGGTGTACCGCAATCTGCTCAAGGGGCATTTCCGCAAGCTGCGGCAAGAGAACCTTGCCGGCGAAAAGCAGAGCCTCACCCCCCAGACGCCGCTGGACCCTCGTGAGCTGGAGGCGCAACTCGCCGAGGCCTGGCGGGTCGAAAGCCGTAGCGGGGTGCGGGTATTTCACGATTACATGCCAGCCGAATTCCAGGCCAGGGCCAACGGCGAGGATTTGCTGGCCATGGAACTGGAATACCGCCGCCACCCCGCGTTCGCGGGGCTTGGCCGTTACCTTCATTGGATGTGCCGGCCCCGCTGAATGGCGCAAGCCTCGGAGATCACCATGCGATGCCACCTTTGCGTGCTGCTGTGTTGCCTGAGCCTGGCCGCCTGCCAGGCACCGAACCCCTACGTCGCCAGCTCGCTGCCTATGCCACCGGCGCCAGCGCTGGCCACGCAACCGCTCGATACCAGCGCCTACCCCGCCCCGCCGCGCGATTACGCGCGGTATCGAAGCTGGGCTTGGGTCAATGACCGCTTGCCCGCGGGTACCCCTTGGGCGGCGCCGGAGCAAATTGCCGAAGCGGTGAGCGCCGGGCTCGACCAACGTGGGCTGCGCCCGGCCCGGGCAACGCCGGCGGACCTTCGCGTAGCGGTTGAACTGCGCCAGGAGCGGCGGCTGCAGCAAGTAAGGGACGATTATGGCTACGGTTATGGCGGCGGTTACGGCTCTGGTTACCGGGGCTATGGCCCCTATGGCTACTATGGCGGGCCGCCGATTGTGCGCACCTACGAGGTGCAAGTGATGGTGGTTCGGGTTCACCTGTTTGATGGTGTCACCGGCCAGGAAGTCTGGAACGCCGCCGCAGATACCTCGGCGCAAGGCACCGAAGGCCAGCGCACCGATGCCCTGCGCGTCGCGGTAGGCCGCGCACTCTCCACTTATCCCCCAAGCTGATACGACGGAGGTTCACCATGCGTGCCCCGCTTCTGCTGTGCTGCTCTGTGACGCTGGCGCTTGCTGGCTGCCAGACCGACAGGCCCAACCGCGACTACGACACCTCTCGGGATTTCGCCGCGTACCGCAGCTGGGGCTGGCAAGAGCCTGCGTTGCAGTACCGGCCGGATGACCCGCGAGTGCGCAGTGACCTCACCGAACAGCGGCTGCGCCAGGCCGTGGCAGAACAGCTCGACCAACGCGGCCTGCGCCCGGCGCAGAGCAGCGCGCCAGACCTCAAGGTTCAAGCGTGGCTGATCGTGGACAATCGCCGCGAGCAGATCACCACCAGCTACGGTGGCCCGTGGGGGCCAGGCTGGGGCGGGCCCTGGATGGGCTCGGGATGGAATGAAACGCGCAATGTGGATTACAAGGTCGCCACCCTGCAGCTGGACCTTCTCGACGGCCGCGACGGCAAATTGGTGTGGCGCGCCAGCCAGGAGCGAATCCTTGCCGATGATCATGCCGACCCGGCGCAACGTGCCGAAAGCCTGCGCCGCGCCGTCGCCCAGCTGCTGCAACAGTACCCACCTCGGTGAGACCTTTCGGCGCGTCACCCCCTCCATAACCGAAAGCCGCCTTGACGCGAGCGGGTTTCAAGGCTGGACTTTCCAGAAGGAAGGCGGGCTGTCGGAAGGAGTTCCGACGTGGAAGTGGCGCTGAAGGGAAGTGACTTAGCAAATGCAATGCCTGGTATTACTGATCTGGTTCACCCTGTGTGCCGAACAGCACCTTCGCCAACGGCACATCGACGATAGCCTCACCCTGGGGGGCGGCTGCTTTGCCTTGTGGTACATCTTTTCCACCGGGCACACGTGGCTGGGCGCCAGCGCCAGTGAAGGCGCCTTTGCCCTCGCACTCAGCATGATCCTCACGCTTCCCGCTTACTGGGGGGGCCGGCTTACCGACGCCGAAGTCAAGCTGCTGGGTACCTTGGCGCTGGCCACGGATCGCCTGCATTGGTTGGGTACGCTTGGCGCGGCGCTGGTGGTAGGCCTGGCTTGGCTGATGCTGGGCCGGCGCGTGTGGATTCAACTTGATCGCAAGGTGCGCGCCCGCCTGGCTAACCTTGCGCCCGATGCGTCCTTGGCACCGCCCCTGGCGCCATTCCTTCTGATGGGCTTTGTCGCGGCGCTTACCTGGGTACGGTGAGGCCCGGTTCGGCATGGCGCCTGATGAAAGCGAGACGGCCGGGGAACCTCCAGCCCCGGCCCGCTGACCAACGCCACGAACCCCGGCACACGCCGGCCACTGGAAGCACACCATGCAGGTAGACGGCTTTTTCGAATGGCTGGGCCAGGCGCTCGGCGCAGTCATCCGCTTTATCGTCGATGGCCTCGACTGGATCTTTGGCACCCTTGCCCATGCTGGCGGCAACTTCATCGAGGGGCTTTCCCGCACGCTCGGCATGGACACGTCCCTGATCAGCATCATCGCGCTGATTCTGGGCCTGATACTGCTGTACTCCGCCGTGCGGGCTTTCATGCGCGCCTCGATCGTGCTCGGGATCATCTGGGCGATTCTGGGCCTGTGGCTGCTGAGCTGGATCATCCATTAGCGCCGCCCGGCGGCTTTGGGCTATGGTGGCACCCCCGTTGCCAAAGCGCACCGCCGCTCACTGTAATCGATGATCCCTTTCCTGCACGACTGGCGGCATCGCCCCACCCACCGCCGGGTGTGGGCGCTCGCGGCGCCAATGATCCTTTCCAACCTCTCCGTGCCGCTGGTCGCGCTGGTCGACACCGCGGTCATCGGCCATCTGCCCCATGCCCATCAACTGGGCGCGGTGGCGGTCGGGGCCAGCTTGTACAGCCTGCTGGCCTGGGCGCTTGGCTTCCTGCGCATGGGCGCCACGGGCTTCGCCGCCCAAGCGGCCGGCCGAGGCGATGGTGACGGGCTACGCCAGGTACTGGCTCAGGGGCTGCTGTTGGCAGCAGGGTTTTCGCTGCTGCTGTGGCTGCTGGCGTTGCCGTTCAGCCGCGTGGCGCTGAGCTGGATGGCGCCGTCGGCCGAGCTCGAGGGCAGCACCTTGGCATTCTTCCACGTGCGCCTGCTCGGGTTGCCCGCCGCGCTAGGCGGGTTCGCGCTGGTGGGTTGGTTCCTGGGCACTCAAAATGCCCGCGCGCCGTTGGCGATGTTGCTGCTGACCAACGCCCTGAATATCGCGCTCAACTTATGGTTCGTAATCGGGCTGGGCTGGGGCGTGATCGGTTCGGCCAGGGCTTCGGTGATCTCGGAGTGGGTTGCGCTGGCGCTGGGCTTGGCGTTGGCCCGCCCGGCGCTGGAAGCTCACGTTGGCCGGATCCCCTGGTCGCGCCTGCGTCAGTGGGCAAGCTGGCGTCCATTGTTGAGCGTGAACCGGGATATTTTCATTCGCAGCCTGGCACTCCAGGCCGTGTTCTTTCTGATCACTGTACAGGGCACTCGCCTGGGCGACGTCACCGTGGCCGCCAACGCCCTGCTGCTCAACGGCCTGTTGCTTACCGCCCACGCGCTGGATGGGCTGGCTCACGCCGTGGAAGCCCTGTGCGGGCATGCCATAGGCGCCGGAGATCGCCGTGAGTTGCGCCGCTCGTTGGTAGTTGCAGCCGGTTGGTCGTTGTTGGCCAGCGTGGCATTCGTGGTGTTCTTCGGCGCGTTCGGAGGGGTGTTCATTGGGCTGCAAACGGATATCCCGAGCGTGCGAGCCACCGCTGGTGAATACCTGCCTTACCTGGCGGTGCTGCCATTGATTGCAGTATGGAGCTACCTGCTTGACGGCCTGTTCATCGGCGCGACGCGCGCCAGGGAAATGCGAGACGGCATGCTGGCCAGCCTTGCGCTGGCCATGCCGATTGCCTGGCTGACCCTGGGGTGGGGCAACCGGGGCCTATGGCTGAGCTTTCTGGCCTTCATGGCGCTGAGGGCAATGACCCTGGGGTTCATTGCCCTGCGCCTGGCACGCCAGAACCGCTGGGTGCCTCAGGCCAGATAGGACGAGCGGGTAAGCCCAAGGCGCAGCGCATCGAGGAACACCGTGCGCTCACGTGCGCTGATCTTCGCGCTGGCTACCTTGTCGCGGTAGTGGGTCATCAGCTCCTCGGGGGACAGGTGCACATAGCGCAGCATGTCCTCGATGGTGTCGTGGGTTTCGATGCCCGCGTGGTACACACTGCCGCTAGCGGTCTGGTAGATGTTCACCGAATCGGTGTCACCGAACAGGTTATGCATGTCCCCGAGAATTTCCTGGTAGGCACCTACCAGGAACACGCCGAGCATGTAGTCCTCTCCACGGGCTACCGGGTGCACCGGCAGGCTGGTCTCGATGCTTTGCTCATCCACGTATTGCTTGATCTTGCCGTCCGAGTCACAGGTGAGGTCCTGCAATACCGCGCGGCGCACAGGTTCCTCGTCGAGGCGATGCAACGGCAGGATCGGCAGTACCTGGCCGATGGCCCAGGTATCGGGCAGGCTCTGGAATACCGAGAAGTTGCAGATGTACTTGTCGGCGAGCTTGTCATTGAGCTCGTCGAGAATCGCTCGATGGCTGCGCTGGCGCGCCTTCAACGAGTTATGCAGCTTGCGGCACACAGCGAAATAGCACTGCTCGGCCAGC
>Ga0265797_10002810_pt1 | contig 28724 bp, 22 predicted proteins | sample P2T30metagenome_FD_192433 | JGI IMG/M metagenome (GOLD analysis project Ga0265797, IMG submission 192433) | Plant litter microbial communities from East Loma Ridge, Irvine, California - P2 T30 | ecosystem: Environmental > Terrestrial > Plant litter > Unclassified | place: USA: California...
CGAGCTCGGGCGGGATGTCGGTCATGAAGAGTACTCGGTTTCGCGTATCTTCTCTATTATCGAGATCAGGAGAAGGGACGCGATGCGGAGGCAAAACGTCACCCAGATTTTGGAGAACTCGTGGGATCAGGTCAGCAAGAGCTAAACGCTTCTTCTCCGCCTGAGCTTTGGCCTGAGCTTCTAGTTCTTTCTCCTTTCGAGCTTTCTCTTCACGCTCCCGCACGACCTTTTCGTGTTCTTCTTGCAATGCTTGGCTCTCCTTTACTCTTGCTTCTCGTGCTTCTCGGAGCCGCACGGCTTCTTCTTCGCGTCGACGTGCTTCGTCTTCGCGAGTGATCCCGAGAGCTGGAAAGTCCGAATCGGTAAGCCCACGAGTACCGTAAGGCCGTCCAGGTAAGGCTGAATCAGGGCCAGAAAGTCCAGGGCGAACGAAACCGTCGTGATTGTCGTTAACTGTGGAGAGATTAGCAAAAAGAACGCAAAGAGCTTCTCAACATGGAACACTAACCTATGTAATTGCCAGAAGGAGCAGCTTCCACGCGCACACGATTGCCACGGATGTAGTCATTCGTCCACCTTACGGGATGAACATGCCCGAACATGACGTATATACTCGAATTCGCCCCTGTTCGTGGATGAGCTGCGCGAACCTGATCGAGGATCATATGGTGTTGGAAGAAATCGCGGATGTCGTCTTCAGTCGCGGCGCGTGGGACATTGTCTACACGATAGACTCGGTTACCGGCAGGTCGACTGTATCTAAACTCAACCATTTTTACAGAATACAGCCAGAGTTCTAAGTCTTTTAGGGATTGTTGATGAGAGGGCGGGGTATAGAGAAGGAGGAAAGAATGGGTCTAGGTTATATAGGTAGCGGGCAGGAAGAGAAGGAACAACTTCGGCGTGCGTGAACAGTGCGAGACAGACTTCGCGGAGTGGTTAATAAGTTCCACGGAAGGGCACGCGCGAAGGAGGAGAATGTTTGTATACAACAATTAGTGAAAGAGTCGCAACCAATTCATGATTGATCAGGCAGCGCGACCCGTGGGTTTTCATGACCAGTGATAATGAATGTCGAAGGGATGTTGCCATGACAAAGACTGCCCACTTTGGAAAGTCGTCAGTAGGATTTTCTTTTCTTGGCCTAGCCATGCGCCGTATACCTTATTATATTTGAGTTGTCGTGAAGAGATAGGATCACGGATGTAGATCCTAGCGACTGTGATCCGGGGGCGTCCACCAGCTACTCCACGATATGACAACCCACATATTGATGGCACTTCCTCTGGGTATTGCATTAGACATAATCGAGATGTCGATTTAACCAGATGATAGGACAGTCGCGAAGTGCAGTGAATTAGATGGTGACGCAACGAAAGAAGAAGCTACGTTAATCAGCATCTTCGGTATAGCGAGGAGGTTTTGCTGATATGAACGTGCTATTGCTGCGGTCGCGATCAAGACGGTTGCCCTACGAAGCGACATTGTGTGGTGCGACTTCAAGTCAGAGGACGCAGGGCGAAGTGAAATCTAGATGCTGAAGTCATCGGCTGGAAATGTGATTACGTCAACTCGGCCCGTGCGCCACCAGCGCCGCTTCTCGTGGTCCAAATCTCCAGACGCGCCGAGCACGCGTCAACGATTAACGCGCATCTTGTTCTCATCCGGAACTGCCTCGGATTCCATAGAGTAGGTATGCGCACGAAAACAACATTAATGACATCTCTACCTTGTACCCACTCCCCAAACTATGCCGGATGTCACCAAAGTCCTCCTAACCTAAGCAATTCCATAACGCCTATCCTAGCTCCCTGATATGTGCTTCCGAGTGAGTAGCAAAGGAAAGCACCCTCCATGACCATCACTACAAGCAGCATCTAGTTCTCTTTACTCAATAACAGCTTCTGTCCGACCTGCAGTCCACCATGCGCATCGGCGTCGCGCAGGAACTCGCCCACCAGAGGATTCATACCACTCTGAACCGCACCATCCACCCACTCGCCTATGGGCAACGATCCCAGCCCACTACCCGCCTCGCCGCTCAACAGCTCCCGAATACTCTGCACGGGGATGATCTGGTCACCTGCGTGGTGCAGATACTCGACTCGTGAGTCGTTGTCAGCACCTGTAGTCGCCTGCAAGACCGAACGAGCGATGCCCTCAGTGACGTTCTCGAGAGAGACAAGATCTACATAGCCTGTCCAGCGGCTCAAGTCGGGCAGCGCCTTGATCAGGGACCCATATTCGAGGAGGTTGGACATGATGTCCTCAGCTGCATCGTCGCCCATGATGGCTGAGGGCCGGTGGATGAACACCGGTAGGCCGATCTGCTGGCTGACCTTTTCCAGGAAAACCTCGCTGACCCACTTGGAAGCCGCATAGCCGTTAGCTAGCCCTGCGCCACCGTCTGGATGAGGTGGGAAGCGGGCGAGCGACTCTGGAGCCAGTGTCTCGGACTTGTTGAACTTGCCTGCCGTGGCAGTCGAGACGAAATGGAGCGGAATACGGCGAGTAGATGCGAGCCGCACGAGTTCCTTTGTAGAGGAAACATTGGCGCTCCTGAGAGACTGGTATGTCTTGAGGAATGACACGTCTGCACCGTTGTGGATGATGGCGTCTGCTGAGGCTGAAATCGACTTGGCCTCCGCTTCCGTTAGTCCGCAGCGCGGAAGAGAAAGATCACCCTTGTGAAGTACGACCTTGGAGCAGCTTGCAAACTCGGCCAACTTGCTGATGTCGCGAATCGCAATGCAATGTATCTTGCCAACATCGGGGGCCTGGACTAGCAGTCGAAGCAGAGAGCTGCCCAGGAGGCCTGTCGCGCCGCTGATTACCACAGTCATGGAAGACGTGTGGTTCTGCACTGCTACTCCCGGAGCTTGGTGTGTGCTTCCTTCCAGAAGGTAGCTGGGGATCGCGGTTTCAGCCTCCCAGTCGATCGGCTTGTCAGCATCTGAAGATACATCCTGCATCATAGTTGCCATGGCGCCCAGTGTGCTGTTCTCAAACAGCTTCAATAGGGGCAGGCTGGCCTTGAAAGTCTTGTTGATGAGCTGCCGCAGCTCGATGAGCAGCATGGAGTTGCCACCAACGTGGAAAAAGTCAGAACTGGCGTCGATACGATGCACCTCCTGCATCTGCTCCGGCAGTGTGTCTAGCCAGACCTGGACCAGCTTGGATTCCATCTCTGTCAGCTCCTCTGTCGATCCTGATCCCCGCACAGTGCTTGGGATGGCGAGTCCTCGGAGAGCTCTTCTGTCCACTTTGCCAGCTGCATTTAGTGGCATCGAGGAAACGGCGATAATGGCCGCGGGTCGCATATACTGCGGCAGGTCCAGCGAGGCGGCGAGGTTGCCGAGGAATTGGATCTCGCTCTCCATCGACGTGTCTGAAGGCGACAGCACCGCATGTGCAATCAACAGGGCAGGGTCACCCCGAGGCGTAACTGCCACCATCTTTACACGTCCGTTGGCCGCGTCCAGTATGGACTGTTCGATATCTTGCAATTCGATACGCAGGCCTCTGAGTTTGATCTGCGTGTCTCCATCGATGCGACCGATGATTTCCAAGGAACCATCTGATCTGAGGACGCCCTTATCTCCAGTTCGGTACATTCTAGTCCACCCGTTCTGTGTAGCCACCGAAGTTGGCATAGGGTCGTGCAGGAACTTGCTTTGCGACTCATCGCTACTGTTGATGTATCCCATGGCTACGCCTGCGCCCGCGATGCAGACTTCTCCGGACCAACCGATTGGCAAGACGCTCAAATCTTGATCCACGATGTAGACACCGTAGTTTGGAAGGGTCCTACCAGCTGGAACAAGGCCATCATGGTGGTTTAGCAAGCTGAGATCCAGCTCGCTTGACGACATGGCGCATTCGGTCGGACCGTAAGCGTTGAAGTAGTGGAAATCGTGTTCGAAGCGGGCACCGAGCTTACGGAAGCTTTGCAGGAGCTCAGGCGAGAACTTCTCACCACCCGCCGTGGCATATGCCCAGTGTGTGCTTTGAAAAAGACTAGTCGCGCCGTGCCTGAGCCAGGCGAGATATTCCGACGGGGTTGCGCTGGTGTATGTGATTTTCTCTTCCAGCACAATGTTGGCCACGGCTACAGGATCTTTGCGGAGGACTTCTGGAACGATGACGAGAGTACCTCCATTGGCGAGCGCCATGAAGATCTGGTTCAGAGACATGTCGAAACCCACGGAACTCTGCTGCAAGACCGTCTCACCTCCAAACCCATGCGTGTGTACCAAGGCCTCTACGTGGTTGCGCAAGCTACCGTGTGATAACATCACGCCTTTGGGAACTCCCGAGGTTCCACTGGTGAACAATATAGCCGCCGGCTCGCTCGCTCGGGCGGAGACCGGAGGAAGAATTGATGTCCCACCCTGGAGAAGGAGGACATTCAGCACAGCCACGGATGGCGAGAGTTCCATGCTCGCGGTCTGGGGAGCCGTCGTGGTGTTGACAAGCAGCGCAGAGCACTTGGACTCTTCCATCATGACGCGGAGCCTCGCTGGTGGGATGTTGCAGTCCAAGGGAACGTAGACGGCGCCAACTCGGAGAATGGCAAGCAAGGAAAATACAAAGTGGGGCGACGGCTCCTGGAAGACCGCCACAACCGATCCGGGCTTCGTGCCTGCCTTGAGAAGTGCGGATGTTATCCTTCCGACATGTTGATCAAGCTGTTGGTATGTCCACGACATGCCGTTGCAGTCTTTGACTGAGGTCTCGTTCGGGTGCTTGGCGATCATCTCGTCGATACGATGCGCCAGAGTCTCCGGCCACTTGGAAGTCATTACGGGACCTGCAAGACGTTGTTAGCGCTCCGGGTCTGTGTTAAATGTGTAGACAGCCGACTTACCTTTTCCAAGCTCGATCGCAGTGCTGACATCCTGACTTGAGAATAAGGACACGTCCTGCAAGGCCATTCCGCAAGACCGAGAAAGGTCTTTCAACAAAGCGAAATACATGTCCAGAAGCTGGGATGCATCGCTTTCAGAGTACAGACCGCGCTGCACTAATAGAGTGACGCGAGTTTCGCCCCCTGGATTCTCGATGATGTCCAGAGACACGTCGTAACCGGACCCCGGGAGATCAATTGACTTGACTTCAGCCTCTGCACTATCGAAGCGTCGCTTCTCACTCACACCCTGGCGATAGTTGATGAATGCTTGGAAGAGAGGACTGATTGCTGTCGACCTCTCGCAGCTTACGTTGTCGAGCAAAACATCGAATGGCAGCCTCGAGTGGGACATTGCTCGATAAGCCTTCTTGCGCGTGTCTTTCAGCACCTCCTCGAATGAGTGCTGATTCTCCAAATGGAACCTGAGCGGCAGCAAGTTCAGATACATGCCGATGCTCTTCGCGACTCGGTCGTCCCAGCGGTTGGCGTCGGCCATACCAATGCAAACATCGCTATTGCCGAACAGCTTGAATAGGAGGACCTCAAACACGCCTAGGTGGAAGTGGAATAGATTTGCCTTCCGCTCGCGACATGCGTCTTGGATCTGCGATGAGAGCTGCGAGTCGATGACGCGACTCACTGAGTTGTGCGCGTATGCGGTCAGTGGGACGCGATTCTTGGCTGCCGAGAATGGAAGAAGAGGGAGCGGCGACGGCGGTGCTGCGAACTCGGACCGCCAGTACTCTACCTCACCTTGCATTACCCCCGATGCCAAGTCCCCGCGCAGTTTCTCCGAGTAGGACGAATACTGATACGCTGGCTCAACGTTCAGGTCTTGGCCGTTGTAGGCTTTCTGTAGGTCATCGAGGAGGACCTCCAGACTGATGCCATCCATAATGATGTGGTGGGATCCAAGGAGAAGATAGCTCTTCGTTGGTGTCAAGCTGAGATGCACAATGCGCATGCAGTCGCCATGCTCGATATCATAGACGTGGTTCTTGAGTCTCTTCAATTCGTGTGCCAGGCCCGCTTCATCAGCGAGAAGCACAGTTTCGAGGCGCAATCGCGAAGTTTCGGAAATGCCCTGCACAGGTCTCTGATTCTCATCCACGAAGAACGAAGTCCGGAAAGACTCGTGCCGTGCTGCCACCTTCTGGACGGCGCTTTCCAGGTTCCCTAGTCTTATGGTGCCGTTGACCGCCACGCATATAGTGCTGTTCGCCGTCGTCTGGTCTTCCATCAGGTGTTTTTGGAACCAGAACCGGGACTGGCCAGGTGAGATGGGGTGTATCTTGTCAAAGCTTGGCTTGGTCACCTCATTGGAGTCTGCGACCGAGCCAGAGGTGGCGGACGATGACTCCTGCTTATCCAAGTCATCATCGCTCAACTGGCTTGGGCTGGACGAGTCTGTGCTTGTCTGTGGGGTTCTTGATGGAGATGGGTCAGTGGCATCCGGGGCCGGCAATGGCGTTGCATCCGGAAACATCACTTCGGGGTCAGGGGAGGAGTCGCCCTGGTCTGGAATTTGGCGGGCTGGCGTGTTGGCCACTGCGTGATCGAGCAGCTCTTGAACCAGACCGCCAGATAAGATCATGAACACAGGCACTTCAGTCTGGAGCTCCTTCAAGAACCAGGAACGAATCTCTACAGCGACCAAAGAGTCGACGCCGAGATCATCAATTCGTGATGCAAGAATCTGGAACGCCTCTTTGTCTTCTGGAATCTGGAGTATAACGCGCAGCTTACGGATGAAGCCATCTAGAGACCGTCAGTCTTATGCTGCAGTGCATAGCCAGGATATACACGCTTACCTTGCACGATATCGCGAACCTCTTCCTCCGTAGCCGCTTCGACCAGTCGGCTCTTGATCGATGCGTCGGCCGCCCTTTTGGTGTTCTTACTGTCACCCACTTGGTCGTTCTGAAGGCAGTGCTGGAAACGAGGGAACTTAGGCCAACGAATCATCACATCGTCTAGTCCAGACGTTCTTAACGCTGTCATGACCTCGGGATTTCGCCCAGAGAGCGGATGAGACGCTAATACGGCCTCGCCAAAGCAAAGATGGAATTCTCTCTCGGATAGCAGCAAGAAGCCGACCTTGAAAGAGGCCTCGTGCACGCTCCCCAAGAACCCATGATTGCGGTTGATATATCCTACGCCCATGACAGCGCCAATGTGGAAGATGGACGCCGCTAGGCCTTGACTGCGACGCTTGTTCGCGAGCGCCGTCATGAAGGAGTTGGCAGCGCTGTAGGCTGCCTGCCCACGATTGCCGGCAATGGTGACAGCTGAGGAGAAAAATACAAAGAAATCCAGCGCATCTGCGCCTCCACGGAAGAGCTCGTCCAGAAAGATGGCTCCGCAAAGCTTGGGCCGTAGCACCTTGGTCATCTTCTCGAGCGGCATCTCTGAGAATGAGACATCGTCGAGAACCATGGCGCCATGAGCGATACCTGCGATGGGCGGGAAGTTCTGACGGATGTGGTCCACAAGCGAAGAGAGCGCAGCCTTGTCAGTAATGTCGTTCGCAAAGACTTCAACTTTCACTCCGTCTTGCTTCATGCTCTCCAGCCATCTGGCATCCATTTTCGGTGAGCGACTGGTGAGCACTATGTTCCGCGCTCCGTGCGATGCCATCCAAGTGCAGGTGGACTGTGCCAGGTCGCTGGTCAGTCCAAACATGACATATGTCTTGTCGCTCTTGAAGTGGACGAGGCCGTCGACGGTGGAAATTTGCACTGGAACTGGGGAGGCACTGTTCCAGTCCAAGACGGCTGAAGTGACAGCCTCTACTTCGGACCCACCAACCAGCTGTTCCAATGTTATGGGCGCCAGGTTGGAGCTCAAAGGCTTTGAGAGGAGCGTGTCTCTCATTGCCCACTGCACTACCCTGTTGAGTTTCGGGCGGACATCCTGTATGGTAAAACCACGAGCATGCTGCAGTGCTTGTATCCCTGTGAGCGTCATCCGAAGGCAGGAGTCGGGTAGAGTGGAGGCGATCATCTCGCCCAACTGCCTCTGTTGGGCATCCTTGGAGCCGTCCACAAACATTGCGACAGCAGAGGGCAGCAAAGACCGGACCTCGCGCTTTTGAGCGTAAGAATCAATGCTGATCCACGCGCCGTCAGCGACTGGTGTGGCGGAAGTGGTGAAGAAGACGGTCACGTTGATGAGAGATGCAGCCTCGATGACACTGGATGCCAGCTCCGGAGATGGCTCATGAATGACCATGGTAGAGTCTCTCCGGCACACAGAAAGCAGGTTCTCGACGCGCAGCAGATTGTCCAGCTGGGAGAGGAATTGAGATTCACTACCCGCCGGCACTTCAACCTCTACCACGTCTTCTGGATGGACTAGGGCATGCGAGCCATTGGTCGGCGTAATGGAGACGACAGATTTGGCCGTGGCCATGTTCGTACCCAAGACCAGATAGGTCGGCTGAAGAGGAGCCGTAAGCACAGGCGCCAACAGCGAGTAGGCAACCTTGATCACCACATCCGAAGCCTCTTCAACAGCAGCCTGCCGATTCGACATGGACATCCTGGTCTGGAGAGAACTATTATGAACCAGAGCCGGCTTGCTAGAATCAAGCGAGAGATTGACTGGCGTGGTCCGCGTGTCGATGGCATGGTATATGGTTCGCTTGGATGCGTTGTACCGGTCGTTGATGACGTGTTCGTGATGGATACGCGCAACCATGAGCTGTCCGTTCTCAAGAGCGAGCTCGTGCTCTTGTGTCCACAGCATCTTGTCGATGCTACCGTTTTTCTCCCATGTGGTGCCATAGCGCAGGCGAATGAGTGTCTCCAGGAGTTGTCGAGGATCGGGCTTGGTGCCGCTTTCCAGATCGAGCACTTGCGCAACTAGGTCGGGGATTTCGAGCAGCACAGTTCGTATGAGACCGATCGACATGTTCATATACGGTTCATCCGACCTGCAACCCTGTGTTACCCAGAGGACGGTTCCTTGGGTCTCGAACAGTCGCTGTATTCCCTTGAGCGTCTGTTCGGACAGGGAGCGAAAGATGGGCTCATCCAATTCCGCTAGGCAAAGAATCGCGCTGTTAGGTGTCGTCTTGGCAGAGCCTGTCATATCACCAAGTGTCCGATATACGGCATGCTTCACCCCAAACGGCTGGATTAGCCGAACGATCTGGCTAATAAGCTGGCTGGTTCCCAACGTCTGACCACCGATGATCACTAGGTCCCATTCCTCTTCGCCAACCGACTTGTAGGTGCTAAAGGAGGAAAGTGGCTCGCGGAGCAGCGAGACGCGGTCATCTACAGCTTGTGTAACCCAGACGGTCAGCGTTGAAGGGAACACATCGATCTCGGGGGTGGCCGTGTCAATGCCCGAGAAGCCACATTCAAGGAGCAACTGGTGCCACTCGAGCGTCGATACACCAGGCGACAGCATTCTCCCGTCGTTCTGACCTAGCCACCAACCTGTCGTGGCAGACATCATGAAACCGGTGCGGCTCACGTCATTGTTGGTGATCTCTTGCATGACCAGGTAGCCTCCAGGCTTCATGAGCTGGCGCGCGTTCCTCAAAGTGCGGCGTAGATCTGTCGTCGCGTGGAGGACCAGAGAGGCCACGACCATGTCGTACGAATGTTCCTCGTACCCTTGTGCTACGACGTCTTTCTCGCAGTCCAGAGTCTTGAATATCATCTTGTCGCACACGGCAGAGAATACCTGCTGTGCAGTCTCGAAGAAACCCGAAGAGATGTCGGTATAGGTGTAGGAGGCGAATGAGCGACCGATCTCTTTCATGATCACTTTGGTAGCTCCACCCGTACCGGCACCGATCTCAAGTACTTTCATGCGGCCGTACCGATGCACAATCTGCTTCACAGTCTGGCCGAGGAAGAGAGACCACTCTCGTAGGCCCATACCGACCTCGTAGAAGCGATCCAGGAGACCGTCCTTGGTCATGTGCTCGAGAATTGTAGTCTCGCCTCTGAGAACGGCTGGGAGGTTGTCGCCTACCGCGCGAGCTAGCTGGAGCTCGGTCCTATGCGCCCATCTGCGCGAGAGTCAAGTCAGCATTCCTGATCAAAGAGCGAAGGGGGTAGAAGCAAGAAAAAAAGCCGAAAAAGAAGGTGCGCTTTGTCACGAGAGGAGGAAGGAGTAGAACATACTTGACTTTCAAGGCCGCGATGTCGTCTGCAGTGTCATCCAGCCATCTGCTCTGAGAGTATGGTCTCGTACCGGTGGTAGAAATGACGTGGTGGTAGAACTCGAACATGCACTCAAAATGCCACTCGAGGTTCATGGTTTGTCTGACGTCCTTGGGGAAGGTACTAGTGATGTTCCTCATGTAATCGAGAACGACCCTTTCCATGACCTCAGCGAACTCGTAGTCCTCAGCCGTGGACCTAAAACCGCCCATGGCTAACTCGCAATCTGGGTTGAGCGGCGCCCAGATGTGCTCGGTGAAGAACTTCTTGTCCATATCCGCGGTGGGCTCAGCAAAAGCGACGACTTGAATACCCTCCATCTGAACCAGGCCGGCGCCCTCGTGGGTATAGATGTCGACATCGCCGCGGAGTTGCTTGGAAGTCATCGGGTTCTCAGTCAGGTGCGCGCACGAGTTTACGCTCTTGCTTTCTGCCCCGAGATGCTGCTCGCACAAACCGACATTGACGCGGAAGCTTTTGATCCCAGTGGGAACATGCAGCTGTTGAAGACTGCCATCACCCGGGAAGCAATACGCCAAGAAGATGCCCTGCAGCGCCGTGTCCAGCATAGCCGGATGCAGGAGCATCTTCACTGGCTCATCATTCTGCGCAGGCACCGAGATGGTCGAGGAAGAGTAGTCGAGCCTTCTCTCGATTGAAGAGAGCGTCCGGAAGTCGCCGCTATAGCTGTAGCCAATGGGCTCCAGAGAAGAATAAAATCGGTCTTCTGAGACGCTGGTCAGATTCGGAGGATCACCTTTTCGAGACGGCAGCCATCGGGGATGCGCTTCTCCAGTCGTCACTCGGATTTTACCAGTCGCATGCGTAGACAGGAGTTCTACTTCTGCATTGTTCGACGCATGATACGAGAAGGAAGCGACGTAACTCTTGTTACCTTCTTCCTTGGCGATGTTGTGCAGCGTGAAGAGTGTCTCAATGCCGGCATCGCTATCCCCGAACACGAGTGGTTTACCGAGGCTGAAGTCCTGTATCTCTATCACAACAATGTTTTCGTCTGGTGACAGCGATCTAGCTGCCTCCACGGCGGTGGCGATGTAAGCTGTTGCTGGATAGATGACCTGACCCTGAAGCTGATGGCCCCGGACCCACGGCATCTCACTGAGCTTAAGCAAATTCCTCCAGCGAATCTCGTTCTCGGTCACATCTGTCGTTCTCGCGCCGAGCAACGGATTGTGAGGGTTCTTGGCGCTGGCTACAGCTCTGGACATCCGAGACTCGTGCCAGTAGAGTCTGTCGTGCTCCCAGTGGTATGTGGGAAGGTCTTTCAATAGATCTCGGCTGAGCGCACCGGATGTCGATAGGTCCATCGTGTGGAAGTCAACTGGAGAGGGAGAGAACCGAGACCACAAGTCGCCAAGGGCGTTGCTGAACGTATCGATATCGTCTTTCCCACGGTGCAGCAAGCCCACATATGGCAATGCTTCCGCATCACTGTGGGCACGAAGCGTCTCTAATACTGGTCCCTTCAACGCTGCATGTGGACCAACCTCGATAGCGAAGTCGAATTGGCCTTCTTTGGCAGTGGCAACAGACTGTACGGCCTGGGAGAAGAGAACAGGTCGGAGCAGGTTATTTACCCAGTATGAGCCAGAAAGATCGCAATCGCCTTGCATATCACCGCGCATCTCCGTATTCTCATACGTGCTGGAGAACCACGAAGGACCTCCCGGCGTGTCATGTTGAGGTCGGATGTTGCAGCCCTTTAGGCCCTCGAGGAAACCAGCTGCCACCTTCTCCATGTGTGACGAGTGATATGCTTTGTCGACCTTCAGGACTCTTGCAAACTTCCCTTCGTCTTGGAGAATCTCTCTCGCCTGCTCAATGGCATCGCTATCGCCCGAAAGCGTGACAGCTGTAGGCGAGTTGTAAGCGGCGACACACAAACGACCCTTGAACATTGGCAGGTCGCAAAGCTCGTTCGCGTCCTCTGCAGATGCGCCAGCGGCCATCATGGCTCCAGGCTTGTCGGATGGACACATGGTCGAATAGTAACCCCGGTAGTACGCGATCTTGACCGCCTCTGCTCGGGTGATGAACCCTTTGGCGTAAGCTGCGGCAATCTCGCCTGAGGAGTGACCGATGATCGCATGGAAGCTGACACCTGCGCTGCGGAGAAGATCGTACAAGATAATCTCGATTGTGGTTGTAAGCGGCTGTGCGTATGCAGCTTCTGCAACGCGAGACTCAGTCGCGTCGCAGGTGAGTTGGTCTACAAGTGTCCAACCTGGTCTGTGTGGCTCAGGAAGACGCTGCAGTTCACGATCCAGGTCTTCGACTATTGCCCTGATATACGGACTCTTCATCAAGCCTTTGCCCATAGTCGGCCACTGTGCACCCTGGCCAGTGAACACGCCCAGGATCTGTACTGGCCGCGAGAGTTCTTTCGCACGGGTGCCAAAACTGGAGCCAGCACTTCCCTCCAACGATACCGCCAGCAAGCTGTCAATCTTGACCTGGAGGTCCTCTGCTGACTTTGCCGATATGCTGGCTCGGATTGCATGATGAGATCTTCGAGCATACAAGGTGTAGGAAAGATCGCCAAGATCGACAGTAGGATGAGATTGAAAGTACTTCGAGTAGTAAGACAAGACTCCTCGTAATGCACTGCTGGATGCAGCTGAGAAGTTGAAGGGTGAGAACAGCGGAGTGGCAAGAGTCGTACTGTCCGGTGTAGGGGTGCCGGTGGGAGGCAGAAAGTTCTCGACGATGACATGCGCGTTCGTACCCCCGAAGCCGAAGCTGTTGACACTGGCACGGCGAATACCATCCGCGAGATTTGGCCATGGTTTGGAGCTTGTCGCAATCTCGAGATCGGTGTAGAACGGCTCCACAGCAGGATGAAGTTTGTTGAAAAGCAGATTGGGTGGTATGACGCCGTGCTGTACTGCGAGAGAGGCTTTGAGAAGACCAGCCAATCCCGCAGTACCCTCGGTATGACCAATGACGGTCTTGATGGAGCCAACATAGAGTGGATCGCCCTTATGGGACGTGCTATCGCCAGGGTGGAAGAAGGCTTTGCTGATAGCCTCAGCTTCCTTTGGATCGCCAGCTGCAGTTCCGGTTCCGTGCGCCTCAAAGTATTGGCAGCGCTGATTGGGGTCTTTTGGATCCAGTCCAGCCTTCTTGTAAGTCTGCTCGATGAGATCCATCTGTGCAGAAGCACTTGGCATGGTGATACCTTTCGTTCGACCATCCTGGTTAACTCCACTCTCTCGAATGATGCACTCGATCTTGTCGCCGTCGGCGAGCGCAGTGCTGAGACGCTTCAAGATCACAGAAGCTACACCCTCACCGCGCGCATACCCGCTAGCATCAGCATCCCACATGCGGGACCGACTATCGGCCGACAACATGTGCAGCGAGCTCTCGGCAATGTACTGCCCGGACCCAAGGATCATGTTAACTCCCGCCGCTACCGCGACGTCCGAGTCGCCGCTTCGCAGCAGCTGGACTGCTTGGTGCACCGCGACCAGACTGGAGGAGCACGCGGTGTCGATGGTCATACAGGGGCCATGCCAGTCGAAGAAATACGAAATGCGGTTCGACATGATACTTCGAGCCGTACCTGTCGGAGCATAGGTTGGCAAAGTGTCGACGTCTTTGTGCAAATGGTCGTGGTAGTCGGCACACATGAGTCCAACGTAGACCCCGGTACGAGAGCCGATCAAGGATTCCAGCGGTATTCCCGCTGCCTCCAGCGATTCGTAGACCACTTCCATCAGCAGGCGCTGCTGTGGGTCAATGGCGGCTACTTCGACGGGCTTGATATTGAAGAACCCCGCGTCGAAGTGACGGTGGTCCTCCTCGAGAAAGTACGACTCCCTAACATCCGTCGTTGCGTGGTGGTTCGGGTCCGGATGGTAGAAGTTGTCGATGTTGAAACGATCCTCCGGGATGCGCTTGAGAAGATCGCGCGGATTGAGCAGAAGCTCCCAGAGTTTGGAAGAGTTGTTCGAAGAGCCAGGGAAGCGCATGCCGCTTCCAATAACGGCAATTGGCTCTCCGTTGCCATGTGAAGTCTCGCGGTGGGCAGTCATTGCGAATGCAAGATGTCGTATAGCTTGGAACGCGGTGTTGAAACTCGGCAATGATCACAGACGCGCGAAAGGATTTGGTGAAGCAAGGTTTTCTTGGTTAAGTAATCCCTTTCATTCGTACTATCGAACTACACTACTACCTACTAACTTCCATACAAATGCTCACTCAGGGCTGACCTAGCTTTCCTGTGGCGTTCTCGACTTCGGCTTTTCGTGCAAACACCAACATTCGAGAGAATCTGGAGTCGTTGCTGTCAGGCTGATGTATTTCGGGGTCGGTGTCAGACGTGTAAGAACAGCCAGTGCGATTCGGGCCTTTACATGAAATCAGTGTGCAAAGGAAGAATCCGGAGCGGATAAAGATGCTATGATGAAACTGTAGCCTGATCGGGCCGGTACCGAGCATGCAACGTCGGTACTTTTCTCTTTCAATATGGGCAACAAAAATACCGAATAGTCTGCTGGGCCACGGTATCGGTACTATCCTGTAGTAGCGCTGAGGCTGCACCCGCTTGTAGTGAAGGAAAATCGTAAGTACCGAAATGATGACACAATATATAGACGGATAGGTCTTTCCTCCACATTCTTGCCCATTCGACCGTCAAACACGACCCGCAAACATACTTCCTGTTCATCTCTACCTATCCAAGCGAGCACGCAGTTGTGACCAAGTCCAGCGAGGCCGAATCGAGTCGTTGATCCATTGGATCATCCAGGCAAGGACACCAGCATCAGGCATAGTAAGTTCGTTCATCAATAAGGCAACGTGTGCAACATGCTAACCTTATCTCTTCAAGGCCTTCTTCACTTTCCTACAGAAAACATGCCTTCAGGACCAGTCATAAGTGACTGGATCTGCAAGTCGCTAGTCTTCTTTCTCGCTATCGCCATGCAAGCGCGCCTGACCACGAAGCTCACGCCTGGTTTCTCTAAAAATCTCGAAGAGAGACTACCGGACCACAATAGAGTGCTGTTTTCATGGTGGCTGAACCCTTCGGATCAGCAGCTGAAAGCTTTCATGCTCGGCGTCAGTGCCTTCCTCTCGGTCGTACTCTGGGTACCGAGCCTCCGTGGTATCGGGCTGCCAATGGGCGTCGTCTTGTCTATAACAGGGCTTTACTCTGACTTGCAGTTGAAGGAAAGCTTCATTCCGCACACTGCTCTTTTGTTAATGTGCTGCGCTGCGCTGTATCTGGAGTAGTAGAGAGGGGTATTATGAGGGCCATGGATATTGTGCTGGACAATGTACCATGCACTTCGGTGACCTGGCGTTATCGTTGTAGCTGTGCGCGTGCAATATTTCTCTTTGTCGGGTATCCTATCAATAAATCACGAGCTCTTGGCTTATATCAGCTGTATGTATACCAATCGTGTATACCGCCTATCCCCAAAAGCGACGAGCCTTTCATCATCTAGTAAGAAAGTTTCTTCGAATCAAAGAGCCTCCGGCAGACGGTCCGCTAGCGCGAGGCTAGTGAGTGGGTCCTGAGGTCGGGGCGCAAACGATCAAAGCTTCATCCCTTAGATATCCGTGAACGTGTGCAATCATCCGCTACAAAGCTCGTATCGTGAGCATATCGCACGCCTAAAAGGACCTTGTTGGGCATTTAGTGTGGTTCAAAATTTCTTTTTATACCCGCCTTGGCCATATATTGCGAGCTTAGAGATTGTAATCTACTGCCCCCACCCGTACTCCGCCCTCTCACTCCCGCCCCCTTTGACCCCGTCGCTCACATCGTCCTCGTCAACCTGCTTGCAATCATCCATCACAGCGCTTTAAGCGCAGCGATAATAAAGCACAACCAAGCCGGCAGATCTGTAGTCCAAGCTCTGATCCAATTCATCCGAAGCCAAGACTCCATGGAGATGACAACATTACCATGTGGAATGTTTTTCTCGATAGCTGCTATGCGGCGCAGAGCCGTTGGTGCAAACAGCATATGAGCTAAACTGAAGAATAGTCCCCATGCATACCACGTCGTCGAGCCGAACTGATGTCCCGGTATAAGCAGGTTGAGAATGCCGAGAAGGTAGCCGACGGGGTAGAAGACGATCAGCACCCACTGCCATCGAAGGCCGCCCCTAGTCCACCAGGCGGGAAGAATAGAGTTTGCTAACGGGCGGATGGGGTCCTGCACCCAAGTTCCGAACATCAGGTGCTCATCGAGGGCGAACATGAGGGTCATGGAGGATACGAGCGCCGGACTGAGGCGGAGAAGCCGGAGAGCAATCTCCGCGAGTGACATGGCTGGCCGATGGGTAGTGGGTAAGAATTCAATGTTGGTAGAGTTCAAGAAGCTGATTTCCGTGCTTCCAAATCAAGTAATCCTTGACATTTGCGACGCTTTGGAGATGATAGCTGAAAGGTCACCTTGTTGCTCGCAATTTATCCCTGCAATTGCATCAGTTTTTCTGCTTCCGAAGGTGTGTGGGACGTGTGTTGTGGGAAAACTGGAAAGTCCCGAACACCTGGGCACGTCTGACCGTCTGACAGCGCGTGCATATCACGCCACTCGGCTACCACGTCCCAGAAAATCCACCGAAGCCCATTCGGCTCGAATTACCCCCTTGAATCTGGGAAGCGTCATATTCACGGGCGTGGTGTATGTTCAGTAATGATTCGTAACACCTGAAGGCGTCTTAGAGTTTGTGGGGGTATCTTGCCAAGACTGAGTGCCGGAGAATACAATTTGTGAAGTTTACAGAGGGCAGTGATACCTTATCTATCGTTTCATTAACGGTATGTATGAGGATCTATTTGCTCGCAATACCGCTCGATATTGTCACACATCGGTATCCTTTACACTGGCTTGTACACAAGCTCATGTAGTCTGCGAATCTCCTCCTTCAGCGCCTTGGTCCCTGCTCTATCTGCCGAGCCATTTCCGCATCCTTCACTTTTCAGCATCAGCTCGAGGAGGTGCCGGGGGATAACACTGTCGCGAGTATCGCTCTCGCATCCATCGCCATCTGAGCCGGCCTCGCGATCATTCGGGTAGCCCAGTAAACGGCCAATTCTATCTACCATTCTAATTACAGCTTGAATAAGAACAATGATCTGCAGGTCCGGATCGGGAGGCAAGGAGACGTCAACTATGTTGAGAAACGAGATCGTAAAGAGATTGATTTGGCGGCGTGTGGCGAGTAGCGCTGCTCGAATGGCGGAAAAGGTATTTCGACAGTGGTGTAGGAGATTTGCGTGGCAGGAGAGTAAAAGAAGGCTCGTAGGCATGTCAACGCTACTGCTATGAGACGTCTGGTGCACTACAGCGAAGTCAACACTGCTATCTGTTCGACGCCTTTTTAGCGGCGATCGGCCTGTCGTGTCAGACATGTAGCTTCTTGACTCATCAACGTCCAATCCTTCGATTGGACTCAGCCAACTACTGGCTACAGTGCTAGACTTGCGATTGTCGTGTGAGTCGTAGATAGCCGAGTGATTGGGTCCGACGATGTCGACGAGCAGCCTGTGGTAGGTTTGAAGGCTTTGCGTCATAGAGATGACAGTATCGCAGAGAGTACGGTTCTCCTCTGGTGGTGTAGCCAAAGCTGTCAGACCCAAACCCGAGTGGATGTTCGTTGACCCGGCCCCTGTAGAGGTTGCGGCCCCCAATTGTCGGGACAGCTGCATATTCAGGTCTGACAACTCCTGCATTGTCTCTTGGCGCATGAGTGAAAAGCAACCGCGTCCGTGGAGTGGCTCGGTAGAATCGATTGTAGGTCGTTCGTCTTCCGTGAGTGTTGGAATGGACTGGCCCGTGGAAAGATCCATCGTCGGAAGGAGGAAGTGTTCGGTCGGTAGATTCATCGAATCGTCTTCGAGTGTGGCTTCCCCAGCGAGTGCAAAGTCGAAGGGGTCCAGGTACTGAACTGTGACACTTTGTAACGTTGGGTCAATCGGTGTATCGTCGAGATCATGTACTAGCCAAGCGTCGCTGTCCATGGTAAAGTCGACAGCGGTTCTCGTTTGCGATACAGCGTTGGGAAGAGGTGATGATCGCGTGGGTTTGGATGGGTCGTGAGCACTGTCGCTGCTCTCTCGAGACTGCTCCTTGTCTGCCCGTCTCGGTCTACCCATCCGTATCCCGGTATCGATGATACACGTTGCACCGGCTTTCTGGCACCTCTCACAAGGGGCCTTGGAATTCGAGCTCCGTATGCATCGCAGCTTCTGACCTCGACATCTGTCACATGCCAGCTGTTGGGACTTTTCTTTCTTTGGGGTCTCCACAATAGAACCCGATTTGCAACCCGAGAAGCAGCTGGAAGAATCTAGACGTGGCATGTTGGGAACAAAGAAAGGTCCGCGAGTAAATCATGCGAGGACATGCTAGGTCGGTAGCACCTAGACAGGTAAGGACGAGCGACGGTGATAGTGCGAACTATATGCCGTGACTCCCCAATGTATGGATTGAGGCTAGTCTTCAGCTAAAGAAGCAAGTGAGACTTCTCGGCAAGCTTGCGATATTGCTATGACCAGCTTACGTGAGGCTAATGATGTACAGCAGAGAACCTTGTAAAACACGAGGAAGATGATAGGACTGACTCTATTGTTGTCTTATCCCGCAGAATAGGTTCTTATCGCAGGCCCCAGAGCGGCGTGCTGCTGCCAGGCAGAGAGTTGGTGGTGGAGACCCAACGACCACTCAATCAAGAAACCTGCTCTCCCGAGCGTTGAACGAGGAGGAGCCGAATGCTAGCTGAGGTGTGCAGCTGTGGCATGAATGCAATGTGTTAGTGGATGGAAGATATAGCCAATGTCTCTAAGGACACCCGTTTGGCTCCTCGTCCAAATGGCGGGATGTAATGGGACTTGCCGTGAAGGATTCAAGGTCGCCGAGACTTTTGAACTTGCAGGACGCATGGCAAACCATTCGTTCATTAAGCGAAGGCGTGACAGTACGACCCGAAGGTGCGACCCAACCTTGAAAGCCTGCGTTACAGTGCGACCCCAAACGCGGGATACGGCGGCGGGCCGTTGGGCCACCCGTAGGAGCCACCCGTGGGCTGCCCAGGTGGGTGGGGATCTGATTGCGAACTCACGCCAGGGGGCCTCACATGGACTTCTCCGCGACGGTTTGATTAAGGCTTTATCCTATCTTCGTCACGCTAACAGCCGTCGTCATCTATTGCGTCATCTGCTCGTTGGATTGAATATGTACATGAGACATGCGGGTGTACCTAGATATGATGCTTACGGAAAGTGTTGCGGTGACCATCTGTGGCTGGAGATGTGGCTCAATATTACTTCGTGCCGGCGCTTTTGCCGGAACGCTAACCAAAACAAGGTGCGGAATGTATACACCGGTGGAAGGCAGCGAGGTGTCTACCAACATGTGTTTGGGGGCTTTGTCACACTTGAAAGCAGTAGCTTCCAAGCCACCTGCAGGAAGCCTGTCGACCGAGCTGAAATAATTCCACTTCCAACATCTAGCCGCGGAGGATCGCAAAACCCTGCGAGGTTGACTATGGCCCACCCAGTAAAACCCTCCGCGGTGATGGCCAGGCTTCTTGCAGCCTTGAATACGTAGTCACAGACAGTTCCTCACATGCAACCAAAGGTGCGAATACTTCCGGACGTTCCATCAACTTCCTGTACCAAGGTTTCAACACAGCCCATTGCCTGCGCATCATCGTACTACAAACCTGGTACCAACCACACGGTCAGCCTATCGCCCAAAAGATCAAACGATCCTTCCAGCCGTCCTTCCTGTTCTGTGAGATGACACAGCAAAACCCAGCCGCTCCGAACTCGGAGTCAAATGAAGCTTCGGTCGATGCCCAGGATGCGACAACGGAAAAGAACCCGCCAAAGTTCCAGAAAGGTCCAAGATTCTGGGCCATCATGGTCGTCCTCTCACTAGTGAGCCTTCTCACGGCTTTGGAGGCCACAGTTACCTCGACGGTTATGCCATCTCTCGTCGCCGATCTGGGTGGGGGCGAAGAATTCATCTGGGTTTCTAATGCATACTTCTTGACCATGTAAGGCTTCTGCCCCAGAGAGCCTTGTGCCTGAGCGACGAACCCGTAACTGATTCAGATAGGACCTCTTTGATGCCCATGTATGGACAGCTCGCCAATGTATTCGGTCGTCGGTGGCCCATGATCATATCAGCGGTCGTCTTCATGATAGGGAGTGGCGTTTGTGGCGGGTAAGTTATCACACCCTTGAAATCCGACTCGCGATCCAATTTCTTCGTGTCAAGCTCGAAGTCTTTGCTGATGAGAAGATGAATGCGCAGAGCGACCAACATATCCCAAATGATCGGCGGTCGAGTGGTACAGGGGATTGGAGCAGCAGGAGTCGCCGTCCTCTGTGAGATTATCATCTGCGACTTAGTACCGCTTCGAGAGAGGGGAACCTACATGGGCGCCGTGTTTGGCATGGTCGGTCTCGGTGCTGCTCTTGGTCCTTTCTTTGGCGGACTGCTCGTGAGTTACAGCACCTGGCGCTGGGCTTTCTACATGGCTCTTCCCATCGGCGGCGTTGCGGTCGTACTGCTATTCGCCTTTCTGAAGGTCAAATACGACAAATCTCAGACTTGGGCCACCAAGGCTTCGAGCCTCGACTGGCTGGGCAACGCACTTTTCGTCAGTGGTTGTGCCCCGGTCCTACTTGCCGTTAGCTGGGCAGGAGGAAAATATCCATGGTCATCTTACCAAGTCCTCGTACCGCTCTTGCTTGGGTTGGCCACGTTGGGGGGCTTCATCGTACTTGAAGGCAATGCTCGCCTGACGCCAAATCCCATCATGCCACTCCATCTCTTCGGCAACTCTATGAGCCTCATCGTCTTCCTCCTCGCCTTTCTCCACGGTATTGTCACTATGTGGGCGCTTTACTTCCTCCCAGTATACTTCCAAGGCGTTCTCGCAGTAGATGCATACAAGGCCGGCATCTATCTTCTTCCCACCATCCTCGCACTTCTCCCAGGCGCTATCGGCGGCGGGTTGCTACTCAGCAAGTTCGGTCGCTACAAGCCCATTCTCGCCACTTCCTTCGCCTTAATCGTCATCGGGTTTGGCGTATTCACGCTCCTGGATGAGAGGTCGAGTGCAGGCGCGTGGGTGGGCTTCCAGGTGATTGAATCCTTTGGCGCGGGCTTCGGCATGGGGGCCATGCTCCCCGCGCTACTAGCCTCTCTGAGCGACAAGGATACAGCAGTAGCGACGGCCACGTGGGGCTTCATGCGAAGCTTCGGCGTTTTGTGGGGCGTGGCCATCGCCGGTACCACCTACACCAACCGCGCTGCGCAGCTGGCTCGCTCAGGTGCCATCAGCGACAAGATGGTAGCTGCTCAGTTTATGACGGGCGGCGCATACGCGGCAGCCGAGCTCGACTTCCTTGACACACTGTCCGCTCAGGTGCGTGCGCAAGTAATATCTGTACAGAGCACCGCGCTCCAGCGATCCTGGCAGGTTGCCATCGCCTTTGGTGGAGTAGGCTTCATTGCTGCTGCTTTGCTGAAGCAAGTACCGCTTAGAAGGGAGAACGACACTGAATTTGGCATGACAGACAGTAAAGACAAGCCCACCGAGGAGGAAGCGAAAGGTGCAACAAAGGCTGAGGCTCCAGCATCGTGATTCTATTACCTGAATGCCAACAGAATAGGATTTGATAGACCAAGGCCAACCCAGCACTAGCTACAGGTATCGAAGTTTGCGGGAAACTTCCCTGCTTCGATGCAAGCCACCGCATACATAGAGTCTTTCCTAGCGGAATGAACATTTAAATCCACAACTCAACTATGTGCTATTAACAACGATTATCTGATATACAGAGTTCCAGAGCTTCAAATCAAAGTACACGAGGCAGAATGCATCGCGTGCCACCGTGAACTCCAAAGGACGGCTACTACGCTCCTTCACACGCACCTCGACATGGCCCGGGTTTAAAGTGGGACAATCGTTGCTGATTGGCTAATCACAAACCCTCCTCGGGGGGTTTCCCCACGTGACTAATTCACGCAACAACAGTCAGCCGTGCCTGGTCAAATCATACGAAATATCTCCTTTAACTCGGTTGGGTTGCATTCCCATTTCCGCGCCTATCTAAGCACTACACCAACTATGCACAAGTCCGCAGTTCGCCGCTCCGCCTGCGACCAGTGCAGGGCAAAGCGGGTTCGATGCCTTCGAGCCCAAGACAGCACGGCGGCGTGCGCTCGCTGCTGCTACATGGGCGCGCAATGCGTAACAGGCGCCGCCGGTCACCCTGGAAGACCGCCCAAGCAGCGTCATGCCGTCGCCTCGCCCAGAGCCCAACGCCCGTCGACGTTGCGAGATGTCAACCACGAAAACGCTCATGCAACTGCGACATCAATGGTTCCCACGCCTACACAAGCGAATGATTCCGCCATGCACCTCCCTTCGCCAAGAGACCCCACTGCTCATGAGCCATTACCAGATTTCTGGGGTGCGACGGGCGACATCTCCGCTTTCTTCGACTCTTATCCCTCTTCGATGGATCATAGTCCCATGTCGGGGGCAGACAGCGTCTCCCTAGCGGATCAGTTTCAGGGACTTCCAGGTGCAAACGATGAATTCGACATGATGCTTCATATGGAAGGAGTTCCTAGCACGGGTCTTGATTCGAATACTGGCCCGCTACTTAGTTGTGGGGAGATTTCCGACCCAACGCCACTACCGCAATTCTCCACCGCCGCAAGCTCTCTAGTAATGTTCCGAGAGGAGATAGACCAGCGCATCGCGACAATTGACACATACTACTCAAATGCTTCCAAAGTTCAACAGCGTTGCAAGGATGAGGCTGCGGGAAGAGATGTCGAGAATCCAGCAGCTTTACTCCTGACATGCACCAAAGAGTTCACCGGGATTATCCAAAACCTCACACCAGCGAGGCAGCTACACATGCAGACCGAACATACACTAAACACGGAAACCCTACTCCTAATTCTGTCTAGCTACCTTGCGTTGATGAGGCTCTTCGACTCCCTATTCCAGCGCATCCACAAATATCTCTGCCAAGTGTCGCCAGAGTCGTACAAGACCATCAAGGTCAAGTCGGTACTCCGCATCGGCGGTGTCTCTGCGCTTCAAGACATGCCCCTCAAGGCGTATGCTATAGGCATTCTAGACGCAATTCAGGGCCAGGTACAAACCCTAGAGTGTTGCATGGGGATTCCAGCAGAATATTGTCTCTCAGGCGAGGCAGTTGCCTCATCCACCGCGGCCGCTTCGGGTATCTTCTCCAGTGCGCAACGACTCCGGCTGTTTTGGACCGTTATGGCACAGGAGGATGTCAAGTCACTGCATGGAAGCAGCTCGTACGTAGAGTCGATACGAGCCAGTATCAAGGAGTCAATGACATTTCTTGACGACTAGATCAAGTCGGAATGGGCTATCATTACTATCTAATAGTCATACAAAGGATATACCAGCTTCTGCGCTGAGACTTCCTTACGCTGCAAGACTCCCAGTCCGTCAATGACCTTGGCTAATCCGCCCGGGTTGATCTGCATGGGATGTGGTTTCAATTTTTTGGAGTCGAGCAAGGCGGCGAAGCGCTTGATCCACCCATGAAGCCAGTCATGCAGCTCAGGGTTTGCCTTGCGATAGTATCCTCCTGGTAATTCCAACTCTAATCCGGCCACTTCTAAACCCATGACCCAGCTTGGCTTGACAGCCTTCCTCATTGTGGCCATGAGTTCATCCGGCAGAAGCTCAAAACCGATGTATCTACCACCACCACGTCCAATAGCCGCGTAGCACTGGCGGATAGACCTCGCTTCGGTAATGATATCTAGTGCATATTCCAGCGAGTTCTTGGTGTATGCTCGTATATCTTCCCCACACGTCGGCGAGTGGTAGTCAAACGCCTTCTCGGCTCCATATTCTTCCACAAGCTTGAAGTTCTTGGGAGAGCAGGTCGTGATGACTCTATAGCCCGACCTACGAATACGTTAGATCAATCATCATACGCTCACGACACTTCGTAGCGAAAGGGAAACAATGGGTCACTCACATCTTCAACAGCTGCATGGCAAAGGTTCCACTGGCGGTGGATCCACCATAGACCAGAACGAATTTGGGGTCTTTCGTTGGTTCTTCGGGCGTTCCAGACAGCTTCATCTCCCACCAAAGCGCCATTCCCACGCTACTGGCCACAGCGCAACCTATCGAAGCCGCCTGCTCCCAAGAGAAGTGGTCGGGAACACGCCACAGGTTGTCAGGTTTCTCCGCGATGTAGTCAGTGAAGGCACCGGACCAGGGTCGTCGAGCCTGAGAGGCCATCTGAGCGCCAGCAACGCGATCGCCAATTTCCAGACCGCCGGGAGTACTGGCAACAGCGTCGCCAACACGCACGACCACGCCTGAGAAGTCGCAGCCGTCGACCGTGTTGGGACAATGTATTCGGGCTGGCATTTTGTAGTCGCTACAGAGATAGACGTGCGAAGTCAGTATATGTCTCACATGCACTGCGTACAGCCAAAACTCACCAGTGGTTGACTGCCACTGCACTCACCTTGATGAGTACATGGTCAGGTGACATGGTTGGCATGGGCAGGTCAGTGCGGAGGTCAAAGGACCCGGCTGTCGTGGCTGACTGCACGACAGCCTGCCGTAATGGGGGCAGCGTTGGGAGAATTGATGTTGCCATGGTTTGGTACTCTGTAGAGAAGCGCAATCCTAGTATGCCGAGTCACCTGGATTCATGGCGTGCCCGAGATGCAGCTCGCTGCTTTTCACTCTGATAGTAAGCTTACTACATACCTCTCAGCTCAGGCGGGGGGACTCTAACGTGGTAGCTATTGGTGCTTTTCGGGGGTTCGGAAGTTGACAGAGCAAGGTCGGGACTTTCTAGAGCTAGCGAAGTGTATACCAGGACTTTTCGGGACTTTTTGCAGTGCTGTGAGAAAGAGAAACACCTTGAACCCATGCTCGACCCGTATAATGAAGGTAATACGTGAGCGAAGTCCGTTGTTCCAGCCGACTCACCGCAGTGATCAGGCAGTAGCTCAGCTCCGGTACCATGTCGAAGATGTTCACGGCACTCATCCTTGCGTCGTTCCTCTGTCTTTTCACCGCCGCAAACCTGCATCAGCTACCTCTAGGTCCCTCGGAATTTCCCGTTGATGACGACCTGAACCCAAAATGGGACGACGAGTCCTGTACCATTAGCAGGAGCACAGCTTTCGAAGTGCTCGACGGTCCCAACAACTTTTCATCATCCCCATCTGATCCCATCAACTCGATAAAGATCAACCCACTCATTAATAAGACCAACTGGGAGCAATGGGAATTCGATGGCATGTCCCACACGGGCGTTTCACTCTTGGCGATAATGTTCTCACGCGACTATTCGATGCACTACTTTGGCAGAGGCAACCTACGAGTGGACTTTTTCGCCAACACTGGGGACGGCAAGCATCACAAGCTACTCGAGTACCTCGAGGAGTCCACCATTCTGGACTGCCCTGGCTATACCTACGGCATCTGGAATAGTACGGGGAAATCATACTCATTCTATACCACCAAGGACCTCAAACATTCCAAGCTCGTCTTCGATTCGCCAGGCATACGCGGCACATACAAGCTATCAGCCACCACACCCCCAGTCCACGCCGACGGTTCGACACCAGGTTCAGAGGGCGAGAATGCAGCAGACGCCGCGCTACTCTCACCCGACCTCTACTACAGCCAGCCTGTCGCCGGTGGCGAAGTGGTCATGGACAGTGTTCTGGGATCTGGACAGAAGCTGTCATTCAGCGGTAGAGGCGGCTCAACCCGTCTCTGGGCCAAAGATGGCTGGCTTCCGTTAACAGAGAGCTGGGTAGCTCTACGTCTCTGGGCAGGGCCCTACACCATCGCCTACTGGCACGTGGTATCACGCGTAGGAGAAGATCTGGGCAAGAAGTTCACCTCGGCCGTTCTTTTCTACGACGACGAGCTTCTAGTGGGCACGCGAGTTGGAGACGTCTCCGAGACCGAGGACTACTTCTTAGACACGTATAACAGCGGTGGAGAATGCGGAGGATCGTATCACGACAACAACACCGGCGGAGTCTTCGAGTTTGTGTCGCCGGCTCGAGACAAGAAGTGGCGGTTCGAGACCCAGCACATGTTGATGTGGTTTGAGCTGGGCATCGGTGAAGGCCTTGGTATGAGTGACTTTGCGGACCGTGTTGTTGGCGGCGAGGTTGGTGGGCCGCAATATGAAGGGCGTGGGTTAACGGAGCAGGCCAAGTTTCCGCTGTATATTCCTCAGTGGGTTGTTTGGCTCCTGTATGGCGTAGGGTTCTTGGGGACGAAGAAAGACTATGCTGTTGACTTTGTCAGGGCCTGGTCTCCGTGGTGAGGGAGCTGGGAGACATGATGACTGGTGATGGACTGATTATTGCTGTAGGTTGGGAGAACATGATCGCGCGATGCTAGATGCGGTGGCTGGGTATATACCGTATGGAGTGTAGTATGCTTCAATGCCACTTTGCTATCTCATATTGTTGGAACAGGGCACTAGCGCATCTGGTACGTCATGATGACGTATCTCGGCAGCATCACGGCCCTTTCTGTAGCGATATTCTCATGATGAGCAGCAGTGGTCTGAATGGCGAATACAAGTTAGGAGAAAGCTTGACACACTGAGACCTTTGTAACGCACACTGGTCGCATGTAGGTCGCATAGTCACAAATAGTTTGATAGTCAAGAACCTTAGAAGTATAGAACAACGGCTTTGAGTATCTAGATACTTGCGACTGGGTGAAGGCAACAGAGCCTTTCAATTACCACCATCTCTCCCCTTCCAATCATACCAAGCCATGCAATAAACCGCCTGACCCCCTTTCTTCAGTCCCATAACCCTCAAAAGCCTCCTCTCTCCATTCAGCATACCAAACCCCCATATCTGTTCCATAACCCACCCCTTAGTCTGATGCACAACAAGATCAAACAGATGTTCCTCCTCACCCTTCTTCCCCTCCCGTAGAAAATCCTTCGTCAACTCCGCGTCCAGCGGTTTCCCATCATACCCTGTAGCAGTATCAAGACAGATCATCCGAGTCCGAGCAGAAGATGTGCCGAACAAGGACGAAGAATGGAGTTTTTCTCGTCCGTCTAGCCATCGCGTCTCCGTCTCTTCGCTCAGTCCGGCGATTGCGACGGAGGCGGCTTGGGTGAAGATCATGGTTGGGATGCCGGCTTCGTCGACCGAGTGGGCGATTTTCATGGATAGCGTGGCAAGGCTGATTACTTTGCGGATTATCCATGGGATGCCTTGGAAGACGAAGGCGGGGTCGAGCGAGTCGGATAAGGTTTTGTTCTGCGGTTGTTAGCGGTGGTTGGACGGATTGGGGAGACGACTCAGAGAGTGTCTGGAGTGACTTACTAGCAACCAGGAACCTGTGAGGTCATGCATTGTGACTTCTGGAGGGGCAGCCATCTTCGTTTGGGTATGAGCTCGTTTGATTCGACTGGGCCGGTGGAATGAAGAAACTGGCAATAAGGACCAAGAATGGAGAGATCAGAGGTAATACCGAAAGTTCGTCGACATGTTGGCCATGTCCGCAGCGTGAAGGGACTGGCCGGACATGTAAAGTGCCGGTTGCAAAAGTCCCGAATTCGGCAATGCACGACAGGCAGCACAACGAACTCAGTAGTGGCGTGTCAGCACCGAATCGGAACTTGCAAAAAAGATCGAAACCAATCGGGTGTGGAGCTGAGGCACCGAGGCAGTTCGAGGCCCACCAAATCGTTGCGAAAAAAGTACCTGCGGATACTTCGACAGGGCGCTTCAGTTTGTCAAACAGAGAAGCGACCAGATTCATCATCTGCTAGTATCACACAGGTCCACAGTACCAACAGATTGAACCCAAAACAGCGCGCATCAATCTCGCGCAAAACCCACCATGTTCAAATTCTTCAACAACCTCATCCTCGACTTCGAGCTGACCCGTCTCCTCGGCAGCACCTCAGCCGGCGGCTGCGACACAGCCGAGTTCCTGACCGCCACCTCCAAAATCAAGAAAAACGATCCAGAATCCTGGCACTCGGCGTGGAAAGAACAAGGAGAGCGGGCTGAAGCAATCGCAGAGAATGCTGCTAAGAACGGGCTAAGCGCCATGGCGAAGAACGGGTACCTGCGCGCGTCGAACTATTTCCGCGCGGCTTCGTACCTGTTTCTCAATGATGACCCGAGAGTTGTACCGTTGTCGGAGAGGTCGGTTGGAGCGTTTGTAAGAGCAACGGCGTTTATGGATGGGGCGGTTAGGTTGGTGGATGTTCCGTATGAGAACGGGGTTAGTATGCCGGCGTACTTGTACCTTCCTCCTCCAGAGGCGAGACTGCCGGGCAAAATACCACTTCTGCTGTACTTCAGCGGTGCTGATTCTACAAAAGAAGAGCTGCATTTCCTGTTCGGTTACTCGGGCCCGCAACTGGGCTATGCCGTGCTTCTACTAGAAGGCCCGGGGCAGGGTTTGCTGTTGAAGAAGTCGGGGGTTCCTCTTCGGCCTGACTTTGAGGTCGTCGCAGACAAGGTGTTGGGGTTCCTTGAGGATTTGGCTCGATCGCAGCCGGAGTTGCAGTTGGATCTGAATAGGATTGCTGTTGCGGGCGCTGTC
>Ga0265797_10002811_pt1 | contig 28708 bp, 24 predicted proteins | sample P2T30metagenome_FD_192433 | JGI IMG/M metagenome (GOLD analysis project Ga0265797, IMG submission 192433) | Plant litter microbial communities from East Loma Ridge, Irvine, California - P2 T30 | ecosystem: Environmental > Terrestrial > Plant litter > Unclassified | place: USA: California...
TGTGCTCTTGGCTGTTTCGCAAAACCTCTCGAGACCGACTTCGAGTCTGGGGCGCACCAGCGAAGCTCACCCCAGCTCGCTTCGACCCAAGTAGCACAAAAATACCACCACGCAGCGAAAAAACTGCTCGGATCTCTGGTATGCGACTCAATCGCGGTGCAATGCTGGTTTTTCAGCGGCGTCTATCACATGTACATGTTGAAGCCTTTAGATGCCTGGCGGTGCTTTTCTTCAGCTTCTGCCATGCTTTACACAGTGTTGCATATACACGACGCCACAGATCTATCCGAGTATCCTGACGAGATAGTCGCTCTGTATTGGAGCTGTTGGAAATCCGAAATGTATGTGAATACATTAATCACCCTTGTTTAGACGAGACTGACGCAGCGGACTCCAGGGACCTTTGTGCGGAACTCTCACTTCCAAATAGTGTCCTCTCAAACGTCTCCGTCCGGACTCTGCACCCACCGCCCTCGGGAAGTCGAAGCGGTCCCGTGTTACAAGACAACATGATGTTTAATCAAGCTGAAGGCGGGATGGCCTTCCACCGTCTTCAGCACTCTGCATGGCTCTATTATAGGTCTGACATTACCTTGAAGCGGCTAGAATGCCAAGTACTCAGCAATTTGTACAAAGACGACCATCCTCGGTGGAGCAACGAGAGCATACCCTACCTCACCCGAGTCACACGAGGCCTTGAATCCCAGCTCGACGCATGGTAAGTACGACGCTCTACTCTCTCACGGTGCTGCTTTCTGACGGATTACCAGGCTCCAGAGTCTCCCAGAACGTGATCAACTAGGACACGAATGGGACACTGCGCCAAAAAATGAGTTGTCCTTTCACTTACAAGCACGGATTCTTGAACTCAAATCCTGGCTTTATCGACCGTATGTGTACATCGCGGTTCATTACGATATTCCGCCCGCGTCAAGCGATGTTGTTGTCGAATATGTGCAGAAAGCAGTTGCCTGCAGTTTTCACATTGGCCAGGCAAAGCCGAGCAGACATCGCCATCATGGAACTTGGTTTGCATTACGCATGGTTTTGTCGACTACATTGGCCCTACTTGCTACCCTTCGTGTCGGAGGACTGGTTGATTATCTGGTTGATTGGCGCGAGGTAATTGAAGACGCGGCGGCGGCTATGGAGTACTGGGAAGAGGAATCCCCGGACGTGGCCAAGGGTAAAGAGGTCATTCGATATTTACTCAATCAGATTGACGAAGACCATAATTCAGGGGGAAACGAAGGTTAAATCAGAAGTTAGGATGGCTCACGTAGGTTTAGATCAAATCGGTTGTTGGCCTTGCACAGAATCTTCGGAAAGCGTCATCAGGCTTACAGCACAACACCTTCCCCAGCACCCGCCGGTGTACCAGGCGCATCCTCCGACCATTTCCACTGGCCCGACTCCAACAAATTTACTGACACCGACCTCCGAGGCACAAGTGTTCCCTGGATCTTCGACGCCTTCTCTGGAAAGCCAGCAAGAATCTGTTGCAAAACATCCCAAGACACCTGTTCATCGAAAACATGTTTCTCGGATGACAACAGTTCGCCCAGAGGGAGATTGTGGTACAGGATAGGACACTCCTCAAAGCTGACCGACTCCTTGATTTCTGCAACAGTGTGCATGAATGGATCTAGGATGAACGTGTAGCCGACCGCAGGCATCAAAACATATGCTCCGCTCAACATGGCGAACAAGGACGTACCCCGAACGACCATGTTGGCGTTGTAGTAGATTGAATCCGACGTGTCCTTGAAGTCTCGGATGAAGGGAAAACAGCCAATGTGAAGTTTTGGTCGTTGTGTCGCGGCAGTGAAGTTCATGCTGGGAAGCCAGTGTCTGGGAACTTGCTGTCAATCGAAAAAAAATCGGTCACTGCTAAAGGATGAACACTTACTCGCCACATTGAAGCATGGTTGCTCGGCCCATGGGGGTGTCGACTGCCTTGATCATGTCAATTGTGCCGTCGCTGAACATGTCCCTTTCAGATCCGCTTGGTCGAAGCTTGTGTCTATGCAGGACGACTTGACCGGAAGAAGATATTAGTGCCTGTGCCATGAAGATGTTGTCGCCTTGCTTTTCCGCAAATGCTAGCGCCGTCCATATCTCGACTTTTTTAATTGCCGCAATCAGCCTGTTCCACTCCGGACTGTTGATGACAAGACAATTGTCGATGTACGATCGAAGATGCGTCTCCTTCCAATTGTTCATCTCGCGCCATTTGGGAAACCTGGCCTGCTGTGAGCATAAGATGAACAAGACTCCGGGGCTGGTCTGCAACGTACCCTGGAAACCATAGTTCTGGGAATGCAATCAGTGCAGCGCCTCGTGACTTTGCTTTGTTGATGAGCGCAATACCGGCATCGACGCTTTCGGAAATGTTGATCGTGATGCCTGTCCAGTTCTTGTTTCCTAGAGGAAGAGGCCAGTTGGGTGGAGGGGCACGAACAAGCGCTACCTTGAGCGACTGGTCTGATCTTGCGTCCATGCTTTGCTCGTTGTGTACAAGGGAATCTCGCGTTTGGTGTTCTTGTAAGCGTACGAGAGAATGTTCAGGAACATTGATCTTATCTTATACACTACGCTTTAGACCACCGTGGACAATATTATCGCTCTCTAGGCGCCGAAATCCGAAACCCCCCGAGACCGTGTTTACGACATCATCTTGTCTACACATCTCGGTCGAGATAAGCCACAGGGAAGCATACCCACGTTTTCGTAAACGATTGCAGGGTAAGTTCCTGTTTTCCCAGTAGTCTAGAAAAGCTGATCGTTGTTCCGCCCGCGACTCCCCGAGGAGGCTTATCAAATTTCACATACAACGCATTCGTCCGCGACTCCCCGAGCACTGCCAATGGGGTTAGCCATGCAACTTTCGCCCGCGACTCCCCGACGGGCGATTGGCAAAACTTCAGCCCCATGTCTAATTCTAGTACACACTGTATCGAGCTTGTTCTACAAAAGCGCCCACCGTGGCCGCTATAGTGTTCAACGGCTCTGACCAGATTCATCTTCCATTTTTCGTCCATGTCTGACCTCAAGACTTCAACTTTCTCTGGCGAGAAGCCAGATACACCTTCCTTCGATGTCTCGTGCGGTGAAACCGTTACTGCTGTCCAGCTTCACTCCGCCCATTCTTGGAAATCTCCGCATCTGCTTCGACTAAATGGCTGCATCCTATGTCTTGTTCTATTCGGTAGAGTCTTCTCTTCCGTTCAACACGATAGTGCTAGCTAATCCGACTTTCCAGCTTCGGCAAATGGGTACGATGGATCCCTGATCAATTGTCTCCAAGCGCTTCCCAAATGGCAAGAGTTTCTCGATACGCCTACAGGAGCGTGGCTAGGTTTTATCGCTGCCGTCTACTGGATTGGCACGCTACTTGCCTTTACAGTAGTCGCGTCAATCTCCAATCGGTATGGAAGGAAGGTGGGGCTGTACCTGGGACTTATTCTCGTGGTCGTGGGTACGGCGATTCAAACGGCTGCCAACAGCTCCGGTATGTTTGTTGCGTCGAGGGCTATTCTTGGGGTAGCGGCAGGGTTCTGGGGTGCCACTGCTCCCGTGCTGATCAACGAGATTGCGTTTCCGACACATCGAGCTGTGGCTAGTGCCATGTACCAGTGTGGATTTTATGGGTACGTTAGGTCAGGACGACATGAAAATTGCTTCGCTGACTGTTCTTTAGTAAGCTGGGCCAATCCTACGGCAATTTTGGTCACTGACCTAAATCTAGTGGGTGGTACTCTAGCCGCCTGGGTGACTTTCGGAGGCCTTTCGTACACATCTGACTGGTCTTGGCGCATTCCTTCTCTACTCCAAATCGGCCTTCCCCTTTTGATATTTCCTGGCGTCATCATGGCCCCGGAAAGTCCGCGATGGCTTGTTTCCAAAGGGCGAAATGAGGAAGCTCTCCGCATCATTGCTGAATGGCATGCTGGAGGTGACGTCGTTGACCCCTTGGTGCTAAAGGAGATGCGCGAGATCAACGACGCCCTGAGGACGGAGCAAGTGGCTCCGCAGGCGAGCTATCTTGACACAATCAGAACAGCAGGTAACCGCCGCCGTCTGTTCATTACATTCACCTTGGCTTGCTTTTCGCAGTGGTGCGGCTCTGGCGTGGTGTCGTTCTATCTTACCTCGATTCTCAACAGTGTTGGTGTTACAAGCGGGCATCAGCAATTGATCATTACGGCTTGTCTTCAGATATGGAACTTGCTCTGGGCTGTTGCAGCTGCATCTTCGGTTCAGAAGTTTGGAAAGCGGTTGTTGTTCCTCACTTCTGCGGCCGTTATGCTCGTCAGCTACACCGTCATCACCGCCTTATCGGCTACGTTTGCCGACAACGGAAGCAAGGCTGCTGGCCTGGCAGTTGTTCCATTTCTGTTCATCTTCTTCGCGGGCTACGACATTGCTTTGTAGGTCTTTCATGTCAACACCTTCAATTAGATCAATTTGCTTACAAGGCTTTGGCAGGACTCCGTTACTCGTTGCTTATCCAGCGGAGCTATGGCCATACCACCTACGATCTCGTGGTGTCACACTTGTGTGGTTCTTCGCCAATGTTTCAGCAATCTTCAACATCATCGTCAATCCTATTGCTCTGGAAGCCATTGCGTAAGTTTCTGTGCAATGTTTCTGGACTTGGCCTGGGTGGCGCTAACTGTTGTTCTTACTGCAGATGGAAGTACTATTTCGTTTTCCTTGCTTTTGCATTCGCGTACGGTATTGTCGCATTCTTGTTCTATCCTGAGACGCAGAACTTGACGCTGGAAGAAGCAGGAGAGCTGATGGACCAGCCCACGAAGTCTAGAATGAACAGAAAGAAGAAGCAAGTGTGCTAGATATGGTTTAGAAATCGTACAATAAAGTAGGTGCATAGCGAGGTGGGCGCTTCGCGATTGAGGTATGGTTCGATGAATGTGAATCGCTGGAAGAGCTCAATAGGTGTGCTGAAGTGATGTGATCAGCATATTTCCTCTCCATGCTCCTGTTGTTGACTCACCCCTGGCACCCACAGGCCGCGGTCTTGGTCCTTTAGCAGCCTAGAATTAGATGTACAAAGTCAGAGTATGTTTCAAATGCGGTTCGTGCACGAAGCTCTGCTTACCACTTCATATAAGTTATACTTCTTCTTGCGCCTACAACAAGCTGTTAGTAAGACATTCCTCGTACCCTGAATAGATGATAAACAACAGGTGTAGAAAACAAAGCTGCTTACCTTTTCGAAATTCGTTCCACTTGCGCCGCCTTGGTCGCGCGGTGAATTGTGCACTCCCGGACGCCCTCCGCTCCACGTAACGCTGCCGAGCACTCGCATGGGAGGTTTAGAAAAGGACACATGGATGCGGTGTCCACTGGGCAGGCTGTAATTGTCAAACAGATGTTGAACAGTCGCGGCCTGCTCAGGTGTGCCCAAATGGACGGCACCTAGAAACCGGGTAAAAATCGAGGGACTTTTACGAGATCGCAACAGAAGGGCTTCAACATCAAACGAGTATAGCAGCTTGTACAATTCATGCACGGTCCATGTATCAGAGCTCGGTAAGTTCTCAGTGGTCAGGGCCCGCAACTCTCGGAAGACTGAGTAAACCTGGCACTTTAGTTGAGGGCAAGCGTGTGGACTGGACATTTACTTACATTCTCTGGCCTGGTATATAGCGGAGCCCTGTGCTTTAGGTTTACTAAGTTGGCATCTCGGGTGGCGTACCTGAAGGTACATGAACGAAGTCAGTGTATGTCTCAAATGGAGTTCGTAAATGGATGGCTCCTACCAGCCCCAATACAAGCCGACCCTTCAAGAACTTTGCGAATGGAGGAACAAATTGACAGACACCCTCTTATCAAATAGCACCGCGTTGTGAAGTTCCTTGACAGCTTTCTGCGCTTGTTGCGCGTTTGGCAGGAGCACAAACGCTTTTCCATGACTATTGCCGGTGCCAGCACTGTGTAACATGATATTTGTCTCAGGAAAGAAGCCAGATTCCTCGAGCAGCTGCAGTATATCCTGTTCGATCGCAAATTTTGGTACGTTCTCGATCCCTATAGCTCTTTCAAGGTCTTCTCTAGGTATGTAGTAGTGCAGCATCTGAGTGGAATTGCTGTAAGGAAGAGACTGGTAAACTGTCGCGGTCTACATACAGCTTGCTCGGTCCGATAGTACTCGGGCCTATGTGAACAGAGTTTCACCAAAACCTTGCTGACTTCCGGACATTCCGGTAAATATATCAACACGCAGACTCACTTCAATTCAACTTCAGCGTTCCTTTCAATTCTGCTGCCCAATCGCCTACTTCGCGAACCGTGACATAAACTCTTGGCGAGGGAAACGTGTGAACATGACGGACGGATGGCGGCCGTTGGCATGCGCGGATCCGGAGACCGATACTGCGCACATTCACATACGACTGTGCATACCAGGAGATCCTCGTCAAACCGGATGTAGATCGTGAGATGATTGCCATGGTTCCGGAGAGCAGACTCTCTCACCCCGACAGGAAGTAGACCTCGAACAAGTTGGGTGCAACTCCGTGACCGGTGTGATCGTGCTACCCTATGGCGAGGTCCTGGAAGAGAAGCTGTACTACGACGAAATTGAAGTGTAAGACGAGGAAGTTGAGCGACAGGACGGGGGCTATCTTGCTAGTGTTCCAAGCATTCGATAGCGAACTTCCACCTGTGCACACCGGCGACTGCGTATTACAAAACCACGATGTAAAGCCCCAGTTAAGAACGAGATGCGAAGTCGGGCATGAAGTGTCTCACCGGAGAGACAGGAGTGGTGTAGACTTTGATGGATGGATGAAAGTCAACGGTCAACTGCAAGCAAAGTGGCTAGCGCGCCAAGCACGCTAGCCATTTGCTGTCATGCCAGATGGCAAGTGCTCCTCACAGGCTGAAGGGCAAGTCTGTCGCGCAATTATATGATATACAAGACACTGAACAATGATGATCATGAGAAAATGGTTCATATCCAATTCCTATACACAAACACACGCTGCATATACACGATTCACCTTCCCAGCTCACCACCCCACAAATCCCAACCATGTAAAGAAGCGAATGGACGTCCCGATCCCAGCGGTAAGCATCAGGGTATCTAGAAACAGAAGTACAAAGCAAAATCATCAACCCTCTTGACCCTCTGAGGGCGTCGTTCAGAAGTGTCTAACAGATAAAACGCCGTGGAATGCGTAAAGATGCAAGGAAATAGTGGTATGGCGACTAGTACCGGTATGACAGGTTTTGATTGTAGCCTTGTTGTGATGAAAGAGTATAGCTGCGCTCAGGAGGCGCTGAAGGTGCGTAGCCGCTTTGAGGAGTGTAGCTGCGCTGAGGTGGCCCAGAAGGCGCGTAGCTATGATCCAAGGGCGCCGAAGTTGGCGTGTCAGTTCGGTCGACAGGTCCAGAAACGGGGGTGTAGCTGCGGACTGCATTGCCCGAGTTCCACGATGGCTGCTGGATCGGTGCAGTTGCACTCCGCTGCTGTTGTACGGAACCGTTCATACCTCTGTTGGGAAGAGGTTGTGATGCCTCTCGTCGCTGGATAGCTGACTGCAATGAAGCAGGCAGACCGGGTCGTGGAGGAGCGGTGCCAACTCGCGGTGGAGGTGCGGTGCCTGCTCGAGGACCTCGTGGCAGTCCTGGTGGTGCCATTGAAGGTGCGGGTGATCCTGCTCGCAATGCACTTGGTATTTGCGGTGCTCTGAAGTCGTCTGCTTCGTTGTTGTTCGAGTAGTAGTAGTTTGGCACATTGGTCGATGTGTCTACAGGCGACAACTCATATGACTCTTGCGGGGCATTGCCGTTGAATGGGCTGAACTCCGGGTATGGACGTGCCGACTGTGGTGGTGATGGTCCTCGGTAGTCTTCGTGCAGAGGTGAGACCAGGGGTACTTCGGGGTTGTAGCGGGTGTTGTAGGAGGTGTCGACTGGCGGAAGGTGCCCACGAGATCCCAGTGGAGATACTCGGCCTTGTTGTGAGGACGGCGTGAACGACCGACCAGATGGTGTGTACGGTCTAGGCGGTGGCTGGCCAAAGTAATCATTCCGCCCACCAGGAGGTGTCGAATCTGCGGGTGTTGCAGTGCCCATACCGCCTGCCTGGTCAAGCAAAGGCGCATTGGAGCGATAACTCGTGTTCGAGAAGTTTGTGAACTGGGTGTTGGAACGCATCGGCATGTCAGGTCTCTCGTCGAGCGTCGGTAGAGTGGGGTTCATGGCGGTGCGGGTGCTCCCAATAGTGTTTGCGCGTGTCGGATCGTTCGTAGAGTATGGAGGGAGTGTAGTGTTGGTGGTCATCGTGTCGCTGCGCTGAAGTGACAAAATCGAGCTGTTGTCATCGTCCAGCTTGGGGAGCGTCGGACGTGTCTTCGATGGGTCCAATGCGCCTTTCTTAATTGCCCTGCGCTCCTCTTCCCGTCGCTTCTGGTCCGCCTTCTCAATCGCCTTCTTGACAGTCTTTCCGACGATACGCTCGAGACGCGTCTCAACCTTTCGACGACAGTACTGGGTCAGGGTGCCATCGGCGCGTGGAATGTAGTGCCAGAGAAAGAAAATGTAAAGTAGCGCAGATATGATGAGACCTAGAGCAGCAATGACCCAAATGAACAGGGAGAACAGCATGGTGAAGTAGATGACGCTCTCCTGCTTGTTGCCATTGTTGACCATCTCCTTGATGTTGACGAAAAACTGCTCGAAGTTGGAGCGGTCTTCAGCCGCATGGTCGCCGACTGGGAGGAGCTGAGCCTGCATGACGGCGTACAGAGTCATGGCATTGATGGCAATGCGCGGACCTTGCGCAACGATAATGAGGAGAGCGCTCTTAAACTGGAAGTAGACGAAGAGGGCAATGTAGTTGGCGCCCTTCTTACTCTTAGTGAGCTCTGCGAATACGAGAAATCTTCGCCAACCCTGACCGCTCTTGGTGATGCGCATACTCTGCATGATGGCGGCAAGTGGTTCGAGGTAGCATTCTGTCACGCTGCCAGACTTGATAACCCTCAGGGCACGAAACCAGCGGTAGAGCAGAAACACGTAGGAGATAATGATGGTGATGGCGAAGATCCATTTGGCAACCTCGAATGGGACCTTGGGCTTGACCTGGCTCGACCAATTGTTGAAGGCGAGCAGGTTCACTGCGGTGAAGGCGTCGGCGGCATAGATGGCGCACGAGACGAGGACGAGGATCCAGAGCCAGGCATAGGACAGTGGGGCAAGACATGAAGATGACTTGAAATCGCTGAGGTTGATGTAGTCCCACTTCTGCTCCGCCGTTACTATGAGAGCCTTCTCTCGGTCTCCACAGCAGCCCATTGTTGCTGATGTGCTGTATTATTAGATGGTAGATATGTGCGTATGTGTCCGCTCAACGGTTTCGCCTGCAGTCCAGCTGGCGGTATAAGGAGGGTCTTGGGCGCTACTGTGGCATTGATTGCGCCAGGAATTGGCCGTAGATGTGGTGAGGTCGCAAAAGAGCGATGTCGTGTGGTTACAGGCCGGCTGCTCCACTACAAGCGGTCTGAAAGAGTGACAGGGGACGGCTCTTTTGACAGACAATTGCAAAAGAAAGGAATGTGGTGTGTGGGCTGCTAGTCGAGCGTGGAGCGCATAACGCAAGGGTCGATGTGTCGCAGATGGTGTCGGAGGCGGTCACTGCTTGGAGTTCTTCGTGGGCAGGAGAGGCGCCGCCGACGGAACAAAGAGTGGGAGATGAAAACCCTCACAATAGCCCTGCTGGCGTGCTATTCTGCTATTGTTATGTCGCGGTGAAAGCGACAGAGACAATAGGCCTTGGTGAGCGCACGGCAGGAGCAACAAGGAGCGACAGGCGCGACTGTGCGCCGAGGGAAGTCGCAGAAGACGTCGAGTGCGAGTCGATGGAATTGACTAGGGAGCGACGAGAAGGTCAATTGACGCAGCGCCAGCGTCTACGTGTGTTTGTCTGCACGAGTGGACTGTGGTGAGTGAAGATGCCCTGCGAACGATGGGGTCGCGTTCGAGAGGCCATCGCTCGTGCCGCCGCCCGAAGTCTGTCCCCACATATGATTGGCCATCTCTTCTTTCCGTGTTTGGCCCCATGCCTCACCTTGCCCAAGACGGCAATCCCCTAACCTATTCTTCTCGCAAGTCCTAAAAGCATCGTGGGATAAATTGCGCATCCAATCTAGGAAAGGCCCTATCAGAGAGCCCACGATCTCACCCAGATCAATCGCTTGCCTCGCTCTTGTGCTGCAAACCTCCAGCCCATCAATTCCCCAGGACAACATATCATGGAGCGCAGGGCGCCGTCCACGTTGTACGGGCGGCTCCACTGCGGCTCCTGCGCGCATCCGTGCCTTGCGTGTCTCAGGCACGCACATCGGCGCCGAACAAGTACTTCCATGTCGTCACTCGGCAACATCGGGTGCTTCAGCCTCAGTCTCTTGAACAGAAAGTATGAAACGCTCGCTGCGTGCTATTGGCCGTTTGGTGATGGTGCCGGAAGCCTGGTCGTGGTGAGACAGGCCTCGAGGTTGTGCTGTAAGGAGTGCGGCAACCATGGAAGACATTGTGACTCCGACTAGCTGTGTGCAGAAGATACAGAGGAAGAGTTCCTCGGTCAGCTGCTTCGAGCATGGCGCATCAATGTATCAATGAGAGCTCATCGACATGACACGTTGTTATCTACTGCAGGTTGGAACACACGACAGTAAGTCGCAAAGAACTCTAGAAATCTGGAGGAGCTGCTTGGGAGCCTATACGGCGTGTTAAGAATTGCATCAATAGCCTTGTCGTGAGCTGTAAGTTCCTCTTCACATTTGACAACACTCAGTAGATTCACTCTGCCCGAAATGATCACATTCTACGACCAAGGCTACCTACCTTTAGTGTGTATTACATGCGCTGTTTCGAGCTCACAATCTTCTACGACCTTTTCCTCGTCTTCTCGCCCACCGTTGACCATGTCTTTACACTTTCACACTGTCATATTGAGCCGGACGCTTACCATCGAGAAATCTATCTTGTGTTTCCCAAATGGCAATACTTGAGTTATGGCCTCTCAGCTATGTACCCTTGGACGTGTATGGACGACACTACAATGATCCCCACTTGATCGCATTCTTGCTCGAAATCACATCACTCCGATACACTCATGTGCCCGTGAAGCGGGGTAGCTCTCCTGTACTCCTATCTTATTACCTCGATAAGATAGCAACAGCTTCCAGACCTCATGGATGTTTTGTCCATATCAGGACACAGTCCAACAAATTCGCCAATCATGGTCCGTCCCCGACTTCGAATACCGGTCACAAGGGCGGACTGTACCAGAGTCCGGATCAGCTGCCTCTATATACACCTGGGCAATATCTCAATCATCGCTGTGATACCTCAGAATCCGCACTCTCCATGACAAACGACCATGCAGCGCACACTGTTCAAAGCAAGTCCCCCAACAACCTCCACCCGCTCAGACACGCCCAACTCCCACCCCGACTACAGCCTCGACGCCCTAATCATCGGCGCCGGCTTCGCAGGCTTCAACGCCAAAATCGTCGAAGGACAAGCAGGCACCGACTTCGGCGGCGTTTGGCACTTCAACTACTAACCCGGCGCGCGCGTAGATTCACGATGGCCCGTCTACGCACTCAACATCCCCGCTATTTACAATACCTGGCACTGGAGTGAACACTACCCGGGCCACGCCGAGATAAAGCGGTACTTTCAACATGTTGGTAAAACGCTGGGCTTGTATCGTGATGCGCGTTTTGGGCAGACGGCTGTGAGTGCCGATTGAGATGAGGGTATGAAGGGCTGAAAGGTGAAGACGGAAGCGGGTTTGCTAGTGCATGCGAAGTATGTGATTGCGTGTACTGGTTTTGCTGCGAATCAGTATTTTCCGGATTGGAAGGGGTTGGATACGTTTGCGGGGGAGATGCATCATTCGAATTTCTGGCCCTTGTCTGGTGTAAGCGTTGAGGGAAAGAGAGTCGCTGTCGTGGGCACGGGGGCGACGGGCGTTCAGATTATTCAGTAATGGGCGCGGGATATAGGAGAAGATGGGAGACTGACTGTTTTCCAGCGGGCGCCGCAGTTGGGCTTTCCCATGCAGCAGAGAAAGATACCGAAGGAGGAGAACGAGCAGATGCTGGCGAGGATGGTGGAAGTTATGAAGATGAGTCGGCGGACAAATGAGGGTTTTGCGTTTGAAAATGAAAAGGTGTTGAAGACATTTGATCATGACGAAGAAGAGAGGAGAGGCATTATAAAAGGTTATGGGAGCAGGTGAATTTACCCTTTCCCCCTTCCAACCTCGTTCAGGTGACGTACTAATAGTGAGAAGGGCGGCTTCAGATTCCACGCAATGAACTACACCGACATCCTCCAGACCGAAGAAGCAAACGAAGAAGCCTACCGCTTCTGGGCCAAGAAAGTGCGCGCAAGGATAAAAGACACGCGGAAACGAGGTCTACTCGCGCCTTTGCAAAAGCCTCATTCGCTAGGCGCCAAACGGCCGAGTATGGAGCAGTGGTACTACGACGTCTTCGACCAGCCAAACGTTGATATCGCAGACGTCAAGCAGAATCCTATCGCGGATGTCGTGCCAGACGGAGTGAGGATGTCGAATGGCGATCTACACGAGTTCGACATCATCGCCCTCGCCACAGGCTTCGACAGCGTGACAGGAGGTCTAAAAGCCATGGACAGACGAGGCACCAAAGGCCTGTTGCGCGATAAATGGAAGCACGGCCTATCTACACATCTCGGCATGTGCGTATCCATATTCCCCAATTTCTTCGTGATCTACGGCCCGCAAGCACCCACTGCGCATGCCAATGGGCCCAGCGCCGTCGAGCCACAGGCAGATTGGATCGTGGAAGTGATGAAGCAGATAACCAAGGACGGGAAGGAGAGACTTGAAGCGACACAGGAGGCTGAGAAGGAGTGGGAAGAGTTGGTTGTGCATTTTGGTTCTCAATCGCTGAGGCATAATGTCCCAAGTGGGTGGAATGGCGGGAACGTCCCAGGGAAACAATTAGAGCCTTTGTCGTTCTCTGGAGGACTGGGGTGCTATTGTGACAAGATTGACGAGACGAGGAGGATGGGTATGGCGGGATTCGACATCAGTTGAGTGAAGTGCAATGGAGTTACATGTTGTGTGTGTTTGTGTAACCCGATGTATCAGCAGACTGCGATCGAAACGCTGGATAGCGTGAACACTAATGGTCGTACTCGCCACACGTGATGTTGAGGAATTATTCTACGACGCTGTAATGTTGTGTTGATCAGCCCAAAATTGTTCCAAATCCCCACGGCGATCTCAACGCCCAACGAACTTGATCGACATGATGCGCAACGGTCCAGCCATGATCTACAAACGTCTCCTGGACCTTCCTTTAACCACAGCACCTCTCCTTTCTACGGGCTCATCAACCTCCTTGTGCCTGGATGATGTGTGTTGAGCCACGTGCTTCAGCTGGTAGTTTGGCACACGCCGTTGGTGTACCACAGGCCATGAAGCAAGACACGTGATCTCAAGTCTAATTACCACGGCCGACTGCACAGCAGCCATGAAGTACGTGCCGATGGAGACCACTGGATGGACAGTCTTTCGCCTCGGGGACGGCCAGTGTCGCAAATGCTCCGTCACGGTTCTCCGTCACGATTGCTGCTGAATACTTCAAGACGATTACTCACCTCTGCCTGTCGAACCAACCACGACTTGCAACTGAGATTGCGGTGACATCAATTTTGATCCGGCTCCTCCAGGTATCGATAAGCTTGCGTAGACCCGCAGAGAATCGAAGCATCTAGACGCTGTGGAAGATGTAGTGATTGGGCGTTCTTAGTAGTCTATGCACGTACGGCAGAAACTCCCAATCAGGAAATGTGTAAGACGGGCGAGGTGTGGGTGCTAGGAAATGTGAGATGCTCAGTATGACGGTGCTTATAGTGTGGGTACTAGGGAATGCAAGTCTGCTAGCAACTCATGATGTGGCAAGCTGACTGCGCTGGCTGCATGCGGTGGATCTTCTTGTCTCGGAGAGGCATGAACTCGAACTCTGTGGTGCCATGTGTAAGACTTGACTTACCTCGAAGTAAGGGCAAACCTAACCACCACATCGAGACACTGGTCTCGTCTCACTCACGACGTGCAGTTTGAGCCCGGCACCGGAAAGAAACCTAAGCATCAGACTAAAAGAAAGAAAGAAAATTCGGCACCATGAAAGCAAAGACTCACCAGATTTTGACACAACCGATTGGACAAAAGCAAGAAAACCAACCAAGTTTTCCAACTTAAAACCAACCTTGTCTTCTCGGCACACATGCAGCAAAAACGTCCAGCGAGCAAACATCCACCACATTACATGAGGCTTACCTCAATACGGCGCAAGTCCTCTGTGTTCCTGAACCCGACTGGCGGGAATGCTTGCTAGATTTTCGACATGCATATGCAGTCCATCGCCAGCCCTGCCGCTGCAAGGCACGCGACGGTACGAGTTTACCGCAACGTGGCGTGGCTTCGTCAAGTGTGAGTGGAGCGAAAAGTCGCGCAGCCGCAGGTGGAGGATGTTGATGATATATGTATACGTGTTTGCGTCACGATTGCGCTGAAGTGTGATGCGCACAGCAGTGGCATCAAACACCTTGCCAGAGGAGCGCAAACTTGTTGACTGTGTCGCGCGCACTGCGCATTCACAGTCACAGGCGTGCTGCCGAGGACTGTTTCGGTGCGATTCATGCTGTCAAGGTCGAGTCGAAATGAAAAAACGTTCTGGAAGAGCGATGTCTCCACCAGCGTTCGCGGCGACAAGGAGGCCACGCCATCGCGTCCCAATCACGACGGACTGGCCCACCGCGACGGCGATCGCAATTGCGCGTCCATCATTTGCATCCCCGGACCTGCTGAGCCGTGCGCATGTGGGTGACGAAGTGTTGCAATGCCATGTCGTCGGTGACAAAAGTCGTTGCTGTCACTCGCGATAAACCTGTCGCAATGTTGTCGAATGTGTGGCAGCCATCAGGCGCATGGCAGGCCAGCACGTTTTTCGCTGGCGCGTGTCCCAATCATTTGAAACCGCGCGGGTTCCTGAGCCAGCGCCCAGGCACACCAATAAGGACGCTTGCCCGACAAAGCCCCACTATCTAGGCACGGCACCCCATTGGCACAGACCAGATTAGCACACGGTGATTGTCACGCATGGCGCTAGGCCTGTTCGATCTTCAGGAGATGAGATGGAGCAGGCCGGCTGAGCTGTCTCTTTATCCTGCGCCTGGCCGCTTTGTTCCTTGTTCCCTTTCTCTTTCACCGCTGTCACAGGTATTTGACTCTATTGTCCCTCATTCAAGTCCAGCAACTTTCGCGCGTTCACTCATTCACGCCCGAATTGCTGTTGTACGACCAGTCACTCTTTTCCACCCATCGATACTCATAGCCGCCCACTCCTTGTGCAATCCAACCTTGCCAAACGACTTAACGAACAACCAACAACATCTCCTCAAACACCATCAACATGAAGTGCACATCTGCTGTGGTGCTCAGCACCCTCGCTGTCGGCCAGGCCGCCGCCTTGAACCACCGCCACGCCAGCTTCCATGCGCGCCGTGAGGCAGCGTAAGTACTCTCCAAGCGCGACCATGTCGATGCCTTTGCTAACTGTCTGCAGCTCCAAGCGTGACATGAAGGATGTCAAGTGGGACGACGTCGCATACGACCTGAAGAACGTTGACTGGAACGCCGTGAACTGGAGCTCCGTCTTCGCGTCCACTCCTGCCGCAAAGCCCACGCCCACGCCCGAGCAGAAGAAGCCCGCGCCAGTCGTCGCCGCCACGCCTACTCCTGAGCCCAAAAAGGAGGCCCCTCCCGCCCCAAGCAAGCCTGCCGAGAAGCCCGTCGAGGCACCCAAGCCAGCTGCCCCCTCAAAGAAGCCTGACTCTTACGAGACCAACGACGTCGTCGGCGATCTGATGGCCGGTGTCGCCAGCGTCGGTGAGGCTATCGGCGCCAAGATGGGCGTCAACGCAAAGGCGAGCAACGGCGGTCTGTGGGTTGGCGGCGATTCCGCCAACGGCTTTGATGTGACCAACACCGGCGAGGACGCTGTCTGGTACTGCTGGGTAAAGAGCGGCTTCACCGGCATGTCCCTCAACGTCAACGCGCCAGCCATCTCTGTCGGCATGAAGAAGGGCCAGACCGTCAAGATCTCTGCCGCCCAGGGCGTCTCTGGAGGATGCGCTCCCGCCACCGCCAACACCGGCAAGTCCATCTTCGGCGGTGTCAAGAACACCTGGTTCGAGTTCACCACTCCTACCTCTGGCAAGACTGCTTCGGGTGCCTTCAACATCTCCAAGAACGTCAACATGAAGGGTTGCAGCATCAGCGCTCAGGGCTCCACCTGCACGTCTGACATGAACACCTGTGTCTTCCAGTGCAAGGACACCAGCGCCGAGTCTTGCGAGTTCGGCTACGACCTCATCAACTGCTCTGCCGGTAACGGTGGCGGCGGCGGCTACGACCCAATCATGCAGGGTGTCGGTGGTGGCTGCACCATGGCCGACAACGGCGAGAGGCTCAAGGTCTCCTTCTCCACCTAGGGAGCCTTGTCTGCTTTTTCGCTTGGAGTTCCTGTGTTGGGTCTGTTGTCTGCATCTGTTCATATTCCTCTTCACGACCTTTGGATATTCCTCTCGCCTAACTCGGCAATATTCTTGAACATACCTTAGCTTCTGCAAGATACCCATTTACATCAGACCAGGGCAACAGGTTATCGTTCTACATGGGCGGGGGCGCAATGTCTTGTGTATACCTGTCTAGAACATTAGTTTGAAATTCAAAAACGAAAAACAATGCTTTGCTCTTGCCTGGTGATGCCGTTGACCATATGTGATCTCGATGGGGATGCGTCGGTGTTGCAGTCTGCGGATTCGTGCACCGTTGTTGATGACTGCGCTCTTGGCGGGCTCTCATTGTAAGTCGAGCTCATTGAAAGTCGACGCCACAATTCGTCCCTTCAGATTGCAGACTCGGTTCTTGGTGCGCTTCGTGGTCAATCAATTCCTCGTCTTGCTCCATCTCTTTTGACCAACAGTCGCCTCTCCGCCAAGTTCACCATTGAATCTTCTCGCTCACTCTCGAAATTGCTAGCGCGACGTGACGTGGTATTTAGTCTGATCAGTCCCCGTTGCGCTGATGTGCAGCACTCAGTGAAGTGTCCTCGAACGTGACGGAAGATGTGGTGAGTCCCGGTGAAAGCAGAAACGGCAGCCGCGCGAAAACACGGTGAACAGCCGTCAAAGTCGAGTGTACAGTCCAGTCACAAAGTCAGTGAGACGCACGCGCACGAGCAGCGTGTCATGTGTAATGTGTAAAGGAACGCAAAGTAAGTGAGTGAAGTAGAAACGCAGCAGGCGCGTGATCGATCGTTAGCAAACCTTCCCTTCCCCAAACAACAAGAGCAGCAACAGATAACAGAAAAGTGCGCTAGACACCCACCGTTCAAACATCATTCATGTAAACGAAACAAAGCATACTCGTAAGCAAGAACGCGCATAAACACAAACGGCACTCGCGAAACGCTGTGGGTCATCGAGAGTAGCAACAAAAGACGAAACGTAACAGCAGAAGGGCCACTGCACGCCTTAAAGCACATCACAGGGACAAAGGGTAGCTCAGCATCGAAGGAAAATGGCGTAAGGGCTGCATCGACTAGAAATGCATACCAAGCCGCCTTGCATTCTAGAGGACCAGATTCCGGAGACTCGGCATGCACACTTTGATTAGCGTTCTACTCAAGTGAAGCCTACGTTCCATACAAGACCTAACAACAAGATTTTGACCCTCAGTATGTAATCAGCTGGCTTCAAATAAGGTAAAAAGTTTTGATGAAGTGGAATCAGTCGACAACATGTGACCTTGATCACTGAATTAGTATGTCGAGCCGGCACGGACCAATCTCACGCATCATCAACACCACACATTGGCATCGAACCTGATAAAGTAACTTGTACTCATTTTGCATTGAACATAATAAATACTCCCATATCTAAGCCAGCCATATACGATGCTACTTATACACGGTCGGACCACAAAGCGCGACCCAGGATAGGAAATGGCTTGGCTCCAGATGTATGCAAGGGGAAGGAAGACTGCACTTTTCTCTTTGGACACCCCACATCTACAACTCGTCGTGGTCGGGAGCCTCGTCATCGCCACCAGCGCCGCCAGAGCCATAGAGCTTGGAGGTGATGGGGTAAGCGACGTCAGACAGCTTCTGGAACTGCTCGTCAAAGTCCTCAGAGGTCGCCTCAGCGGCGTTCTCCTCGAGCCAGTCCTGGGTCTCCTTGACGGCGTCCTTGAGAGTCTCCTTGTCATCATCGTCAACCTTGCCACCGAGACCCTCCTCGTCGTTGACTTGGTTCTTCAGGCTGTAGGCGTAGTTCTCGAGCTTATTGCGAGACTCAATGCGCTCGCGGTTGGCCTTGTCCTCCTCGGCGTACTTCTCGGCTTCCTCGACCATGCGCTCAATGTCCTCAGCGCTCAGGCGGCCCTTGTCGTTGGTGATGGTGATGCTCTCAGCCTTACCGGTGCCCTTGTCGACAGCGGAAACCTTGAGGATACCGTTGGCGTCGAGCTCGAAAGTGACCTCAATCTGGGGAACACCACGGGGCGCGGGGCTGTCAAAAGGTTAGCTAGGTATCTCCGCATTATTTGGAAGTGGGAGAGCTTACGGAATGTTGGTCAGCTCGAACTTTCCAAGGTTGTTGCTGCGACTCGAGTTAGCAGGAGATTCCGCGGCGACGCTCGTGGCGAGGGGAACACTCACTTGTCCTTAGTCATAGTACGCTCTCCTTCGAAGACCTGGATCAGGACGACGGGCTGATTATCGGCGGCGGTGGAAAAGATCTGGCTCTTCTTGGTAGGGATGGCGGTACCACGCTTGATCAGAGTGGTCATGACGCCACCAGTAGTCTCAATACCGAGAGTAAGCGGGTTGACGTCCATGAGGACAATTTCGTCAGTCGCAGAGTCACCAGCGAGGACACCACCCTGAACGGCGGCACCGAAAGCGACGGCCTCATCGGGGTTGACATCCTTGCGGGCCTTCTTTCCGAAGTACTCCTCAAGCATAGCCTGAACCTTGGGGATACGAGTGGAACCTCCGACAAGGACAATGTCATCGATTTTATCCTTCGTCAGCTTGGCGTCCTTGAGAACCTGCTCAACGGGCTTGAGGGTCTTCTTGAACAGGTCATTGTTGAGCTCCTCAAACTTGGCGCGGGTGAGAGTCTCAGAGAAGTCCTTGCCCTTGTGGAAAGACTCGATTTCGATCTTGGTAGTCTTCTGGGACGAGAGCGTACGCTTGGCCTTCTCGACCTCGCGCTTCAGCTTACCCATCGTCTTGGGGTCCTTGGTGATGTCGACGTCGTTCTCCTTGTTGTACTTCTTGGTGAAGTGGGAGATGACACGCTGGTCGAAATCCTCACCACCAAGATGAGTGTCACCAGCGGTAGACTGAACCTCGAAGATGCCTTCCTCGATGGTGAGGATGGACACATCGAAAGTACCACCACCAAGATCGTAGACGAGGACCTGGCGTTCCTTCTTGTCGGAAAGCTTGTTAAGACCGTAGGCCAGAGCAGCCGCAGTGGGCTCGTTGACGACACGGAGAACGTTGAGACCGGCGATCGTTCCAGCGTCCTTGGTGGCGGCACGCTGAGCGTCGTTAAAGTAGGCCGGAACAGTGACGACCGCGTTCTTCACAGGCTCGCCGAGATAGCTCTCTGCAATCTCCTTCATCTTGCCGAGAACCATAGCCGAGATCTCCTCAGGTGTGAAGGTGGTATCCTTGCCATGAACCTCGACGCTGATGCGGGGCTGGCCGCTCTTGTTGACGACCTTGAAAGGGAAGTGCTTGATATCGTTCTGGACGGCCTTGTCGGCGAACTTGTTTCCAATAAGACGTTTCTACCGAGTTGTTAGTGCTTGAGTGTGTACAGCTGTGGGAGCATTGTACGTACGACATCGAAGACGGTGCGGGCGGGGTTGCTGGCGAACTGGTTCTTGGCGGCGTCTCCGACAAGACGCTCCTCGTCGGTGAAGGCGACCCATGATGGTGTGATACGGTTGCCTGCATATGGTTAGGATACAGCTAGACACGGAGGCATTTGGGGACTTACCCTGGTCGTTGACCATAATCTCAACCTTGCCGTTCTTCATGATACCGACACAAGAGTAGGTGGTTCCAAGATCGATACCAATGACGGGGCCGGATACCGCGTTGGCGTCATCCTTGAGAGGCTCCTGGGAGTCCTGGGCGTGTGCTGTCTTCGCCAGCATCAGACCGCCGACGAGGACGAGGAGAAGGTAGAGGCAGATCGACCATGTCGACCGCTGGGCGGTGCTCCGTGAGCTCCGTGCCATTGTGTGTAAGGTGTAGGTAGTCTTGACGACTGAGAGGCGCGGATGCCGGGCGTGGTGGTGAAGCGACACTCGCTGTGAGCTCGCTGGTAGTGGGGTGGGATTCTCAGAAGCCCCGGGTATCCAAAGGGAAAAAAGAGGCAAAAGAGAAAGATGCGAGTTGAAGATGCACTTCGAGTGTGGATTGGAGAAGGGAGGGTCTTCGTCGGCGGAGGGCAGACGTTATATGGAGAGCGGTCCCTAACTACTCGATGTGAACACCTTTTACTTTCGAGCTCGGAGCCGAATGCGGCTAGCGTGCTTAGGCGCCACCGTGGTTCCTCCCCCAAACGCGCACATCAGCCTCAATTTCACCTATTTTGACGCAGCGGTGTACGGGACACGTGGAACTTGGCCTGCTGGGAACATTCGGCGATCTTCTATCGCTGTGCAAACGCGCCTTGTGTGCACCACTCACTCGATCGGTATCTTGCACAACACAAAGTGATAGCTGTCCTCAAAGGCAATAATTAATCCGAGGCAGCCTCAGACATGTTTCGTCCAGAGAGCCCCTCCCCCAATCGGATTGCAGGCATCCCCGCGCTAGCCCAGCGGACATTTGCTTCGAACTTCACAAGTGTCCTTTGGGCAACTCCAACTGCCATCTGTTCATTTGTGACTTGACGGTTTGCGCACGAGCTCCATCTCTGACTCTTTGACTCCCAGTCAGACCCTCAACGGTTTTGTTACTGAATGACTCCTTTGTGAATTTGACACGGTTTCCTCAGCGTTCCTCGGAATCTTGGAGGCTTCCAAGAGGCTGAAGTGAAAAATGTTCGTGTCCGTTGTGCCAATCTTCAGGACGACTGAACCCCAAAGTCGGTGACTGCAAAACCTGCGCGAACAGCTTTGTACACGCAACTCGCCTCATCTTGAAACTCACTGGTGATGCTCTACATGCTCGATCGCCAGTGAAGCACTTTGGTTGTTGTTCCCTTTGTACATGCCCACCTCCGACAGTTCCCCGATTCAACTCCTACAGCAGTCCAGAACGTATACCGGTACCAAGCTTCTCCAATGCTTAGTCGACTGACACATCTCCTCAGGACATATAGGTTGTTACTTCTTACGGTAACTTCAGAAGCCATCGATTGCGGCACTAAAGATTGGCATTGCAAAATGCTCAGTGCCCAGCTTTTGGCGGCCCTTCACGAGAGTGTGGGTAACGAAGATGTCATCGCGAAATACTCGCGACATGCTACGGACTCGTTGCAGGTGAGGATTCGTGTCTCGAACCAGATAAACGAATAACTTCCTTGCGCAAAGCATAACTTTCTCGCGTGTACTTCGTACATGTTTAACATCTATCTTTGAAGTCGGGCTTAGGAACGTCAGTCAAATTCCAGCTCCTCGGACAAGCCTCGGTGCACAAGCGCAGCTCATAGTTATGCAGTCAGCGCCTTAACCGTGTCGATCCACAAGCAACACTCGAACAAGGTCTCTTAGCATTCTCAATTCGGCATTTCAGCTTCAACGCATCGATCACAGCACTAGGGGCTTGGAATGGCGCCTCAAAGGCTTGTATTCCTCAAGACCGAATTTTCACCGCAGAACAACTTCAATTTCGTCACATCAAGTACGCTGCTTAGTAATACAGCATCGCTCCCGAATGTAGGCGTTGTTAGTCTGCACTGAGGCATGCTTTGGCAAGCTGTGCGTCTCCCAATGTATTGTACAGCAAAGTCGCGTGTAACTGGTAGATAACTAACATGACCATTCAACGGGGAAGGACTCGTCTCACCTCGCATCGCAAGTAGCAGTCTCAGCGAATCACACAAGAACAAGCTTTGCAGATGCACATGTCAGCAATTTTGTGTACACTCATAAGCCTTTGCTCGTATCTCATTGGCGCAGATGCAGCGCAGTGGCCGGGTAGCCTAGCGTACCTAAGCAACACGTTCCTTATTGTCGCACGTTCAACGCTTTCAGGCTGCTAGCGAGGAGTTGCGAAGTCGCTCATATGGTGGTTACAAATCAAACGAAGACTTTTGCTTGGTTCAGAGTGACGTTGTCTGGCCCGATCGAGGAAGGCGGGGCACGATGTTGACATGGCCCTTCCTGCAACGGGACGTCACTTTCAAGAGTGGGAGGAGGTATAAAGACGCTCTCATCCTCGCTGCATTCTGGCATAACATCAATTGCACCCGCAACTCTCACACCATACCAATCTCTTCAAGGCCTCAATACCATCTTCTCCAAGACCTCAACACCACACGCAACAATGAGCGTTGATGCAAACACCCAGAAACCGCATGGTCACCATGCTCTTCCCAAGGATATTCCTGAGGACGATGGTCTGAGGAATCACGCTGCACCAGGCGTAAGTAAATTCTACATGGATTTCGAAATTGAAAGCAATGCTAACGCATACAGATCTCCTACTTCACGCCCAAGCAAGAACCCGTGGCCGGTACAGCTATTGGCATGGTCGATGGCAAATCCAAGATCCCTAAGCTCTTCACCCCACTCAAAATCCGCGGCATGCAGGTCCAGAATCGAATTTTCCTCTCACCTCTCTGCCAGTACTCCGCCGAGGATGGCCATCACACAGCGTGGCATTTCACCCATCTTGGAGGCATCATCCAGCGTGGACCTGGTCTCGCTGTTGTCGAAGCTACGTCTGTGCAAGCTAATGGACGCATCACACCGGAAGACAGCGGTCTATGGAAAGACTCTCAAAAGGAGCCTCTTCGCAAGATCGTTGAATTTGCGCACTCGCAGGGCCAGAAGATCGGCATCCAGCTTGGTCACGCCGGTCGCAAGGCAAGCACCGTGGCGCCTTGGCTGAGCAAGGGAGACGTCGCCGGCAAGGACTTGAACGGATGGCCTGACAACGTACACGCTCCTTCCGCCATTGCCTACAACGATCACCACTGCCAGCCCAAGGAGATGACCATCGAAGACATCGAGAATCTGAAAGCCGACTTCAAGAAGGCCATCGAGCGTGCTGTTGACATTGGCTTCGACGCGATCGAGATCCACAACGCCCACGGCTACCTTCTCCATACCTTCCTCTCGCCCGCCTCCAATCAGCGTACCGACAAGTACGGTGGATCCTTCGAGAACCGCACCCGTCTAACCATGGAGATTGTTGACCTTGCGCGTGCCACTATCCCCAAGGATATGCCTCTCATCCTCCGAATCAGCGCTACCGACTGGCTTGAGGAGGCCGGCGTCGACGGCTGGACTCTCGACCAGACCGTGAAGCTCTCCGAGACTCTCGCTGAGCACGGCGTCGATCTGCTTGATGTCTCGTCTGGTGGACTCCACGAGAAGCAGCACATCCACGGCGGCCCCGGCTACCAAGAGCCCTTCGCCAAAGCCGTCAAGGAAAAGGTCGGCGACAAGATGCTCGTCGGTACAGTCGGCTCCATCACCAGCGGCAAGCAAGCAAACGGGTATCTCGAGGACGACAACCTGGATGTTGCTTTCTGCGGCCGTATGTTCCAGAAGAATCCGGGTCTTGTCTGGCAATTCGCAGATGAGCTCGGCGTAGAGGGACGCTGGGCCAACCAGATCCGATGGGGCTTCGGAGGCCGCGGCAAGAAATGAATTGCTTGCCGATGGTGCTTCTGAGTGATTGGGACGGATGAGGGGGGCTTTGACATGGTGGAGTGGGTGGATTTGATTCTAATGTATATTACATGCAGGGATAAAGTTACGAAGATGAAGCAGTTTGCGAAGGAAGGCGAGTTCTCAATGTATAAGGCAGCATAGATCCTATAAAAGATGTAAATTTGACAATGCCCACCACCATTTTCAAGTCTCAGCACTCGTCATCTGAGCCAACCTACAACTAGCTAGGACGCCATCGCAAGTTGGTAAATGTGTTCCAACCACTCATACATGTTTCCTTGCAAATTTGCTGAAAGAGATGGCGCGGTGGTGCAGCTGGATGTTTCGGAAAGGAAACGCCATGTTTGGCAGGTGAACGATGATGCGATTCGCCTTTTTTCTTAGTTGTCACAGCACATGATGTCCACGTTCTTGGGCAGACTTGTAAGTATCATGCTATGGTCCCTGAAGAGACAGTACCAAATCTTGGCAACAGTGGCTAACGCACGTATCGAGGACAGTACAAACGATGAAGGAAGAGGATGCAGATTGAAGAGTAATTCGTTCTTGCTTGGACACCCGCCGTGTCCTCTATTAGTCTAAGTAATTGTCGATAATGAACGTCATCATCGGGGTATATATGTAAATGCCTCCCATATCCTCCTTCACTAATCACTGCCCGAGTACCCACGGAAGCTCTCGCACGGAAGGTAATTGTTCTCGATAAACGCACTGTCCAGTCGAATGCCGTAGACACCGCTCCACTCGTGCTCCTCGGTGAAGGGCGGCATCGTCGCCTTCACTGTTCCTTTCACAGTTTCTATTCGGTTCGGCGATGTCGATACGCTGGTATTGAAGAGCCGAATCATGTTATCGCATGTCTTGGCGTCGGCAAACATGACTTGGTTGGTGACGTTTTTGTAGAAGGATAGTGGGAACGGTGAGTCCTGCACGCACGAGAACTGGGTGTCGACGCTCGCGGTGTTGTTACCAGTGCTCTTTGCGCTGAAATACGTAGCGCTTGAGTCCGCGTCGTATGAAGGAATAGATCGGTATGCGTCGCACGGTGGGTCGAAAGAGGCGCCGAAAACGTTGGTGCCATAATCTTTGGCGCCTTTGAGTGCGATGTCGTTGCCGGTGCTTAACAGTAATGTCGGTACCCATTTGAAAGATGTGCTGTTGTCTCCTAGCAGGTCGAGGAAGGGGAACTCCATGCCCGTGCGCTGTATGCTGTTAGTGCTGGCCTGCTAGTTGTGTCGAATTGACTTACAGAGAAATCTGGTATTTCGTACCCAAAGGCTTGTACGTCATGGTCGTGGACGGCTTGCAAGACGACTGGATACATGCCCTCCGGAAACGACGGGAGAAGGCTCCGGTATGCGTGCTCCAGGATGCGGTATTGGGTCGGTATCATGCTGCGCGCCAAATCCAGCGAGATCGGAATCACTGCGACTGTTCCATTCAGCGTTCCGGTGGCATTGTTTGGATATGTCGTGGCTATCGGATTTGGTTGACTGCGTGATTGGCATGTGCCAGCGGAAACCTCGTTCAAAGGCGCCGGGGTTGCCTTCAAGCGATCCCCGCTGAGAGCATTGGCGGATCGCAATGCGAATAAGAACAGGAAGCTGAGGACGAAAAACTGAATCCGTGGATTTTGAATCTTCATCGTCGGCCGCGACATTGTGAGGAGAGCGACGACCGGGTGGCACAACAGCACCAGATCAAGGCAAGTGCTCAGCATATTCCCAATTTCCTCTGGTGGTCCAGCGAGAGTGAATAATGAAAAGATATGATGTTGGACAAGAAGCGAATACGTTCGCAGTGGGAGACGGGAAAAGCGACAGCGAGGATGTACGTCAAAAGGTATACCTACAAACTCTACGCGGGTACGCATGATGCCCCGGCGCCAGAGAAGACTATTACTGGAACACGTAACTTCCGATCTACGGCAACTACGACGCCGTATGCAATCCCGGCTACCAGCTACGTTTTGAGTGTTGCTGGGCTTGAGTGGGCGCTTTGTTTGCGATAAAAACGTTCTAGTCCCATGGAAGCGTGACGTTCCGGGCGCTGATCGTATCACCGTACCAAAATGTGTAGGTTCCGGCGCTTTTGGGTGGATCACACGACCGGGAAGACTCGTCTGCAACTGCTGCTATGTGCGCAACGCGTGTCGTGCGCGCGTGTAATGTTGCCGTGAGAGTGTTGGGTGGATGCAGAGGATGTGTCAAGGAGGGTTTCAAAGGCTTCGAGACGAAGTGGAGGCACGTGCGCAGGGCTCACGACATCTGTTTTGGCACGGCCAACACTCTTCATCACTGTTCGCATGCTTTGATGGCATCTACAGATTATCCTACATTACTCTGCCGGCTCTGCAGAAACTTCTCCACCGTCGCATCATCCATATCATCCACGCCCTGCTGGAGGGCCGAATTGCTGGGCCCTGGCGACGTATCTCTGCTTTGTGGCTCTGAATCCGAGGACGACGAGGTGTCATTCCACATACCCATCGCGGCGATAGCTGCGTAGATGGAGTTCGAGAGGGCCGTTACAGCGGCCGTTGCCGAGTATGAGCTATCTCCATCGTCATCCGGACCCTCCTCGGTTGATTGTGGCACTCGCGCCTCTGGCTTCTCTGTCTCGATTGCGTCAAGCTTCCCAGGCTTCACGGACACGTTACTCGATTGTTCTGATCGGTCGCCCACGTCTGGTACATCTGCAGCATCTTGTTTGCCCTCATCTCTTGCATCATTGCGTCCAACTTTCCCCCTCCCTTCCATTTGTTCACTCTTCTTCTCAGCATTCACTTTCTCCAACTCCTCCCCAAACAGCAACTTGAAAAACACCACAAACAGCACCTCGTCCGTGCTCCGATTCTTCAGCACATATCTCAGATGATGCGTCTTCTCATCGATGTACTTGGCGACCGATATGCTGAATCCCGGCAGTCGCAGCGAGAAGTTCGCAAAATCTAAATGCGGATTGAAGAAGTCCGCGTGATACATGCGCCTTTTTTCAAACGTGAAGTCTGACAGCGCTTGTGGGTCGAGAAAGTGCTTCCGCCTCTTCTTCCACTTTGACGGGAGATTCAGCGATTCGCGTACGGAATTTCCGGTCCCTGTGGCGCCTTCTTCGACAACGCCTCCGGTCGCTTGCTCTAGGCTTGCTAGTTGGTCTTTTGCAGGTGTCTCATCTACCCGCTCGCCGATGTTGAGTGTGAACAAGCCAGACAACGCAGGACCATACAGATACGGATTGTCAGAGTACGGATCAGAATACAGCCCAGGGTCTAGCATCGATGTCGCAATCTTCATGGCGTACTTGAATCCCGGCGGTAGCTGATGCTTGATGGAGTGGTCGTAGTCAAATCCGATCACGAGATCGCTACCAGAGAAGTCCCGCTTGGGCACAAAGGAGAAAGCGATGGAGTATCGATCTGACGTGTGCAGCTTGTGCTCAAAGTATGGCGACGATGCCGGCGAGTCGTGTGGTAGACCGTGATAGTCCTTGATCCGCACTTTCAACCAACAGGTTACCAGGTCGCTATCGATACAGATGGAGTCATTTCCATTGACAGGGACATCTTGATGTGTCGAAGGGTCGTAGTTGGGGCCCGCGGTCACTGTAGGGTGTCAGGAGCCTGAATATGGGGTAGTGTAGGTGTGTGACGGACCCTGAAGAAGGTACTTGTCTCGTGCGGCGGGATCAACAACACCGTCATTCCCCATTATATGTGAGAACCCGTCGTTCAACCCGTACAAATGGACAGCAAAGCCACAGACAACGGCAAGGTGTAACAGATCGATGAGCCACGTCGTGTAAGTTTACCCTCCCAGTATGCACGAACGTAAGAGGGGACCAGGCAAGATATTGAAAGACAACAACATGATTTCGCACCGCCCAGCCATGCACGCGTCGTCAATACCACCTATATTGCCTTAGTGTTGGCGGTGCACTCAAGAAGCATGACGTCGTGCAATGCTCATTGCCCAATCAACACACGGCATGCTAGCCTAGCATATACGCCACGCTCGGCCTCATTACAAGACACACAATAACCAAATCGACCAAGAAACATCACGCTCTAGACGACTCGACTTCATCAATGCATCGAATACCTCGTCTGCACCAGTTAGCTCGCCGGCGACACCTGCAATATGCCAATACGGCGGAAGTTCTTCCGGCTCATGTTCGCGAACGAGCAGAACGTCGAGTTGAAGCTTTTGGCTACGCGTGCAGAGTGGTGCTGTCGTCTGCTGGAGTTCGGGTCGATGTTATATGCTGGGACGAGATGTAGTTCGAGTTTAGGTGAATGATGTGAGCTGTCCCTGCCCCAAATGAAGCGTCTTGTCAGCATGTCTTATTCTGGATATATTTGTATTTCCTGGACGTAAATGCTTCGAAGCACCACGTCACGTAACTCCTAGCCCCGAAGGCCGTACCGTGATGCGGGTAGAGTTTGACGGGTAGGTAGTTGTTGACGAACAGGGTTTTGAACCAATTAAACAGGCAGATATTTCAGCGAATGGGCGGAGCGTCAACAACTACCTACCCGTTATATTCTATCCCCTTCGCGGTACTACTGGGACCCATTAGATCACATTGCATCACATGAGCTTCGTTCGTCTCACACTTTTCCCCTCCTTCACTCAACCACCCTCCCCCTCACTCTCTCCCTTCCCCTCCTTCCTCCCCTCCCCCCTC
>Ga0265797_10002813_pt1 | contig 28692 bp, 22 predicted proteins | sample P2T30metagenome_FD_192433 | JGI IMG/M metagenome (GOLD analysis project Ga0265797, IMG submission 192433) | Plant litter microbial communities from East Loma Ridge, Irvine, California - P2 T30 | ecosystem: Environmental > Terrestrial > Plant litter > Unclassified | place: USA: California...
CCCGAACTCAGCAGTGAAACGATGCATCGCCGATGGTAGTGTGGGGTTTCCCCATGTGAGAGTAGGTCATCGTCAAGATTCAAACCCAGAACCCCTGATCGCATTGCGGTCGGGGGTTTTGTCTTTTTCAGTCGGTAAAACCTTGCCGGCCCCCGCTATCACACGCCTTGCGACGCAAACTCAGTAGTGGCATCGTCTCCCTCCAATTCTTTATCTCCGGGACGGCGGAATGTCAGCAACCGAAGCCATTACACCAGGGTTCATGGTCATCCATGGCAACCGCCCCGATGACCTGCGCAGCCTTGTAGTGGAGTGGATGCGCCGCTACCCGCTGCGCCCTTTGCAGAATGAAGTTGCCCTGGTACAGAGCAACGGCATCGCGCAGTGGCTGAAAATGGCCTTGGCGCAGGACCCGCAGAATGGCGGATGCGGCATTGCCGCAGCCATAGACGTGCAATTGCCCGGCAGTTTCATGTGGCAGCTGTACCGAGCGGTCCTCGGCAAAGACCTCATTCCCGAGGTATCGCCCTTGGACAAGGTGCCGCTCACCTGGCGCCTCATGCGATTGTTGCCGTGCCTCGTGCTTGAGCCTTCATTCGAACCGCTTGCACGCTTCCTTGGTGACGACACCGACATGCGCAAGCGTTATCAACTGGCTCAGCGGCTGGCGGATCTATACGACCAATACCAGGTGTACCGAGCGGACTGGCTGGAAGACTGGGGCAAGGGAGTGTTCCAGCTACGCACAGTTCGCGGTGATGCGAAACCGCTCGCGCAAGCCAACCGATGGCAGGCCGCACTCTGGCAAGCACTGCTAAAGGATGTGGGCGAAGAAGGAATGGCGCAAAGCCGCGCCGGCGTGCATCAGCGCTACATGGAAGTTATCACCACAGCACAAAAGGCGCCGGCGGATTTGCCCGAACGGGTCATCGTGTTCGGGATCTCCTCCTTGCCAGCGCAGATCCTTCACGCACTCGCCGGTCTCTCCCGCTTTACCCAAGTATTGCTGTGTGTGCACAACCCCTGCCGCCACCATTGGGCCGACATTGTTGCCGACAAAGACCTGCTTCGCCGGGAATACCGCCGTCAGCAGCGAAAGGTGGGCATGCCGCTGCAGGTAGACGTGCATGAGTTGCATCAGCACGCGCACCCCTTGTTGGCGGCCTGGGGCAAACAAGGGCGAGACTACATCGCCCTGCTCGATGAGTTTGACCGCCCGGAGAGTTACCGGGGTGCGTTCAGTGACGGCAAGATCGACCTCTACAGCGACAGCGAAACCCCTACGCTACTGAGCCAGGTGCAGAACGACATACTCGAACTGCGGCCACTGCGGGAGACCCGCGAATCCTGGCCGCCGGTAGATGCGGACCAGGACAGCTCCATTCGATTCCATGTGGCCCACAGCCCTCAACGGGAAGTCGAAGTTCTCCACGACCAGTTGTTGAAGCGGTTCTCCGCCAACCCAACGTTGAACCCGCGTGACGTCATCGTGATGGTCCCTGACATCAATGCCTACGCGCCTCATATACGGGCGGTATTCGGGCAGATCCCACGGGATGATCGCCGCCACATACCCTTCACGCTCAACGACCAGGGCCAGCGCGGGCGCGAGCCGTTATTGATTGCGCTGGAGCATTTGCTCAACCTTCCGGACAGCCGCTTCGCGGTAGGCGAAGTGCTGGACCTGCTGGATGTCCCCGCGCTGCGGGCCAGGTTCGGTATTCCGGAGCAGTCGCTGGCCATTTTGCACGGCTGGATCGAAGGGGCCGGCATTCGCTGGGGCCTGGATGCTCGGCAACGTACCGCCCTTGGGCTGCCCCAGGGGATCGAGCAGAACAGTTGGCGCTTCGGCTTGCGTCGGATGCTACTAGGGTACGCGGTAGGCAATGAAGCCGGCTTCGACGGGATCGAACCCTACGATGAGGTGGGCGGGCTTGATGCGGCCTTGGTTGGCCCCTTGTATGCCCTTGTGGATAAGCTCGACCATTGGTACCAAACCCTTGCTTCACCGACCTCACCTGAAGCGTGGGGTGAACGGCTGCAGCAACTGCTGGCCGACTTCTTCCTGCCCGAAGACGAGCATGCCGAGTACCTGCTGATTCAGCTGGATGAACTGCGAGACCAATGGCTACAAGCCTGTGAGCGTGTTGAATTGCAGGAAGCCCTGCCGCTTACGGTAGTGCGTGAAGCCTGGTTGGCGGGGCTCGACCAGGGCAGCCTGAATCAGCGGTTCCTGGCGGGCTCGGTCAATTTCTGCACCCTGATGCCCATGCGAGCGATCCCTTTCGATGTGGTGTGCCTGCTGGGCATGAATGACGGCGATTACCCTCGCGCGCAGCCCCCTCTGGATTTCGACCTCATGGCGGCGGACTACCGGCCCGGCGACCGTTCCCGCAGGGAAGACGACCGCTATCTGTTGCTAGAGGCCGTGCTGTCCGCGCGGGCCCAACTGTATATCAGCTGGGTCGGCCGAAGCATCCGTGACAACACGGAGCGGCCACCCTCTGTACTGATTGGCCAGCTACGCGATCACTTGGCCAGCGGTTGGCAGCTGGAAGGGGCCGAGGGCTACGGCCCGGAGCTACTGCATGCCCTGACGCTGGAGCACCCACTTCAGCCGTTCAGCGCGCGGTATTTCCAGGCAGGGGAGGCAGGGCTGTTCAGCTATGCGCATGAATGGCAGCGCGTGCATGAGCCCGCGACCGAGCGAGGGGGTGAACAAGCGCTCCCGGCCTACACGCTGGACACCCCGATCGCGCCGGAGGTACTGGCCAACTTCCTTCGCAATCCGGTAAAGCATTTCTACACGCAGCGGCTGAAGGTTTACTTCGAGGAGCTACAGGGCGCGCTGGACGAAGCAGAGCCCTTCACCCTCGACGGTTTGCAGCATTACGGCTTGAGCCGGCACTTGCTGGACGCCGCCGTGCTTGCCGGCGAAAGCGAACTCGACACCGTATTGCAAAGCCATGCCCGCCGCTTGCAGGCAGCGGGCCGCTTGCCCATGGCCGGTTTTGGCGAAATGCTACAGGCCGAACTGATCGCGCCGCTGCCGGACCTGATCACGCGGTATCAAGCGCTACTGCTGAAGTGGCCTACACGCCTTGAAAGCGCCTTGCCGCTTCATTTCCAAGCTCACGGCATAGTAGTTGAGGGTTGGCTGGGGGGCGTGCATGAGGCGAGCGACGGGTCGTTGCTGAGCGTGACCCTCGTGGCCAATGCGATCAAGACCAAGGGTGGGCGTAAATGGCCCCGGCTCATCGATACCTGGGTGCAGCACATTATGGCCTGCGCCGAGGGGCTGCCGTTACACAGCGCGGTAGTGGCCACGGACACCACGCTGCTATTGGCGCCATTGGAGAAGTCAGTAGCCGTTCAGCACCTGTCGGGGCTGACCCAGGGTTGGCACCATGGCATGGCGCAGCCATTGCCCGTCGCCGCGCGCACCGCCTTTGCTTTCCTGGATGCAAAGGATCGGGAAGCCGGCATGAAGGCCGCCCAGTCAGCCTATGACGGCACCGACTTCGGCGCTGTCGGCGAGCGCACCCGCGACATGGCGCTGGTACGGCAATATCCGGACTTCAATGCACTGACTGAAGACGAAACGTTCGAAGGCTGGGTAGCGACCTTGTATCAACCACTGCATGCCGCCCCTTGGGCAGACCTCGCCGCCCAGGAGGGCACACGATGACGCGCCCACTGGCCCTTACCTTTCCTCTGCGCGGTAGCCAACTGATCGAAGCCAGCGCCGGCACGGGTAAAACCTTTACTATCTCGGCGCTTTACCTGCGGCTTGTGCTAGACCATGGCGGCGAAGGCCGCGCTTTTGGCCGCGAGCTGCTCCCACCGCAAATTCTGGTGGTCACGTTCACCGATGCCGCCACCAAGGAGCTGCGCGATCGCATCCGCACGCGCCTGGCCCAGGCCGCGCAGTTCTTGCGCGATGAAATTCCGCCCCCCGATGAACTCGTTCGGCAGCTTCGGGAGGATTACCCGCAGGCCCAGTGGCCAGCCTGTGCCAGCAAGCTGGACGCGGCCGCGCAATGGATGGATGAAGCCGCCGTATCCACCATTCACGGCTGGTGCCAGCGCATGCTGCGCGAGCACGCATTCGACAGCGGAAGCCTGTTCACCCAGAGCCTGGAAACCGATCACAGCGAGCTACTTGGCGAAGTGGTACGCGACTACTGGCGGCAGTACTGCTACGGCATGGTCGGCGACACCCTCTCCTGGGTGCGCGAGAACTGGAAATCCCCGGCCAGCCTGCTGGCCCGTGTGCGCGCCCTGTTGAGCGGCGCTCAGCCATTGGACGAGGCCGCACACCCGGCGCACCATATCGAAAGCGGTTTGCAACGCCGGCTTGATGAGCTTTCAAGCCTGAAGCAGCCGTGGGCGGAATGGGTCGAGCAGGTGCGCGCAATACTTCTGCAGGGCATTGCCGACAAGGCCGTGGACGCGCGCAAGCTGCAACCGCGTTACTTCGAACCGTGGCTGCAAGGCTTGGCCGAGTGGCACGCCGACCCGAGCTTGCACACCCTGGATATCGGCAAGGGCTTCGAGCGCCTTACGCCCCAGGGCATCGCTGAAGCCTGGAAAACCGACCCGCCCAACCATGAAGCGTTTGAAGCCATGGTAACGCTGCGCGAGCGCCTCAAGGGTTTGCCGGACCCTGGCACGGATGCGCTTCAGCACGCGGCGGCGTGGATCGCCCATCGCTTCGAGCACGAAAAGCGCCGCCGTGCCGAAATGGGGTTCGACGACATGCTGGTTCGGCTGAACGTCGCCCTGCGCGGTGCTGCTGGCCAGGCCCTTGCCGAGGTCATACGCACGCAGTTCCCGGTAGCCCTGATCGATGAGTTTCAGGACACGGACCCCATCCAATACGCTATTTTCGAGCGCATCTATCAGATCGCGGAAAACCGCGAGGACCTGGGGATTTTCCTCATCGGAGACCCCAAGCAAGCCATCTATGCCTTCCGCGGCGCGGACATTCATACGTACCTGCGCGCACGCCGCGCCAACACCGGCCGGCTGCATAGCCTGGGCACGAACTTCCGCTCCAGCGATGCCATGGTGGCCGCGGTCAACCGTGTGTTCGAACAGGCCGAGGCGCGCGAGCAAGGGCGCGGCGCGTTCCTGTTCCGCGAAGCGGGTGACAACCCGGTACCGTTTCTGCCAGTGGCCGCACAAGGCCGCAAGCAACAGTGGACAGTGCAAGGCGCGGCGCAGCCTGCATTGACCTTCTGGGCGCTAGAAAGCGACAAGCCCGTGGCCAACGGTAGCTACCGGGACCAGCTGGCACCGGCCTGCGCCAGTGAAATCGTACGCTTGCTGGAGCTGGGAAAGCGCGGCCTGTGTGGCTTCCAGGGCGCCGTCGGAACGCTGGCCCCGCTAGCCCCGGCGGACATCGCCATTCTAGTGCGCGATGGTGGCGAAGCCCGGGCCATACGCTCAGAGCTGCGGGCCCGCGGAGTTCGCAGCGTTTACCTCTCCGACAAAGAGTCGGTATTTCATAGCCAGGAAGCCGTGGACGTTCTGGCATGGCTACGGGCTTGCGCGGAACCCGACGCCGATCGCCTGCTGCGGGCCGCGCTGGCGAGCGTTACCTTGGCACGCCCCTTGTCCGAGCTTGAAGCGCTGAACCGCAATGAGCTGGCTTGGGAAGCACGGGTGATGCAGTTCCGGGAATACCGGGCGCTCTGGCGCACCCAAGGCGTGCTGAGCATGCTCCGGCGCCTGCTGCATGATTTCGACCTGCCCCAAACCCTCACCGCCCGAGCCGATGGCGAACGCATACTCACTAACCTGCTGCACCTCACTGAGTTGTTGCAACAGGCCTCCACTGAACTGGATGGCGAGCAAGCGCTGGTACGCCACCTGGCGGAGCGGCTGACCATTACCCACGACGGCGGCGAAGAGCAGGTGGTACGGCTGGAAAGCGACGAGCAACTGGTAAAGGTGGTGACGATCCACAAGTCCAAGGGGCTGGAGTATCCGTTGGTGTTCCTTCCCTTTATCTGCAGCGCCCGCCCAGTGGATGGCAGCCGCCTGCCGGTAAGCTGGCACACGCCCGAGGGCGACGTCTGCGTGTCGATGGCGCCTGACGATGACGCTATCGCTGCCGCCGATGACGAGCGGCTTGGCGAAGACTTGCGCTTGCTCTACGTTGCCCTTACACGTGCTCAGTACGCATGTTGGCTGGGTGTGGCCGACCTTAAGCGTGGCCGCGAGAGCCGCTCTGCCCTGCACCGTAGCGCATTGGGCTACCTGTTGGGCGGCGGCGAACCATTGGCCGAATCCACGGCGCTGGGCGGTTGGCTTACCGCGGTGCAGGGCGGCTCTGGCGCGCTGGCGGTTCGCCCTTTGCCTGAAGTGAGCGACGAAATCTATGTGCCGCCGCGCAGCGAACGCCAGGCCAGACCAGCCCTTACACCTGAGCGGCGCGCCGCCGAGCATTGGTGGATCGCCTCCTACAGTGCTCTGCGTATAGCCGAGAACGTCGACGGTGGCTTGGCCCCCGACAGCCTGCGCGCGCAAAACCTGCTGGATGACGAGCCCCTGGGAAACGCTAGCGCGATAGCGCCAGCCCAAGGGCCCATCCATCAATTCCCGCGGGGTCCTCACCCCGGCACCTTCCTCCACGGGTTGCTGGAATGGGCGGGGCGCGAAGGTTTCGCTCACCTGGCCACGCGTCCGGCTCTGCTGCGCGACACCTTGGCCCGCCGCTGCGCTACCCGCGGCTGGAGCGGCTGGATACCCACGCTCGAGCAATGGCTTGGCGGCTTGCTTCAGGCGCCGTTGCCACTGGGTGAGGGGCGGCACGCTTGCCTGGCCGAGTTGGCCACCTACCGTTACGAAATGGAGTTCTGGTTCGCCAGCAGCGAGGTGGACGTTCACCGCCTGGACACCCTGGTACGCCAGCACACTCACCACGGCGCCGCCCGGGCGGCGGCCGAGGGTGGGCGGCTCAATGGGTTGTTCAAGGGCTTTATCGACCTGTGCTTCGAGCACGACGGGCGGTATTACGTGGCCGATTACAAATCCAACTGGCTTGGCCCGGACGACTCCAGCTACTCGCCGCTGGCGATGGAGGCGGCGATTCTCGAGCACCGTTACGACCTGCAATACGTACTGTACTTGTTGGCGCTTCACCGACAATTGCAGGCTCGCTTGCCCGGTTACGACTACGACCAGCACATGGGAGGCGCCTTGTTCATATTCTTGCGCGGCTTGGGCGCGACCACCCGGGGCGTCTACTTCAGCCGCCCGCCCCGAGCGCTCATCGAGCAACTTGATCTGTTGTTCCAGGGCCGGCTTGAAGAGGCAGGCCCAGGCGCCCAGTCAGATCTCTTCGCGGGGGCATTGCCATGAGCGACCTGGTGCTGGCACCTGAAGGCGTCTCGTCGCCACTGGCTTCGGTCGACGGCCTGTTTCACTTGCTGCGCTTCTGGGTGGAACGCGGCTGGCTGCGGCCCCTCGATGAAGCCCTGGTGCGCTTTTTCGCCGAGCGGGTGAGCAGCGTCGACCCGATAGTGCTGCTGGCCGCCGCCCTTACCAGCCACCAGTTGGGCCACGGTCATGTCTGCCTGGATCTGGAGCAGACACTGCTGGAGCCCGACTTCGCGTTGTCCCTTCCACCCGAGGGGGATGTGGGGTTGGTGGCCGAGGTGCTGCCCTCTCAGGTACTGGCGAAAGTCGAACTCACCCACTGGCTGCATGCCTTGAGCGCCTGCGCGCTGGTGGCGACGGGCGCGAGCGGGGCGGCGGACCGCCCCTTGGTGCTCAATGGCAGCCGCCTTTACTTGAGGCGCTACTGGAATTATGAGCGTGCCGTGGACAACGCCCTGCGCCAACGCCTGGCACAGCCTTCGGAAATGCCCACGGACCTCGGTGAGCGCTTGAACGCGCTATTCCCCCATCAGCCTTCGATGCCGGTGGACTGGCAAAAACTGGCGTGCGCCCTGGCGACCCGCGCGGCCCTGAGCATCATCACCGGTGGCCCTGGCACCGGGAAAACCACCACGGTGGTGCGCTTGCTGGCGTTGCTGCAGGGGCCACGGGTTGAAGCCAATCGCCCATTGCGCATTCGCCTGGCCGCGCCCACCGGTAAAGCCGCCGCCCGCTTGACCGAATCGATCGGGCTGCAAGTGCAAGGCCTGGACGTGGCCGATGCGATCAAGGCGCGTATCCCCACCGACGTGACCACCGTGCACCGTTTGCTTGGCAGCCGGCCAGGCACGCGGCACTTCCGCCACCACCGGGGCAACCCGTTGCCGCTGGACGTGCTGGTGGTAGACGAGGCCTCGATGATTGACCTGGAAATGATGGCCAACCTGCTGGACGCCTTGCCGCCCAAGGCGCGGTTGATCTTGCTGGGAGACAAGGACCAACTGGCGTCGGTGGAAGCCGGGGCGGTACTGGGCGATCTGTGCCGGGATGCCGAGCTGGGCTACTACACACCCGCCACCCTGGCCTGGCTGGAAGCCATCGCGGGGCAAAGCCTGAGCGCGGTCGGCCTGCGGGAGGGCAACGAAGCCGAGCACGCCCTGGCGCAGCAATTGGTGATGTTGCGTTATTCGCGCCGGTTTGGAGAGGGCAGCGGCATCGGTGAACTGGCTCGCTGCGTGAACCAGCAGCGGGCCGAGGACGCCCGACGGGCTTTGAGCGACCGCGCCCTGGAAGACATCGCTACCTGCCGCCTGCACGGTGAACAGGATCAAGCACTGGAACGCCTGTTGCTCAATGGAGCCACCCGCGGCAGCGGCGGCAATTCGCAGGGGCCGCTTGGCTATCGCCATTACCTGGCCCTTCTCAAGCAGAACCGCCCGGCCGCGGCCGCTTCATTGGAGGACCCTGCCTGGCTTGAGTGGGCCGGGGACGTACTGCGCGCCTTCGATACCTTCCGCCTGCTATGCGCCGTGCGAAAAGGGCCATGGGGCGTGGAAGCCATCAACCAGCGCGCCACGCGAGCGTTGTACGCCGCGGGGCTGATCGAAAGCGACCATCACTGGTACGAAGGCCGCCCGGTGCTGATGACCCGCAACGACTATGGCCTGGGCCTGATGAACGGGGATATCGGCATCGCGCTGCGCCTTCCTGAAGCCGAAGGTTCGCAACGGCTGACGCTGCGGGTCGCCTTCCCCCGCAACGACGGGCAGGGCGGTGTTCGCTTCGTATTGCCCAGCCGCCTGACCGATGTGGAAACCGTGTACGCCATGACGGTGCACAAATCCCAGGGTTCTGAATTCGAGCACACGGCGTTGGTGCTTCCCGACGCACTGAACCCGGTGTTGACCAAGGAGCTGATCTACACCGGGATCACTCGTGCCAGGCGCTGGTTCAGCCTCGTCGAGCCGCGCCCGGGCGTGTTCGAAGAGGCCGTGAAGCGCCGCGTGCGTCGGCTCAGCGGCCTGATGCTCGAACCCGCTCGCTGATCGGGGCCTGGGCGTCTTCTTCCAGCCCGATGAAACGGCGCACGCGTTGCGCCGCGTCATCGACGCGGATGGCTTGTGGCGAGCCGTCGAAGGCCACCTTGCCGTTTTCCATGAAAATCACCCGGTCTGAAATAGACAAGGCGAAGTCCATTTCATGGGTCACAATCACCAGGGTCATGCCTTCGTCGGCCAGGTCGCGGATGACCTTCAACACTTCTCCCACCAGCTCCGGGTCCAGCGCGGAGGTGGGCTCGTCGAACAGCATGATCTCAGGGTTCAGCGCCATGGCGCGGGCGATGGCCACGCGTTGCTGCTGGCCGCCGGAAAGCTGCTGAGGGTATTTGCGCGCATGCGCCAGCAAGCCCACCTTGTCCAGCAAAGCCAATGCCCGGCGCTCACTGGTGGCTTTGGGTTCGCCATGGTAGCGAGGCGCGAGCGTCACGTTATCCAGCAAGGTGCGGTGCGGGAACAGGTTGAAATTCTGGAACACCATGCCGATTCGCCGGATGCCCTGGCGCACCCTAGCGGTGTTGGGCTTGTCCCCCGCGCTGATGTAATGCTCGCCGAACAGCACCACTTCGCCCTGGTCGATGCTTTCCAGCGCGTTGATGGTGCGGATCAGCGAGGTTTTGCCCGAGCCCGACGGGCCAATGATGGAGATCACCTCGCCCGCGGCTACCGTGAGGTCGATGCCTTTGAGCACTTCATGTTCACCGTAGCGCTTGTGCAGGTTGCGCAGCTGCAAGGCGGGTGCCGCGCCGCGGGCGGGAACGGGTTCGCTCGCTCGAACAGGCGCTGTCGGCGCGCTGCGCAAAGCGGCAAGGGCCTGGTCATTCAAGGTGGCGGGCGTGCGTCGGTTGAGGTCCAGGGAGCGTTCCAGCCACTGCAGCAGCCAGCCGAACACCGTCACGATCAGCACGTAATAGGCGCCAACGGCGGCCAGGGTTTCCATCACCAGGAAGTTTTGCGCGTACAGCCGCTGGCCAACGGTGAGCAGCTCCGTGAGGGAAATCACAGACACCAGCGAGGTCAGCTTCACCACGGTGATGTATTCATTGATCAGCGTGGGCAGCGAAATACGAAACGCTTGGGGGATCACGATCAGCCGCTGCAGGCCCACGGTATCGATGCCCAGCGCGCGACCGGCTTCCCGTTGGCCCTTGAGCACCGAGATGAGCCCACCGCGGTGAATCTCCGCCATGTACGCCGCTTCGGTCACAACCAAGGCGAACAAGCCGGAATAGAAAGGATTGGACAGCACCGCGCCCGTAGCGGGGAACAGTTGCGGCAGGTTGTACACGAACACCACCAGCACCAGCAACGGGATGCTGCGGAAAAACCAGATGTAGGCGCTGGCGGGCACGCGCAGCAGGGGCGACGCCGACAGCTTGGCCGAGGCCAGCAAAAAGCCCAGCACCATGCCCAGAAACCACGCCAGGGCGCTCAACGCGATGACTGTGACGCAGGCTTTCCAGAAGTCCGCCATGGAAAACAGCGAAACAAAATAACTCCAGTCGAATTGCATAGGCACCTCAGGCGCCGCCCCCGGAAGGGCGGCTGATAAACGTCAGTTAACCGCTTCCAGGTCGTACTTCTTGAGAATGGCGTCGTACTCGCCGTTCTGCTTGCTGGCCTTCACCGCTTCCAGCAACGCGGCATAAGTGTCGGCGTTGCCCTTTTTCACGTAGATGCCCAGGGTTTGCGGGTACACCAGTTTTTCCGAGGTCACGATCACCCGGCCGTTGGTGCGTTGGGCGATCATGTGCGCCGCGCCGGCGATCTCCACTTGTGCCTGCACATTCTTGGAGAGCAAGGCCTGGGTCACCTCTGGCGCCGACGGGAATTCGCTCACGGTGATCTCGCCTTTCTTATTCGGCACGCAGTAGCTGGTGGACAGCTCACGGAATTTCGCCACCCAGGTCGTGCCCTGTTCCAGGCCGATTTTCAGGCCGCACAGGTCTTCCGGCGTCTTGGGGCTAAGCTCGCTGCCCTTGGGCACCATGATCGCCGCGCCGGTGTTGGCGTACGGAATCGCCTGGGCCTGGGCTTCCCGCTCCGGCGTGATGTACATGCCCGAAATGATCGCGTCGTAGTGCCCGGCGTTCAGCCCGTTGATGAGGTTAGGGAATTTGGTATCCACGAACGCCGCCTTGCTGCCCATGGCTTTGGCCAGAGAATGCGCCAGCTCAGGGTCCGAGCCCACTACCTGCTTGTTGGCGTCATAGGATTCGAACGGCGGGTAGGTGATTTCCATCCCCACCTTCAATACGCCTGGCGTAGTGGTGGGCGCGGCAAGGGTAGCGGTGGCGCACAACAGGCCAGCGGCAAGCAGGCCGAAGCGGGTGGTGTAATGCATGGGCGAAGGCTCCTGAAGTTTTTGATGTAGGTGCTGGGCGATCACAACGCGGCTGCCTGATTTTTCAGATGGCCGAAACTGGCGGGCTTGCGCGCATGGGTAGGCAACTGCAACTCCCCAGCCGCCACTTTGCGCCGCAGGTACTGGTAGGTTTGCAGGGCCTGGCCCCACATGTGCTCCCCGATGGGGAGCGCTTCATACTGCTGCTCGCCCTTGGCGAAGCTGGGCAGCGGGGCGATCAGGGTGTGGTAATCGCACGCGTAGAACAGCGGGAAGGCATAGCGCTCGGCCGCCACCTTGCGCACCCGGTGTGCGGTGGCCACAAAGGTACCGGCGGTCATCACTTCCAGCATGTCGCCGATGTTCACCACGAAGGCGCCAGGGTGCGGCGGCGCGTCGACCCATTCGCTCTGGTCGTTCATCACCTCCAGGCCAGGCTGGTCGGCATGCAGGATTGTGAAGCACTCGTAGTCGGTATGGGCGCCAATGCCGGGCGCATCCACGCGCCGTGCATCGAACGGGTAATGAATCAGCCGAAGCTTGGAAGGCGGCCGGCTGACCATGGGCGCGAAGTAATCCTCCGGCAGCCCCAGCGCCAGGGCGAAGCCACTGAACAGCTTGCTACCCAGGCTGAACACTGCGGCATAGTAGGCCTGCACGGCTGCCTTGAAGCCGGGCACCTGCGGCCAATCGTTTGGGCCGAGCAAAGGGGTGCGGGCCAGGTACAGCGGGTCGTTGGCTGGCACTTCGAAGCCGATATCGAACGCTTCCTTATGGTCCGGCTCGCCCTCGCCGTACACCTCTTCGCCCTTGGGCACGAAGCCCTTGTGGCTCTCCGAGGTGCCGATGTAGTGCTTCATCTTCGCGTCCAGCGGCTGAGCGAAATAGGCCTTCGCCGCGTTCTGCAAGCCTTCGATCAACGCCGGGTCGATGCCGTGGCCCGTTATGTACAGAAAGCCCACCTCACTGGCGGCGCGGCCCAATTGCTCGGCCACGGCCAGGCGGTGTTCTAGCTCTACGCTGAACAGGCCGGCGATGTTTACTACGGGAATGCTATTGAAATTGGCGTTGCTCATGCCGCCTGGCCCTCGCTGAGAAAACGTTGGAAGTGCGCGCGCTCGGTGTTGGCCATCCACTGGTTCACACCCCAGAGGTCGGCCACCGGCACGTTGGTGAAAGGCAAATGATGCAAGTAGCCGTCCGCGCCAAATTCGGGCGTGAGGGTAGTGACGGCCTGGCCACGCGCTTGCTGCGCGCGCCATACCGCTTCCCAATGGCCTTGATGGAAGGCCAGCGCTTCGGCGTATTCCGGCGCGCCGGGGTGCGGCACTTGCGGGCCTTGGTCGTAACCCACCCGGGCTTGAATGTGCGCCACGCGCTCTACGAACGGGGAAAGGTCATCGGCAGGGTCGTTCAGCAAACGCTCGCAGCAAACCACCCAATGGCTGATGTCACTGGTGAAGCGCAGCGCTGGGAGTTGGCGAATGAGTTCGAGGGTGACCCAAGGGTTGAACAACGACCGTGCGCGGTGGGTTTCCACCAGCACCGGCACGCCTTGTTGTTGGGCCAGCGTCAGCAGTTCACCAAAGAATTCGACCTGCTGTGCCAGTGGCCAACGATCGTTGCCGGCCAGCACATTCACAAAGCGCGGCGCCACCTCGTTGGCCCAGTCCAGCTTGCGTTGGAGGTCTTCCAGGTGCTCGGCAGGCAGGGCGCTCTGCTGGGGCAACACGTCGTAAGCGGTGAATACCGTAGCGATGTAGGGCACGCGATTGCTGGCTAAAAACGCCGCGAATTCCCGCCGCTCGGCCGCGTCCAGCGGCAGCCTTGCTTCAATGCCGTCGAACCCCGCCGCCAGCAGCTCCTCCAGCGCCTGGGCCTTGCTGGCCCTGTAACCCCAGAGTGATCGGAAAATCTCCAGTTGCATCGGTGCCCCCTCGGCGCGCAGCTACGTAATGCCCCCGGCGTGGCCGAAAGCAATGAAGGGCAGTAGCAAGGGTGAACCGAGGCCAGGCCTCTGACGGGCCCGTTCCGATGCGCCGATGGTAGGCAGCACGCAGCGGCGGGTTGAATAGGCTGCGGCAAATCATTAGTTCAGGGATTTGTGAAGTGAATGTGGGCTAGCGGTATGAGCTTGTGCCACCCCCGCACCCTGTGGGCGCTCACCTGGACCTGTGGGACCGGGCATAGCCCAGAATCGTGAGATAGCAGAACTACCCTGCTTTGCCTTTATATCCTGATGGTCCACTTCGAGGCAGTTAAGCCAACCAGCGAGGTTTCCTACAGACTCTTCGGAAGCCAGCTGATATTCGCTCGCTGCGCACAGGGTTAACCTTGGTTCGGATTTCACACGAAGGTAGGGTCGGCGCCTGATCCAGGTGCATCTAGGGGGCGTGGTGATAGTTAAGTCAGAAGTGAAGAAGTTGCTTATAAGGGCGGCGGGGTGTGTCGTTTGTCTTTTCATAATTGGGGCCGGTTGCCGGCTAATGTTCCAGAGCCCCGAATATGTCGTGCTGAAAGCGTATAAAAGTCCCGATGGTGAGCATCTGGCAGAGCTTTCTTATGCCGAATGGGGCAGTTGGGGTTATACCTACTGTTTTGAAAAGGTAACGGTGCGACAGATTGGAGGCGGTCCGGCACTGGGCGATCCTTCAGAAATTTACAGCGGGGGTTGCTATGGACGGAAGCCGACAGACGATCCTTTTGTTAAGTGGGAGGATGCTGGGTCGCTTCAGATAACGCTCTACGTTGCTAGGCTCGAGGGTGAGGGGTATCGCTTCTGGCCTTATGCTATGCCCAATGGTCTGAAAGCAGCTCTGAAACTCACGCTGGAGTAATGCTTACAGCAGGTCGCTCCGTCACCTTTAAAAATGCCTCCGTTCATCCAAGGCGCACACACACAATGGCGCGGCAGGCTCATAACCACGTGCCAGAGCGCCCGAGTGCCCTTGCCCCTTACGGCTTGCGAACTCAAGCCCAACCCCCCACATGCGATGCACTCATCAGGTTTATCAAAACCCCCCTATCCTTGACCGATGGCCCGGGGCTACTATCGGCTATCCATCCATGGAGGGGCCGGTATGAACACGTATGACGCAAAGCATTTAAGGCTGCTGAAGCTGATTGCTGCGGGGGATTGGCATTCCATCGCCATCACCGACCTGGAGGAGCTAAGGACGCTCTCGGTCTGCGGGTACATCGAGGTGAGCTCCAGCCGCAGCGACAGCCATAACATCACCCTGCTCGCCGAGGGCCTGAATTACCTGGGCCATCTGCTGAAGCTCGAAATGATGGGCAGCGCGGGGGCTTCCCAACCCAGCCCCGTCTTCCAGCCCCTGGCGTCCTCGATCAGGGCGATCAATCAACCTTGCGAAGCGCCTTCGCCTCGCCCAGCAAAAACGGGCGGTTGAACTCGGTCTGTGCCCTGATGTAATCCCACAGCAGGGTAATGCGCTTGAGCTTGCGCAGGTCCTCCCGGCAGTACATCCAGAACTGCCGGGTCAGCTCCACCTTGCCCGGTAACACCGGCACCAGCTCCGGCGCTTCGGCGGCGAGGAAGCAGGGCAGTATCGCCAGCCCATGCCCTTGCCGCGCGGCGACCATTTGCGCGACCACGCTGGTGCTGCGCAGCCGGGCGCTGGCGGCCGGCAGCAGGTGGCTGAGGTAAAGCAGTTCGGAACTGAACGCCAGGTCGTCCACATAGCTTACGAACGGATGCTCAGGCAGTTGCGCCACGTCTGTGATGGGCGCGTGGCGGGCAAGGTACTCGGCGGTGGCGTAGAGGCGCAGGCGGTAGTCGGTGAGCTTGCAGCACACATAAGGGCCGTGCTCCGGCCGTTCCAGGGCGATCACGATATCGGCTTCGCGCTTGGACAGGCTGATGAAGTGAGGCAGCGGCAATATATCCACCGAGATCGCCGGGTATTGCTCTACGAATTCGCTCAGCAATGGCGTGATGAAGAAGCTACCAAAGCCTTCGGTGCAGCCCATGCGCACATGCCCGGAGGGCGCCAGGCCGGAGCCGGTTACTTGTTCACAGGCCATGTGCAGCGTGCTTTCGATAGCCTCGGCGTACCCCAGCAAGCGCTGCCCCTCGTTGGTGAGGCTGAAGCCGTTGGTACGGGATTTTTCGAACAGCAGCGTGCCTAGCGAGGTTTCAAGGGCGGTGATGCGTCGGGACACGGTGGTGTAATCCACCCCGAGCCGCTTTGCAGCGCTGCTGGCCTTGCGCAGCCGGGCCACCTCCAGGAAAAACTTCAGGTCATCCCAGTTCAGCCCCGCCAGCGACGTGATGTGTTTTTGCATGATGATCCGGCTTATATCCGCATTCTTGTTGGAAGTTTGCATACCTATACTGGATGCAGGCATTCCCTGCCAGCGCAGAATCAAGCGCTGATCGCGAACAACAACAATCACGCGGAGGTTTATATGAATGCGCCCCTTCCAGGCGAAAGCACTCGGGTCGCCACGGTCATGCTGTTGATCGACGGCCAATGGGTCGAATCCCAATCCGCTCAATGGCAAGACGTGGTCAACCCAGCCACCCAAGAGGTGTTGGCGCGCGTGCCATTCGCCACCGTTGCCGAGGTAGACGCCGCGGTCGAAGCCGCGCAGCGCGCTTTCGCTGAATGGCGCAATACGCCGATCGGCGCCCGCATGCGCATCATGCTCAAACTTCAGGCCCTGATCCGCGAGCACAGTAAGCGCATCGCCGCGGTGCTCAGCGCCGAGCAAGGCAAAACCCTGGCCGACGCGGAGGGCGATATTTTTCGGGGGCTGGAAGTGGTGGAGCACGCCTGCTCGGTGGGCAGCCTGCAAATGGGTGAGTTCGCCGAGAACGTTGCCGGTGGTGTGGACACCTACACCCTGCGGCAACCCATCGGCGTGTGCGCGGGCATTACCCCGTTCAACTTCCCGGCCATGATCCCGCTGTGGATGTTCCCCATGGCCATCGTGTGCGGCAATACCTTCGTGCTCAAGCCCTCCGAGCAGGACCCGCTCTCTACTCTGGAGCTGGTGAAGCTTGCTTTGGAGGCGGGCGTGCCGCCTGGGGTGCTGAATGTGGTGCACGGTGGCAAGGAAGTCGTGGATGCCATTTGTACCCACCCCACGATCAAGGCTATCTCTTTCGTGGGTTCCACGGCGGTGGGCACCCACGTGTACAACCTGGCCGGCCAGCACGGCAAACGCGTGCAAGCGATGATGGGCGCGAAAAACCATGCCGTGGTGCTGCCGGACGCCAACCGCGAGCAAACCCTCAATGCCTTGGTGGGCGCCGCCTTTGGCGCGGCCGGGCAACGCTGCATGGCCACTTCGGTGGCGGTGATGGTAGGCAGCAGCCGCGAATGGATACCGGACCTCAAGGCATTGGCCGAGCGCCTGAAGGTGAACGCCGGCAGCGAGCCAGGCACCGACGTAGGCCCGGTGATCTCGCCGCGGGCCAAAGCGCGGGTGGAAGAGCTGATCGCCAGCGGCGTGGAACAAGGCGCGCAGCTGGAGCTGGATGGGCGCAACGTGAATGTGCCGGGGTATGAGCAAGGCAACTTCGTGGGGCCAACCCTGTTTACCGGCGTGACTACTGACATGCGCATCTACACCGAGGAAATCTTCGGCCCGGTACTGGTGGTGCTGGAGGTCGATACCCTCGACGAAGCCATCGCCCTGGTGAACCGCAACCCGTTTGGCAACGGCACGGGGTTGTTCACCCAAAGCGGCGCGGCGGCGCGCAAGTTCCAGAGCGAAATCGACGTAGGCCAGGTGGGCATCAATATTCCGATCCCTGTGCCGGTGCCTTTCTTCAGCTTTACTGGCTCGCGCGGCTCCAAGCTGGGCGACCTGGGGCCATACGGCAAGCAAGTGGTGCAGTTCTATACACAAACCAAGACGGTAACCGCCCGGTGGTTCGACGACGCCAGCGTGAATACCGGCGTGAACACCACCATCCACCTGCGCTAGGAGCCAGCCATGAAAATCGCGTTTATCGGTTTGGGCAACATGGGTGCGCCCATGGCCCGCAACCTGATCAAGGCCGGGCATAGCCTGTTGCTGTTCGACCTCAACCAGAGCGTACTGGCTGAGCTTGGGGCGCTGGGGGCTGAAGTGGCCACGTCGCCGCGCGAGGCGGCGCAACAGGCCGAACTGGTGATTACCATGCTGCCTGCCGCGGCTCACGTGCGCGCGGTGTTTGAGCAGGAAGATGGTGTGCTGGCGGGTATTCGGGCCGGCACGCCGGTGGTGGATTGCAGCACCATCGACCCGCAAACCGCCAAGGACATGCATGCCGCCGCCGCGCGGCAAGGTGTGGACTTCGCCGATGCGCCGGTGTCTGGCGGCACCGGTGGCGCTCAGGCCGGCACGCTCACCTTTATGGTGGGCGCCAGCGAAGCGCTGTTCGCCACGCTGCAGCCGGTGCTGGCGCAGATGGGCAAGAACATCGTGCATTGCGGTGAAGTAGGCACTGGCCAGGTTGCGAAGATCTGCAACAACATGCTGTTGGGCATCTCAATGATCGGGGTGGCGGAAGCCATGGCGCTGGGCAATGCCTTGGGCATCGATACCAAGGTGCTGGCGGGCGTGATCAACAGCTCTACCGGCCGTTGCTGGAGTTCGGACACCTACAACCCCTGGCCCGGCATCGTGGAAACGGCGCCGGCCAGCCGGGGTTACAGCGGTGGCTTCGGCGCCCGCCTGATGCTCAAGGACCTGGGCCTGGCCACAGAGGCGGCCAAGCAAGCCAACCAGCCCGTGGTGATGGGGGCGTTGGCCCAGCAGCTTTACCAGGCGATGAACCTGCGTGGCGACGGCGGGCTGGATTTTTCCGCCATCGTGCGCGGTTACCAGCCGGCCGAATGATTACCGAAGCGCGGACGACGGGCTGAGCATGCGCACCCGCTGAACCTCGAAGTCCCGCTGCAGGTACTCCATGCGAACATCGAAAAAGGCCTTCATGTGGGGCAGGGCGGAGTGCACATCCAGCGCCGCCTTGCTTGCCCACACCTCATAGAACACAAACAGGCTTGGGTCTTCTTCGTCCTGCAGCATGTGGTATTCGATGCAGCCTGGTTCTTCGCGGCTCCCCGCCACGTGCTCAAGAAACATCGCCTTGAACGCCTCTGTTTTTTCGGGGCGGGTCTTGGCCTTGAGAATGAAACCGTACGCGTCGCTCATAGCGTTCCTCCTGTTGATAAGCCTAAGTTAACGCAAAGATTGGGTAGGGATTCGTGCATTCGCGGAACAAGCGATTTGCGCGTTGGCGTCTGGTTTTCAACGCCCTCGATCGGTAGGCTGCGCCCCATTCGACACTTACGAGGCCCAGCCCATGAATATCCTGCTTCTGAACGGCGGCAAACAGTTCGCCCATTCCGCCGGCCGCTACAACGAAACCCTGCACGATGCCGCCCTGGCTTGGCTCGACCACGCTGGCCATGATGTGAAGGACACGTTCATCGACGGTGGCTACGACATCGCCGCCGAGGTGGAAAAGTACCTCTGGGCCGATGTGGTGATCTATCAGATGCCTGGCTGGTGGATGGGCGCCCCGTGGACAGTAAAGCAATACATCGACGAGGTGTTCACCCAGGGCCACGGCAGCCTGTACGCCAATGACGGCCGTACCCGCTCCGACGCCTCTCAGCGCTACGGCAGCGGCGGCCTGCTACACGGCAAGCGCTACATGATTTCCGCCACCTGGAACGCGCCGCAGCAAGCGTTCGACGACCCGGCCGACTTCTTCGAAGGCAAGGGCGTGGACGCGGTGTACTTCCCGTTTCAGAAGGCTAACGAGTTCCTCGGCATGAAAGCCCTGCCGACCTTCCTTGCAGTGGATGTGATGAAGCGGCCCAACATCGAAGCTGACGTGGCGCGTTATCAACAGCACTTGGAGACTGTGCTAAAAGGGCTGTGAATTCCCCTAGAGCCCTGCATGTGAAAGCGCGATCGGACGAACTTCAACTCTTTATCGCGGTAATCGAAGGCGGCTCCATTTCGGCCGCCGCCGAGCAAGCGGGGCAGTCCCCCTCGGCGGTGAGCCGCACGCTTTCCCGGCTCGAAACCAAGCTGGGCACCACGCTGATAAACCGCACCACCCGGCGCATGAGCCTGACCGAAGAGGGCAAGTATTTCTTCGAGCGGGCCAAGGCCATCCTCCAGGACATGGAAGCGCTGGAAGAACACCTTGCCCTCCGCCAGCAGGCGCCGTCGGGCCGGCTGCGCATCAATGCCGCCTCGCCGTTCATGCTGCACGCGATCGTTCCGTACGTGGCCGAGTTTCGCCAGCGCTACCCGGATATCTTTCTTGAGCTGAACACCAATGACCTGATCATTGACCTGCTCGAGGAAAACACCGATGTGGCGATTCGCATCGGCACCCTTGCCGACTCCACCCTGCATGCCCGCCACTTGGGCAGCAGCCCGCTGAATGTGCTGGCCAGCCCGGCTTACCTGGCGCGCCACGGCACACCCAAGCGCGTGGAGGACCTCGCCGTCCATACCTTGCTGGGCTTCACCCGCAACGAAGGCTTGAACCAGTGGCCGCTGCGCCATGCGGGCGGCGACCGCTTGCCCATAACGCCAGCGGTGGCCGCCTCCAGTGGAGACACCCTGCGCGAGCTGGCGTTGGCGGGCGAAGGCATCGTGTGCCTGTCGCACTTCATGACCCATCACGACATCCAGGAAGGGCGCTTGCGCGTGGTACTGGCTAACTCCAACAGTGGCCACCGGCAACCGATCCACGCGGTGTATTACCGCAACACTCAGCTGGCGCTGCGAATTCAATGCTTTCTGGATTTCATCCAAGAGAAGCTCAAGGTGTACGCCGAATAAGCTTCCCGCGTTTCGCTTTTTGCCGAGGTGGCATTTATAGGCCTTAATTGAGGGCGGATACCTCATTACAAGGACAACCAATGCGTCTCGTACTTTGCAAAACCCTGGTCGCTACCGCGGTGTTGGTGGCTTCGAGCAGCAGTTGGGCCAGCGCGCTGCCGGCAGGCGCGGTAGCGTCCCCGGACCGTTACGGGGCGGAGGTCGCCGAGGCGATTCTCAAGCAAGGCGGCAACGCCGTGGACGCCGCGGTGGCCACGGCCTTCACCCTGGCGGTTACCTACCCGGAAGCGGGCAACCTGGGCGGCGGCGGCTTCATGACTTTGTACGTGAAGGGCAAGCCTTACTTCCTCGACTATCGCGAAACGGCGCCGAAGGCGGCCACCAAGGACATGTACCTGGATGCCAAGGGAGAGGTGGTGCCAGACCTTAGCCTGGTCGGCGCCAGGGCCGCTGGCGTGCCGGGCACCGTGATGGGCTTGTGGGAGGCGCACAAACGCTTCGGCAAGCTGCCATGGTCTGAATTGCTCACCCCGGCCATCGGCTATGCGAAACGCGGCTTTATCGTGGCGCAGGAGCAGTACCAATACCGCGAAGACGCCTTGGGCCTGTTCAAGAGCAGCACCAACTTCCCGCAGTACTTTGGCAGCATGAAAGTGGGCGAACGGTTCACCCAACCGGAACTGGCGCAAACCCTGGAGCGCATCGCCGACAAAGGCGTGAGCGAGTTCTACCAAGGCAAGACCGCGCAGTTGTTGGTGGCGCAGATGCAGCACGACAAGGGCCTGATCACCGCGGCGGACCTCAAGGGCTACAAGGCCCGCTGGCGGGAACCGCTGCGCATCGACTGGCGCGGCAATGCCATCTATACCGCGCCCCTGCCCAGCTCCGGCGGCATCGCGCTGGCGCAACTATTGGGCATCAAGGAACGCCGCAGCAGTGACTTCAATGGCGTACCGCTGAACTCGGCTCGCTATATTCACCTGTTGTCGGAGATCGAAAAACGTGTGTTCGCCGACCGGGCGGACTACCTTGGCGACCCGGACTTCAACAAGGTACCGGTGGGCATGCTCACCGCCCCCGCCTACCTGGACAAGCGCGCCGCCGAGATCAACCCCAGCGCCATTTCGCCCACCGAGCAGGTACGCCCTGGCCTGGAGGCCCACCAGACCGCGCACTTCTCGATCATCGACAAAGACGGCAACGCGGTCAGCAATACCTACACGCTGAACTTCGATTACGGCAGCGGCGTGGTGGTGACAGGCGCAGGCTTCCTGCTCAACGACGAGATGGATGACTTCAGCGCCAAGCCCGGCGTTGCGAACGGCTTTGGCGTGGTAGGCAGTGACGCCAACGCTATCGCCCCCGGCAAGCGGATGCTGTCGTCCATGAGCCCGACCATCGTGACCCGCGATGGCAAGGTAACGCTGGTAATCGGCACGCCTGGCGGTTCGCGGATCTTCACCAGCGTGTTCCAGGTGTTGAACAACTTGTACGACTATCACCTCACCCCTGTCGAAGCGGTGACCGTACAGCGCGTACACCACCAGCTGCTGCCCAAGGACACGATCTATTACGACGCCATGGCGCCGCTCACCGGTGAAGTGGCTGATGACCTGAAGAAGATGGGCTACACCCTGGAGGATCAGGGATGGCTGATGGGCAATATCCAGATGATCCGGGTAGAGAACGGCAAGCTGGAAACAGCGTCCGACCCACGTGGGCGTGGGGAAGGGAGGGTGGTGCAGTAAGCGATACCTGTTGCACCGGCTACCTTGTGGGAAGCAACTGTATTGAGCTGTTTTCTCAAGGCCTTATTCGCGAGCTTCGCCTGCGGCTGCGCCCGTCTCCCACAGGATTCAGTTCAGTCTGTGGGAAGCGGGCGAAGCGAACCGTGGATCAGGCGATAGCCTGGGTGCTCCACTCACCGTTCACCAGGCGCTGGAGGCCCAGCGGGTTGGCGTTCTGCAAGGCTTCTGGCAGCAGGGCGTCGGGGTAGTTCTGGAAGCAGATCGGCCGCAGGTAACGGTCGATCGCCAGGGTACCCACCGACGTACCACGGGCATCGGAGGTGGCCGGGAACGGGCCGCCGTGCACCATGGCTTCGCACACTTCCACGCCGGTCGGGTAGCCGTTCACCAGGATGCGCCCAACCTTGTGCTCAAGGATCGGTACCAGCCACTGGTAGGCTTGCAGGTCCGTGGTTTCGCCGATCAAGGTCGCGGTCAGCTGGCCACGCAGGCCCAGCAGTGCTTGCTTGAGTTCAGCGTCGTCAGCCACTTCCACCACAACGGTGGTAGGGCCGAACACTTCTTCCTGCAGCAGCGCGTCGCCGTTCAACAGCAGCGAAACATCAGCCTTGAACAGCTGTGCCTGCGCCTGGTTGCCTTCCTGCGCGTTGCCGGCCAGGTGAGTGATGCCTGGGTGGCTGAGCAGGTGCTGCACGCCGCTGCTGTAGCTCTTCAGCCCGCCGGCGTTGAGCATGGTTTGCGCCGGTTGGCCGCCGATCTCGGTTTTCAGCGCTTCGAGGAAGGTAGTGAGTTCCGCGGACTTCACGCCAATCACCAGGCCTGGGTTAGTGCAGAACTGGCCAGCGCCCATGCACACCGAACCCGCCAGCTCCTTGGCCACGGTCGCGCCGCGGGCCTTGAGTGCTTCCGGCAGCAGGATCACCGGGTTGATGCTGGACATCTCGGCGAATACCGGGATGGGCTCGGGGCGCTCAGCGGCGATCTTGCACAGCGCGGTACCGCCACCCAGCGAACCGGTGAAGCCCACAGCCTTGATCGCCGGGTGCTTGACCAGCGCTTCGCCAACGCGGTTGCCGAAGATCATGTTGAACACGCCCGTGGGCATGCCGGTGCGTTCAGCCGCGCGGGTGATGGCGTTGCCCACCAGATCGGCGGTAGCCATGTGGCCGCTGTGGGCTTTCACCACAACCGGGCAGCCAGCGGCGAAGGCCGAGGCGGTGTCACCGCCAGCGGTGGAGAACGCCAGAGGGAAGTTGCTGGCGCCGAACACAGCCACCGGGCCCACGCCGATGCGGTATTGGCGCAGGTCCAGGCGTGGCAGCGGCTTGCGGTCAGGCAGCGGCAGGTCGATGCGGGCACCGAGGTAGTCGCCGCGGCGCAGCACTTTGGCGAACAGGCGCATCTGGCCGCTGGTACGGCCGCGCTCACCCTGGATGCGCGCGGCAGGCAACGCGGTCTCGCGGCAAACGATAGCGACGAAGTCATCACCCAGGGCATCGAGCTCGTCGGCAACGGCTTCAAGGAACTCTGCGCGGCGCACAGGGCTCAACTGACGGAATTCAGGGTAGGCGGCATCGGCGGCCTTGGCGGCGGCGTCGACTTCAGCGTCGGTCGCCTGGCAGAAGCTATAAGGCAGGGCTTCGCCGCTGGCGGCGTCTATGCTCTTGAGGCTGGATTCGCCAAGGGCGCTACGGGCACCATTGATGAAGTTGTGTCCGAGAACGTCAGGCATTGTTGTCTCCTTGTTCGGTTAACGGGAAGCGTGATCGATGCCAAAGCGAGGGAAGATGGAATGCGACAGCTTCGACAGGTTGTTGCCGGACATCATACAACTGAGGCGCCTGATGTCCAAGCTGATGGTGCCAACGGTACGTTACGCAGTGAAGCATCGGTTACTGTTTTTACCTTAATACGTGCATGATTTGATACAAGCACGTCAAAGCGCTGGCGCAGTGCCATGCTGCTTGTTTACAGTGCCGCTGGCCTCGCCACGCACAGCTTTCAACCGGACGAAGATCTCAATGGCTGCTGTACCTTTGCTCATTTGTGACGATTCCAACATGGCCCGCAAGCAGTTGCTCCGGGCGCTGCCCGAAGGGCTTGAGCTGTCGGTCACCCAGGCTGAAAACGGCCGCCTGGGCCTGGAAGCCATTCGCGATGGCCTGGGCGAAGTGGTGCTGTTGGACCTCACCATGCCCGAGATGGATGGCTATGAAGTGCTCGCGGCGATCCGGCAGGAAGGCCTGGATACCCAGGTGATCGTGGTTTCCGGCGACGTGCAGGATGAAGCCGTGCGCCGGGTGATGGGGCTGGGCGCGGTTGCGTTTATCAAGAAGCCGGCCGACCCCGACCGGTTGCGTCAGGCGCTCACTCAGTGTGGTGTGTTCCCGACAGGCCAAGGCCCTATCGAGCAGCCCGGCGCCGACGCCGCGATCAACTTCAACGACGCCTTCCGGGAAACGGTGAACGTGGCCATGGGCCGCGCGGCCGCGCTGCTTGCCAAGGTGCTGCATGTATTCATCGAGCTGCCGATCCCCAATGTGAACGTGCTGGAGGTGGGCGAGCTGCACATGGCGCTGGCCGACGCGCAGCGCGGCAATCAGCTAACCGCCATCTGCCAGGGCTATATCGGCGAGGGCATCGCGGGCGAAGCACTGTTGATGTTCCACGACAGCAGCTTGCCTGACATGGCCCGGCTGTTACGCCAGGAATTCCGTGAGAGCAGCCAGTCCGAAATGCTCCTCGACCTGTCCGCGCTGGTGATCGGGGCCTGCCTGAGCGGTATCGGCGAACAGATCGACCTTAACTTCTCCCTCAGCCATCCTCAGGTGCTGGGGGAGCACGCGCGCATCGAAGACCTGATCACACTCAACCGTCACCGCTGGAAGCAAACCCTGGCCGTGGAAATCAGCTACAGCCTCGAGGGCTACGATATCAACTTCGATTTGCTTCTTCTGTTTACCGAGACGTCGCTGGGCAGGCTCAAGGGCAAGCTGGCGTACATGATGAATTGATATGAACAGATCTCTGGACCTTACCGAGCTTCATTGGCTTCTCGCTATTACGCAGAGCATCGACGTGGGCGTTGTCGTCTTCGATCGGTCGTTCAATGTGACGGTGTGGAATTCCTTCATCGAGAACCACTCGGGTATCCCGGCCCGGGATGCCCAAGGCAAATCGTTCTTCTCGCTGTTCGGCGAAGTGGACCGGGCCTGGTTCAGGCGCAAGGTGGAAAGCGTGGTCACGCTGGGTTCCCCCACGTTCACCATCTGGGAGCAGCGCCCGTACCTGCTGAAGTTCGAAACCTATCAGCCCATCACCGGCTCCGAGCCGTTCATGTACCAGAACACCACGCTGTTCCCGCTGCGCTCGATCAACAATCAGGTGGAGCACATCTGCCTGGTGATCTACGACGTGACCGAAGTGGCGACCAACCGCCGTCAGCTGCAAGCGGTGAACGCTCAGCTGCAGAAGCTTTCAAGCACGGATCGCCTGACCGGCCTGTATAACCGCGGCCATTGGGAGGAAGCGCTCAAGCATGAGTACGCCCGGCACAGCCGTTACGGCAACGACTGCACCTTGATCATGTTCGACATCGACCACTTCAAGCAGGTGAACGATACCTACGGCCACCCCGGCGGGGACAGGGTGATCCAGCGCGTGGCGGATGTGGTGCGCGAACACGTGCGCGATTCCGACATCTGCGGGCGCTATGGTGGGGAGGAATTCGCGCTGCTGCTGCCCGATACCGACAAGGAAGGCGGCCACATACTGGCCGAACGCCTGCGCGCCTCGATCGAAGCCATGGTGGTGAGCCACGAGAACCAGGCCATCCGCTTTACCATCAGCCTGGGCGTGGCCGACCTGCGCCGCCCAGCCGCCGACTATCAGGAGCTGATCGAGCGCGCCGACCAGGCGTTGTATACCTCCAAGCGCAGCGGCCGTAACCGGGTGACTGTGTTCGCCTGAGCGCGGCGGTCACACCGATCAAACTTTCCGCGTGGGGCCGGGGTCCACCAAAGACCTACGGCACCACGAGGAAACATCGATGAGCCTTTTCAAAGATATCCTGAGCAAGTTGGGCATTGGCCACGACGACACTCAGCCTACCACTACCACCACGACGCCCACTCCGCCAGGAAGCGCGGCACCGGTAAGCGTGGACGGTGGGGTGCCACCGATGACCGGGACCACCACCCCGCGCACCGACACTACCGTTGACGTGGGCGCCAAGCTGGATGGCCTGGCCAATGAACATGCCGAGAAACTCAACTGGCGCACCTCCGTGGTGGACCTGCTCAAGCTGCTCGGCATCGACAGCAGCCTGGAGCACCGTAAAGAGCTGGCCGCCGAGCTGAACTGCCCGGCCGACAAGCTTAACGACTCCGCCGAAATGAACATGTGGCTGCACAAAGCCGTGCTGCAAAAGATTTCCGCCAATGGCGGTACCGTACCGAGTGAACTCTTGTGAGGAGCGCACCCATGGCAGTCAGGATCCAGCGGCTCGAAGGCCGGGATATTCCCTGTGAAGCCCAGCGCAAGGACGCCTCGGCGGTTTTCCAGATAACCGACGATAACGGCCGGGAAGAATACCGTTACGACGACGTAGACGCCGCCAAGCGCGTGGTGGAACTCAGCGACCGCGAGCGCATGGAGCGCGGCGGTGGGGGCGCGCGCTAAGCCGTAGCCGGGCCACATTCGCGGTGGCCTGGGCTTGATTTCGCGGCGGTACATTAACCGGGTACAGGGAGCGAACGGTTGAGCGAAGTAGCATCGGAACCCGAGCAGGTTCGGCTGCGGTTGCTTCGAGCACTGAACCTGCTGGATACGGAACCAGAGCCGGAATTCGATCGAATTACCCGGCTTCTGGCGCGTGCGCTCGATGTGCCGATCGCCCTGGTGTCGCTGATCGACGAGCACCGCCAGTGGTTCAAATCGTCGTATGGGTTGGAGATCCGCGAAACACCGAGGGAGATCGCCTTTTGCGACCATGCCATCCGCCAACAGGGGCCGTTGATCGTCAATGATGCCCGGCGCGACGCGCGTTTCGCTTGCAACCCCCTCGTGCTGGAAGCGCCCAACATACGGTTCTACGCGGGCATCCCGCTGCGCACTGGCGACGGCCATGCGTTAGGTACCCTGTGTGCCATCGACTCGCGCCCGCGTGAGCTTACTGAAGAACAGCGGCAGATCCTGGCGGACCTGGCCGAGCTGGTGATGCGGGAAATCCGCCTGCGGGAAGCGGCGCTGTTGTCGCGGTCCCACCTGCGGTTATCCGATGCCCGGATCGAAACCGCCGAGGACCGCTTCCGCTCCGTGTTCCAAAGCGCCGGGCCGGGCATGGTGCTGTCCGACGCCAATGGCGTGCTCAAGCGGGTAAACCCCGCCTTTTGCGAACTGGTCGGGTACTCGGCGAGCGAGCTGCGCGGCATGACTTACCAAGACTTCACCCACCCGCAGGATCTGGGCGAGAACGTGCCTCAATGGACCCGGCTGCGCGATGGGGCGATGGACAGGCTGGAATTGGAAAAGCGCCTGATCCGCAAAAATGGCGAGCACCGCTGGGTTCACGTGACCCTTACCCGCCACCTGCTGCCCAACGGCGACCTGGATTTCATTCTCGCCGTGGTTACCGATATCCAGGCCCGCAAGGTGGCCCAGGCCGCCCTGGCAAAGCTTGCGACCGAGCTCGAACAGCGCGTGGCCGAGCGCACCGAGGCGCTGCATCAGCGCGAAGTGGAGCTGACCGCCGTGCTGGAATACACCCAGGATGCCTACGTACGCACCGATGACCAGGGCCGCATCCTGGCGTGGAACCGCCAGGCCGAGGCCACATTTGGCTGGAGCCGCGAAGAAGCTGTCGGCCAACTGCTTGAGGATCTGGTGGTGCCGCCCGACATGCGCGAACGCCATGTAAACGGCATGCGCCACTACTTGCAGACCGGGGAGAATCGCGTGCTCGGCCAGCGGCTGGAACTCCAGGCCCTGCGCCGTGACGGCCGCACCATTCCGGTGGAACTGCACATCAATGCGCTGCATTCCGAAAAGGGCGTGTATTTCAATGCCTTCCTGCACGAAATATCCGCGCGCAAGGCCAGGGAGGAAGCTCGCGAGCGGCAAGCCCTGCAAGACCCGCTCACCGGCGTGGCCAACCGGCGCGCGCTGGGTGAATGGCTGCCGCGGGCAATGGCCACTGAAGAGGACACCCTGGCCGTGCTGTTCATCGACCTGGATGGATTCAAAGCCATCAACGACCGCCTCGGTCATGACGCCGGGGACCTGCTGTTAAAGGAAGTGGGCCAGCGCATGGTGCGTTGCCTGCGCGGCAGTGATAGGG
>Ga0265797_10002814_pt1 | contig 28689 bp, 29 predicted proteins | sample P2T30metagenome_FD_192433 | JGI IMG/M metagenome (GOLD analysis project Ga0265797, IMG submission 192433) | Plant litter microbial communities from East Loma Ridge, Irvine, California - P2 T30 | ecosystem: Environmental > Terrestrial > Plant litter > Unclassified | place: USA: California...
CGAGCCTCTACTTTACAAGATGTCAGGGAACGGCAGCAATGCACCGCGATCATGGCCATACGCAAATCTCCCCAGCTCCAAAACACACCTTGAACCCATCATAATCAACGTCCCACGCCAAAACGAGACGCGATGGGTAGAATGCCGAGAACTTCCCCCAGTCACCATCAACGACCTCGAATCGCAAGGAACGCCTTCCCAAGGAGGTCCCAGAACTTCTCGACTCAGCCGCCTATCAATGCTCAACCACGACGACATCACAAACTTCTCAGCTCACGACGAGAGCGGCAGACGCGGCTTCCACCCCTGGACCTTCCTAGTCATCTGCTGGAAATCTTCCTCACGTATGAGCATGATGACCAACTCCCTCTGGCCCTTCACCATCGCGGCTCTGGTCTTGCACTTCTGTGATATAAACAACCAGCTCTGGATCTTCATCGCCGCATATATAGGAATGGTCCCTGCGGCCAATCTCGTCGGCTTCGCAGGCCACCAACTCGCTCGCAAACTGCCTACGACTTTCGGCGTGCTGGTGGAAACAGCGATCGGCTCTTGTGTCGAGCTCATCTTACTCACGGTCCTCATCCAGCAGCCGGGCAAGATGAGCATCCGCGTCATCCGCGCCGTGATCCTAGGCTCCATCCTGGCAAACCTGCTGCTATGCTTGGGATTATGCTTCTTCGTCGGCGGCATCTACTACCCCAACCAATCCTTCCACGTCGCCATCAGCGAAGTCGCCTGCAACCTAATGCTGGTGGCTGGCATGGGCCTAGTCATCCCTTCCATCTTCTACAACTCGCTCCGCTTGAGCTCGAACCACTCTAACGAGTTCCTGGAAGTGAGCGCGCTACGGCTGTCGAGAGTTGTCGCTGTGGTCCTGCTGCTGGCGTTTCTGGCTTACCTTTGGTTCCAGACGAAGTCGCATTTTGGGATTTATCAGGATATTTTGCAGGCGGATGAGAGTAGGGATCGGAGGGATCAGCACAAAGCTCCGGCGAAGCTGACGCTTACGGAAGCGTTGGTGGCGGTTGCGGTTGGAGTCACGTTTGTGTCGTTTATGGCGGTGTTTTTGGTGCAGCAGATCGAGGTAAGAGATCTCCACGACGTGACTGATGTTTCTCGTCACGCAGAAATTCTCCCTCCCTGGCATTAGCTAACGCAGTATTCCATTCACAGTACATCGTCATCGACCGCAACCTCTCCGAAGAATTCAAAGGCCTCATCCTCGTCCCCATCGTCGAAAAAGTCTCCGAGCATCTCACAGCAATGAACAAAGCGCGGCAAAACCAGATGAACTACGCCATCGCGCAAGTCCTCGGCTCCTCTATCCAGACCGCGCTCTTGAACACGCCGCTCATCATCCTCATCGGCTGGGCGCTGGGGAAGGAGATGAGTTTGAATTTCGAGGTGTTTGATGCGGCGATGTTGATTCTGGCTGTGATTGTTGTGAGTAGTTTTTTGAAGGATGGGAAGAGTGATTACTTGGAGGGGATGTTGGGGGTGTTGGTGTATTTGCTTGTGGCGGTGGCGGCGTTTTATTATCCGAATCCGACGGCGGGGCATGGGCAGTCGGTGCAGGGGAGTGGAGGGGGAGAGTGATGGTTTTGGGGTGGTGATAGATTGGTTTATGGATTTTATGGATACATGTGTGACAAGAGTCACAGAATGCAAGAGACGGGATAGACCAGCATCCTGTTGGCGGAGAACTTTTATGATAGATCGGAACGTTTGATATGAGCACAACTTCTCCATGATCCCGGATGGACCTTCCTCCAGACTATGGCACTCTCGTATCGTGCGAGATATGATTTTGGCAGTCGCCGAACTCCTGGCAGCACGTCGGCGAGACTGTTCCCAATGCCGAATTGCCTTCGGCGCAGGCCGAGTCTTCGTGATAGCAGAAGCATACATGTACTCTTTGATAATAGGAGTCAGTGTATGAACACCGGAAGAAGTGCCATGATTTCTTCTGAAGAGAAGAGCCTAGACCAAACCCTCTGACCGCTTCCACCCACTTGCCGGACCCCATGAATAACAAGCAACACGTTCGACAATCGTGTCCACCGCCAAGCCGGATAAATGAGATTCGCTCGCTTCTTCCTATCCGGCTGCAGGATCCGCGTCAGTCTCGTGGAGCCGAGCGATGTGTCGGTGTTTGCTGAGAGCTATCTCCAGAATTCAAATGTAGCCTGAACACATCAGACACCTACCCACTTTAGGCGGATCATTCACACGTAAGTCTATATTTTTCTGTTTCTTGTTGACTTGCTTCATTGAGCCGCCATTGTCTTACTCTCACTACTCACCAAACAACGCACATACATCGCTACCATGGGCGCAGAAGTAAGTGCAACACCGCCCAACCCAATGCCCCGCCGTGATACCCCTCCACCGCCGACAGTACAAGGATTGCAATCGCACACCGCCGGCAAGAGAACACGTCGAGCATTGGGAATCATCCTCCACCCACAGGGTACTAACCCACCCTCCTACAGAACCTCTCCTTCGTGCTCGAGAAGCCGTACGCCGTCAAATTCGAAGACCGCCCCGTCCCAGCCGTCGCCGACCCTCACGATGTCATTGTCAACGTGAAATTCACCGGCATCTGCGGCAGCGATGTGCACTACTGGACACACGGCGCCATCGGCCACTTCGTCGTGAAGGAGCCCATGGTCCTGGGCCACGAGTCCGCCGGTATCGTGCACTCTGTCGGCGATGCCGTCACCACCCTCAAAGTCGGCGACCGCGTCGCTATGGAGCCTGGTATTCCCTGCCGTCGCTGCGTCAGGTGCAAGGAGGGAGACTACAACCTTTGCGTCGACATGCGCTTCGCTGCTACGCCGCCTTACGATGGCACTCTTGCCAAGTACTACCGCTTGCCCGAGGACTTCTGCTACAAGTTGCCTGAGAGTGTTTCGCTAGAGGAGGGCGCGCTTGTCGAGCCTTTGGCTGTCGGTGTTCACATCACCCGCCAGGGTAACATCAAGCCCGGCAACAGCGTCGTTGTCTTCGGCGCCGGCCCCGTTGGCCTTCTTTGCATGGCTGTCGCGAAGGCATTCGGTGCCAGCAAGATCGTCAGCGTCGACATCAACGAGGACCGCCTGCAGTTCGCCCACAAGTACGCCGCCACACACCTTTTCCGTTCAGCTCGCGTCTCAGCACAAGAAAACGCCGCCAACCTGATCAAGGAGTGCGACCTCGGCCTCGGCGCAGACGTGATCATCGACGCTTCAGGCGCCGAGCCATGCATTCAGACTGCCATCCACGCGCTCCGCGTTGGCGGCACCTACGTGCAAGGTGGCATGGGCAAGGACGAGATCACATGGCCCATCGCCGCCATGTGCTCCAAGGAACTCACCGTCAAGGGCAGCTTCCGCTACTCGCAGGGCGATTACGAGCTGGCGGTCAAGCTGCTCGAGACTGGTGAGGTCAAGGTGCAGGATCTCATCACTGGCACTGTTGAGTTTGAGGACGCGGAGAAGGCTTTCGAGAGTGTGCGCAAGGCTGAGGGTATTAAGACGCTCATCAAGGGCCCTGAGTAGAGATGTCGTGTGGTGTGGATGCATGTGCCGAGCAAGAATAATGAAGGCTACGAGGATGACGACGATGGTGTAGAAACAATTTTTGGATGATGATCCCGAGAACGGGCTGACGATACAGTTGATGTAATTAGCGAACGATATGAAGCAAAAGCGTATATTCCAGAACAAATATTCGAGAGCAATACGGATACCCGAACACTTCTCTGCTAACATTACGACCCATTGCATGTCGTATCATCTGGCCACGAAAGATATGCCCAGCTAAATGGGCGTCACCTTGATCCCCTTCAGCCTCTTATACTCAACATCACCAACACCAATAGCACCAGGCCCATCGCCAAAAAACCACCTCTTCGCCCTATCATCCCCGCGCAACACCCACTGCAAGATATATCTCCCAACGATGCCCGGAATCCCAGCATTCGGCGCGTCAAAAGCAACCGAATGCCCCAACGCGTGGTTCCCCTTCCAAGCCGGCGTACCGCGAGGAAGACTCGCATAATCCCTCTCACCGTTCGGGTACGCAACATCCTCTGGCCCGCCTAGGAGATAGAAGACTGGCTTCTTGAGCCTCCCAGCAACAGCCGTGCTCGCCGAAGCATTCAGCTGCCCACTGTTAAAGATTGCTAAATGCCCTACCCGCGGATCATCAACTCCGGCACCGTACGCTTCTAGGCCACCGCAGCTCTGGCCCCAGACCCCGATGCGCGAAGCGTCGATGTGGGACCATTCCTTTTTTCCTGCGTGGGAGTGAACCCAGTCGATTGCGGCGGTGAGGGCGGAGGGGTTTTCGCCGAGGTTGTTGGGGTCGAGGGGGGAGTCGTCTTGTTTGTAAGTTTCGAAGTCGGTGTAGATGGGGCCTGTGGCGATTGCGAGGGCGCCGTGGGAGGAGACTTCGCCTAGGAAGCTGCGGAATGCGGAGCCGACTGTGAGAGATGTGTGGTCAGTGAAGGTCAGTGAGTGGTCGATTTGGGTGGTTTGCGTACTGGATGATGGTTAGCTTTGGTTGGTTGTTGATTGACAAGAGGAATCACTGACCATGGTTTACAGCCGCCATTGCCCCATACGATTACAGGGAGTTTTAGAGAAGATTTTCCTGCTGATTCTAGTGGTTGGTAGAATGTGTGGTTGGCCAGCGATTCCACTTCGAATGCGTACTTGAGATTGTCAGTATGTGTTACGTCGGCTCAAGTCGACCGCTTGGTTTGAGGAGTACGTACAGACTTGTAAGGGCCAGAGCCGCCGTACTTGGAAAGAGTCTTATCAGCATCATTGGACCACTGCATCGTATCATGGTAAGCGGCATACCGTGGGACCGTGATCAGTAGCGGAAGCTACAGCGGCGAGGAAGAGGATAGTGAGCTGATTCATGGCTATCTTGAGATCTGCTCTATCGACCTAAACATGCTACCAACGCAATGGCACACACACTCTACCTTATGTATTCCGTGTTCGATCGTCATTGAACGCAAGTGCCGGTATCTATCTGCCCTCATGATCATCACTAAAGTTCATCCGAGGTCACTCGATATGTTTGCCGCGAACGGTACATCATCGTCACGCCGTTTTGACCTTGGCCGTTGATGGAGGTGGAGTCTACATGTCTGTGTTCAAGGTTCACATGTGGAAGAGGGAAGATGTCAACCCCGTTGTCTCCACATCGAAGGTGGGCCCATGTCGATCAATCACATGTGGGAAAACCGGACTTTCCCACTTCCACGTGCGGAGAAGTATGCGGGCTCGCCAACCACATCCTCCTGTCTGTGCGCTTTTGAATCATGTTGAGTGGCACGCGATGTCTTGGTGAACATCTCGTGTGGGAGTGCCGAGAATGACTTTGCACCGAGAGCGGAACAAGTGGAGAAGTCTGGTATTCAGGCTGCGGTAAGATGTCAACGGAGCACAACAATGTATTCGGCCATGTTTGGCTAGGAACACAAGCTTACTGAACCTCTTTGACGCGGTGTACTGCGACAGAGTGTCTTGAGAAACTCATTGGCAACCATGTTCGTATTCCTGCTGCGAGGCTCGATACTGCTCTGGATCTTCGGCACTGTTGCGTATGCTTCTGTTCAAATTGCGAACGGCACCGTACAGGGCATCATCGATAATGGCAGTGGCGTTGAGAAGTTCTTGGGCATACCCTTCGCTGAGCCTCCTGTAGGTAATCGACGTCTCCGTCAAGCTGTATCATTGGAACAGTCGTTTGGCACGCTTAGAGCCAACAAATTTGGACCTAGCTGCATCTCTGCAAGAGATCAAGGTCCGGAAAGCGAAGACTGTCTGACGCTGAACATCTGGAGGCCTTCAAATGCTGCTAAGAGTAATGTGTCTCTTCCAGTGCTGGTCTGGCTCTACGGCGGCTCTTTGACATCTGGATACACTGTAAGTTTGCATGCAACCGCAGTCGCCGTGGCCGTTTTTGCTCATGCGAACAGGCCGATCCAAGAAATGAAGCTACTGCTATGACACGTATCTCGAACGAAATCGGAAAGCCAATCATCGTTGTCTCCGTAGTAGGTCACCATTGGCAGCACATGGCAACACAGCAGACTGACATCTTCAAAGAATTATCGATTGGGTCCATTCGGCTTTTTGAACGGAGCAGAGATGGCGTCACTGGGACAACTTAATCTTGGAATGCTGGACCAAAGATTGGCGCTTCACTGGCTTCGGGATAATATAAAAGCGTTTGGAGGCGATCCTGCGAAGATCACGTTGGCTGGACAATCGTAAGACAACTCGTCCTTCTTCTCAGACAACAGCTGACAAGTTACAGTGCTGGCGCAGTATCGATATATTCTCATATGATGGCATACGGCGGCCGAGACGATGGGCTTTTCCGAGGTGCCATTCTGCAGAGCGGAGGAGCCTTCCCTCTGACGGCACCGAACACGACAGCTTTCCAGTCCACTTTCAACTCGCTAATTACGAACACGACTTGCACTTCGTTCGCTAACTCGTCCGCGACCGAGAAGCTGGGTTGTATCAGATCACTACCACTGGAAGTCTTCAGAGCAAGTGTTGGGTCATCGACCGGACAATCTGTAGATGGCGATTTCGCACGCACGTCGATCCAGCGAGCGCTCCCAGCGGGCAAATATATCAAAATTGCCACCATTGTGGGATGTAAGAGTTTCCAGTGTTCCACTTTTGGGTCGAGACTGATATCAAATTAGCGAACACGGACGAAGGTACAACGTCGGCCCCGACTGGAGTCAACACAACGGAAGATCTCATTGACCCCGTGTGTAAGTTCTGCTCCCTCCATTACCTCTGCATGATTAAGTCGCTCATGTAATCGTAGCTCGTGGATTCTTCAGACCTCAAAGGCTCCGGAACGACACCGTCTCAACATTAATCGACTTGTATCCCGACAATCCACGACTAGGCTGCCCGTACAACACAGGCGATGTACCGCTGTCACCAGGAAGACTCGACAAGAAAGCATGCTCTATATTTGGAGACATCGTTCAAATCGGACCGGCGCGCATGATCGCTCAGAATCTTGCCAGAGACGGCGTTCCGGTCTACAGGTATAGATTCAACCACCTCCCGTACAACACGTCAACAGTAAGCAGAGGGATAACCACTGGGTCGGAGCTACCGTACATGTTCTCGAATGGTGTGCCGGATTATGCCTGGGATCAGAACTTGGCTTTCCAGATGACGGCGGCGTGGGCGAGTTTCGCTCATGATCTCAATCCAAACTTCGGATCAGTCGGTAAGTGTGAGCCGGATTGAGTGGTCAAAGAATGGAGCTGATCGAATCCACAGATACCGGACTGCCAGAATGGTCCCAGTACGGAGATGAGGCAAATATCATGGTATTCAACGGGTATGGATCCAGTGTACAGCCGGACAACGATCGATCGGATGGTGTCCAGTATATCATCGACAACGTTCTGACAGATGGTGCACTATAGAGACATGGGTAGTATACATCAATGTACTCATTATGTGCAACGCGCTTCCCAAGAGCCCACTACTTCTTCCATTTCTTGTGTCACGCCCCAGTTCTGAGATAAACTGTGAAGTAGCATTCTGATGGAGCTGAGCTCGTAGAACAAATTCCGGGCGGTCCAATTTGCTAAAGGCGTGTCAATGCTGCTCTCGAGAAACCTCAGTGTGTCATGTCTGGAGTCACCCGACAAAGGCGTAGGAGGCGCCTGGACGCCGTCGTCATCGAGTCCGCTGAGGATGACCGTGTCCCAGTCGATAGAAGCTGGCAAAAATACCTTGGTTAGCCCAGGCAAAGCGAATGAGGCGTATGTTGTTGCTGCGGCAAACAGTGCTCCAGGGAGACATGTGTCGTGCATAATGCCAAGCGGTATCTCGGAAGCTATTTTGTGGATCTCGATAGCATGGAGAAAGCTCTTCCGAGCCAGAAGACCTTGAGCCCACCGCTCGGGGTTGACTGGCCCCGGTTCTTGTCGTTTTTTACCACCGAAGATGTGCTGGGTAATGCCGTAGTAGTGGCACATTCTTCGGGCTCCTCTAGCGGTACTACCCACGAGGTTTAGACAGACTGCATGCCAACGCAGCAATCCGATGGTCTTGTCTGCTGTCGACAACGTAGTGCTTTGTGAGAGTATCTTGCGAAGCGTCCCAAGAGCTTTCGTTGCCCCTACTTTGCATCTCAGTCCGGTGGGTCCAGGAGTGACCCTCTCGAAATCTGCCGCCAGAGAAGCGAGAATCTCCAACAAGATCTTGATGTTCAGTAGCCCCGAGAGATTCTTCACCAGGGTGGAGTTGGGCCCGTCAACTAGTAGTGAGTGGTAGACGTCGTAGAAGCGCGTGTTGATAGAGCTTTGCGAGATAATTCTTTCTCGCATCACGGCAAGCCACTCATCCACGTTGCTTGCCTCGAAGGCTTGGTCGTCAGCCGCAAGCGGAAGGGAGTTGGTCGCAGCCCAAGTGTTGACAAAGTTACCGCTAAACTGTGACACAACACCATCAATGACGCAGAGGCCTAGGAGGGCTCTGAGCTGTGTCTCTCTCGCAGCCCAAGTTTTCCAAGCACTGATCTTGGTCTCGATGGGATCGTCGACTTGCGGTAATTCGGGAGTTGCAGCCCGGCCAACATCATAAAGGCCGCAGTATTGTGCCCAGTGCATACTCAGGCCATAGAACGTCTGACTTGTCATCCTCAGAATTCGATTCTGCAAGACAGTATGTTAGCGTTTGCCTTGACAAGGAAAGTAAGCCAGCGATTTGACCGGCGAAGAGTATTCCTATCATACTTTCGAAAACGCGGCATACGCTTGACTCAGCAGAGCTGCAAGTACCAGCTCCACACCACTGCACGTATCGTAATCTCTTTGGTGGCCGATCATATCGGGCCACGCTGTGGCAATGGCTGTATGCGCAAGCCTCCAAAGACATTCGCCCTATCGCTCAAAGGTCAGATCTATCCTTTCGAAAGGGTTCTAGCATAACATACCGTCTCGCTTGCGTCCTGCGTGCCAATGAAGAGCGAGCCAAGTGAAATTGCGTTCAGTAACAAAGGCGCCGAGCATTCCCGGTAGACAAACGTCGGTCTGTGGATCACGGGGAGTATTGTTAGGAGCTTTGTAAAGAACGTATGCAAGCTGCTATCGAGGAAGCGTGGTGTCAGGTCGAACAGTGCCGCATTAGACGTAACACTTAGAAGCTGTAAAAGAGCATTAGTCATGCAAGGTATCTTTTCCTCAACGGCTTACTCGATGTTCACGTACCGTGTTTGTCAGTAGTCCGTTAGTGGTCTGTACAGCTCGTCGGCCATCTTCGGTGACAGTGGGCTCATCATACGGCGAATGGCCTATCATTACCGATGGGGTAGCTATGGCTTGAGGACCATCTTGAGGAAGGGTTTCCAATGAGATCAAGCCAGGCATAGACTGATCCCAAAGTCCTCCGTCCGTAAGGCTTAGGAAGAGGCTCTCTGAATCCGGCCATAGTAGAGATGAAGTCAACTCAGGCTGAAGAACGTTGTTGCTAGATAGGCTGGTATCCTGTGCTTGCCAGAGCAAAGTGTTGGCGGATTGGACATGCTGCCCTTGTACTTCCCCGACTTGTGGTGTAGAGGTAGCGATGGGTATACACTCCGAGTGATTGGGCGGCGCTTGCAAACCCCCAGACACGGTCTCAGTGTGGTCAGCCACCGGGCTGTCTTCTTCTCTAATGGGCGATCGAACAGGCGTGGCTCGTTTGTGACCTTTCACATGGCGGTTCAAGACATCTCCACGAGAGAACCCTCGGTCACAGATACCGCATTTGAAGGGCTTTGAGCCCGTGTCTGTATCGAGGAGCAATCAACATGGAGCGGATGCAAAGTTATGGATTCTACCGCTTACTTACGGGCTCTTTCGTGTCGCTATGAAGTCTTTAGCGGACATCTCACTGCTACAGTGCGACCTCGAATTTACCTTGAGATGCTCTTTCTTGGTGAAGATTCGCTGGCAGAACGAGCACTGGAAGTCTGGACCTGTCGTCGTATCATCTGCCATCACGTATTGCACATAGTATCATGAATCTTGCTAGGCGAAGCGAATGTGGGGATGGATGCTGGGTTGCACAGCCCAAGACCCTCCTGCATGATTGAGCCACAACCTCGGTACGATTTTAGGGACGAAGGCAACAGTTAGAAGCATCCTTTGGTAGACACGATATATCTTTGTAAATGTAGTGTCTGTAAGTTCTGTAAGCAAGACCACTTCTCCATCGAATCTAGCATTATAGTATATCGAAGCATCTTCCAAGATAAAGCGTTCACAGCGATGTGGTTCATCAGCTTCAAAGTGTTGGAGAGTGCGTACATGTGAGCAAGTCAGCGGATTCGCAGAGAACTTGATGCTCAGAAGCATAAGTGAGAAGGCAGTCGGAGGATATAACCATGTATTCATATCTGTATGCGTACATTTACATGTATATGAAGCATCATTGATGTTGATCTGTCTCGAGAGCTTGAGGCCCAGCCAAACCACACTCGACCAGTCAGACCCTAACCCGAAGTGAATGTCGACAGGGCGGCTAGTGCCGTTTCTCTCTAGTCCTACTGTATCAACTAATCCTTGATAGAAGCTCGGAAGTTGCGGCGAGGATCCCCTTTGGGCGAGGAGACCGTACGTACACCTTTCCTTATGCGAAGTAGACCAATTCCTCATCTACAACTCAAATTGATTGGGAGCACTTAGACGAGATAAGCATCACCTCAGGGTACGAAACCTTTCGGCGGCCACTGCATATTGGGCGGGTACGCTCCCTATTCGGGCCAAGAGGATGACTCTAGCGATGTCGTCTAGTATGATGGCTCGGACTCAGTGTCGCTACGAGGAAAAGTTGCCCTTCAATATTGACAACGATGTGGATCTCAAGAACCCTAGCCAGCGGATACTTGCTCAATCTCATGCGCGTTCGCTTCCACGATGTAGATGATAGGAGAGGTATAAGGTCGTCAATAAGAGCGCGTCTCCCTATTGCAATACCATGAGCATTAGGCCAAGCTCTCGCCTTGCCTTTGTTGACGATCGGGCACCATGAGGCTCTTAATCGGCGTGACACTTCTTGCGTCTTTGTCTCGATGCTTTGCGCAAGATACCAATGAAGACGACGTTATTAATCTCTCGCCGAACAACTTTATCCTGGAATACGATCAGGTCAGTGATCTACGCCCTGACTCGACGATATGTTTTCACTGATTGTGGTTGACTCTGTCGTGCAGTCCGCCCATCTCAAGGCTAAGCGCGACGAAGAAATCTCCCAGGGTGACGTCCAAGTTCTCAAAGAATTCGATTCTTCCGTCTTCAAAGGTGCTCAAGTTTTAGCTGGCCACCATGACATCGATCAGCTGGCTGCTCTTCCAGGTGTCGTCAGAGTATGGGCAGACTCTGTTGTGAAGCTCCTTAAGCCCATCGAGAAGCGGCAAGACGCCACTGGATTCACCCTCAACGACGCTGATAGCCACACAGTCCATTGGTCCACCGGCGTCGACGAGCTGCACAACAGAGGCATCTATGGTAAGGGGGTCAAAGTGGGCATTGTCGACACCGGTGTCTGGTACAACCACGAGGCCCTTGGCAAAGGCTTCGGCGAGGGCAAGAAAGTTGCAGGCGGATGGGATTTTGTGGGTGACGGATGGATTGTAGGCGGCGAGCGCAAGCCTGACGCTGACCCTCTAGATGAGAACGGTCATGGTACGCACGTTGCAGGTATTCTTGCTGGCTCCGTGGGAGACTGGAAGGGCGTCGCGCCCGAGGCCGAGCTGCACTCCTACAAGGTCTTTGGCCCTTCCGAGTCGACAAGCACTTCAATCATCATCGAAGCCTTCCTCCAGGCGTATGAGGATGGCATGGACATCATCACCGCCAGTCTCGGTTCCGCGAGTGGCTACTCCGACAATCCGCTTGCTCTGGTCGCTAACCGCATCGCTGGCGAGGGTGTGATTGTTACCGTCGCTGCCGGCAACACGGGCAGTGTTGGGCCATTCTATCCCAGTAATGGCGGCGCCGGCGACCTGACCCTCAGCGTTGCCAGCGCCGACGTCAAGATTAACAGTAACGTCTCGGTCGTGAGACCCAGCTCTTTCACTAGCTGGGGTGGATTGTACGATCTCTCGGTCAAGCCGGATATTGCGGCGCCAGGTCGAGATATCTTCAGTGCGTGGGCTGGCGCTGACGATGCTTACAACGTTATCAGTGGTACTAGCATGGCCACTCCATACATCGCTGGTGTCGCCGCACTCTATCTCTCGAAAAAGGGCGGTCGCGAGGTCCACAGCAAGGGTCTGGCGAGTGATCTCAGCATGCGCATCATTTCCAGCGGTAGCTCAATCAGCTCCTCTAGCTTTGAGGGCGTTGTCAACGACGCATTCACGGCGTCTATCTTCCAAGTCGGTGCTGGCCTTGTCGATGCCCGCAAGGTCATTGACAGCAGCGTATCCCTCGAACTACGACGATTCGCGTTGAATGATACTCTTCACACCAACCGCAATCAAGACCTGACAATTCGCAATAATGGCAATACTACGCTCAGCTTCACTTTCGACCTGGAGTCTGCTGCTGGCTATGAAATACTGCAAGAAGCCCTGCCTAGCGATTTTTCCACCGAGTTTCCTCGCATCAGGGCATCGAGGGAGCTGGTTCCTATCAAAGCTAAAGCGAATGTACAAGTTCCCACCAAATTCGAGCTGGCTCCTGGGCAGTCTCAGGATGCACGGTCAGTAAACCACGGAGAGATAGTGCTTTCTACTTCTGCGTCGAGACTGACAAATGTAATAGCTTCGTCTTCGATGCACCACAGGGCCTAAACGCTACTTTGCTTCCCATCTACAGCGGCAAGCTCCTCGTCAAGGCCGGCAACGGTGATTTACTTGCAGTACCCTATCAAGGCGTCGGCTTCGGCCTGTCAGAGGAGCTCGAGAACATGTTCGTGGGCTCTTACCCCTGGTTGCGTGCAGGCTTCCCGCCGAAAGACACAACAACGTAAATCTCCAGAATTTGATGTATCTGAAAGTTGGTACTTGGGTTGACACTTTTCCAGATTCTCACTCAACCAAAGCGTTGCGGCGCAGAGCTACCCAAAGATCTTTTCCAAGATCAAATGGGGCTCTCGCGAGATCCGCTGGGATGTAAGACATGCGAGGAACACACATAACCAATTACACAGACAAGTCTAACAGGATCCAGATCTACGAGGCAGGCTTCAACGAAACGCAGTGGAGCTACCCGCCTGTCGTCGGCAAGCAGGGCTACCTTGGTTCCGCTACATCCTGGGCCTACGGCCCTAACGTTGGATTTTTCAACCCTGCGAGACACAACGCGAGCGATCTCATCAGCTTCCCTATTCGAGATCAGAACAGGAATGCGCTTGTCAGCTTGAGCTTCACTTCTACGTACTACTGGTTTGGCCCGTTGGCGAATGGAACACTTATCAGACCCGGAACCTATACGTGAGTCTAAACGAGAACCTAACGAGGCCTTATGATGACTGACAAGAACAAAGCATGCGGTATGCCGTACTCAAGCCATTCAGTGAGCCGATAGAGAGCAGCAGCTGGAGCACTTTTACCACAGAAATCACATTGACGCACAAGTGGGAGGAGCCAGCAAACAACACCTCAATTACTGTACAGAAGTGGCATGCGTGAGCGCAAGCACTCTCTTGAGAGCGAGACAGCGGAAGGCACCGATACAGTCAATGTGATGTGACTACCATCTATCGGTTAACCTTCATAGCAGAATCATACGGCCCCCCCTCATTGTGACAATGTCATTGGACAGCTGATGATGCCCAGCTCAGGCATTCGCGAATATTGAAGCTCACCCGCCACATCAAAGTCTTTTGTGTTTCGAAGAATAACACGAAGCATGACATCCAGGCTTCTGTGCATTTGTCAGTACATGCTCTGGACTTTAGCAGCAAGTATTTGGACTCACAGCCTGGCAAGCGGCATTCCGGCGCACCGATGCTTGCCCCTTCCGAACCCCATGTGCGCTGTCGCATTCGGCCTGCCCATGATGAACTCATCAGGGTTTTCGAAAATCTCTGGATCACGATTGGCGGCTGTGTAGCACAGCGTGACAGGCTCTCTTGGTCTGATCGTCTCTCCGTGAAGATGCACGTCCTTAGTGGTCGTGCGGGCGAAGCCTCGATATGGGCTGTACAGTCGCAGGAACTCTTCCATCGCCGAGGGAATGAGTGTTTCATCGTCTCGAAGTCGCTTTTGCAAGTCTTTGTCCACAGACAGGTGATGACATATTGACCCGATCAATACAGGCGGGGCGACCACGCCCACCACCAAAGCTTGCCGCAGACAACCACTGTGTGAAATCAGTATTCTGCTGAGCACCGAGAAGCAACACGTCCGACACTTACACAAGGTTCTCTTCACTCAATGGATTCCCGTTGGCATCTCTCTCGAGAAGTAGTGATGATGCTGGGTCATCCTCCGGCTCACGAGGGTTGAGACGACGATCTGCTAAAAGATCTGACGCGATCCGGTACATCTTCTGCGAGTTTGCTGTAACGACTTCTCCGTCTTGCATTCTCCATGCATTCAGCCAATTCGCTGCAGTCGTTGCCAGCTCAGTCGCAACTCCTGCTTCGAGATTGAGCCATTCGCTTTCCATCCGAGCTACAAAGTTTGCCCCAAATTCGGCGCTGATGTCTCCATGACCACGAGCCAAAAGAGGTGCCAGTTGAGCTTCTGCGTGTTCGTACAGCGGCCCTTTGAGACGAGCGAGTCGAGTCGGCTTCACCGTGCGTTCCAGAGCCTTCCGGAAGGGCGTGTGTGCAGGCGCATCGAAGTTCAGAGGTGGCCGGCGAAGACCTCGTGGATCGCTGGGGACGACTGCCTTGACACTTGATATGTAGGTCTCGGAATCCATGGCAGCACGTTTTACATCTTCGTATCTAGTCATTAACCAATAGCCGCCATACTGGCTAGTGTGAATGACTGGACAATATTTGCGGAGATGGCGGTACTCTTCGTATATCTTCGCGGGATTGTCGCTGATCACTGCGGCGGAGTTGTCGATATCGAACTGCTGGACATCTTCACGGACTTGTCGATCGACGTCAATGACAGCCATCGTGGTATGGTGAGAATTCAAATGCGTCTCGACAATAAAATGTAGGTGATCTTAGCAATGGCGTTATGCAAGGACGATATTGCTGGCAAAATAGGTCGACATCGCCCTTGAGACTCCTGCACCATGCCTCGATGTGGGGCTTTGCTACACTGGTGCTGCCGAATGCACCACACTCTCCTGATGCGGAGATCCAGCAGCCGGCATATCGACCTCCCCACATGCCTACATGAGTGTGAGTGGGAAAGTGGGAAAAAAGGTATGGTATCCCCGCAAACCCCCCACACTAAACTAAACATTAGCTTTGGAGAGAACCTGGGGATCATGAGAGCAGTGAAGGTATGTCTTTGGCCAAGACATCCTCTTGGACCTTCGATACAAGTACAAGATGTGGTGACTGGTCTTTAGCAGGAGCTGAGTCCTTCGGTCCGATCTGAAACCGTTCCACCCTGCCTCGAGTCAAGGAAGCAGCACGCCAAATTGAATCGAAAATGGACCGGACTACAGCTCAAGAGAAAGGCATCGTCGAGCCCGAACATATTGAAATTGTTCAGAACAACGCTGCACAGCTGCAGCCGACTCACTACCGCCCACAGAGCGACGCCGAGAAGAGACTTGACAAGAAGGTCAACCTCAAGCTCGACCTCATCGTGGTGACGCTACTGGCCGTCGAATTTATCGTAAGCGCCCTTGAGTTCGAAATCGGATCTTGGGAGTATATCGCTGACAAGTACAGTTCTGCGGGATCGACAAGACCAATGTCGGGTTTGTCGCAACCAGCTCATTCGTCAAAGACGCCAATCTGGCTCCCGACGATATCCCAAATTCGCTGTCGCTTTTCTCGGCTACGTACGTCCCATTGCAACCTTTTATGGTCATCCTGGCACGACGTGTCGGCGTGAAGTACTTCATCGGATTCCAGCTCATGCTATGGGGCGGCCTCTGCATGTGCCATGCGGCTATACAAGGTTCTGGAACACTCATCGCTCTGAGAGTTCTGATTGGCGCCGCTGAGGCCGGGTTTACCCAGATTGGCATGTTCTACCTGTCGACACTCTACCCGAAGTACGACGTTGGGATCCGAATGGGAATGTTCACTGGCATGTACTCGGTGGCTGGAGCCTTCGCTGGAGTCCTTGCATATGGCCTTCTCCGAGTCAAATCGGATGTCCTGCATGGATGGCAGGTATTGTTCTTGGTCGAAGGTGGCATCACGGTCTTCCTGGGGATTATCAGCTTCTTTCTCCTCCCCAAAAGCTTGTCTAAGGCATGGTTCTTGACAGAAGAAGAGCGCGCCCATGCGATCCGGCGCATGGAGCTGGATCTGGCTGGCGCACAGGAAGAGGGCGATATCGACAGCACTGCTCTCTCCAGGCGGGATTTTATCGATGTGGCTAAAGATTGGAAGAAGTTGATGACGGTCCTCTGCAATATCACAACTGTCCTTCCTGTCACTGCTTTTACGACGTTCATGCCATTGATCGTCCAAGGAATGGGGTACTCAGGCATCAAAGCGACACTCATGAGCGTACCGCCATTTGTCGTGTAAGTCGTGCCATTTTTTGTAACATATCTGCTCAGCTGACATGTCTACAACGACAGCGGCACCACGGGTCTACTCATCGTGGTTTACTCCAGCGACCATTTCCGAGAACGTTCGATGCACACCGTTGGTGGCATGAGCCTGGGTATCATTGGTCTCATTGTGATGGCCACATCGACCGACACACAAGTTCGCTACGGCTTTGCGCATGTTTGCATGGCAGGTGTCTTCGTTGGTGGCCCGCTGGTGGCTGTATGGATTGCAGGCAACACGCCCTGGAAAGGAACAAGGAGCGTCATCATGGGTGTAAACGGTTGGTCGAATATTGCAGGCGTGATTGCTGGCCAGCTCTTCAAGACCAAGTACAGACCAAGATGCGAGTTACCAAATCCCTGACGATTGGCAAGGCCGGGTTGCTGACACTTGTGATAGACGAGACACCGCTGATTGTGACTATGGCTCTCATGGTCGTTGGCATTTGCGGTTTGAGCTTCCTGAAGTTCATGTACCTTCGCGAGAACAAGAAGCGAGCGCGGGAGATTTCCACTTGGGACGAGGCAGACTTTGCGAGCGAAGCAGCCTCCAAAGAGCGAAGAGGCGATCAGAAGCGCACGTTCATGTACGGAACATGAGATTTTGTCTCGCAACGAGGCCGAGACATTGGAGAGTTCCCAGGGTTGTGCTCTCGAGCCACTTAGGTATCAAGGGAAGGTGACCGCTCGATGGCATGATCAATTGCGTTTGCCGAACAGAGGTAGAATGAACCTGAGCTAAGAGCCATCGAGACTTTCACCCTTGTCTTCCAACTCCTCAGGCCCCCAATGCTTCCTTCTTCTAACTTTGTTCTGCTCTGCGCGCATGACACCGTTGGATGAATGCTTGCAGCCCGCAATGTGCCGTAAAGATCGTCTGCCGTAGGCAAACACGTCCCCTGTGATCGTCATCAATAGACTAGACCAGCCCAAGCCCAGTGTCAAAAGTGTCCACCCAGAACAAGAAGTTCACAAAAAGTCCTCAAAAGGGACAGCTGCAGCAAAATAAATTGCCCTTTGCCAAAATAGGCAATTGGATGGATATTAAGACACTCGGGACTTAACTCCGATCCACCATTGGTGAGCTTCTGCGATGTCTTATAGGCGGTACCGACGAAGTGGAACTGATATTGAACCCCCACATAGTATGCAGATCTTGGCTTATAATAACAAGAATCAATATACGGTCCACGTCAGAGCTTGCAATCCAGGCTTGCATAAACCGAAAGGAATCCGTCAGCTGTAGAACTATTAGACGTTCGTACCGACGGGGTGGTACGGCTCCTGCTTGCCGGCATGGATTGGTTGCATGGGGTCGTGGATTGCTGCAGAGAGGGGGGCATATGTGATGATCCCTTGGAGATCAGTCAGGCATAAAGATAAGTGCCGACCAGCAAGGCAGTTCAGCTGCTTGGAGTATATAATTCACTGGAGGAATGAGTTTTGGTGTGACCGTACGTGCAATATTTCTTCCGGCAATGAGCGCGAACGCCCAAGACCGAACGACTCACTTCCTAGCGAGCACTTTCACCCTGCTGGCCCTCTCATGGCTCATCTACCTCTGTCGATTGTACACACGTTTACGGCTGGTCAATCGGATTTTCTCGGAGGATGTGTTCATCACTATCGCGATGGTATGTGTTCCGCAGCTCACGCCAGAAGCTTTGCTGACAATTCCATCCAGGTGTCATTGACCGTCTTCGCCGCGATGGTGCCAGTCCAAGTATCACATGGTGGTGGCCGACACCTCGCTGACCTACCGAACCCCGCCCTCGAACTCCCACGCTGGGGACAAGCCTTCTTCACCGCCCAGATCATGTACCTCATCACGCTCTGGGGCGTGAAGCTTTCAGTCGCATTCCTGCTGCTGAGGTTCAGCACCTCGAAGGCAGTCACCTGGACCCTCAGAGCGACGGCAGCAGTCATCACCTGCCTAACGATCGCCTTCATCTTCTGGGTCACGTTCATATGTACACCAGTGCAAGCGCAGTGGGATCCCAGCGTCCATGGCAGCTGTGCGAGCCGAAAATCGTACATGATATCCGTTTACGTTCTGAGCGCAATCTCAGCGGTAACCGATATCATCATGGCCGTGATGCCAGTGTTCATCTTAGGGACGCTGAAGATCGATTTGCGGACAAGGTGCTATGCCGCAGTAACGATGGGGCTTGGGTCGCTGTGAGTGGTTCTTATGCCCGCGCCTCGATGTATGCATCAATGGTAGCTGACCATAACTTCAACAGCGCCTGTATCGCAACCTTAGTCCGCTTCAAGTACATCCGCGACTTTTCGATCTCCGAAGATCTGACCTGTAAGCAACGATTGCAGAACCCCGCAGAAACTCCTGCATTTACTGACGACGCGCGTGCGCAATCTGCAGATACCATGGTCCCGCTGAGCATTTGCAGCTTCATCGAGGTCTCGCTTGGCTGCATCTGCGCCTCTCTAGCAACGCTGCGCCCGTTGCTGCAGCAGATCGGCATGGCGACGCGCTCCCACCACGCCAGCGAAGAAGAGGAAGCTGTGAGCCGATTATTTGAATTTACCAGGAGCAAAGTTAGTGTTAATGACGGACATCGGGAGACTTGCAGTTCTGCCTGAAGAAGACGAGTTTGCGATACGGTTTTTCTGCGAGGCGTCTGTTGGCGGGAAGGAATAATGTGTAATTTCCGGTGGTGTACCTGTGGTTTTTGCGGGCTACAAGGTGTAGAATTGATCCCTCGATCATGGGCTTGTTAGTCCGAGGTTTTCTTCTGTAGATAATTGCCCGCGACCGATCCGAGCGCAATAGTAGAATTCAACACTCCCTTCCAGGTTCCCTCAAACCGCTGGTCAAACTCGTCCAACTCACGATCTGCCCTTTCCGAGTCTTCTCGATCCCTCCGCCTCAACACCTGCCCATGCGACTCCCTCGCCGGAGTATTGATAGCGACTTCAATCGCGTCCCTAAGATCGATAGCAACTCGAATCATGTTAATGAAATCCCGCAATCTTGCCTCTTGCAGCGCAGCGACTTCTAAGCTTAGTCCCCGCTGCGCATCGCCCGTGTAACCCCAGCGTTTCCGGCGATCGTACGAATGGCGCAAGTGATTACGTAGGGCAGGATTGAAATGTGAAAAGAAGTCGAAAGGTGGGCGTTCGTGATCATCGATGCCTGTTTCACGGCGCTTGCATTTTTCGTCCAATGCCAGGGTTGCCTTTTCGTATGTCCAGCCGGTCTCGTTGGTTTTGGTCACAGCATCGAGAGCAGCAATGAAGGCCAGGATATTCTCAGCATCTTTTTCTGGGTTTATGATTCTGTGTGGTTGAGAATCTGTGGAGTGATACGAGGAGCTTGAAGAGGACTGCAGTTCAGAATGAGCGTCGAGATACTGCGAACTGTGCGGGCCTTCGGAGGAGGATGGTGGTTCGAGATCGGAAAACGTGTCATGGAGGAAGTCTTGTAGGCTGACCATCTAGATCGGGCTTGTGAATCGGATCCGCAACAGGGCTGTGCGATTGATGACTGGGCTGTGGGCTTCCACCAGCAGACGAGACGCTGCATGATGGGCGATGGGGTGGTTGTCTTATATGCCTGTGTTGGTGAGATCGCTGTTTGACAGTGAATCTGGCAATCCGATTGATGCCTCATTGTCAATCGTTCGTAGGACGCAGTCGCAGTGACCAGCCCATAACTACATCTTTTAATCACGATCGGACTCGTGGTGATGAAATCGATTGCCATGATTTGTGAAGGGCTGACTGAGGCATCATTGACAGCCCCAAATGCTCCACCAGCACCTGACTTCCGACAGATCTTCGCCCTGGCCTGCAGACCAATCATCGTAACCAACTTCTTCGCCCTGCTCGATAACTCGAAGACCAATCCCAGTCAGCCTGTCTCTAAGGTCTTGTCGCTCGTCGGCATATGCCTCGCGTAGTGGAAGTTCGATCACCAGCCTGGCGCTTTTGTCCGCGCTTAAATGACATTTAATGGCATCGACCAACATACGCGGGTGATCGGAGGAGTAGATGGGATCGGCGACGACGATAAGTGGAAATGAGTTGAGTGATCCGTCGAAGGATTCAGTTTCAAGCTCGTCTGGTCGTGTCCAATCGAGCACGGCAGCAGAGGCGGTGCCACCACAAGAAGATATGACTTCTGAGTTGGACCGCGCGTTTTGCTCGAGGTTAGGAACGATCTCAGGTAGATCTGTCAGAATCGTATGGCGTTCGAAGACCAGAGCAGCAGCCATGCCCACCAAGCCTGTGCCGGCACCAAGCTCCAAAATGGATGCGTCAGCCGCGAGATCCGGAATGTACTGTCGGAGCGAACAGAGCTGTTTGGCCAGCAGGTATGACGACGCCCAGGTCTTAAGACCAAGGTTATCAGAAGTCATGGGTGGCTCATACAATGTGAGTTGGACCATGTTGTTGCTTTCACAATCCCTTGGCGTGTCGTTGCCAGAACCCGGCACTTGTGCAGAGTTGTCGGATGGCTGTGATGGCAACAGTGGTATAGCGAAAGACCTGGTAATGGCCCCCATGGCCGTCCGACCGCTTCGCTCGCTCAAGCGTTGCGACGCCGCTTCCCATATCTGCTCTTTTTCAAGATCATCCTCAATCCACATCAACGGACTCGATATTATCTTTGTCAAATATTGTGGTACTCCTTCGTTATTTATCTTCCTTCTGTGTCGGTGTGGCTCGGAGCTAGTATGCACAGATTGCGGCACTTTTTCCCAAGAGAGAGGCTGCACACTCAGATCATCGAGCGTGGAAAGCAGCGCAGACGCAGACGGTTTGGTGTAAAGTTGAGGGAGGTCGAGCACTACCACAAGATGCCGTCAGTGCTTGTGGTGAAACGCGATCGCGTGGAAGTCCATACCATCCAGAGGCTCCTCATCTTCATCCTGCCATACTGTCCTTTGCCGCTGCATCGTGGATATCTAGATGGTGCTTCACCCCACCGTGCCAGTGTCCAAGGAAGGAAAGATGGAGACCCTTGAGATCGGTATCGGAAACGAAATTCCCAGCTTACATAAACGCCGAGCTATCTCCGCAGAGAGCAGTCGCCGATACTGAAGTCGGTGCAATTCATATCAGCATAACTAGAAAGATCAAGACTGCAGAACACTCTTGAAGCCATCGTAAGCAAGCTGCATATCGAATTGCAGCTCGCGAGCCTGCTCTGAATCCAACTCTTCGGCAACACGCATTTGGTTGAGAGTAATAAGCCATTGGATGATCTTGGCCTTGTTCTCGAAATCGCGGTCGGTAACCTTGTTCACAGCCTGAATGGTGTCGACTAAGATCGGATGCAGAGTCTCCTTGGACAGCATGTTGAGTTTGATAGCGTCCAGGAGGGTGATGAAACTCTCGGATGCCGACACAATGTGGGTGGCGGCAGCATTGTTGGTTGGCTGCTGAGTATTCGGCCGCTGTTGGGAGGCAGGTGCAGTCTCAACGGTGGCAGGAATACCAATACGCAGTCGTTCTGTGGCCTTTGGGACTTCCAGGTGCCATTCTGCCTTGAAGCGCTCCAAGTCACCGAAGGCATCAGCGACGGTCTCGTCGGCCAGATTGCTCTTGTACTGCCTCAACAAGCGGTCGCATGTTTCGGTGTATTCGGATTCATGTATGGAGTCGCGAAGATACGCCTTTTCTAGTGCGTCGAGCGTGATGATGATGCTGTAGATCTCAGCCAGCGACTCATACAGCTCACGCTCTGTGGCGCTGTCTGCGAGCTTGACTTCTTGGTCGAGGTTGATGGTTGCTGCGAGGTTGCTGCTGGGTGTGTAGCTGTATGGCGTGGGAGCATACGCCAGTTGCTGAGCGCCGTACATTGTACTTGTTGGGATTGAAATTATAGTATTTTGATAGAGGTATTGACCACGATAAGTGATACCTCCAACACACGGGTGAGGCTCCAGGCTCCAAGACAAGACAGCTCTCTCCGCAATCGACGGCTGGCCTGGCCCGTGCGCCTTCTCGAATCCGAGGCGCCGAACTTTTTTGCGACACCCAAATCTTTCGCAGGCCTCGCGCTTGACTTGGGCAATACACGTGCTTCAAGCAAAATCACAACAATCCGCAATCATGCCTAAAGGAAAGGCAACCAAGAAGTTCGAGCAGAGGCATCTCAAGGACACCCTCGACAAGCGCAACTCCCTCAAGAAGACCAAGCAGAAGCAGCAATTGAAGGAGAGGAAAAAGGCCAGACGTGCTGAGGAAGAGGGCAAGGACCCCAATGAGAAGCAGGATGAGAGCGCAAAGCCTGCCACCAAGGCTGGTCAGGACCCGGCTGCCTTCCAGAACATGAGCGTCGACGATTTCTTCCAGGGTGGATTCGAGGTTCCCGAGGACCCCAAGCAGAAGGGCGACAAGAAGCGCAAGCGCGCACAACCCGCAAAGGCCGACGATGAGGGCAGCGACAGCGAATCATCAGACGATTCGGTCATGCACGAGCCTGTTGTGCCTGATGACGACGACGATTCTGCTTCTGACAGCGACGACAACGACCCCGAGGAGCACAAGAGGCAGCTCGATGCGCTGGCCAAGAACGACCCCGAATTCCACAAATACCTCCAGGAGAACGAGCCGGAGCTCTTGGGCGCAGATCTTGAAAACATGGGCACATTGAGCAGCGACGATGAGGACGATGCAGACACACCTAAGCGCAAGAAGCAAAGAAAGAGCGCGGACGACTCTGACGACGAGGGTGCTGTTAGCAAGAATGAGCTCCAACTTCACACCGTTGCCAAGTGGGCGACCGCCATGCAGGAGCAGCACTCCCTACGTGCAGCTAAGGAGACTGTTCTGGCCTTCCGCACCGCCGCCCATGTCTCTGACCTGGAAGAAAAGGACTTCAAATACTCGATCTCAGATCCCGAAGTCTACCACCAGCTTCTCACAACCGCGCTCAAGTACATCCCGGTCGTCTTGCAGCACCACCTGCCCGTGCAAGAGAACAAGTCCGGCAAGGCACACGTTTCGACCGAAGGAAAGAAGTTCAAGACGCTCGCACCTCTGCTGAAGTCACAAGTCGCCAGCATCATTCACCTTCTCGACAACCTTTCGGATCCTGCGACTCTGCGTCTCACACTCACCTCCATTATTCCTCTTCTACCATACCTGCTCTCTTTCAAGAAGCTCATCCGCGACATCTGCCGTGCGGTCACCGCCGTCTGGTCCACCACTGCCACCACCGAAGCCACAAGAATCGCTGCCTTCCTGGTCCTCCGCCGTCTGACCGTCATTGGCGATGCTGGTATTCGCGAGAACGCTCTTAAAGCCGCTTACCAGGGTCTTGTCAAGGGCAGCCGCAACACCACCGTCCACTCGATCGCTGGTGTTAACCTAATGAAGAACTCCGGCGCTGAGCTTTGGGGCATCGACGAGTCTGTCGGTTACACTACCGGCTTCACATTCATTCGCCAGCTGGCTATCCACCTTCGCACTAGCATCACCAACAATAGCAACGAGAGCTACAAGACTGTCTACAACTGGCAATACGTCCACAGTCTCGACTTCTGGTCGCGTGTATTGTCCGCACACTGCAAGGAAGCCGACTCAGCTCTGCGACCCTTGATCTACCCTCTGGTCCAGGTGACTATGGGAGCCCTGCGTCTCATTCCTACCGCAACCTACTTCCCTCTCCGCTTCCAACTCACCCGCTCCCTTCTCCGCCTGAGCATGGCAACCAGCACATACATTCCTCTCGCCGCCCCTCTCTACGAAGTCCTCAACTCCGCCGAGATGCGCAAAGCGCCCAAATCCACCACCCTCAAGCCCTTGGACTTCGAGACCATCATCCGCGTCCCCAAGAGCTACCTCAAGACCCGCACATACCAGGACGGCATCGGCGAGCAAGTACAAGAACTGCTCAGCGAATTCTTCGGCCTGTGGAGCAAGAACATCGCTTTCCCCGAGCTTGCCCTGCCCGTCGTCGTGATGCTCAAGCGCTGGCTCAAGGACGTCAACAGCCGCAATCCCGGCGCTGGAAACAAGAACCAGAAGGTCAACGGCTTGATTGCGTTGCTTGTACAGAAGATTGACGCTAACGTCAAGTTCATCGAGGACAAGCGCGCAAAGGTCGACTTTGCTCCTAACAACCGCAAGGGCGTGACGAGCTTCTTGGACGATCTGGAGTGGGAGAAGACTCCTATCGGCGCTTTCCTCGTCGGGCAGAGAAAGGTGCGCGAGGAGAAGGCGAAGGTCATGGAGGCTGCTCGCAAGGATGAAGAAGAGAGGAAAGAGAAGGACAAGAAGGAGAGCAAGGAGTCCAAGGCTATCGTTGCCGATGATGACGACAGCGCGAGCGAGGCTGAGGAGGAGGAGGATGAGGAGGATGATGAAGAGATGATCATGGATGGCGAGGACGACGACGAGAGCGATGGCGATGAGGTGATGGAGTTCAATTAGATCGCCATGCCGACTCGCGAGTGGGCCGTGTAAGAATGATAGATTATAAGTGATCGTGCGAGCAGAGTGCTCGTGGTCACTGGTGTACTAAGATACCCTCACCAAAACAGAAGCTGATTTTTCATTGAGTCTGTATCATTTCCGTTTAGAGCCACAAAGAGATAAATGACTACTTTCGCATTTTCCGGCAAATGTCTCAGATGACAGCAGGCGTCCAAAAGTCTGCGCATGGCATCTCACTGGATAACTCTTGTTTGTCAATGTCTACAGCCAACAGTAGTCGTATGAGTAGGATCAGGACACCGGTGAATCGCTTTTTGTATCTCAATAGCATGTGACCAAACTCGACCGTCCAGAACTGAAAGTAGTGACTGGAAAATATTAAGAAACGTGTGTAGAGTTGTGAACAAGTAGTTACTGTGGATTGAACAAGTCGTTACGGGAGATCTGCGCTTCCCGAACTAGACTAGGTACTGGAAGAAGATCTCGCACACGAGCAACGGTGACACCTTCCTCTTACTTCCTCTAAGCTATATACTAAACAAACGCCTGCACTGCAACACGCTTAACGACTTCTTCACGGAGCACTGTGCCCATGTCGGTATTGAGCAGTGAGGCTACGTCTGGAATGCCCGTGCCATGTCCGTTCCTGGCTACTGTGTTAGTCAATGCTAGTGTACAGCGACTTCCATTTAAAAGGAGGCATGAACAACACGTCGGAGTCGCCGCATACCAGGAGACTGGATCTCCCGTCTTAATAGTCTCACATAGAGAAAAAAAAAAAGCTAGAAACAGCAATTGGCCATGTCAAAGACAGTCGTCCAACCTAAAGCAGGCTTGGTGGCGTCCGTCGCCTGTCAATCGGACTGAGATGAAAAGGAGGCTTAGGCAAAAGACCATCAGCCACAGAGCGCCATTTCGGACCCTTTTGGATCTTTTATCAACTAGCGTGGCATTTTTCGCTTCAAGCCGTTCATCGGACTTCTCATAAATCTTTCACGCATACTGGAAATGCTAATGCTCGAACGCACAAACCCGCCTTGTGGGTAAACATCAGTTGTATATCGCGGCGAATCGTGCGGCATTCATCAGTGCAGTCTGGAACGGACACGGCGTGGCCGCACTATTCGATAGATCTTTGCGCTATGAGCGAAACATTTCGAGCACATACAGCTCTCCACGGTGAGTAGACCAATTGGCTACAGTGGCTAACAGACTGTCAGACTCTGCTTTCGGTACGCTTGGGGAAGCGAGATACCGGCTTGCACGATTCGAAATGGCTCCGAGCGGTGCGCGCCATTGTCTTGATGTTGTGTGATGTCTTGAAGTGGTATACTGCCAATTGACTCAAGCATGTTCTGTGGAATATAAGGGGAGAGCATATGGCACACAGGTTGCTCACTCACCATTCTACTAACTCACTCAAGTCATTGGAGAGTTGGGTCTCCTTTTCACACTCTTTTCTGCACTCTTTTCTGCACTCTTTATTACACTCTTTTCACAGACCCAGAGTCTATCATGCGCTACCAAGGCGCCCTACTGTCAGTACTGGCGAGCATTGTTCTTGCCAGCGATGATGCAACCTCTGACAGCCCTTTGGCCGTCCCGGATGCTCTCCCTCTCGACGATCTGAGGGATATCCCAGTTCCTACCTACTCCGTTGCAACTGGCACCAGCCAGGAGATTCCCTACGCAACTTCTGCTGCCATTGCCGAAGTCGCTGCTCAAGTCGCTGCCACCCCTCTGTCTGTATTCCCCGCCGCCATAGATGTTCCGATCAACGCAGCTGGTACAACTGACAGCGAGGAAGACCATGGAGACGGAGGCAACCCGAACGTCATCGTCAAGTCAGAATCCGTTTCGAAGAGAGAAGTGAGCCATGTCGCTCATCACCTTCGCAGACGCGGTGCCTGCAGCCCTCAGCCTACTATCGCCAACTTCTACAATGTCCAGCTTGAAAGTGCAGCTGGGTTCAGGGCTGACTCCAAAATCGCCTCCGTTGCATCTGGTGCAAGCACTCCTGCCGGCTACTTCCAGAACTTTAAGAACCTCGGCGCGGCGAACAGTGCTATGAACTACCTGGGCTACACGGTTGTCAACACTGGCAAAGGTTACGACGTCGAGTACTGCGCTTCCAAGTGTGATGCTAAGGCCGGCTGTCTGTCTTTCAACATCTACTTCGAACGTGATCCCACTGTCGAACCAGCGGCTAGTTGCCCGGATCCCGAAGCTTTTGCAAACATCAAGTGTTCGTTCTGGGGCACTGGTCTTGATGCTACCACAGCCAACAATAAGGGCCAGTGGCGTAACAAATTTGAGGTCGCCATCGCTGGAAGCAACGCTTATACTTCCTACAAGCTTGGAGGATCGATTGACGGTTGGAATGGACCACAGAAGCTGGATAATGCGGCTATGAATGCACCCTTGTGGGACTGTACCGATACATGGACCTACCTTGGATACAAGCTCCTACAGGCTGGCTCCGTAGACCCGCGTCTTTGTGCCGCTGCTTGCGATGCTCTTACATCCTCAACAAGAGCAATTCTACGGGAACTTACCAGCAAGGACAGATGTGCACATTCTACACCGCTTACTGGGATGCAAAGTATGCAAAGAACACTGGCTCGTTCGACAGTGCCGTTGGCGCTACATATAAGTTCACTTACAGTACTTTCTACGGCAAGCAAGGCGTTCAGCCGTCGTGCGGATCTGAGTACGTCTCATCGTCAGGTACCTACATCAAGGGTGGCGACGCAAACAGAGGTTCTACCAACGAGGCGAAGAAATTCATCACGGCCAGTTCCTTGCAGCCATTCTGCTCGACTCTCCTCGGCTACACCACACCTACCGCGACCGCCACAGGTACTAGCATCGTCAAACCTTTGACTACCCTTGAAGTCGTCGCAACGACCACATATGTTGCAGAAGAGACCACTGCCACCGTCACAGTCTCACCGAACGCAAAGCGACAGGCCATCGAGACAGATGGGTACATCTACATCAACACCGCCGACTACCCCAACCACCTGCTCCCGACCGAATCCGCAGCCATAGTAAAGAGAGAAGCCACTTCAACGCCTGGCGCCCTCGCCAGATTCCCAGCCACCATTCTCTCATCCGCCTGCTCGCTCGCCGTAACCTCACCAACCCAAACATCCACCACAACAACCACACTCACCACAACCGCTCCCGCCTCAACCTTCACAACAACAATCTCAACCCTCTCCATCCCCTCAACATCCACCTCAACCCTCACCCTCACAGCCTCCCCACTCCCGCCGGACTCAACAACCTGCCCCGCCCTCCCCGACCCCATCCCAACATCCCTCACTCTCACGGAATCAGCAGTCTGCGGCTGCACGTACTCCGGCAGCTGCGGTAAGCTCAAGAACCCGAACGGCAGCTGCTTCTTCAACACCGGATCAAAGAGCAGCTACCACGAGTGTCTCAAGCAGTGCGATTTCTTTGGGAATTGTTACCAGTTCCTCTGGAATGGCGCCGGCAACAAGGAGTGCGTGCTGTGCACAGCCAATGGCAATCCCGTCGACGCTACTGTTCAGGGCTACGCTTCGGGTACTAGGACGGGGTGCTATGGGGCTAGG
>Ga0265797_10002816_pt1 | contig 28679 bp, 22 predicted proteins | sample P2T30metagenome_FD_192433 | JGI IMG/M metagenome (GOLD analysis project Ga0265797, IMG submission 192433) | Plant litter microbial communities from East Loma Ridge, Irvine, California - P2 T30 | ecosystem: Environmental > Terrestrial > Plant litter > Unclassified | place: USA: California...
TTCTGTGGATCGAACACAGTACCTCCAGAAATCGCATGTAATGCGGGACTCAAGTGAACTTCAGTCTGGCGCTCTCCCAGGTGAGCTAAAGCGGCTTGATTCATGATGCTAACTCCATTTCCGGAATACTAGTAGCTTTCAACAAGCTCTCGCTATACTCCCACGTTGGTAGCCAGGAGCCAGGAGCCAGTACCGCGTGTCGTTCAATAATGTGTGTTGCTAGCCGAAGGAGATGAGGGTGCTCATCGAGAAGTCGTGAGTGTATTGAGAAACGTTATATTCTATCTTCAATGGTTCTCTTCCCAATCATGCTCTGGCTCCGTCGTATCAAACCACCAGCCAACCGTCCTTGTCAATTGTTCAATCAACTACCCCTTCCCCGTCCTCTACCTCTCTTTCCCCTACCGCCAGCACCACCTCTGGCACCACCTCTACCTCCAACACCATGTAGCCTGCCTCTAGGTCGACAAAGCGTGCAGAACCAGCTCTCCTCTTCGCCCGGCATGATCTCCAAGTCCGTACAGCCCAAGTGGAACCACTCGCGCTCGCACTTGGGGTTGTCGCAGCCGACCATGTCTCCATATGAGCCGCGGAGGCAGTAGCAGTATTTGGGCTCGGACGGGTCGTCGGGATCCGGGTCCTCGTCGTCTGTGGCGGGCGCTTCGCTCTCTGCGCGTGGTAAGGGCTGAGAAGTGAGGGTTTCGCCGCGGGTGGGATTGGAGCGCGGTGGTGAGTTGGGCGCTGGAGAGGCTAATGGTGATGCTGCTGATGATGGAGGCAGTGAAGAGGCCGCATCGTCCTCTCTTTCGAGTTGTTGTTCTGGTTCGGCCTCACGTGCTGGGGAAATGTTTGCTTGTGGTGGCGACCGTTGCGGTTGAGGCGCCGGAGACAATTGAGAAGGTGTTGGCGCTTGCGAAGACAAGGAAGGCGATGGCGAGTGGGTGAGTGCTGGTGCGGGTGGTGGTGAGCCAGGCGGCTCGCGCGAAGAGACGATGTCCTTATCATCCGTCACGTTCGCCATCTCTGTGTCTCTATCGTCGTGGCGGGGTTCGGTGGCCGTCCTCCGCCTCTCGCGATCCCGTGATGAGTTACCACTCCTCTTTCGGCCTGGAGCTTGCCTGCTTACATTACGGCTGCCGGTGTTGCTGCGACGCAAGCTGCGGCCTCCGAATCTGCCTTCGCCTTCGCTGTTGCTGTCAAGATCCCCGTCTGGGTCATCTTCATCCCGGCCATGGTCGGGACTTCTGTTGAAGGGAGCGATCTGCCTCATGAGACCACTCATACTGCCACCGTGCATAGAACGCTTGTGATTGGCACGTGGGTAGTTGGGTGTCTCTGAACCAGGCGTCTCAGCATTCCCACGCATCGAACGAGTGGAGCGTGTGCGGGCCATTGCTGTATCGGAACCGGGCTCTTCTGCACGTGGGGTGCCTGTGTTCGATTGGCGGCTGGAAGTTTTCTTCGAGGAGTTTGAGCGCGAGGGCACTGGACGCTGTGCTGAGGATTCTACATCTTCACGCTTCATGATGTTCTCTTGCGCAGTCTCCTCTTGCACAGGCTCGGGAGCTTCAACTGGCAACTCCTCTTCCTCTCGAGCTCGTTTCTTGCCATTGCTCTTCTCCTTCTCGCCGTTTGTTTTACTGGACGCTGTGGTCGGTCTGCTTTCTTCTTGATCCAAAACACGCTCGTGTCTGAGGTTTGTGCTGCTGGCTTTGGTCAGGCGAGCGCTTTGGGGTCGCCCGGTAGCCGCATCAGCATTAGCAGCGCTGAAGGTAGCTTGTAGAGGACTAGCAGCCGTAGCTGGTGTAGTTTGGGCACTGCTGGCATTCTTTCGCTTTGGTGGCGCAGGTGGAGCTGCCTTTGCTTTGGTGACCTTCTTGACAGGTTCAGCAGTTGGTGTACTTCTGGGTGTCTCTTTTTGGACCTTGCTCTTGGTGCTTGCTTGACGTTCCATAGCTGGGGCACCAGCAACCTTGTCCACCTTCCTTCTCTTTACTGGCTCGCCATTTGTAGTTATTCCGAGACCAGTGGCCGAAGCAGCGGCAGCAGTAGCCGCCGCCGCAGCAGCCGCTTTGCCTCTTGCGACCTTCGCTGTTGGCTTCTTTGGTCTATCTTCAAATTCAGAGTCGACAGGCTCGCGTTGCCTGCCTCTTCCTGTCTTCTCTTTGCCAGTATCTTTCGTGGCGTCTCGTCTTGCTGCTAGTATTTCTGTCTCGTGGACGGCACTCGCAGCTGCAGCCAAGCTATTGGTGAGCGCGACGTCGCGACGATTCCTTTCGCTCGCGGCCGGAGGTAGAGGCTTGATTTTCAATCGGTTATCGCTGTATGCCCAGTGTGTCATGCTGCCGAGTCGTGCCTCTTCTGGGATTTCTTCTTCTACATGCGGGAGAACGCTGTCGAGTCGCGACATCTGCAGGCTGAGCACGCGGTTGGCTTCAGTCAGGACAACGTTCTTCTCGTCCAGGTTTGCAAGCAGATTGTGCGTGATCATTCTCAATTCGTGGTATTGTTTTCGTCTCTCAAGGTCGCCTTCGGCATCTTGTGTGCTATCGTCGCCAGCGACAGAAGCTGCTGTGCTGTCTTGCCCACCAGTGGCACCGTACGGCGCAACACCGTTGACCAGGCTCACGTTGGCGCTGCCAATCGCACTGTTAGCAGCTGTGAAGCTCAACATGCCAACGTGCGACCTGCCAGTGTCGCTTCGTCTCGGTACGGGTTGTTCTAGCAGAGCGTCTACCGCCTCGCCCAGCCGTTGATTCGGACCATGCACCTTCGCTTCCACCTCTTTCATGAGAGTCAACTGGCGCATCACCTCTCTAGGCAGCGCAGTGACGGCATCGGTGAAGAAGGTGAGTGCTGGGAAGAAACCGGCGGGCGCGTGGTCGTCCATGGCGGCCTCTGGACCCTGGCGCGCATAGGGTCGCGCGTAGTAGTTGGCAGGGCGAGTGGTGTTGGTGCGCACTGCGCGTCCAGAGTTTGTGCGGCGGGCATTGTTGCTGCTTGACGGATCGCCGGCGGTGCTGGACATGAGCGATGCCTTTCGCATAGCGGCGGAGGGAGGCATTGTGGGAGGTGGTGGTGTTCGCTGGCTAGGCCTCGGTGTGTGTCGTGGTGGTGGAGGATCTGTTAAAAGCACGCTCGCATGAGAAAATCACATGACAGCCATCGCGGCAAAGGACGCTTGTGAACAACTGGGAAGGCAATGTATGTGTGGTGGTGGCAGTGGTGGATGATGTGAGGGAGAAGAGGAAGAGAATGGCTGCTCGCTCTAAGCCGACAGCTTCTCTCTCTCTCTCTCTCCTCATCACTCAACTTAGCACTTGCACTGCGCCAGCCTCGCCTCGCGCCAGACCAAATCCCGATGTTGGCGGAATTTCCCCCGTTATCAAAACGTCATCAAGATCTTATCTGATCGATATACACGTACACGTACCCTTTCCATGTCTAAGTTACCTTATTACCGACTTGCATCTTGCTACTGAAGAAGAGCCACTGATTACATAACATGCAAAAATCCAATTCGTAATCTTCTTTCTATGGATCAATGGAGTACTGCAATCCAAGTCCCAGGTCCAATACCCCTCCACTCGATTTCCAGTATATGCAGATCGCTGATGTACACTTCTCAACTATCCGACGATGCACCAAGAAAAGCATCTGACGGGCTCAATGGATAGATGCCATCTGCCATCGCGGAAGAGAATATTTCGTCGAACTGCTCATTCGAAAATTCCTCCATGAACGGTGCCCACTCGGAAGGTGACAAAGCCGGAACCGTATCGGTGCGAGGAGTGTCCTCCTTCGCCGTTGCATTGGAGGTCGCATCCTGAGCTCCATTGGCGACGCAGGAGTATTCATCATCAGGCACTTGCTGTCCCACAGTCGTGGTGGGCACATCACTGTGGACTCCTTCGGTTCTTCCCGTTGGCTCAGTGATCTCCTGGAGCAGTTCCGGAGCATCAAGTAGCAGACTGCTTTGCAGAAAGGGATCGAGTCCATTCTTGCTGATTTGGTGCCGGATGATATTCAACAGCCGAGCCTCTCTGTCCTTTTGTTGGCCATTTGACGATTCTGGCTTGCGGCAGCTCTTGCAAACCTTCGCATCGGTAGTATTCCGCAGCGAGCTCGCGGTAGGATTAGGCTTAGATATCGACTTCTCCTTGGGCTTGCGCTTGATGGCTGTTTGTGTGAGGTTAACAAAGATGCTCTCAATGTGACCTTGGGAGCTTACTGACTTGTGACTGGCTCTATGCCTTCAAGATACAATGATTTGAAGACATACTTCAAAAATTGCAGCCTGTCCTTGTCCTTGACTCTCCGTACAGTGGGGCACTCTTCGGTGCGCATATGTCTTTGTGATTGCGGGTTACCAGTAAGCGACAATCTGCATCGTCTGTGACACAAGATGGTGACATGCAGAAATTACTGCACTGTGGTAGATATGCCATCCCAGCTTCCTTCGTCTTGAACCCTTTGCAACAGTCATTGCAATAGAAGAAGCTGTGAGTTTGTTCGGCATGACGTCTATGAATGATCAGTTTCATCGAAACCATTCGAATTTACAGTGTCGCTCACAACAAAAAAGAGATGAATGGTTTCGTAGTATCACAGCCGTCGACAAAACACTGTACCAAATTGCCGTCTCCAAGGCCGTGGCCGAAATGGGTGCTAGCATTGCCGCTTGTCGTAAAGCTATTATACCTCCTGTCGTCTCTGTATTCGGGTTCACGGTAATGGACAGCACCTCCCTTAAAGTCGTCAGCCCAATATTGCAACTTCAACGCCCGTAACCGGGCCTTGCTTGCTGATCGTCGTTTCGACAAACTCAGACGGCTCTCTAGCGCTGCACTCAGGTCGTTGATCTCAGACGAGCAGCTTGTCGAGACATTTCGACGAAGGTCAGCCTTCTTTTCGGGAAGGTCATGCCAATCATCCAGATCCTGTGCTTCTGATTTGGCTCGCTGGAAGGGCTTGAGCTTTGGGGTTGTGTTTGCGATCTTATCATGCTCGATTTTAGACTTCCGTGACTGTTGTTGGATGCCCAATGCAGTGTCGTTTGCGAGGTCATGGGTCTTTCTGGTTGATGCATGCTTCTTGGTAAGGGCATCAGGTGGAGTCTTGCCCTTGTCATGTGGGGCGGTGTCCGTGTCGCTGCGAACCACCGGCGAAGAGAGTGGATCGGTAGTCAACAGGAGGTCGATCAAATATGGGAAATACGGAACATTAGGTATCCAGGGCATAAGTCATGCAAGACGAGAAAACATGGGTAGAAAGGATCCTTGATGTCTATAGAGTTTGGTTGGTTTTTGAGTGTACGTCCTGCATCAAAAGAAGGCTGAACCATTCTCCCGCTAACCCATGGACCTCGCGCGGCTGACACCATCACGAAGCGCAATAGGGTACGCGAAACTCTCCACGTCACGTTCTGATTTCGGTGACCTCACTTCCCTCTCGTCCAGAAATTGTATCCTCCGCCCTTCCTTCTCTTCTTCCTCCTTGTCAAGAGTCTCCTCACTATCGCCGCCCAACCGCCAGACCGGCGTCTCAGGCATCTGTCTGCCTCTTGATGTCCCTCTTGAAACAGGTCGTGACACCCACGACGTCCCTCTTGATACAGGTCTGGACATCGACACGTTCCTAGACCTCGTCCATCCGCTCTCAACATCATCGAGTCCATCTCGACTGATGACTCGCGAGAAGCGATTGTGTCTGACCACGCTGCCACACCTGCTCACATGACTGTTCGGCGGCAGCGCCTCACTCATACTCCTTCTGCGTTCCATGCTCGGCGCGAGCTCCATGATGGGCTGCACGCCCCTCCACCTGTATATCAACTCCAGCGCCGGAATGCTCAAGCCGTGCACCACGATGCTGAACAGCACGAGGAAGTAGACAACCGGACCCATAGCGCGGAGCAGATCCTCCTCCTCATGCGTCTCGGCGGCATCAAGTTTGGGATACAAATGGCGCGCATGCTCAACGTAGAACACAGCACCAATACCAATAGGCCCAAAGTATCCCATGAACAGCGCTTCCTGCCAGGACTTGACCGTGTTGGGCATCGCCTTGTACATAACCATCATCGCGGGAATACGCCTCAGCAACAAGACCAATATCCCCAGCGCGATCAGGCGGCCGGGAGTGATTCCTGTGATCTCAGAGTCGAACTCCGACCATGGCAGGATGGCGCCGATGTACATGAAGCCGCCGAAGTTGAGCAAGACGTCGATGGAGGAGTTGACTTCATCATGTCGGGCTAGGGTCTCTTGGAGGTAGGTTCCGTTCCAGTTCATTGCGGCGCCGGCGCAGAAGCATGCGAGGAGGTCGTCGAGGCCGGCGAGGCCCGTCACGCCGATTGTGAAGAGGCCGAGGGCGGTGGGGTAGAGGAGGAGAGATTCAGTGTCGATCCACTTCCTGCTTGAAGTGTTAGCATGGATACGAACAGTTGACAATCGATCTGGATGGAGGTACTGACCTTCTGAGGGTAAACGTGACAGCATACATGCTTGCAATGCCAACGACCGCGCCGACTATTGCTCCAACCAGGATGAAGTATAGCCAGCCATCTACGATCCAAGTCTCGATTGCTCTACCCGCTCCGCCACCGAGACGGCCTACGTCTGCTGACCTTGTTTCAATGCGAGCATCCGGCTTGAAGTTGACATCGTCTTCCGGCGCATGGCGGATGAGGTACGTGGCAAGCAGCAAAAACGGAAATCCGAAGCCATCATTACTTCCTGCTTCAGCCGAAATGATCTCTCGCAGCGCTCGCGGGACGTATTTGTCTGCGAAAGGACCCTTTGCGATGGCCTGCGACAGCACCGGATCTGTCGACGTTACTAGTGAAGCGATGACCATGGCGGTCAGTGTGGTGAGTTTAGGGATCATCAGCTTGATGCAGCCAGTAGTGCAGAGCCACATGATCGTCATGACGGGGATCAGGAGGAGAGCCATGTCTTTCCAGCGATGCCAGGGGTATTTGGCAGGGAGTTGGTAGCCTGCCATCACTAGTTGGACACCGATGACGACGCGTGTGATGCCCTGTAAGATGTCAGCGATGTTGGACCGACAGCGAGGTATTGGTCTTACCAGCGTAATGTGCTCAGTCTGGCCCTCTTCAGCGGAGCCCCATCGTTCAGAGTCGATAAACTTTGCAGCTATAGGCCCTAGGATGATGCCCACAACCAGTGCCGGGAGTGCTTCGCCCAGGTACCATATTTGCTTGATCTTGACTGACCCAAGGCCATAAAGTATTGTGAAAGCGCCTGGAAGTGGTTAGCTGCAAGGCTTATTGGTCCGGGTATGGATAATGTACCAAGCACTGCGATGATGATGTTGAGCTCGCTCACATTCAGGGTCGGCATGATCGCTGCAGGGTCGACCTACACCTAGGGTGTGATCGTCGAGTGCTTGAGATAACGGTGTTTGAAATGCTGCAAAGTTTTCGGTGGCGGCGCTGTGGCGTCAAGACGATGTTGGAAGAATGCTCTTTTGCGAACAGAGATCGCAAGTGCAGACTGGCTGATATTTCAAGGCGACATTGCAAGTGAGTAAGATGGGCGCGATGGTGGTACGTAACGTCGAGGAGGCTGTGAATGCAAGAGGGCTGCAGGTCAAACGCCCAAGGACAGAACGCGCAGTTATGTAGAAGGCAAGGAAACGGGATGAAACGGGGAAAATAGAGCATGATACAGTAGCCGTTGCCTAGCCATATCTGTGATCGCCGCACGCGAGGGATATAGCAGATCTTTCCTAGATCTCCACAGAAGTAGTGATAGGAGGTGGATAGCTGAGTCCCAAGTTGCGTATCCAGAGGCGTTTCTAACAAAAGGAAAGACAGCGTGTCTCGTGGAACGCGCTCGGATGGCCGATCAGTGATTCGAATATCAGAGGACATAAATTCTATTGCGTGGCCGCGCGTGATAGCCAGCACAGCGCTCATGTGCAAGCTGCCATGCATTCTTGTTGGAGCCCTTGGTGGACATCGGACTGAGACTGAGCCTTGGTGCACAGGATGATGACTTGGGCTCAACTTGGCAACACGGAGACCTTGGTCATGTTTTGTTCATGGTGTCATCTTCGAACATATCTTTAGATCTTCGAAGTCGAATGTTGGAGAGATTTGTCGTCCAAGTTTGTATTGAGTCTCTCTCTTTGAAGCGATAAGGTACCTTGTCGGCTCATCGAATTCGTTTGCTCACCCAAGTCAAGCCCAGAGAGCACTGAGTAATGTGTCAGTGTTTGTCGCCATGGATTGACGTTGGTCTTTGCCGTGCGGCCAAGTCACTACGCCCCTGCCAGCTCCGCCCTACAAGGCTCGTCCTGTTGCTTCAAGTTGCCGAGATCCGGAAGCCTCCTCGCTATACTCCCGATCCGTGACGTCCAGTGGCTGGCGGCATATAGGTGGTGGGGCCGCTGTGATGCTCAGACCGGTGCTCACGGCTCGTCGTTCTTGGATGTCGGACTGACAGCGGAGAGCGGAATCTTGGCATTGGCGGAACCTTGGCACCAGCGAGTCAGGAGTGACCGAAGAGTTCTGTACATCCCACAATAGCAATAAACTTATAAACCGGTCTCGGATCTGTCGCTCTTCGTTGTTGTTGTTGGGGGTCAGGGGGATTTACGATCGCACAGCACGAAGCCTTTTTCATATACGGAGAATGTGACTTGGCAGTTCTTCTTTCAGTACCATTTCAAGGCATTCAGCCCGACTTTTGTGACATTTCTTGAGACTTCCCGATCCATGAGACCAGAGACCGGCAGGCATCTGTGGACATGGGCTGGGAAGTACAGAGTCGCACGTTGGGTTGCTGGAAGCGAAGACTCACCAATTGTCCCTACGTTGAGAATAGGAGGTCAACCTGCCTTCAGACCAGGCGTGGGGAGAGGTTGAACAAGCTGGTTTCTGTTGCGAATCAGCAGAGTTCAGCCGCCTTGTCCTCATCTGGTCAACGAGACAGCAAGTGTTACAAGATCTTATCAGATTTAATTATGCACCACAGTCAAGGGCGAGGAGGATTTGAACGTCTTGAAAGATCAAGATGATGCCTTGCAACAACTATCACAAATGACACTCCACATATCAGGAACCTGATTTAACGAAACACATACCATAGTGTCCGACCATCGCTATAGCTTCGGCCGAAACTGTTCACAGTATCTCACAATTTATTTGGGCAGACTAAAGTCAATGGTAAACTCGCTGTTGATATTGGACACTGATTCCACGAATGAGATCGCCGAATTTCTCGCCTCCCGCCAATCGGAAGAATTGTCGTAGATTGTAGTGAGGAGAAAATCAGCCCTGCCTTGCGTTACCATCTTTTCCGCCTTTTCCCCCAGATCCACCCTCTTGGCGTTTTGATATCCGGACTTGTTGCCGGCTATCATAGTTCGAGGGTAGACACAACTACCATGGGGCCGAGGATATATAAGTGTATGGGCATGCATGGGCAGTCGAGATGGCATTCGGTCAGTGTCCCTAAACAAACGCCATGCGTTCTTCAATCTTACTGTTAGCAAGCCCTCTTGCTGCTCTAGCGGCATCAAGTACATCTCAGATACCTGTTCTGCGTAATCTGAGATCACCTCGACCTATTGCGGCTCGTGCATCGGCAGAAAGAGAGAAGACTTGTCTTGTTGACAGCCACGGAGATCCTGCTTCGGACGACTCGGAATTTGTCATCTCCGCATTCGAAGAATGCAACGATGGAGGCCGTAAGCATTCCATAATTGATCTAGAGAGATGATGCACTGACGCTGCATAGACGTGATCTTCTTGCAGCAATCAGAGTACACCATTGGCGCTCCATTAGACCTGAGCAACCTGTCCCATGTAGACGTGGACATCCAAGGTGGCATCACATTTACAAACGATACCGATTTCTGGCAAGAAAACGCATTCCAATTTGACTTCCAAGATGCGAGAAGCTTCTTCTTGCTTGGCGGCGAGGATGTCAACGTTTACGGAGGCGGTGCCCTTGAAGGCAACGGCCAACCTTGGTGGGATTTGTTTTACACCAACAAGACTGTCAAGCGACCAATTCTATTTGCCACGGTTGGACTCCACAGTGGATCAGTCTCCGATCTCAGCTTGAACAACTCTCCTTTCTGGACCAACATTGTGGCGAACTCGAGTGATGTGGTGTTTACGGACATTAAGATCCGCGCCATTAGTCACACCTTCAGCTTCGAAAAGAATACTGATGGGTGGGACATCATCCAGTCTAATAACATCGTTATCCAGAACTCGACCGTAACGAACGGCGATGGTGAGTCTCAAGTCCCTTATCAAACAAACAATACTGACTATTACAGATTGCGTCTCATTCAAGCCAAACGCTACCAACATTCTTGTTCAGAACCTGTCCTGCAACGGCACACACGGCATCTCGGTCGGTTCTCTCGGACAGTATCCCGAACGCATTGATGTCGTGGAGAACATTCTCGTCCGCAACGTTTCCATGTACAACTCCTCCGAAGGCGCCCGCATCAAGGTTTGGCCCGACGCATTCAACGAGAAGTCTGCCAACCTCAAGGGAGGCGGTGGTTCCGGCTCGGTCAGAAACGTGACCTACGATGGCATGTGGCTGGACAATGTCGACTACGGCATCACGATCACTCAGTGCTATGGACAAGACGATGAAGAAGAGTGCTTCAAGCATCCTGTAAGTACACACGGTGGATCGCTATCATACACTCACTGCTAACACATTTCAAAAGGCACGCCTCAACATTTCCGACATTACGTTCAAGAACATCCGCGGCTGGACCAACAGAGTCTTTGCGCCTCTCGTCGCGCACATAGTCTGCTCTAGCCCTGAGACATGTTCCAACATTCGCGCGGAGAACATTGACATCCGCAGCATCAATGGTTCGCACCAAGCTACATGCCGCAATGTCGATGATGCCTTGTTAGACTTGGACTGCACGGAATGGAGCAAGGGTTACAACCCAGCATAAGCCATGTGATATGTGGACGAAGGCTTAGCAGACTTTGACTACAGTGATCACGAGGAGTTGCTGGCAAAGGTTGGATGACCGAAATGTATGCTACGAGAGAACAACATATACACGTACCTTCAATGAGTAATGATACTAAGCTTACTAGTTCATCGTATGGTCTTCGTTCTCATTCTTGAAATTCGATCGCTACATCAGTCCTGCTACATCGTCGCTCAATGCCAATAATTCGAACTGACAGCTTTGCACATCCCTCACCCAGCATCAAGCGCGTCCACAACCTCTTTCGGGAGTGGTTCCTTCTCCAGATCTGACAGATTTGCATCGAGATGTTCGACCGAGCTCGCCCCAACGATGATCGCATCGCCTTCCTTGACATCCAGTTTTGAATGATGAACGAGCCACCTCAAAGCACACTCTGACTCTGACAATTCATGCTTGCTTACCACTGCACGGAGTTTTTCCAAGGCGTCAAAGTAGCTGTCGTTCCAGTACCTTTTCCGGAATGCTTGCCCCTGGAAACGTTCTGGATCGAATCGTGAGCCTCCTTCGACTTCCGTCGTATCACGGTGATAGCGACCAGTGAGATAGCCGCCCGCAAGGGGATTGTACGCATAGATAGAGATGTCGTAGTGTCGCAAGCAAGCGAAGAGCTCCGGCTCGACAGCCCTGTGAAGAGCGTTGTAGACTCCCTGATACACGTCTGGCTGCTTCCAGCCATTGGCTCGACAGAGCTCGCAGATTTGAGCAACTTCCCAGGCCTGGTAGTTGGAGAGCCCAAGTCTATCGAATAAACCCTCCTGGTACAAGGTGTTCACAGCTTGAAATGTCTCGGTAAACGGTGTAGTGCGATCAGGCGCATGGAGGTACCATATGTCCAGCTTGTCAGTTTTGAAAGCTTAAAGTGAGGTTCTTGCGTAGTGCATCAGGCGTGTGGCGGAGGGTGTTATCCCAAGTTGCAGGTACAGCACGGCCTGCTGTTGGGTAGTATTTCGTAGCCATGAGTAGTTGGCGGGATTGCCAATGGAGCTGACCGAGCATCGTCTCAGATGAGCCTTCACCATATGAACTTGCTGAGTCGATCTCAGAATGTCCGTGTGATTGGAGAACGTCGAGCAGAGCAGATGCAGTCGGAAGGTCGTGGACTCTAGCTTGTTCTGCGCCAGACCTGCCGATGGTCATTGCACCTGGCCAAACAGTCAACCTCGTGAGTGATGGGCGCGAAGATGTGACGGCATACCAAAAATGATTTTGATGGGAGCTTTCTTGATGGTAGTCATGGTGAATGGGTATAGTGTTGGATTGAAAGGATGCGGTGGGCGATGCAACACGAAAGGTGTGTATTCATTAAATAGCACGGAGCAGGGTCGGGTTTAATGCAGGTCCTCTTCCCAAGCCGAAGCTGATGCATTGCACACAAATCTCACTTGATTCAATCCACTGCAGGTGATTTCTAGAAGCTTACACCGCAACTGCGCTGCTGACGGGTCATCCAGAGTATGCACATCTGGCGGAGATTACGGAGTTATGCAAACTTGACAGCACAGGCTCAATATAAGAGATGAGAGTTTACTGATAGAGCAATCAAGGGACGGAGAAAAGGGCGAGCATCGAGCTGGCGGATACGCACATGCTCATACTGGCCTATCGCGCCTGTATTCCGAAAATTGCACGACGTAATCTAAGATTAGGTAAGTGCATGTCCTCCTTGATCCTCCGGGTGCTGCCATACTGGTATTTCCATAATCCTCCGTTCATATTCATCTGCCATCAGCCTCATCTCATCTGCTTGATTCTGTAAAGCCAGGCGTTGCAGGCCCCATCGGCTGCTTGGCTTCATTCGTGACTGCTGTAAAACCACCAAGCCGCATTTCCACGCGCGAGGCAAGATGATGCGCCCCGAGCTCGATTGCGGCTCCCTTGTCGGCATGTACTGCCACTTTTCGTCCATCGCTTTCATAATCTCACGCGTTTCCAGTGATTGTAAAAGTTCCTTTCTCCAGCCTTGATCTCCTCTCATTGATTCCTGAAATTCTTTTTCTGGTAGAACAGATCTGTCCTCGAACTACCCAGATTTATAATCTTTGGGCACCCGTCTCTGTCCTTTTCCAGTCGCGTGCACTCGAAGCAGTAGAAGGCGTCTGAGATTCCTTCACCGCCGCACACGACGCACTTGTTCTGGTAGTTGCCGAAGGAGCACTCGTCGCAGATGCGCACGAGAGTGGTGGGTCGCACGTAGGAGTCGCAGACGGGGCATTTGCCGTCGCATTTGTCGCAGAGTCGGCCGATGGAGATGCCGCTGGTCTTGCGACACATGACGAGATCGGGGTGATGGCGAGACATTTTGGCGGTGCTGTGGAGGAAGAGTTTGTGGTGAGTGTGTTCGGAGCAGTTGTGGCGTAATTTGTTGTTTGCGAGAAGAGTATGTTGTCCACGAGGCGTATAGAAGGTAGTTCGAGTTCTAGATGTTGCGATGCGCTTACCAACTGCCTTTCACATGCAAATGTTCGAGACACGACTTCAGAGCACACGGAACTTTCCGGAAGCTTGGCTGCACCTCACCTCCCTGCATTCACCTCCAGCCCTGCGGAATGAAGTTCCGAGCAAGCAATATCTCGCTGATTGATATAGATTAGTTCAGCAACTCACCTCGGTGCTCTTCATGTTCCAGAAATTTTGTAACACAGGTGGCTGGCATCATGAACCAAACATTTGAAGGTTCCGCCGCCTCATTGGCCGACGTCATGGATTTCGCCGGCACGGACAAAGCTGAATCGCTGACTTTAATGGTACGATACTGCTCGGATCCTCATCCCTTTACGCAACATCAGCATACAGCACCTCATTGTCCGACGCATTTGCAGCCATGATTCTCGACCAAATAGCGTGGTCAGACTGCATCATCTTCTTGGTGTTCCTTGCCCCTCAATTGATCATCCATGTGGGCCTTATAGAAACGGCAATATGCGGCATTAAAGCCCTGCCTTTCCTGGGTAGGTTCAAGCAGGTCTGTTCACAACTGACCTTCCGATACTGATGTTGGTCAAGTAGTGCAAATGCCTTACCAGCTGGTGCGCGAGCGTCTCAGACCTCGCCAGGAGCGCTCGCCCTTCGTGCAACGAGCAACTCTCTTCCAAGACATTGTCATCCGGGTCGTCAGGTATGCATTTGCCTGCATTCCTGCTAAGATTGGCAAAGTCTTCTTCTCTAAGGGAGTAGCATTGCCGTTCTTCAAATTCCGGATGCTCCGCAACGGTGTTATGCGCTGCCCGATCTTCTGGAAAGAAGTCAACCGTGAGGGCTTGAAGGGCATCTATATGATCGACGATGAGACGCGACGTCCCGATATCGTGGTATACTACTGTCATGGCGGTGGCTTCTCTATGGGTTCCTCGTACTTCTATATCGAGTTCCTTATGGCCTGGATCCATCTGCTCAAGTCTGCTGGATATGCCAACCCTGCGCTGTTTGCTCTCGAATATACTCTGGTCCCTGAAGCAACGTATCCGACACAAACTCAAGAAGCACTTGCCGGATACAAGTATGTTCTATCCATCGCACCCGACCCATCGCGAATTGTTGTGGGTGGCGACTCTGCTGGAGCGACGATCATCCTCAGTCTCCTTCTCTGCCTCTCTAAATTCACGGCACTGAAGGATAAGAAGCCCGGCCTTGCCGTCATGATCTCTCCTTGGACCACTATCATCTCGCCCAAGAACGAGAACACCCCATCGGACTACTTGAACGCGGATAGTCTACGGCTTTACGGAAGCCAATACATCGGTACCAAGGCGTCACCGGAAGACGCTATGGTGTCACCTGGACACAACAAGGACCTCACCTGGTGGCGGAAGGCATCTCCAACCAACGGCTGGTTCTTCATCCACGGATCCGAGGAGGTGTTCGCGCCAGAGACGAGAGACCTGATTGCTTTGCTGAGGCAAGCGGGTGAAAATGTGGTCAGTCACGAAGAGCGAGGATGGATCCACGCTTGGCCTGTTGTCAAGCTGTTTTTGTGCAACTCAGAGAAGGAAAGACTAAGTGGGTTGCACAGCATCGTGGACATGGTCAAGGAAAGGGTACCCAGGAACACTTCACGCTAAAGCCAACCCAATTTTATACGAACTGATATCAAAGCTAATCAGATCCGAGTCTCTCTCCGATGAAAGCATGATCCATTGACCATCGATCATAACCATGTAAAGGTCTTCCACTTCATCTCTGACCCGCCCCGTTCTGGTTTCCACCACTCAAAGCAGCTTCGATGTCCGCAGCCATACGGTCTCTTGCAGCGATCCCCCTCCAAGTCTCGTCATCGACGGAACGCCCACCCGAGGCGATGGTGTCGTTCAACCAGGAACGAACCGCATGGCCGGTTGTCATCGTGGCTGTGTTCCGGTTGTGCGCGGCAAGGTTGGCAGCCGTCAGCTGTTGGCCTCCGGTAGCTTGAGTGGAGGAGTTGGGTTCGTTGCGTTGCTCTCTGGTCGACATGGTTCCTGGTAAATCGTTAGTCCGTCCGCATTGAGCCGGTTGGGTTTTGGTAAACACACTTGCAATCGAGTCGAGGTGTCGAGCGGGCTAGGCCTCTTATGCAGAGATCTCTCGATGAGGTGTATGACTTTGCAATCTTGCAAGTTAGAAGTGGTGTGGATGGCAGTAATGATAGTAGGTCGAAGTTGGTAAGGATGACATTCACTCAAGGAATTGAAGGACTGCGAGAACGTTTTTAACGACTCTCAGGTAGGGCGGATGATAAGCACTAATACTCACCAATGGCATTAGCCATGGCAAGATCGAGATCGGGCATGCGCCCTATTGCGCGTCTATAGCTTTCCAACTAAGAGCACATATTCTGGTCAGAAAACACAAAGCTCCCAAATCCCGGTCGAGACGAAGGGGAAGCACAGTGTCGCAAAATGAATAGCGCAGCTCTGTCATTGGCCGAAACACGCTCCGGGACTTGGTAGTGACTAGTCCCGAACTTCGACTTGCGCAGAATCCATCTTGGGCCACACTGGTTCCCAAGCTAGGGCTGTCCCGGTGCATAATAGAACAGCACCCGAGAAAACCTGACACACCAGCCACAGGATGAGTGGACGAAGTTGGCCCGTCGTACGGCCGCCCTCAGTCTGTCATGCAGGCTCGGTGTGATCAGCTGCAGAAACGAGCAGGGTTGTAGCGGAAACAACGCCTCATTTGCACCGCCACAGGTGGCAGAAAACCTTTCGCGTCCTCCTCATCTCAAACCACGACAGACGGCATGCTGCACGCAGCCTCTCATGCTAGCGCGGCCGGCAGAGCCACTAGGGTGTAGCGGCACCACGACCCCTGGATGTGTGTTCTCGATGCCTTCGCTAAGTCGTCGCAACGCTCGTGCATGCAGCGTGCGTTGTGAAGGCAGTCCACCGGAGTGGTAGAAGGTTGCCTTGTTTTAACCATCTTTCATGCTGCTGGCGTTTCCTGGGATTGTAGGCGAAATTCGGTATCCTTCTTGACTCGCGGCGCGAAGTCTACGTACCAGTCCGGTGTGCGGGCGTCCGTTGTTGTGGAAGGTTGCCTTCTTCTTCATCTCGCATGCGTCTTACGTGAATGCAGGCAAATTTGGTATCAATTTTTAATCGCCCGCGCCACGCACGTATAGTCTGCGTACCAGGTCGGTGTGCAGGCGTCCGTAGTGGCGGCGGCTAGGAAGTTCGGTGGCATGTTTGTCCGCAGCCTTGAATCACCATCAATCTTTACGTACATGGATGCTGACGTAACAAAGGTATACTGTGTTCTTCTGGAGGCTCGCTCCAAGTATATCGAAATACATGCATACACGTCTGTCTTTTCATATCAATGACCAACAACTCCCGCTAACCACTCCAGCATCTCCTGATTCAAATACACAAAAGCACCAACCTGACAGTGCAAATGACCTCCCAACTCGACTCCAAAGCTATTCAGCGTAGCATTCGAACCAATCGCTTCCACCACCCTCGCTGGCTGCCCCTCGAAGAACATGTCCTCAGTAGCTTCGGCGATGAAAGCCGACATACGAATCTTCTGCGCGACCCCATTCCCAAGCGTCATGGCTTCGCAGATCTTGAACGCTTCGTACGCAGAGTCGACGCAGAAGGTATACCTCAGATCGTCGTGGAACCAGCGGCGAGTCGTTGACCATGAAGATGGGTTGTCTTCGAACAGCCGGTCGAACTCCGCAGCGTCGCCACGGGCCCAAGCATCTGCGCCTTCGGGGAAGATGTTCATCGCGGTCTCCAGCATGCTGTATACTCCGTCGATACACATGACGGTAGCCAGTCTTGGCTCAAAAGCGGCGGCTCGTGCTGCGAGGTATCCACCCAGGCTCATACCGACCAGACCGATCTTGTCTTTGCCAATGAAGGACAGCTCGTCCGTGTTGTTGGCAAAGATGAAGTCGACGATAGGGGTGACGGCTTTCTCCCATTCTGCGACGAAGCCTTTGCCTTGGTTGACGAGGGCACGATGACCTGGTCCTTCGTAGATGACGACGTTGTACCCGCGCTCCAAGGCTGGCACCGCGAACACATGATAGGTCTCTTCCATGTTGCTCTCAAAGCCACCACCGATGATCAACGTGGGCCGTGGATTTTCCGCGGAGGCTTTAGCAGCCTTGAACACAATAGCAGGCATTGTGAAGCCATCCGCATCGACATGATAATGCTTTCCAGGAGCATCAAGCAGATCATTAGCCTTATCAAAGTACCACCTCCACAGCTCATAGCACTTCACCATCCTCGGATCGTTCTTATCGCCATGCAAGAAGAAGTCGGCCACGAAGAAGTAGTGACTGGCCCTGAAGTACACATTTCGCAGAGTGACGGGCGAGTAAGATTGTTCTTTGGTCTCATCGATAGTGGACAAGACTCGCTCAGCCAGTTGGAACCACTCTTCGTACCAACTGTCGAAGTCGCCGGGTTTGATTTTTTGGCATGATCGCCAGGATTTCCATGAGGTCTGCACCACCGTGGGGCACGGATGCGAGGGCGCGCATGGCCTCGTAGTGGAAGTTGAGGTCTTCGTGGAGTTGCAACATGGTTGATTGGTGCGGTTCAAAGTGTGCTTTGGTATTGGGTATCGATTGATGTCGATGGAACAATTGAATGCGAGGCGATGCAGCGATCAAACGCTACAATTTTGACGACTCTTATAGCTGTATCTACCACTCGGCATACGGTCGTTTCGGTATCGCGAAGCATCCCGACCGAGATACCAGAAGGTACGTCTCTTGCGAAGGCTGCTGACAGAACGACTGCAGTCAGCACCGAGAGGACCCTTGGAACGGAGAGTCCGCGGACCCTCCGCTGAACGTGTACCGTGAACGAAATTCATTGTCAAGCCGATGATGAAAGCGTTCTATGCGAATTCCACGAACCCCCGGCGATTCATCAGCGGGCGTGTACCATTGAGAAAAACTTACAGTAAAATATTCGCAATGCGAAAGGAAAAGAAACGCTCAATGCGGCCACCGCGCAACCATCCGCTCCTCAACCATGCTCACCTGTCCATCCTGACCACCAGCAATAATCACCATCAACAATCACTCACAACATCACCACTCAAATCCCCACCCCATATCCCCCAACATCGCCTCCCTCCCCACCTGATGCGCAAACCGATACTCCTCCCTCCTCCTGCTCCCCTCCTCTGCACCCCTAACCTCACAACACTCATCGTCCCTAACAACAGCCAAATACCTCCTCATAACAACCTCATCATAAGCCCTATTAACATCCTCCCCTTTCCTCACAACCCTCAGACCCCTCGTGACCGGCTCGCCGTCCTCGTCAAGCAGCCGCGGTAGCCGACCGTTTGGGCGCCGCGTGGCTTCGAGCGGTTTGTCGAGAGCTAGCCAGTGGCGGCGGTTGGCGAAGGCTTCGCGGGCTTTGGGCGGGAAGGACCAGAGGCAGGGGTGGGAGGGGTAGCAGAGGGCGTGGAGGTTGTCGTGTTTGTTTTCTTGCTGTGATATGGGGCAGTCGGCGCATACGAAGAGTTTGTGACTGTTGTGATCGCCGGGGATGGTGGCGGCGTTGCCTGAAGGGTCTCTGGTCTTGTTTGGCGGTAGAGGGCCGGTGAAGGTTCGGCCGTTGATTGTGAGTTGGTGGGGCGAGATGTCGGTGGTGGTGGTGTTGTTGTTGTTCTTGTCGTTGACTGAGGGTTTCGGGGCGAGTTGTTCTTGACACGGAGTGGGCGCATTCATACTGGTCTGAGTGCTGGCCGTGACTTGTTTGATGTCTGATTCTGGAGTGGTCGGTCGCGGTACTCCCGAGGGAGCATCTGGTGGTGGCAAAGATGTGCGACTTTGTTTGGCTTTTTGGTGGAAGGGGACATCGCCTGCCGGTCGCTTGCGAAGGCTGTATCTCGGAATGTCGGACGTATCAGGCATTGTGCGCTGTCCGTTGTGCGTTGTGTTATTGTTCGTGAGGTGGCGCTGTTGTGGTGTGCTTTTCGGACGTGATCAGTAAAGTCAACAAATACTACCACCTTTTTTTTTCCGGCCATCATTGACTGTTTGCCATCAGTGCATGACAGGTCTCACTCCACTACAACATGCATGAATGAAATGTGGAAGAAAAAATGTTTACTTGCGTTCTTTGTTTTCCTTTTTTTTTTCCCCAAATCATTGTCATCAGCATCAGGGTATCACTATTATCATGTCAATCATCCTCGACGTCCGTCCATGCAATCTATTAACCAATCAAAGCAACCTCACATGGTTGCCCGGGAAAACACCCTTTTTTCCCGCATACACACCCCAAAACCAATCCTCATTCAATTGCTCCGCTTCCTTGATCTCTGCATTCTTCGGGAAATCAAGCTCGTCTTGCTCCGGCACGAATCGATTCCATCCAGCCAGACACCTCAACCCTACGCCTCCGTCAGGCGGCAATTGCTGTGACGCTGGCGCCGAGGCCGAGGCTGCGTCTTCTTTCAAAGCCAATCCGCCCACAATGTCTCGGACGATGATGCGCTGCTGACCTCCTTCAGGCGTATCTTGAAAGCCGACGACTGCCATGCGATGTTTTTGCAAACATCTTCGCCAGCCGTTCGGGCCGTCGGCTTGTGAGATCTTGCCGGTGGCGACAAGGCCGTAGTAGCATTCGTTGCAGACGTCGTAATCTCCCTCGTTGCAAGTGTTGCAGTGGAAGCGCGAGTTGATAGGCGCGATGGGATAGTGACAGACGTCGCAGTCTTGGCGGATTGGCAGCGGTACGTAGCTGTTCTCAGGCAAATGTGGCAAGTTGATCGGTGAGCTTGAAACTTGCTCAGCGTTGGTTCCTTTGCGACCAACAGGGAGAAGTGGATGTGTACAATGCTGTCCTTGGTTGAGGCATGAAGCGCAATATCCCCAAGCGCCTTCGAGACAGATGTAGCAATGCCAGTAGCTTGCATCCGTGAATGTGTGGCATTGTTCGCAAAAAGCGCCTTCCTCGATATGGTATCGTTCGCCGGAAGTGCTTGGTCGTGAGTATCTTCGCGCTGCCAGAACGTGTGGTTGCTCGTGATCCGCCGGGTACCCTTCTGGTGGCTCGGCTCGCTTGTACTTGTTCCAGGCCATCCATCCAAAGCCGAACCAATGATTACACCCTCTACCAGCTCTGTAGCAGTCAATACAAAGATCGAACCCTTCCTCGCTACATTTGCCACAGTGATAATGTGGATCATGCTGAATGTTTGCTTTTAAGCAACGGTCGCACGCGACCTCCGGCACCTCCAGAGTTGAGTCTGTTGTAGCGACGTTGTTTGCGCCAGTCTGCACTACCGCCTCAGGAGCAAAATTGGCTGCGGAGAACGGCCGATCAAGAGGATCGGAGAAGTCTGGGACAAGCGGTGAGTTGACCAGCGAGGAGGAACTGATGTTTGTGACACCATCCTGCCGCCGTACAGCTTCCAACGGGTGTGCCGGGCCTCGACCGGTTTCACCAAACGCTCGTTGCGTGCCGGAAGATGTACGGGTACGATGCGCTCTGATCATGTGTCGTTGACCATCCGGATCTGTAACACTTCGGTGTGCACTCGATGGTCGCCGCCGGCGTTCTCTTTGTGAGTCTTCTGAGTGTGGCGTAGAAGAAAGATCTGTTGCAGAGCGAGCGGCCGGGCTTATTGTTGGCGTTGGTCCATCTGTTCGATTCGCGGATCGATGACTTCTTTGACTCGACCCGGTAGTAGCACTTGTCGACCTACGATGGCTGCGAGGTGGTTCCAAGGTTGACTGACTCTGAGTATGCGGTCTCGATGTTGAAGGTCTTATTCTACTTTGCGAACTTGGAGCAACATTACTGTCTCCTCTTGTTCGCTGTCGGCGTTCTGCGTTGCTGGAACTGCCAGGCCGTGACTCGGAGCCTGCGCGGGTTCGGCGCTCGCGGTTGCTTGATGGATCCCTGTGTCGGTGCCGTCTTCTTCTGTAAGCTTCTGCTATGCGCTCCGTAAGTTCCTCTTCTTGTTCCGGAGTCAGGTGATCAATGTCAATGCCCTCCAGCACGCCTGATGCAAGAATAGACTGCATGATCTCCTCTTGTACTTCCAGGGAGTCTGGGCCCGACTCGCTCAGCAGACTTCGTAGAGAGGGCTGGTGTTCCACCTGTCTGCCATCCGCTTCATTTTCTCTCAGCCTGACATCTGCACTCCGCGCTTGCTGGCCGGTTCTCCTGCGAGAGGACTCTGTGCGCCGGCCCTGCGAGTTTTGCTCATTTCGTCGCCCTTCCTCTCTTCTCGCTGCTCTTAGAGCCCTCCTGTTCGCGGCAACAGCCGGATCAATATCCGCCATGCTCATCGCTCTTACCTCGTCCATGAGCCGCTCATCCTCGCTCTCATCTGAGTCTTGCGTGATCTCTACAGGCGGTATAACATCCTCCCCAGGCTTATAGTGACTGCGCATCTCATCCTTCTCTGCCTCGCTCTTTCCGCGCCCAGGGTTCGCCGTCAGGAACATGTCCAGCAGTGTGGTGACCGTGGCATTCGGGCGCGTGCCTCGGACTTCGGCGCGACATGACGGGCAGGTATACGGGGTTGTGGTGCGACGCGAGCGCGCGGCAGAGGTGGCCTGCCATGAGAACCATTCTTTCAAGCAGGACCCACAGAAGGTGTGCAGGCAGTCGAGCAGGGTCAAGGGCTGGTACATGACATCCGTACAGATCTGCCCGGGGATGATAAGTCAGCATTCAGGCGAGCTTCAGAACTGGAGGCGGTGTGTATAGCATCATAGCATATCGCATACCGAGCATGTCAACTCCTTCTCCAGCACCAGACTGCCGCTGCTGCTGCTGCTGCTGCCACTCGTGCCCTCGGCCATCATATGATGGCTTGCGCGTCGGTCGGTCGGTCGGTCAAGTTGCTTCAGCCAGCCGGGATAAATTGTCAAGACGCCTTGCACGCTTCCCCTCAGCGTGTGGAGGAGCAGAGCGAGCTGCAAGTGTGACTAAGGCGCTTGTGGCGCCGCCCTGCAGGAGAGCAGCTTGCTTGCAGTAGTCAGTAGTAGAGCTCCAATTCTAGCGACGAGCTGTGTCAGGTGTCATACAAGGGCACGCAGAAGCCGATCGATGTATTAAATAGCTTACAACCACAAAGGGCAGGTCGGAAGCTTTGGCACGTGTATAGTGTGGTATTAGAGTTGAGACGGAATTCTGTTTGGGCTCGACATGGGCTCTTGGTATTGGTGACGGCGTCGAGACGGCGCGCACGTGGAATTATTACGTCGTGCCTGCTATAGTGCCACATCTGTCATGCTGGCGGGGCGGACGCTGGAGGTTGAGACATGTTTCGCAAGCTTGGGTAATGTGCCACAGGTCTGGATACAACAGCACAAGGGGACCTCTGTGTCGCCGTGTTTCGACCTCACTTACAAAAGCATGGTATAAACAATTATTATTATTACCGAACACATGGAAGGTACGCGGGGGTTCGGCTCCAAGATCACGGGACCGGACGGCGCTCCTTCTCGTCCAGGGCATCCCCGCGTGGAGAGTGGATGGCAAATGGCAGCCCAAGAACAACTTTATTGAATTAACTGGAATACATCATCGAAGCTTGCAAGCGAAGCCACCTCCGCTCGCCCTATACACTGCCGATCTCCCTCCATTATAGGCATGAGACAAACGGGGGCCAGCGCACACACCAATCTATCGGCGCCGCACAGTCCTGTCTCAAAATCCACCACAACCCACTCCCAATCTCCAATCTCGCAACATACCGAACAATCCATCTTGTTCTTCACCGTGTATCCCGCACTCGTCGGCATTTGAAGAGAAGAAGCTCACTCTGTACAAGCCTGTTTTCTCGCTTCTAGGGTGCAGTCTAGCCGCAAATGCATTGCTTACTGCCTCGGCAGGGCAACGATCCGCGCAATGCGTCGATGAAGATGCAGCCGTGTCGAATCGACTGGACAGCAGGCCTTCCAGGTACCCCTGCCACGCGATCATGGCTGGCTAAGACGGACTTCACTTGGCCGTGGCAAGCTGCGTGGCTACGCGTCTCTTTTTCTGCCAGTAGTCTGCACGCACGTTCGGCATGTGGTCGGGTTTAAGCAGTTTGTTCAACGGCTGAGCCGGTCTTGCTCGTGGCCTCGCCAGCCCTTTGAGGTCGGGGTTCGAAATGGTACTTGTAGGAGGCTGGCTCCCTTATCTGGGAGGTCTTGGATGTAGGTGCTGCTACTTTTGTGATCACGCTGCTTTTGTGCTACCCGTTCTGTCCCTGTCTTCGTTCGTTTGAAAGACATCTGCAACGATGCATACACCCTCACTTCCGCTCGCAGCCTTGTCGTTGCTTGCAACCAATGCCCTTGCTGCCCCGGCGACTGTCCCGGAACTGTATGCCAATGGCGTGCAGAAGCTTGGTAAAAGACAGACTATCAGTGGTTACCAGCCAATTTCTGCGGCGTGCCCGGACACTCCTCTCGTGAGAGACGCTACAGAACTCGGACCCGAAGAGGCAGCATATATCTCGTCGCGCAAGGAAAAGGCAGACACAGCACTTTCACATTGGCTACAGAAGCAGGGAGAGTTCAGCACTGACAGCCAACCTACTGTTGCTCTTGCTTCTAGTGGAGGTGGCTACCGTGCCCAACTCGCGGGTGCTGGCGTGGTTAAAGCGTTCGATGCTCGTGATAGCAACACAAGTGTTAGTGGGTTGTTGCAGGCCCTGACCTACCATTCCGGTCTGTCTGGTGAGTTAAGTTCTTGAGTATTGCAACCATTGACGACGATGCTGACGTTCATAAGGCGGCTCTTGGCTTTTGTCTTCGATAGCCGGCAACGACTGGCCCACGATCAGCTACTTGCAAGAGGAACTTTGGGAAGACTCTCTCGATGGATCCCTTCTACTTCCTGCCAATTTGCTGTCCTTCTCCGGCCTCACTCAGTATGGCGCCATTGCCACTGAGATTGCCCTCAAAGAAGGCGCCGGTTTCCCCACAACAATCATCGATCCCTGGGGCCGTCTCCTGTCATACCAGCTCCTGGAAGGCAGTTTCGGCGGTGTGAAGAAGTACATGTCCAGCCTGGCCACTTTCAACAACTTCACCAGCTTCAACGCTCCCTTCCCAATCATCACCGCCGTCGGCGTCGTAGCCTCCGAAGACCAATGCACGCCTCCCAACGACGCCACCCAATACGAGTTCTCCCCCTACGACTTCGGCTCCTGGGACGAAGGCGTCTCCGCGTTCACCCCTGTCAAATACATCGGCTCAGACCTCAACAACGGCCAGCCCGAAGAAGCAAACAAGTGCGTCGAGCACTACGACAACCTAGGCTATGTCCTCGGCACGTCGAGCGACATTTTCCCTGCGATCTGCGAAGTCCTGCAACCCGCCAACAACAGCAACGACTCCCTCGCCAACGTCCTCGAAGGCATCGTCAGCCTCGTCCACGACCCGGTGTTTGAAGACCTTTTCGGCCTCTACCGCAACCCGTTCTACAACTACTCCCGCTCCTCCCGCGTCGCCGCCGACCAAGACCTGCTGCTCCTCGACGGCGGCTTCTCCGATCAAGTCAACCCGATCTGGCCATTCATCGTCGACTCGCGCGCCGTAGACGTCCTGATCGTCAACGACAACTCCGCCGACACAGAAGACAACTTCCCCAACGGCACGTCGATTCACCAGACGTACGTGCAAGCCCAGGTCGCAGGCCTCAGCAAAATGCCTTTCATCCCCGAAGCCGCGGTTTTCGTCGAGCAGGGCTTGAACACGCGCGCTACGTTCTTTGGGTGCGATGAGGAGGACACGACACTGATGGTGTACTTGCCTAATAAGGAGTATAGCTTTGATTCGGGCACTGCGACGGCGAAGATTGTGTATTCGAAGGAGGAGACGAGGGGGATGATTGCTAACGGCGTGCAGGTTGGTGATCAGGATGGGGAGGAGGGGTGGGGGTTGTGTTTGGCTTGTGCGATCAAACACAGGGATGAGAATCTGCCGGAGGGGTGTCAGGCGTGCTTTGAGAAGCATTGTTATCGCCAGAGTGCGGGTAATGCTACGATGGTCTAGTTGGGTATTGTGGAGGAACAGTAGCGTTGATTCAACTCAAAAGCATTCATGATATCGTAACTTCTTGGGAAAGCATCTAGCAATTAATGAAACCAACAGCGATCATAAATCCTCAACCATCACCCCCCAACTCGGTAAACCATCTTCTCCCCACTAATAGGCCTCATCCACTCCTCCTCCCTCCCACGTACTCTATCACCCATCGTCCCCGACCCCAGCAGAGCGAACCCATCCTCCACCACCTTACCCAAACCTCCAGGCATAAGCCGAATGGGATTCGCCTCCAGCTTCCCACCCTCCTCCAACCACCGATAAAACGCCCCGGTGAACGCCCTGCTCCCCTCCGACGCCGGCAACACAAAGCCCTCATACTCCACCCCCTCCCCCAAACCCTCCCACACAGCGCCATAAGAAGGCTCGACGCCCTCTCTAAAGCCGGAGGAATCCCATGCACCGCCCGCGATCGACCGCGTCACTGTGAGCTTGCCTCCGGGGGCGAGGGTGGAGCTGACGCGAGCGACGCTCGAGCCTTCGGAGATGCAGTCTAATGCTAGATCGATGCCTTTGCTTCGCGTGAAGAGACGGATTTCGCTGGGCCAGGTTGCTTCGTGGTAGTCGAAGAGGTGGTCGTAGGCGTAGGGCGGGGCTTGGAGGAGGGGAAATCGAGCTGGGGAGGCTGTGCCGAGGAGGATGATGGGTTTTTTGATGTTGTTGGAGGCTGCGGCATGGCGGATGAGTTGTGCGGCGTACAGGCCGACGGAGGTGGAGGCGCCGTAGATGAGGACGTAAAGTGGTTGTGAGGTGTTTGTCGCAGTGCTGGACTGGATTGGGGCGGAGAGTGGGATGTCGAATGGCGGCGGTGCGAGGCCTAGGCGGAGGGAGACTGCTTGGGCGGCTGTGAGAGCGCATAGAGAGATTGTGGCGGCTTGCTCGAGAGTCATGTCGTCTGGGACCAGCCAGAGGAGATCAACAGGGCAAGCAACGTATTCTGCGAAAGCGCCTGGTCTGTCGTTGCGACTGCAAGCGCCTTGGAGGAAGCCTGCTACCCTCTGTCCATGCTGGAAACGTGATGCTGGATCGGCCTCGTGAACAGTGCCGGCGAAGTCGCTGCCCACGATTCTTCCTGTTTTCCCCAGGGGATTGTATGTGTAGAGGGAGTCGACTGGATTCAGAGCAATGGCGTGAACTTTGACGAGGACCTCTTCTGGCCCAGGGGTGGGTATATTGACCGAGCTAACAGTTGCGGTCTTCGACTCGGCATCGAGTATGAGTGCATTCATTGTCGCGTTTCTTTGCATGTCGTGTGTCGAAAATGGAAGCAGCTGTTCAACGGAGGTGGCGTGTGGGAAATACAGATGCGTTGACAGCGTCAAGCTTACATATTCATTTGAGTAAGTTTGTCGTATGCGCGCCCTTCGGTGGCCGGATGACTAATGACTGTCACTGCGCGTTTTGTGGATTGGAAATGAAGCTGCAGATCACAGGGCGTGAGTGTAGCTGGGGTGAGATGAATGGGTGATTGAACTTCAATGTTGATAATTGTTAAGTTAACGTTAACGTTAACGCGGGGCACGGGGGCGTGTCAAATCCTAGAGCGTATCAAACAGATCCGCCTTTTTCCTACTCACCAACTTCTACACGTCATGTCTTAGCCAAAACGCGTCCAAACAAGCTCAAAAGAAGGCAATCTATTGCTAGCAATATTAGCTTTTCAATCAGGCCAATGCGCAAGCGTCAATGCAGCTATAAAGCTTTATGATATAGTTCTAAAATCCCTCTACCGAAGAATCAACGGCGGCACTTTAAGAGAAGACTACACACTAACCAACAAGAGACTTAGTGATATTGAGGAAGAAGTGATAATTTAGGACATTCTAAAGCTTGATGCCTAAGGACTATCCCCTTCAATCAGCCTAGTTAAAGAAATGGTAGATACAATCTACAAAGTAAGAGGTGTACAACCTGTTAGAGTGAACTAGCTAAATACCTTCATCAAAAGGACTCTAAGGCTTCAAGTTAAACTTAGAAGGACATATGAGTGTCAGAGGAAGCTTTATGAAGATCTATAGGTTATTAGAGGCTAGTTTGAGCTTATAAAGAACACAATTAACAAGTATAGGATCATACTAGAGGATATATACAACTTTGATGAAGCTAGCTTCTAAATAGGCCAGATCTCTACTTCAAAGGTTGTTATAGATGTAGATAGGCTAGAAAGGCTAAAGTAGGTTAAGCTAATAAACACTGAATAGGTTACATTGATTTAAGGAGCCTATATAGATAGCTCTATAGTTCCTCCATTCCTAGTCTTAAAAAGGAAGGAATTCAACCATACATAGTTCTACTAAAGCCTACCTTTAACATAGACTTTCATAGTTAGCCAAAATGGCTAGACTATAGATCAAATTGGCCTCTAATAGATTTAGCATTTTGAGAAGCATACAAGATAGAAGACAGTTAGGAGCAAAAGGCTCCTCATTCTTAACAACTATAGAAGCTATATAACACCAGAGTTTAGAACATTCTATAAAGATAATAGCATTATTCTCCTTTAGATGCCTCCTCATTCTTCACACCTCCTTTAACCATTAGATGTTAGCTACTTTAGTCCTTTAAAGACAGCCTTTTTAAAGCTAAACTAGGACTTAATTAGAAACTATGTCTTCTATATTACAAAGGTAGACTTTATTATAGCCTTTAAACAAGCCTTCCTTACTTCCTTTACTTAAGCTAATGTCTAAGTAGGGTTTAGAGGTTCTAGCTTACATCCATTTAATCTAGAGGCTGTGTTGTTCTACTTGGATCTAGTATTAATGTCTTTAAGTCAGCCTTCATCTTAAGAGTCGTAGTGTATAAAGACTCTAAGTAACACTAAGGAAGTGGACAAACAGACTACCCTTATTAAGCAAAGGCTTAAAAGGTACTAAAGCAGCTTACCAACCCCGATTGTTAAGGCTCTTAACCAGCTATCTAAAGGAGCTCAGGTTATAGCTGCTTTAACAGCCCTACTATAGGCACAGATTACTACCCTTTAAAAGGCTAATAAGGCTATACATGTTCGGAGGAAGAGGACTAGGAAGGCTCTAGTATCAGATACTGCCTTATCAGTTAGTGAGGTATAGGCTATAGGTAGTTATAAGGAGGTTAAAGCTAAAATAAGAGAGGAGATGCTAAGGCTAAAGAAGAGGATATTAAGGTGTAGTAAATGCGGTTA
>Ga0265797_10002817_pt1 | contig 28676 bp, 15 predicted proteins | sample P2T30metagenome_FD_192433 | JGI IMG/M metagenome (GOLD analysis project Ga0265797, IMG submission 192433) | Plant litter microbial communities from East Loma Ridge, Irvine, California - P2 T30 | ecosystem: Environmental > Terrestrial > Plant litter > Unclassified | place: USA: California...
TTGTCACGAGAAAGAATTGATAGGCAGAAGAAACTTGACGTTGTATCATTAGTTCAATCACGTGTGCTGAGTCTCTCATTTTTGCGGAGTACGGATAGATGAAGTCGACAACGGATGGATTGCAAGTCTGTGCGACATGACAAGAATCGAGATGAATGTTTTCACTGGGAATCTGGAATTGGAGCAACAAGTAATGTAACACGAGAACCCTTTTATATTACCACATTAACACGTTTCTACCGTAATAAGGAGACGACTATGGGAGGAAAAGAAAAAACTAAAAAGCAAACGCGCATGGAAATCAAAGTAAAAGCAGTCAGGGTATCTTGTAGCGGAGGGGCTCAGAGCCTGCCAAATTGGAGGCCGAAAGAAGAATTTTTCGGCCAGCAGCAGATCGGAAACCCAATCATAACGCGCCGCACACGTAAAAAAACACAAGCAGAGAGGGAGGGACGACGCACTTGGTGGCACGGCTAGGCGTACTAAGCGCTAGCGGTGACCTGGGTGGACGGGTTGACGCCGACGGTCTCAGGCTTGTTCTCCTCGGTGGTGATGGCGGTACCGGCAGAGTCGGTGGCGGGGGAACCGACGGCGCGAGCAGCGACGGTCTCGGGGTCGGAGACAACGGGCTCGTCGACCTTCTTCTCAGTGGAGACAGGGACGGCGGCATCCTCCTCGACGGTCTTGTCGGTGGTAGGAGCGGTGTTCTCCTTCTTGGGCTGGATGCGGTTCAGGGCCTTGCTGGCACGGCGACCAAGGTTGCCGAGCATGGACTGGCGCTTGTTGGCGGTAGGGGTGCCGGCAGGGGAGGTGGCCTCTGAAGTCTTGGGCTCCTCGACAGCGTCGCTGGTGGTGGGAGCAACGACAGGAGCAACCTCGGTGGCGGGCTCCTCAGTCTTAACGGGCTCAGTGGCGACAACCTCGTCCTTGGCGGGGACGACAGGGGCGGCAGCGGTGGTCTCGGTCTTGAGAGGCTGCTCCTTGGCGGCAGACGGGCTGGTGCTGCGCTCACGCTTGTTCATGAAGGACAGACCGGAAAGGAAGTTCTTCTTCTCCTTGCTAGGAGTAGCGGTCTCGGTCTTGGTGGCCTCAGGGGCGGGCTCAGTGATGGCCGGCGTGGTGGCGTCAGTGACAGGAGCGGCCACGGGAGTCTCGATGGGCTCGGTGGTGGTGGTCTCGGGCAGCTGAGGGGCGGCGTCAGAGACGGCAGCGTCCTTGGCCGGGACCTCGGGCTTCAGGTCAAGCTCCTTCTCCTTGGTGGGAGACTTGAGGCTGCCCCAGGCACTGGGAATGCGTCCGAAGATGCTGCCACGCTTGCTGACCTTGGGCTTCTCCTCGCTGGTGGGCTCGGCGGCGGCAACAGGGGCGACAGGGAGGGCCTCGACGGGCTTCTCCTCAGCGGCCATGGGCATGACTGTGGAATGGTCAGTGTGTGTGCAATATGCGGAGGGAGTTTCTCCATGCTTACTGGTAGTGGGCTGGAAAGCGGGAGTCTCGGTGGTGGTGGTGGCCGGAGCGGCAACAGGAGCAACAGTCTCGTCGTCGGTCTTCTGGAGCTCCTTGTCAACGGCCTTCTCCTCCTTCTCCTCCTCCTTCTTGATGTCGTGCTCCTCCTTCTTGCCCTTGAGCTTGTTGAGCATGCCGCGGGAGGTGGAGCGGCTCTTGGTCTTCTTCTTGAGCTCCTCGTCCTCGCCGTCGGAAGAACCGATGCGCTTGGGTTCGGCGGAGTCGACCTCGGTGCTCTTCTTGGGCTGGGAAGCGCCAGTCTTAGCGGCAGCTACAGCACCGCCGGCGACGTTGGGAGCGTCTGTCGGATTGGTCAGTTTGGGTTGATCAACATGTCGAGACGAGATGAACATACTCAGCTTCTCAATCTCAGCCTTGTAGCCCTCGCTGTCGCGGACGGACTCCTTCGAGGCCTTGCCAAGCTCGATCGACTTCTCAATCGACTGGTACCAGCCATCACGCTCAGCATCGCTGGTGGCCTTGAAGCTGTGCTTGTGGCCGGCGATCTCGAAGGTGAACTCGTGGGGAGAGGCCTTCTTGAGGTCAGTGGCGTCGTAGAGAGCAATGACGCCAGCCGGCTGGGTGCGGTCACTCTCGCCCTTCTTGTTGAAGAACAGGAGGCCCTTGCCGGTCTGGCTGGCCCAGGCGGTTACGGGGTGGGAGACCTCGGACTTCTCGCCACGGAGGTAGAGGCCCAAGTTCTGAGGGGTGACGGCAGAGTCGTTGAGCCAGAACTCCTTCTTGGAGAAAGTGAACTGCCTAGGGAGGTGTTAGTGGTTGGTTTTCTGGCAGGTGGAATCCAATAATACATACTTCAACAGACCGGGAGCCTTGTAGCCAAGCTGGCCCTCGATGATGGGCTCAGCAATCTTGGCCTCGGTCGCAGGGACAGCGGGCTCCTCGACCTTCTCCTCGGTGGACAAAGGTGCGGCGACGGTCTCCTCGGGCTTGGTGGCCTCGCTGGTGGTGGTGGTGGCAGTGGCGGCGGGGACAGGCTCGGAGACAACAGGAGTCTCCTGGACAGCAGGAGTGGGTTCAGTCATGACCTGTTCGGCGACGACCTCGGCGGGAGGAGCGGTGGTGGTGTTAGTGGTGGGATCCTGGACGGCAGACATGATGGCGTGTTGGATATGGTGTTTTGTTTGGATGCGGAAAAGTTTTGGTGGGTGGGATTAGCGATTAGGGGTGGTGTGACCGCGCTCTCAGAACGTGGCCGGGTATCAAATGCGGAAACAGGTTTGTTTAGCCGGGGCAAGCTCGACGACTGGGTATCACAACGCAAAGAGGGAAGGTGTCTGGACTTGAGTGAGTGTCGGAGTGGTGCGAGAGGGAGAAGTTTCGGTTTTGAAGGAGAGGTCTCGTGTGTATCGTCGCACGCATATGGCTTGGTGCACGGAGCAAGAGCAAGCAGGAGCAAGCGAGATTATTGAGAGGGCGCACCGTCCAAGCGGCAACGGCGCGCGTGCGTGATTCGCGAGGCCGATTGATCTTGAGTAGGAGGTGCACTGAGGTGGTGGGAGCTGGGTGCTTCAGCCAGTGGCAGTTAGTAGTGGGACGATTTTAATCAATTACCGTAGCCCGTCGCCGAAGACCGGACGCATCCCGAAGTGTGTGCGCGGCTAGAATTGACAGGGAGGGCTGTACTGGTACTGTATACAATAGAGACGGACATGGGTGGTGGTGTAATGCCATACCATACCATACCATACACCAGCAGACCACCACCAAAAACATGTCGCGATCGTCGCCCGCTGGAGCTGCAGGGTCGGAGTAAGTGATGAGCTTGGGGCAGTTGGTGCGCGCCTCACAGCCGCTCAATTCCTCCCTTTTGCTTTGGAGCTTGTCTTGCGGGCCGTGGGGAAGGCGTATTCCAACCAGTGCCACAAGTCGCAGTGCATGCCTGTCGTTCTTTGAGCTGTGTGTCTGCGTCTCTGCCTTTCAAGATCACATGCTGTGAAACGCACGACTCCACCGCCGGTCATCTGCCTGTGCTGCCAATAATAATCATGTACCCTACCTGCAATTAGCACACTGTACACTGTACCACTGTATCATCCTCTGATCAACACCACCACCAGCACAAACAATAATATCGAGTCCTCCCGCAATACCGCCTAGCCCCGTCGTCCATCCGCATCTCCTCCTCTCCTCCTCTCTCCTCTCCTCTCCTCTCTTCCTCCTCCAGTCATCCCCCTCCAATCAGTCAGTCTCTCTCCCCTCTCCCAACGGCCAAATCTCCTGTAGGCCCTGGTCTAGCAGTGCACTGTCAACTCTGCGTGAAACACACTTCTTGCCGTCGTCCTTGTCCCCGGCTGCCGGCAGATCTTCAGGCAGCCGCGTTACGGGCGTCGTCTCAACACGCGCCCATCTCACAACCAATCATCACCGTCCATCGTGCTTCTCATGCTGAAACCTGTCTATCGCGCATATGAACAGGCGTCTGTCTGCCATGGCCGTATCGGCTCCTCTTGCACTGCACTCCACTGCACTGCTTTCAAGAACTGCTGACCATCCTCTGTCTGCCGATTGCCATGTCTCGCCGGCCATGCCACGCCTTGCCCGTACACCCTCTCACTCACCGCCAACACACAACGTTATCAGCGCGGAAACACACGGCACTATTCAACCAACGACACAACTTGACCTGACTTGACCTGACAACGGCGTCGCACACAGCTCGCCCACTCGAGTCGCTCCCGCATATGTGCCAGGCTACCAGCCACGCAGTCAAGCTTGTCACTCCTGAACCCCAACGGCACTGACACTTGCAGAGTCCAGAGGCCAGAATCTCGCTGCACGACCCTCCGACCGACCACCGCTTGCAATTCACCTTATTACTGTTTTTCCCGCCGCCCCTGACCAACATGTTATCCTTTTTTTCCCTACTGCCCTTTTCTCCTTGAAGGAACATCAATCCCACTGACTGTCATCCGTATTCCCATGAATCAAAAAATGTGGCTGGCAACACCAGTCCTGCTTGCGACAACAACAGCATCCACAATAATCTACACTTGATAGACCGGGTGTCAGCCAGTCGCGCCACGTCGTCGCAAACTCTAACTTAGTATTTTGATTGATCGCGTGCCAGTCTCAACTTTTTTCTCTTCCTCTTGGGTTTTTCTCGCGCCTTCCGCCGAGATGCGCATGCGCATGCCACATGCGCTCGCACATCGGGAGGAAGAGGAGACTTTCGCAAGGCTTCGACTTTTGGCCGCCTGCCCACGCACCCTTGCAACCTCACATCATCTTCGATCGCGATGCTTTCTGATAATCTCACGACTCGCGTCGTGTGCTAAGAAACCTGGAGCTCTTGGGTAATCACGTGGGAGATGAGATTTTAATGCGAGTTTGTAACATACACGATTTCGTGGCTTGCTGGTGGCATGGGAAACCTGGGCCAGTCTGTTTGATGGTTGTCCGTCTGATCAAGATACTACTCAATACAGGCAAGATGAAGGATCTTACAGGCGAAACACCTTGCACGTTCACCGCATCCGTCACGAGCCCTAGAAGACATGTATTGCGCTCTCCACACACAAAAACAACAACAAAACGGCAATAACAACGAGACACGACGACGACGACAGTCAGCAGTGCCGCGAGTCACAAAAAGTCAGCCCAGTCTAGCCCAGGTCGTCACGTCAAAGCCAACCAGTAGTCGGCCAGCCCACCTCCAACTTTCTTTTCCAACCTTACTGTATGCGTGATGACAAGGAAGCCAGCATGGAACGGATGCGAACAAGGCCCTCCCTTGTTCCCGTCGGAGTGGCCGTGGGATGAACAACGACCACCTACCCCACCATCCTCATGACAACCTCAAACCTTGAAATCTGAACTCCCGGACGACGACGACGACGACAACGATGATGATGACATACGAGATGGGTGTGTTTGCGCCTCGGTGTAGACGTGCAACTCGAGCAATGACATTAGTACACTACACCAGCAACAGCAACAGTATATCAGTAAGAAGGATTACCTACCATCCGCCTACCATACCTCTAACTCCCTCCATACGGGTTTGTACTGAACAACCTTCGGAGCATTCAATCACTACCGCTGCATTAAAGTCTGCTTTTTTTCATACAACAACCTTCTGATCGTGTTTGAATTTTCTCACATACAAAGTTACACCCCATCTTGATCCCTCCTCACAGATAGTGGTGGGGTTGCGAATCTTGGCCTTCTGTTTCAGATCAAAGGACATCGAAAAGACAAAAACACACACATCCCTCTTTTACACCTCATCAAACCCAGTTCGACTACATCTACCAACCCGCCACTTTCATCCGAGAAGTCGCAAGATGGAAGATTGGGGGCTTCCGACAACAGGCCTCTTCTGAGTCTCCCCAATCCTGGGGGGGTTTTTTTTTTTTTGAGAGTTGGTTTGGGTTGGGGTTCGTGTAGACGGTATACATACTTATAGTAGTACTGCTGAATTTTTCCGCGAATGCGATAATCATACTGCGTGCCCGCCGTTCCTTCCAAACCGCTTTTTCTTTTCTTTTTCTTTCGGTCCATGTTACCTCTGTTTCTGTCATCAGTGCGGACAATTCTAGGGTTATTGATTGTTCGGTTGGAAGGGATTTGGAAAAAAAAAAGATCGACTTGCTTTTCCTGACTTTATAGCAAAAGTGACTTCCTATGGGGTGGGCGAGTGAGGTAGGTAGGCAGAATTGGTAGAATCTACTACACAGTAGTAGTAACTCTGAGGATGTTACACGTGTGTCGGAGTATGTACAAAAGAAAGGTACCTTTTCCCTTTGCCCTCTTGACCGTGATTTTTTTGCGCTCTCCAACTCCCCTTCGCTCAAATACATACATACACACACACACACAAATAAGACTTTCGGACTTCCCATCTCGCTGCTTCCGCCGAAGTAATCCAACGAAATTTCCGCCTGCTCTCTACTGTATCTCTCTCTCTCCTTTCCGCCCATTATATCTCTCTTCCAAAACGTACCAAAAAAAAAACGGAACTCCCCTAACTAACTAGCCGTGATCAAAACATAGCTAGTAATAGCATTCATGCGCTCCGCGCTAAGCTTCATAACAACCTTCAGCAACTCCCTCGCCACCTCGCCGTCCTTCTCCTGCAACGCCTCCCAAGCCTCGGGCGTCAGCAGCCAAGCAACGCAGTCCAGCTCGGCCACGACGCTGCTGGTCCGCTGCGTGCCGCTGAAGAACGGCAGCTCGCCGCACGTCGTGCCCGCCACGATGCTCTCGTGGTAGTTGCCCTGCTCGAGGTAGTACTCGGCGCGCAGGATGCCGGACTGCAGCAGGTAGAAGCCGTCCGGGGCGTCGCCGCGCGTGTACAGCTTCTGGCCGCGCGTGAAGGCGCGGCGGGTGAGGTAGGGCAGGATGCGGAACCAGAAGTCTTCGGAGCGCGGGGTTAGGTCTTGGAAGGCTTGGAGGAGCAGGGGGAGGGGTTGCTTGAGGTTGCGCCATTTGGACGAGGTCGGGGACGCGGTTTCGGTGATTGTTGTTGTGGCCGCGCGGTGCAGGAGCTCGCGGCGGGGGGAGCCGACCATTTGGTCGAGGGGTGAGATTGAGTGGTTGTTGTCTTGGTGGGGGTTGTCGGGGATTAGGATGGGGGGTGAGTCGGTTGGTTTTTGGGTGCTGGAGCGCTGCTTCTCGGTCAGGATGACGAGGAGCTCGTTCTCGCAGGACTCCAGTGCGCCGTTGAGGTCTTCGAAGACTTTCGGCACGGGGATGCTGCCTTCTTCAGTATTGGGGACGAATAGGCCGACCATGCGGAGGGATTTGCCGGTTTCTGCCTCGAGGGAGACGCCGGCGAGTGCGAGTTTGACATCACGCTTGTGCAGGATGCGGTTCATTCTTCCAAACGCTTCGGCCGCGGAGAAGTCGATGCCAGTAACGTGGGTGAAGTCCAGAACAAGGTAACGGATGGGTGCAGCAGCGAAAGCTTCAGCATCGACCAGTGCGCGGACTTTCTTCTCTACCTTGACGATACTGCCGAAGAAGAGGTAGCCTCCAAGCTTGACGACGCGGATTTGCGGTCCAACCTTGTGCAGGTAGTTCCGTTGTCTTGGGTGGCGGCGAACGGTAGACTCAGCAACCGCGCCGGAGAACTCGGCCCTGATGACGGTCTTTCTCGATGTCTGCACAACGTAGACCAAGCACGCTAGACCAATGCCGATCGTGATGCCGACGACAAAGTCGTAGAGACCCATGACAAATGCGATGACAACGATGGTGAAGTACTCAAGACGGTTCAGTCTGCCGTATGTCGCGACGATTGCCTCCATCGCAAGATCAATGCCGAGCATGTAGATGAGGGTACCTACCACCATGACGGGAACGTAACCAATGACGATTGGTCCGGCCACCCAGAGCCCAGCAGTGGCGGCTGCCAGCATGTAACCTGCAAGACGGCTGTCACCACCAGTGTTGACAAACAACACCGAGTTGACAAAGACGAGGTAGTTCTGAATGCTGCCGACACAACCGGAAAGGGTGTTGGAAACGCCGTGCATGATGAGCTCACGGTTGATGCTGACATTGTCCTCCTGTACCACCATGGCCAGGTTGGGGACGTTGATCGGCACGTGCAGGATGCCGAAGAAGGTGAGCGCGAATTGAGAAGGGACCGTCATCCAGACGGCCTCCCAATCGACAAGACTGAACTTGTAATGGCTGTAAAAGTTGTAGAATGGTACACCGGCAGCAGGCGCCTCAAAGACCCAGCCACCGGCACGGAGAACGTCCATGTTGATGGAAGGGACCGCGCTCACGACGATGTAGAAGATGGCGGTGATGGCGATGTAGTAGGCCGGTACCAGCCAAGGTCGGTCGTAAAAGTGCTTGATCACAAGGAGCAGGATGGCCAAGAACAAAGGCGGGATCCAAAGCGGCGCGGTATCCGCGGAGAACAGCTTCTGCAACACCTCCAATGTGGGTTCGAGGTTGCCATCCAAGCGGGCAGACACCTCGATACCGGTGATGAAGAGGAATACTCCTACGCCACCAATGCAGCCGGTGAGGATGGAGTGAGGGAAGAAGTTGACGAGCGTGCCCAGTTTTGCGCTGCCGAGAGCGAAGAACACAATACCAGTCAACATCGAGCTCATGGCGTACGAAGTGATGACAGTGGCGCGCAGAGCGTCTGGGTTGCTGGTGCCCATCTGGGCCATGATCATGTAGGTCATCTTGTGGAAGAAAGGCACCACCTCAATCATTTCCGACCCGACACCACCCCTGAAAATACTCCCAGTAGAGTAGACGAGTTGAGCAATGATGCAGCTGACGTAAAACATGGAAACTCCGTCCGCGCCCATGTCCTTGAAAACCTCTTCTCCGAGCGGGAACAAGATGATACCGTAACTCAATGCATCCAGCAGATTGAGTAGCACGCCAAGGAACACTGCAGGCACCATGGTGGCAGGCCGGTAGACCACTTCGTTGAAGATAGCTTTGCCGTCCCAGGTTTTCGGGTTGGCTGCGTTGCGTGCTCTGGCGCCAAACTTTTGCAATGAGGGATACTGATGGCCGATGCTGTTCCAAGCTCCAGTCTTGCCACTGTTCTGATTTTCGACGTCAGTCTCGGCGGTGTTACTCCGTTTGCGGTCGCTTCGTAGCCGCTCCCTAGGCAGCAGTGCAGTGCGCTCGTTTGCATCTTCGTCATAGTCGTCGCCAATGGTGACATCGCGCACGTCATTCGCACTCGAGTATGGCGAGGGTATTATCTTGTTAGCTTCAGAAGGTGGTGCTTTGGAAAGCATCTCAGCAATGTTTGACCCCATGGGTAAGTGCTCCCTGGACTCGTTCGGGGTCACGGGCTCGGAGCGTTCTTCGATGGGATCATGTCGCCTGACGGTCTCAACGCTCTGTTCCGAGTCATCGTCCTCAGGCTCGAATTGCTTCGCCATCTCCGAGTCACTCAAAAAGGAAGACGAAAGCTCGGCGGTCTGTTGCCGGACTCCCGATGAAGAGTATTGTAGAGGCTCCAGGGTGTCATGTCCAGCGTGATGGACGTAGGATCTGGCGGGTAAGTTGTGTGATGAGGAGAGGATGGCCGAGGACATGGATCCAGTGCGGCCACGCACTCGTGCAGGTTGCCGACCTTGACCGATTGCAAGGTTGTTGGTGCCAGGCTGGCCCGGGAAGTCCTGGGATTCGGTGTCGTCTCCAGCATGTGGTTGCTGCTGACCGGCCGAGGGCCTTCGCCACCGGAAAGACATGGCGGGCAGTCGGAATTAAGCAGAGATCAAGGTGGTAGAGCTGGCGATCAACTGCGGTGGTGCAAGATTTGGAAGGAAAGTCGCGCAATGGGTATAGCTGCGTTCTTCTCTCTGCCTTCCGCCCGCGGCCAGCAAAAGGTGGGAGGGATATGCGAAAAGCCAAAAAAAAAGCCGCCCAAAGGAAAACGCGCGCGGTATCGGGCTTACGACAGGCCCATGGAGAAATGGCGCCACGCAGGGTTTATCGAAAGCAGGGCAAAGGAATGACGACGAGAGAGAGATGCAGTAGCACGGTGGTAGTGGTACGGTAGTGCAGCACAATGGTTGGAGTTGTGAGGTAAGTAAGTCGTAGGCGAATCCTGTTGCAACGCGGCCGGCGTAAGATGGAACGTTGGCGAGAGCGCGTTGCCGACTCCAAGAAAAGTTTCCCCAAATACCTACGAAAGTCTAAGCAGAGTGGCAGCCAGGCTGGCAGACTCGAAAAGCATGCCCTGCCCTGCCTTGTTCTGCTGAACCAACTTCCATCACCTCAGCGGCCGTGCAGAAGAAACGTTGATCGCGCGCCGACCGGGCCCTACACATCCGTCCTCTCTAGCAGATCCACGCGGTGGATGCCGGCAGTCGAGTCTAAATTGTTTATCTTGGGTCCACGGCCCTATCTCACACGAGCCGCTCCGTTTGCTAACAAGATGTGTATGACTTTCCATCTTGTTATCAGTTTGGCGGTTTTCCACTACCTCACTCCATCACATCATCCTACTATGACTTGACAGTCGCACTGGAAAGCATTGGCATTACAACATCGACCTTCCGGCTATGTAATGAGATCCACGCTCCTGCATTCGGCAAGCCCATCAAACTACAGTACCAACGCCCTTCACGCTCGTGCGCCTTCAAGTTCATGCAAGTTCTTGCAGGGGAGCTTCTTAGCAGGCGCGGTGATATGAATCCCTGTCGCATAGCATGGAAGGGAGAGAAAAAAACGTGAATTCTCAGACAAGAGGCCTGGCGTGCATGCATGTATGCGTGCATGTGAAGAACAGAGTCTGCAAGAAAACCCCGCTGCTTGTACCTACCGCATAGGTACATCTCTCATCACGTCTAGATCGTTCTTCGCGTTCTGCGGGAGCGCAAGGATGGAAAGTTGTCAAAAACTGATGATTTGTCTTTCTCAGGCTGTTGGGCACTGAAAAATTCTAGATATTGCTTGAGTTGCTGTCCATCAACTAGTGAATAAGCGCAAGTCAACAGTGGTGTGGTGCTAGCATGTTAAATACAATAAATGAGTTAGTTATATCGAGAAGGATTCCATGTCTCTCAACAAAGCCGCCTCGACCCGCCCTGGCTTGTGAAAAGGGTTTTCTTGTCGAACAGCATGATATGCACCTCAAATGGGCGATCGGCTTACTCAGACTGCACCTGGCATACATATGCGTACTCTTTCCAAGAGACAGCATTTGTATATGTTCTCATGAGCATATTTTGAATGTTAAACAAGGTTATACCCTGTCGTACAAGACTGAGCAATGTCCGAATAGGGTTAGGGTTGGGGTACTTTTGCGACCTGACTTGCGAGAGGATGAATAGGTACAGACAGAGTGATTCATGAAGGCAAAGCAAAGGACTGTGCATGTAACCACTGTGAAGACCACGATCTACTACCTATCGCTATTTGATGAACATTTCATTAAGTTTCATTGATCGGCTTCCTGGCCATCTAGCTATCATGTGAATGCATCCTCCCATAAGAATGCTGTATTGAAAACACTTCCCAAACTCCATCCCCGAGAGTACAGTCTCGATATCCCCTCCCACATGTATAACAACGCTCAATAGACACACACACACACACACAAATGCTGGATCTTCCAAAACAACTCGAGATTTACACCTCGTTGGAGGGGTACTCGACAACAGTCTCGTTCAAGAAGCTCTCCTTGATGGCCCTCATGCTGACGAAACGGCTGAGGAGGTTGGCAGAGCCGGCCTTGTCGTTGGTGCCGGAGGCTCTGGCGCCACCGAAGGGCTGCTGTCCGACCACGGCACCGGTGCTCTTGACGTTGATGTAGAAGTTGCCGGCGGCGTCACGGAGCTTCTCCTCGGCGAAGCGGATGGCCTCACGGTCCTGGGCGAAGATGGCACCGGTAAGCGCGTATTCGGAGGTCTTGTTGATGGTTTCGCAGATGTCGGCGTAGGCCTTGGCGGCGCCACCAGCCATGTCGTCGTAGACGTAGATGCAAATGACGGGTCCGAAAAGTTCCTGAGAGAGAAGCTTGTGGTTGGGGTTGGAGGTGCGGTAGATCGTGGGGTGGATGTAGTAGCCCTTGCTGCTGTCGTACTTGCCGCCGACAATGAGCTCGAGCTCAGAGTCGTTCTTAGCATCGTCGATGACCTTGGAAAGCTTGTCGAAGGATTGCTGGTGAATGACGGGTCCGATGAAGTTGTCAAACTCCTCGGGGGAGCCGATCTTCAGCTTGGAGACCTCGGACTCAAGCATAGGCTTGGCTTGGTCCCACAAGCTCTTGGGGTAGTAGGCACGCGACGTAGCAGAGCATTTCTGACCTTGGAACTCGAAAGCACCTCGGACGGTGTTGATGACAGCGTTCTCGACATCAGCAGACTGGTGCAGGAGGTGGAAGTTCTTGCCACCAGTCTCACCAACGATGCGTGGGTAGCCCTTGTATTTGCCCTCAGCGACGCCGTTGGCAATCTGGCCGTACAGGGAGCGGAAGACCGCGGTGGAACCGGTGTAGTGGAGGGCGGAGAACTCGGGGTGCGACATGACAGCCTTGGTGACCTCGATCGCATCACCCGGCACGAACTGGATGACGTTCGCGGGCAGACCAGCCTCCAACAGGATCTTGTACAAGAGCCAATTCGAGGCCATGGCACCAGGGCTAGGCTTCCAGACGACGACGTTGCCCATCAACGCCGGTGCTGCAGGAAGGTTGCCTGCAATGGCTGTGAAGTTGAAGGGGGTAATCGCATAGACGAAACCCTCCAGAGCTCTGTATTCCACCCTGTTCCACACTCCCGGGCTGTTGTGTACCGGCTGTTGCGAGTAGAGATCCTGTGCGTACTGCACGTTGAACCTCAAGAAATCGACCAACTCCGCCGCAGCGTCAATCTCCGCCTGCCATGCGTTCTTGCCCTGACCCAACATCGTGGCGGCCATGATATCGTAACGGTACTTGGTGCTGACCAGGTCAGCAGCCTTGAGGAAGATGGCGGCACGGTCGGCGAAGGGTGTCTGCTCCCATGAGCGCTTGGCCTCGAGGGCAGCATCGATGGACCTGGATACGTCGGCGGAGGAGGCGCTGTGCCAGGAGGCGACGGAATCGGCGTGAGATGCGGGCATTGGCTGCTGGGAGACGGTGGAGGACTTGCACTCCTTGCCGCCGACGACGAAAGGAACCTCGACAGGTGCCTTCTGGCGGAGGGCCTTGACGGCGGCTTGAAGCTTCGCGCGCTCGGCGGAGCCCTTTGCATAGTGTTTCTGATCGCGTAGTCAGTACGTGTCGGTCTTGCAAACGGGACAATTTAAACACTCACGTTAGGCTCGTTGTCGACCTTGGGGATCTGGAAGGTCGCAAGCGTTGCCATTGAGGCCTTGCCTGCAGCGAGCGACACCGAAGGGGCGGAAGCCCTCGAGAGGGTGAGCGGGGAGCGTGCGGCTGCCATTGTGAGATTGCTTTACTGTGAGAGCAAATTCATCCAGGCGAAGCACTCGAAACGACAATTTGTCTTATATGCCTTGGACGATAACTTTGAGAGCTCCAGCCAATGTCGCGGCTGGCAGCGGCTTTGACAGTGGGATGGAGAAGTTTGGTGGAGTCCCCATCCGCGATCGGCGGTGAAACAGCGGCCACTCCAGCGCGCAGGACGATTCAATCAGAACTGACGGAAATCGTCGGCTCCAAACGTTTCGCTATCGCTGATTTTTTCGTCCAACCGTCAGTCTCCCAGAGTTCGTATCTCACGCTGCGAAGAATCGACATTTACTCATCGGCTCCTAACGGCACCCTGACATGGAGTGTTGCGACAGCGTCCGCCGAAGTTCGGAGGTGGACTTGAAGTCCTTTGTCCAGGGCGTTTAGCGAACACATTATTTTGCATGGGCTGATCAACATGGCTTTCTGAGTATGTACATGAATTTCATTCGCATTGTTTTCGTAGCCGATTTTTGGCGCGCTCATGCGCTTCAAGCTCTATCCAGTATATATCATTCGTCGAAATCGTAAATCTACTTCAGCAGACCCTTCTCATACAGGTAGTCGGTGATGATCTTGACAGCCTCCTCGACGCTGGTCTTCTCGCTGTGGATGTGGATCTCCGCGTTCTCGGGGGCCTCGTAGGGCGCACTGATGCCGGTGAACTCCTTGATCTCACCAGCGCGAGCCTTCTTGTACAGACCCTTGGGGTCGCGCTTCTCGGCCTCCTCGACAGGGATGTCAATGAAGACCTCGATGAAGGGAAGAGGGGTCTCGCCGTTCTTGGTCTCGGCGTGGAGGTCACGGGCGATCTGGCGGTCGGCCTTGTAGGGTGAGATGAAGGAGGTAAGGGCGATGGTGGTGCTGTCGGCGAAGAGCTTGGCGACCTGTTGCGCCGTGTCAGTCAAGGAGCATCACATAGCCACTCCAGTACCTGCATACCTCAGCGATGCGCCTGATGTTCTCCTCTCTGTCCTTGGGCGAGAAGCCAAGGTCCTTGTTCAGGCCGAACCTGACATTGTCGCCGTCGAGTCTGTAGGTCTGAAGACCAAGGTGGAGGAGGTGCTGCTCAAGGGCAATGGCAATGGTGGACTTTCCAGAGGCGGAGAGACCAGTGAACCAGACGGTGGCACCCTTCTGCTTGCGAAGATCGGTGCGCTCCTCACGGGTGAGACCGGCGTGCCAGGTGATGTTGCTGCCGCGCTCGTTAGGATATGTGTTGGACTCGTTGAAGGCCGATCGCGGGGTCGTAGAGGGGCACGACGAGAATAGTTTCTTGTGGCAGATGTAGAGGACTCACGTTGCCATTTTTGCTGTTGTGAATGTGGTATGGAGATTTCGGGATGAAGGTGTTTTGGATTGTGAGAGAAGCGGAGTTATGTTTCCAGGCGGTCGAATAATTATTTCCTAATTCACAGTGACCATGCGATTGCGCCATTGCGGGCCCAGTTCGCAGAGAGTGGCACGGCAATGGGCCCTGCAGGAAGATCCGAGTCTCGGCTTCAGCTGTGCAGACCTCACGTCTTCTGCTGATTGCTTCGCTATCCTCGACCGATCATGACTTTTTGACCAGATGTGTGTGTACGCGAAATGTGGAATCAATCCAACGGCATTGTTGTTGGATGGACGTGCAAGGGCTGTGATGAGATACCCTGATGGCGTAAAATGAAGGAGCTGCGCCAACAATGGGTTTGTTCTCGTCGACTTCCACACACACCTACATGCATTCAATGGACTGCTGACAAGAACAACGCATCATTAGGTGCTCGAGGTTGGTCATGCTGCGTATTGTTCGATCAGAAGATCTCCGGTCGACATGCACCTGCCTCGCAGAGGGAAGACCCTTCTCAAGTTAGGGCGATGAGACGAGGTAGGGAAGGAAGGAGCAGCCATGTGGCCCATCGACGTCGACAGCGTGGCGAGCATGTGTGCGCTTCGATAGAGTTCCGGTCAAGCTGACTTCACTTCACTTCACTTTCACTGTCTTCAATACCCAGAACCACACCGTCCCTGCGCATGTAGCAATAACACTCCCCATCCCGCCACGAGCATTCACACTCCAACCATACAGTCCTTACCGTACAGTCTTTCTGCCTGCACACGTGCCTCTTCTGCCAGCTTCACCCTTCACCGCCTCGCCTTGCCTCGCCTCGCCTGGTCTTCACTTGGCCATTGAGCATTGGAACCCAGCCACTTGTAACGTTGGTCGCGCGACACCTCACCACAACCTAACTTCACTCACTTCACTCGCGACACAGCCCCAGCTTAGCGGTGTGAAAGGCGCGCGCTCTCTCACGTCGCAACCTCTCTCATGCATCCACACTTTTCGCACACGACCTTTTCAAGTTCATCCACGCATTTTCCCACACCCTTTACCGCATCTGTTTGCACATCCGCACTGTTTTCAGAGCATCTCGGAGTGCGCTCAACACGTTTTCACTGGTCCGCGCCGGCTCGCGATCACCTGTCCGTCACTTCATCAAAGACCTTTCACTAATCGCGACACTCCGCCGCTTATATTACTACGCGACTCTACTAAAGTCGCATCTCCATCGCAAGACCTCAAACATCGAATTACTGCACGCCATGAAGAGCGTACGCTTCGTCCTTGAGCCCGAGATCCTCGGCGAACCACGCAAGCGGAAGCCGAACACTGGCATGTGGGCTGCAACGAAAAAAGACTCAGATCCGACCGCAAAGCAGAGCCTCGAAGCGATTATTCTTCGGATGAACACACTGGATTCTAATCAACGCACCGAGACCTTTGAGCGCAGTAGATCGTCATTCAGCAAGAGCCTCGAGGGGCTTCGCGCAAAGCCGAGTCTCGACGGCTTGAAGAATTGGATATGGAGCTTCAGTAAGTATATCTTTCCACCACACAAAAACCAATTTCTAACCTCAATTACAGCACCGGCAGGCCGCGCAGCGCGTGTCGAGCGCGAATGGGAGGAAGCCGGCAAGGAAGCCCACGCAAAACAGGCTTTCCACAAGCACATGGTAAGTTCTCCTTGCAAGCGACAACTCAGTGACCCGATTCTAACACCCTCACAGAATGATTTGGCGTCTGCGCGTGAAAGACACAATGGTGCCACGCGCAGTTTCGTGTCTAGCGCTGCTGGTCACCGCCACCCGATTGTCCCAGCAGCAGCAAACCAAGCCGAACAAGCCAAACCTGCGGGTCCTGCAGGCTCAATCTGGTCGAACGAGCCAGTGGTCTTGCTTCCACCGCAGGAAACTCTTGTGTCACAAGTCATCACACCCGGCTTGCGACAATTCACACCCACACCGCACTGTCCAGCGACGTTCAACGCTGAAGCCGCTGACGTGCCCGATCACGAGTCTGGAGATGCGAGCCAAAAGCCATCGAGAAACTCCAGCATCGCCGTAATCGACACACTGATGAAAGGCGATTGCGACAAGATGGTCTCTTTTGGACGCTGGAGACACCACAAAGACGCGCCTCTGTCTCTTGTCAAGGATATGATCGACCGCGACCTACGCGACCCCGGGCGGTGTGCACCATATGGCCCAGGGGGTCTGGACGTTTTCGACCACCCGCTCGTGAATTACTACAACAGTCGCCTCCAGGAAATCCAACAAGGCGAGAACTACGAAGCGTCGTCACTGCCACACCTTTCCCCAATCACAGCAGACTATTGCCGTTTGCAGTGTCAGTTGCTCATATCTCCGACGCCCACTTTCAACATGGACATGAACGGCATGTTTACTGCAACGGGCTTCTTCATGCGCACAGCTTCAATGTCCTCGACCGTTGAGAGCGGCTCACCGCCAGACGACGTCTATCATGGCGCTGGAGAACAACTGACTGCTCGTTACGACTCTGGAGCTGGCGAATTCTTTGCCGTGCCTCGTTACGGATTGAAGCGTGTCAACGGCAGGCCTGGTCAAGTCCTGCGCCCCTACGACCCTGATCCCGGTCTCAACATCATTGGCATCAACAATCAGACCATCCCCGTCTACCGTAGGAATCTGGTTGCGTACGTCAGCGAGAACTACCGCATCGAGTTTTGTGGTGGTGCGCCCAAGCATGCAGAGCCGCTTGCGCCAGGCGTGAACACGCAACCTCCCACCGGACACACGGATACGCCAAGATTGGAGGCTTCCATGCAGATTGAGCACCGTGAGCATGCCCAGCAGCGCGGTGACCCATTACAGCATGGCTATGCCATGCAGCGCACAACCCATCATGTGCAGCTCGCGAACTATTACCAACAGGCAGAGCGCGCAGAGCCGAAGACTTGGGGTGGACCCGAAGTTGCGGGGCAGCAGGGAAGGCAAGTCAATCCTCGCCGCCTTCCTGGCCCCAATGCCCGTCAAATTACCCTCGTCTCAGCCGAAGATGCAGACGACGCGATGTGGAGCGATGACGAGAGCGAAGATGAAGATATTCCGGAGCGACCATTCGCCAGACGCGCCATATTGATTCCACCATCAACCGGTCTGATCAGCAAGATGGTTGCTGAAAAAGTAGCTGAAAGAGCACCCCAAAGCACGGCACCTGTGCGACCAGACGAAGATGAAGTTACGGCTACCGCAGCCAAATCAGAACACAGTTCTGCCGACAGCACCCCTACCAACGCAAATGCAGGGCTCAACACCTCTACCGGGCCCACACCATCACAAGTTACTCCTGGCACCACTGCGAGCTCTGGTGACCGCACTATCAACATCACATCTCCCACTCATGCGCAGTCTATGCCACGCAAGCTCGCCGATCTTCTGAAGAACGCGTTGGCCGAACAGGAGGAGCCATCCCAATTCTCTTTCTAGGAGCCCGAACGAGCGACACCGGCATAATCTCCATCATTTCTCGAGGAAACAGTCTCGAATTTCTTCCAACGTTGTCTACCGTGTGCTGCTTCTTTCACTGCGAGGAAGCAAAGAGGACACAAAGACTTAGAACGCGAATGAGAAAAGAAACACACATTGTTGCACAGCGTCTAATTTCCACGCCTGCGAACAGCGCGTAATCATCCCGAAGAACACATCACGCATAATTTTTCCTTATTCAGTCAGATTTGTTTGCTTAGAAGATACCCCCAAACCCCGCCAACTTCCCGAAACGGGCTTGTTTTGATCGATCAATTGATTGATTGATTAAGCAAGCGGCGGAAGTGCTTTTTTCTTTTCGTAATTAGTTTCAGCAAGAATGAACGAATGTAAAGAATCTTTTCCTCCAATTGCCTTCCCTTCGTTGCCGTACTCTCCCCTTCTAACTATATGAAGAATGTGTAAATCTGGATGACGACGCAAGGCGCGTTTCTCACGTTCAAATTCAACTTCTCCAACTCGTTGGAGAAATCTCCAACACTATTCTTCCGCACAGACATCTGACCCATTCAACGATCAACGAACGAAAATGCGGCTATCGTTCTCTCCAACAAAAGATGATATAATCATATAATGAGCAAAAGTATCGATCGTCATTGGGGTGCTCTGTCCATTAACAAAAAACTCAAACGAAAGTGTTTACAAATGTCTTCCGAGGGTTGCAATAGCCTGGCTTTCTTTTAAGTCGGTAATTGTCGTTGTAATACAACAGTTCGGTCGTTCGAGTAGTCTCTATTCCGCGTTATTGTTACTCATTCCTCACTCACCCCATCGACCGCAAGGACAGCAGACGAACAACGAACCTTTGAGAGATGGAGATCATACGAGACAGCCTCATCGGCTACGCAGCCAGATGGATCGCTCCGCACAAGTTTCGATACCCGGACGAGACCGCAGCAGCAGCAGCAGAAATCCTCGCAAAGAACCGAAACCAACAGTCCATCGCATCCCCACCTGGAACACCATCCTATGACTCGGACTCGCCAAAACCACATCCGTTCAACGATTCCGAATCTCAACCCCGATCGACCATTCCTCCCAATAGCCCTCTCGTTGAGATCGATCCCAAACCCATCATCTGCGACTGGAACGGCGACGACGATCCCGAAAATCCTCGCAACTGGCCAAGAGCCAGAAAGCTGTTCGTCGTCGCCAACGTCGCCTTCTGCTCGTTTGTAGTCTACGGCACGGCGCCGATCTGGACCCCCAGCACCGAGGCGTTCATGTCAGAGTACGGGACCGGCCATGAGTACACGTCCCTTGGGCTGTCCTTGTTCGTGTGGGTACAACATAACCTCCTTTGAGCCTCCTGACAGTCCTGGACAGGTCAGCAAACTGCGTTTCCATCCTCGATCTAATCTAACTCTTCTCTCAACACCAGACTCGGCTACGGCCTCGGACCCCTCCTCTTCTCCCCACTGAGCGAGATCCCCCAAGTCGGCCGCAACATACCCTACGCCACGACCTTCTTCCTCTACACGCTCGTCAGCGTGCCGCTCGCTCTCGTGCGCAACGCCCCGGCTTTCATGTTCCTGCGCTTTCTGCAAGGCTTCCTCGGCTCCCCGATCCTCGCGACAGGAGGAGCGTCGCTTTCGGATGTCTACGGCGACGAATACTTGCCGTTTGGCATTTCGGCTTGGGCCACGGCTTGTTTTGTGGCGCCTGCGTTCGGGTACGTGTTTCTGGATCTCTTATCTGTCTACCGTCTCAGTGGCCGCGAATTCGAAGTCGTTCGATGATTGCTGGGAGGGCTGCCATGGATTGGCGTCTTCCAACCCATGCGGTCGATAACTTCGACGAATGCCTCAACTGACCCGTCCACTTAGCCCAATAGTTTCAAGCGCCGCCCTACCCTCCCTAGGCTGGCGCTTCTCCATGTGGGAAGTCCTCATCGCCTCCGTCCCCATCCTCGTGCTGCTCCTCCTCTGGCCCGAAACCAGCGGCGCAACAATCCTGCACCAGCGCGCCGCCCGCCTGCGCAAACAAACCGGCAACAACCACATCCGCACGCGCGCAGAGATCGCACACCGGGAAAAACCCAGCGCCAGAGATGTAGTGGTGGAAGCGCTCTTGATGCCGGCGCGGATCACGGCCCTGGACCCGGCGATCCTGTTCACCAACGTCTACATGATGCTGGTGTACGGGATCTACTACTCCTTCTTCGAGTCCTTTCCGCTGGTCTGGGGCCCGGTTTACGGCTTCGGCTTGCTGCAGCAGAACCTCGCTTTCATCCCGTTTATCGTTGGGACTTCGCTGGCTCTGCTGGCGTATACGGCTTATCTCTACTACTACCGCGTGAGTCAGCACTTTTCATGAAAGCCATTACAGTCCACCAGCTAACCCAAGCACCACCAAAAACACAGCTCCCACGAACCCTCGCCGGCAAACGAACCTACCCCGAGCAAGTCCTCCTGCCGGCCATGGCCAGCTGTTTCCTCCCACCCATCGGGATCCTCGTCTTCGGATGGACGGCCAGATCAGACGTCCACTGGATCGTCCCCATGGTCGGCGTCACGATGTACCCCATGGGAGTCTTTGTGATCTTCCAGGGACTCTTTCTGTACCTGCCGCAAATGTACCCGCAGTACGCCGCCAGCCTGTTCGCCGCGGCGGATATGACGCGGTCTGTCTTCGCAGTCGCTGCGATCCACTTCGCGAGGCCTTTGTTCCTAACTCTCGGTATTGGGGGAGGCTGCAGTTTGCTCGCGGGGTTGATGGTTGTCTGCATCTTCGGGCTATATGCGCTTTATTACTTTGGTCCGGCCCTTAGAGCTAGGTCGAAGTTTGCGGAAGCGTCTTGACGCGGCGGGTTGGAGATCTGTGAGAGGTAGCCAGAACAGAGATTGCGAGGTTGACCAAATTTGATATGCTTTCAATTTGCCGCCGTTGCAGTGTTCTGGCGTGCCAATATGTCGAACGCGTTGCTGATCTGGCGTATGACTGGCCATAACGAGTTGCCGGATAGAGTTCGGGCCCAGATGTGCAGGACTGCCGTACCAAGCCGAGAAGCGGACAGAGTCTCGACGTTGTCATCGACGAGAGCGAGCGCGGATGGCTCGAGCGACTCTAGGGCTTCCTTGACCAAGGCGCGGATCCAGCAGATGACATGTCTCTCTGCGGCTAACATTGAGGGTCAGTAGCGTTTTGGCAACATGAAGCACCATGTGCAGTTTTGGGAGAGCGACTCACGCGCAAGATCGTTACGACCGGATTCCATCTCCACACGCTGCAGCCACTTCCAAACGAAAATGCCAGTCTCGAGCGCGCAAATGGAATGTTGACAACTCCAAAAGAACATCTGGCTCCGGGCGACATAGTCCACTCCCATGCGCACTGGTATACTCATAGCGTGGACGGCGTGGAGAAGAGCCGTGACGACTCTCGGTCCTCGTTTCGGCGGTTCCATCTTGCTCAAATGGGCTGCCATGGCGTGAGGATCTCTGGTCTCCAACGCGCGATGCGGCCCGATGTCGACGTGCAGGCGAACGAAAGCGAGAGCGAGGAATGCCACTGAAGTGAATGGCAGAGGGCCGTCAATATTCTGGGGGTCGAGCGTGGAGCCGGGAGCGCATCGCCACGCGCTCTTCCAGCGGTGGAGTGGATGTCTGGTGCTGCGGTTAGTCAGGATCTTTAAGCTCATTGTCCGTTGGCATGACGTACTCTAGTAAGTCAAGACTACTTGCGTGGAGGGCTGTGTCGCCAGGGAGCTGCAGGTAGCGTGCAAACATGATGTTCTGCAAGACCGCTTGCAAGAGTATGAATAGTGACAGGGGAGAAGTCCAAGGACGACCGGCCATGTCCATTGGGTTTTCCTCACCAGCAAGTAAATGCCGCAGACCTCCTTGGAATGATGCAGCGGGCTGCCACCCAGGAGTCGATTGCTGCCAAGCCGTCGAAGTCTTTGCCTCCCATTCATCAGAAGAGCAGGGTAGGCGGAGGTTGATCTCGTTGGCCAACAAAAGTGGAGGGGTGTTGTAAGTGATGGCCTGCAAGTTGAGATAGGCGAAGCCGATCAGTTTTGTTCGCCGCCCGCGCTCTTCTTGTATCCATTGATTCCAGTCGGTGTTGTCGTACACCTCGTGTGACTCGGACAGGCCCCCTTGGCGAAGAGCATGAGCGAGAGGAGCTTGCATTTGTAGCGCTTCAGACAATAAACCAACGTCGTTCCTCCACAATGCAAACACCATCAACAAGACCATTGTGCAGATGTTGTCTGTCCCTCCACACTCACTAGCAGTATCAGTTCCTGTAGCATCCGGGAGTAAGGTGTGGTTCCAGCATCTATTCACACGCTCCATCGTGATGTGTCTCGCTTTCCGATAAAGCTCGAGACCAGTCAAAAATTCGAATCGGTACTGAGCCCCGACAGCAGCTATGGCCAAGGTAAGCTCCGGAGGGGCTTCTGTGATCTTAAAAGTAGGCATATGCAGCATGGGGAAGTGTTTGTGGAACCCATCTGCGTAGCTCTGGAAGTAACGTGTCAAAGCATGCTTGGATGGAAGCTGGATGATCGGGCACGGAGGATACGACGCCTCGGCGATCTTGCGACTCAGGCCTTGTCTTTCGGCCTCGGATATGTGCCAGGTGTATGAGGTGGCTTTCTGGTAAATGCGAGGATTGCGTGTTTGGTGAGTCTCGTGTGGTGTTAACCCGGCAAAGTCATCGTCGATCACATCTTCTGAGGCTGTCGCGATTGGAGTTGTAGGCAGTCCGATGGCTGGGTCAAACATACTCAGGTCGATTCCGTCCCATGAAGGATCTAATCCTGCATCTTCAATGAACGTAGTAAATTCTTCGAAGATGTTTGGTATTGTGGGACAGTCTTGTACTCCCGTACTTCGATTCGTCACATCGGCGGTGTTGCCAACAGAACCTGGAGGTACGGAAGCCTCACGTATTTGTTCGATCGTGTTTGCGCAGTTAGGAACAGCCTGCGCTGCTCCAGCAGGAGATGCCGGCATCGTTGTGTGGCTGCTTGGACAAGATGGCGTCCCGTCATCGTTATGAGAGTCTGCGGCATGTTCACGGAGCCTATGGCGCTTGAGTAAATCATTACGGGAGAACGACTTGCCACACGGACAATGGAACGGCTTCTCTTTGGTGTCTAGGTAAAGTTGGTAAAGATCAGCCTCTTTTGTAGACCTCGATTCCACACCGATCGACATACGTGTGCGGACGTGCCGTTGGAGATGTTCCAGGCGAGCGAACGATTTCCCGCAATGCGGACAGTCCGAGAGTTTCGAGTTACTGTGGCTTGCCTGTACCATTTTCCCGGAATCCGAGTGAGAGACGTGGTGGGATGCGAAGAAGTCGGAGGAAATTGGAGAAGTTGGAGAAGGTTGGTGAGTGCCAAGGTTCAATCGCTCCGAACCCTAAGAGGCTTCCCTAAGAGTTGGTGCGTATGATGAGATTTTCCGTAGGTGACGATTTAGAAGCAGCATTAATTGTAGCATTAATATAAAGATATATGCGCTTTCATGATGATAGTAGTCATTCTCCAAACTCATATCATCAACATGTAAGACAAATTCATAGAAAAAACCCAACCCGCCTGCCGAGCGTACTCGTGTAGAGCGACCGCGAGCCTTCCGAACGCCATGCTAATTGTCAAAAGATTCCCCATCCACAAGATGAAGTTACGAAAAAATGTGACCAAATGCTTTTATGCATCACTTCACTTCCTGCTGACCTTGCTGGCCTTGCTGGCCCGCGAGTTCGAACGGCTCAGCCTGCTGCCGCCACTGTTCTTGAAGCTCTCGCGGGTATTGACGCGGTCGAGATCGAAGGGGTTGCCATCGTAGCTCCTGGCCCGTGTCGCACCTTCGGGCCTGCTCTGTGTAGGACGGATGGGAGCGAAACCTTCGCCGCGGGTCTCGTCCTCGTACGAGTAGTCGAGGGCCTCTGCTTCGATAGATTCGCGGCGCTCGGCATCCTTCTTCTGCGCGTCGATCTTCTCGTCCTCTTCGGGGCCGACCGAGCCTGATCCTGTGACGGTCTTCGCTTCGTCGTCGTCTGAGGTGTTGGCGGCATCGTCCATTTGTTGCTGCAACTTCTTCATGAAAGCAAGAGACTGTGCGGCGTACTTGCACTTCTCGCGGATCTTCGGGCCGTACCTGTAGAAGAGGAAAGGCATGGGTACGCACATGAGTGCGAGGAAGGCGGGGATGGTCGATGCCCAGTGAATTCCGAGGTTGTGGTACATCTGAGTCGTGAAGAGCGGGAAGGCCGCACCGAAGAGAGAACGCAGGACGGCGTTGGCCGCGAGCACGGAGGCTGCAAAGATGGTGTATGCATCAATCAGGTAGTTCATCATGCCGAGGAAGATGAGCACCATGCCGAAACCGAAGGGAACACCGGCGAGAATGGACACGATCCAGTGGATGCTCGGGGAGTTGGTCCAGGCGAACCAGAAGAGGCCAATGGGGACTGCGACACCACCAATCATAGTCGGAGGCAGACGAGCCTCGGGTGGTGCAAAGCCCTTGTGCTCATCGCTGAGCCTGGCGTAGCGCTTGTTATCCCAGATGCTGTAGGCGACGGCGATGATCATACCGACGGCCACACCGAGGAAGGAAAGTCCACCAATACCAGGGCTCCAGCCACGGTTTGTCTGGTAGACAATGGGGAACGCGCCGAACAACATGTAGAGAGTTCCGTAAATGATGGCCATGTAGATGCTGATGAGGAAGACAATGGGCTCCTGGAAAAGCAAGATCCAGGGACGAGAAAGCGAAGTCTTGAAGACCTTGCCAAAGGTGGTGGGTCCTTGGTCGACATCGCCACGGCTCTTGTAGACCTTTCCAGTGCGCTTAGAAAGTTCGGCGGCGCGCTTGCGAAGAATGACAGGAGCGTAGGTCTCCGGGAGGAAGAAGCAGCCGATGATCCAGAGGACACCGGTGAAGATCGCCATGACACCCTCAACCCAGCGCCAGCCGACGGTCTCACCGACGAAACCACCAACAATTGGACCCAGAACGGGGCCCATGAAGGGCGCGGCAGCAAACAGAGTAATGGCCAGTCCACGCTCCTTGGCAGAGAACATGTCGGCAATGACACCGCCAGCGTTGGTAAGTGGCGAGGAACCGAAAGCACCAGCGAAGAATCGGAGAATGAGGAGGGTCTCAATGTTTTTGGCACCAGCGGCACCAGCGTTGAATGCAGTCAAAGCACCGTAGGTGCCGACGTAGAGGACTTGACGACCGAAGAGCCTGTCGATAAGTTAGTATGTGCGTGCAAGCGATTATTGCGTGCAAACTTACTCAGACATGGGTGCCCAGATTAGTGGGCCAATAGCAAAACCGAGCACGAAGAGCGAGACACCGAGTGTGAAGATTTCTTGTGAGCATCCAAACTCGGTGATGATTTGCCGGGCACCTCCGCTGTACGCGGACGAGACGAAAGCGACGGCCAGGGTGGCGATAGCGACGACTGCAGTGATACTCCATTTCTTGGTCTCACTGTAGTTCATGGGATTTCTTGGGTCGTTCGGGATGAAGTTGACAACAAAAGGATCGTCCTCGGTGCCGGAGCCCTCGTAGTGGTGGTTTTCGATATCGGGCGTGATTCCTGCATGGTTGAAGACCTGTGCGAAGTGTGAAATCTGGTGGACCTTGCCGGCCTCGACATCCTTTTCTGCCATTGCGGCGAGATGTGTATGTGATGTTGAGGAAGCGCTGGAGTGTACGCAATCCTGCTAGAATGCTCGAGAGTGTTTGCGGGATAACCAGGCGGTGATGAAGATGTAGTCGTTGCTCCGCGGCTCGTTTGGTTATGATGATGTAATGTTCCAGGCGACCAGTAGCGAGTAGTCCAGTGTCGATCGATCTTAGAGAACGAAGGCAAACGCTGCAACGGCGGCGTACTCGAGCTACTTATCGTGGGGTTGAGGCGAGAGGGTGGGTGGGAAGTGAATGGTTAAGGCCGAAAAGTCCAGGTTCGTGCAGATTGGTAGTGAAAGTGCTCAGACTAGATTTTCCTTTACGGCCGTCCGCCTCACCAAATCAGTTCGATGGCCGTCTGTCTGCCGGGCCCGTGCGGCGATTAGTGTGAAGCCGACCGCCGAGGCATCTTCCCGCATGGCAACAAAACAATGCATAAATCTGCTTATGTCCGAAAGGGTCGTCGTTTCCGTCAGCCAAGGTGCGTGAGTGAGGCGTTCATTGGATCGCCAAAAGCTTGTCTTTGTTATCCTCTTCGTATCAGCCTCAAACATGCCGTCCAACCGAGCATTGGGGCAGCGCTGCCGGCGAAAGATCACCGTCAACGCCGACGTTGATATTGCGCATTTGGACTTGCCCATCTGTGCATGGTTACCGCTGCCGCTTGTTGATGACACAGCAAACGGATCTCATATCATCCGCCCTACATAGCTGCCTGGCGTGTGTTTGTCCGCTCTCCATTTTTCTGGACGACGCCCTATCTCGCCAAGCTTCGATAGCTGAATAATAGGCCATGAAGTCTATCGGTTTCATTTAGTATGAGTTTACCTGCAGGTCATGCATGATACTTGTAAGCGTCATGGCTGTCACTTCTCGGTAGCAGCACCCGGACGCGTGAAAACGCGAGTGGTGAGCCCACGACAGCCGCACGCTGTTATTTTCGTGTCGGGTAGATTATCTTTACATAGATCTCGGAGCGGTTGATCGTTTGTGAGGATCCACATGGGAGCACTCCACCGCCCACGCGAGATTGCCACGAAGAAGGGTTTGTGGGTCGAAACAAACGCGTGGAACTGCATCCGGCAACGCCGACGTGGACGAGAGTCAGAGAAAACTTACCGAGGCTTGGCGAGTCAAGAAGATCTCCGAATCTACTCGCAGATTCAGCCCTTTTGATGTGCCGGGTGGTATTTGGGACGACAAGCGCCTGGATCCTCGAAGGTCGGTCATGGTGATCGTGCCTCTTACCGGATCCGTGGGTGCAAGCGTGCATACATGTGTTTGTCTTTCTTCATGTCTCGGCTTGGTCTCATACCCTCTCGATCGCAGGAAAATGCGCAAACGCAGCAAGCAACGGTCAAAATTGCTTGGGTACGCCACGTCGTCATGCTGTCTTTTCCAGTGTCATGCCGTGAGTAGTAAACTCTCAACAATACTGTTATTCAGGAGAACACGAGGGAGTAGGCGCGACCATACGTACCTGGTTGCTGTATGAAAGTCAAGCGATGGGTTCCAGAAGCCAAGGTCAGTCAGCGATGATTGGCATGAGACATGTATCGAGAGCTGTCTCGAGAAAGGAGACAAATTGTCGAGGAAGAGAAACTGCATTCCAAGTGCATGTCAGGATTGAGAGAGACTCCAACCCACTGACGGTTCGCAAAGGGACACGGTGCCGAGAAGCACAAGACGTGTCCCACTCGTACTTGACACGGCTGAGCAAGAGGAAGAAGACAAGACAAGGAGGGCCAAGCAGTTGCAAAGACAGTCTTATCAATTCCCCGGTCACCAAGTCTCAGCCATGTCATCCTTCACAACATGCTGGTGGAGGCTCAGACAAAGAAGTGGACAACCAACAGTACGACCTCGCCAATGGAGCAGAGTGCCTTGTCGGCAGCCTGGAGGAGTAAGCCGCACGCACAGTCCGGGCGAGAAGCCGATGTACGAACCGACCAATGACAGGCCCGGGCAAGAGAGCATTTCCACTTCACAACAGCAAAGACATCGTATATTCCTACAATCCATTCCTTATAGTGGGGATGACAGGGCTGTGCCGCTGCAAAAAAGGTACGAACTGGCCTGTCGTAGTCTTGCATCTATTCTTGTGATGCAATCGTCGGCCAGTGCCACGCAATCTGCCAAACACATTGATCGTGTCTAAGACTGTACAAGTATCCAGCGTCTTTTCTCGTCTTTTGTTGGAAGAACAAGAATCACACACGAAACGACTTTGGGATCAGACATTATTTGTCCTTTTACGTTGGCATCAAGGCTGATCGACAGAAGCCCTCTTGCTATCCGCATCACACTTCTTACATACGACAACATACACTACGCACTCATTCGGACACATCGAGTCGAATAGCATATCAACCATTCCTGCATAAAGAACAATCTCAACCGAGCAGAGCATCCGCTCGACCTACCTACGCCCAACACATCGACAACCCACAACAACACAACCCATCAAAAATGCCACTCGACCCCTATGCAAACTGCAACATCACCATCCCCAGCGACCTCTGCACCCTCGAAACCTGCTGCCTTGCCCAATCGTCCTTCCTCTACCGCGCCTCCTACGGCTGGAACCTCGCCTTCGCCATCCTCTTCGGCGCCTTCATCCTCCCCCAAATCGGCCTAGGAGTCTACTACAAAACATGGGGCTTCATGGTCGGCATGATCATGGGCCTGGTCCTGGAAGTCCTGGGCTACGTCTCGCGGGTGATGCTGCACGACAACCCATTCGACGATAG
>Ga0265797_10002818_pt1 | contig 28674 bp, 27 predicted proteins | sample P2T30metagenome_FD_192433 | JGI IMG/M metagenome (GOLD analysis project Ga0265797, IMG submission 192433) | Plant litter microbial communities from East Loma Ridge, Irvine, California - P2 T30 | ecosystem: Environmental > Terrestrial > Plant litter > Unclassified | place: USA: California...
TCCAAGATTTCTTCAACACGGACAAAACTAGTCCAATCATCGGCGCGATCAATTCGACATTCTCTGGTGGTGCAGTGTTTGGCTCTCTCATGGTATGACTAGCCAGCTGGTTCTTCAGAAGCCACAAGATTGACACGTCATCTCATTTGTAGGGCGGCTTCACTATGGATAGGTTTGGAAGAAAGCGCACTATTCAGATAGGCGCAGTTATTGCCACTATCGGCGGCATCCTTCAGTGCTCTGCCATGAATCTCGCTATGATTCTGGTCGGCCGTATCATATCTGGCTGGGCCGTTGGCCTGATGTCCATGTCGGTACCTGTCTACTTGGCCGAATGCGCGCACCCAAACACCCGAGGCATGATTGTCGGTATCACACAGCAGATGATCGGTGTGGGTTTCATCGTCTCAACTTGGGTCGGCTACGGATCTCGACACACCTCAGACGCGAGCTCCTTCCAGTGGCGCTTCCCTTTGGCTTTCCAAATTATTCCCTCCGCGTTCCTTGTTGTCGGACTCATCTGGCTTCCCGAGAGCCCACGCTACCTTATTGAGAAGGATCGTGATGATGTGGGCCTGAAGACACTGCGCAAGCTGCACTACAATGGCACCAACGACGAATGGATCCAGAACGAATACAACGAGATCAGAGCCACGATCTCCGCAGAGAAGGCGATTACCGCTCCTGGTTGGGCTGTCATGTTCAAGGTTCCTCTGTGGAGAAAGCGATTGTTGTTGGGTACACTGATTCAGGTGTTCACGCAGCTGACTGGCATCAGTGAGTTGACCAAGATTCAGCTTCCTTGAGAAACCACACTAACAATACTGTCGCAGACGTCATTGGTTACTACCAAACAATCATGTACAACGCCTTGGGAATTACAGGCCACCGTGCACTGCTGGTCGCAGGAATCTACAACTGCGTCGGACCTATTGCTAACCTGTTCTTCATCTTTTTCATCCTGGACCGAGTAGGACGCAAAAAGCCGCTGCTTATCGGTGCTCTCTGCATTACTCTTGCTCTCTTCGCAGAGGCTGGTCTGAACGCCGCAAACCCGGACGGAACACGCCGCGGATACTCCTATGCAGGTGTCTTCTTCTTGTTCCTCGTCTCAGTCATCTTCTCACTCTCTTTCGGCCCAATCAGTTGGGTTTACATGAGCGAGATCATGCCTATGCAGATTCGAGGCCGTGGTTGTGCCTTCGCCACTGGTATCGGCAACTGGCTTGTGTCGACCTTCTTTGCTCAGATATCTCCTATTGCATTGGGAGATATTGGATGGGTAAGTCTTCATTTCTTTCTGGGCGTCACACGAAACGACTCTTGCTAACTGTATTGCAGAAATACTACTTTGTCTTCGCATCATGGAACATTGTCGTCACAATCCCCACGATTTGGTTCCTCTTCAAAGAGACGAACAAGAAGTCCCTGGAGGAAATCGACTTACTGTTCGGCGAGCGTGCCCTTGGAACATTGCCCGAGCAGATTCAGGCCAAGGATGTCGACGATGCCATTCGACGTGGAAGCGTGGCTGATGAGAAGAACATGGAGGTCAGCCAGGCGCGTGTCGCCGAACACAACGAGAAGATCTAGAGCACCAGCGGCGGTGTGTGATGATTAACGAGTATGATCAATGCTCTAGATTATGCTTGTATGGCATCATACCATGCATTTATACAATATCAATCGAATTATTGAGTTGTGCAGTACAACTTCCACTTTCCATCTTGCAGCCGCTTTTCCGTTAGCAACACCCTGAGTCTGAACCTCCCGCCCCTACGCATGTGACCAAAAGTGCCTCTACCTTCCCCCCCGGTCGCAAGCCGGAAACAAGTCGCTTCACTTGCACATGTCTTTCTTGTTGTTAAATAATGCTCCATTTTACCCCACGGGACACGGCACAACCCCGCACACAGACTCCACTATACCAACGATCACTGGCTTCATCGACCATTCACTCGTCATCACGACCATCACTTCCGGAGACGACAGCGAGATCACCTGCTGAGTTGATCTGTATACGTCGTCAGGATAAAGCTAATTAGCAACTTTGAGCGGCTCCGCTGCTGTCACATCGAGCGGTCCCGATCCTTCGGTGGTGTCGGGCGACTGGGATCTTACTGAGGGTTTAACGATTATAGCCATTCATGGCACGGGATCTGGTCGTGGAGATGCGGGAGCGCAGATATGGTTTTAAGCCGCGTTGAAGGGAGTGCAGCAGGAGAGCCGCATACGTGTCGATCTTGGGTTTGGGTCGATTGTGGATTGGACTTACAAAAGAGTCGTCGGTGCTGCTCAACTTCTTCGTATCCCATTCTACCTGTATAATTAATTTATTTCGTTCTCACGACACATCATCTCACATCAACATGCCTCTCCGCAAAGACATCGACCTGGCTCAGCCCTACGAGGGTGGCAATACCGATGTCTACCGCGACAACTTGGAGACTGAAGTACTCATCGTCGGTGCTGGTTTCGGCGGCGTGTATCTCATGCACAAACTTCGCGATGAGCTAGGCTTCGACTGCAAGATCTACGAAGCCGGCAAGGACCTCGGTGGAATCTGGCACTGGAATTGCTACCCAGGTGCACGCGTCGACACGCAAGTTCCGATCTATGAGTATTCGATCGAGAAGATCTGGAAGGTAAGTGAATTACTCTTGCTCGGTCTTGTGTAGCTCGTGTGCTGATTGAGCGTCTAGGATTGGACATGGACAGAGAAATACCCCGATTGGCAAGAGCTACGCAGCTATTTCGCCTACGTCGAAGAAAAGCTCCAGATCAAGAAAGACACCGCTTTCGACTCACGAGTCGTCGGTGCTCAATTCAACCTGAAGACACACAAGTGGGACGTCAAGACCCAGGACGGTCGCACCGCACACGCAAAATACCTTATCAATGCCATCGGTTTCGCGGCAAAGCGCCACTTCCCCGACTGGCAGGGTCTGGACTCGTTCAAGGGCGAGATGTACCACTCTTCGTTCTGGCCGGAAGGCGGAGTTTCGACGAAGGGCAAGAAGGTCGCCGTTATTGGAACTGGTTCGACTGGTATCCAGATCGCGCAGGAGTCGGCGAAAGATGCTGAGTCGGTGACGGTGTTCCAGCGGACACCTAATCTTTGCTTGCCGATGAGACAGCGCAAGCTTACCAAAGAAGAGCAAGATGCGGAAAAGGATACTCGTGCAGAGTTGTATAGGTACAGGATGACGACATTTGCTGGGTTTGGATACGACTTTGCCGAGAAGAACACCTTTGATGATACGGAAGAGGAACGCGAGGCATTCTTCGAGGAGCTGTGGCAGGAGGTAAGTCATGTTGGAATATCATGTCCAGGGAGAATGCATTGACAAGATTGTCATAGGGCGGCTTCAAATTTTGGCTCGCCACATACAAGGACAACCTCTTCGATCGAAAGGCCAACGACGAGGCATACAAATTCTGGGTGAAGAAGACCAGAGAGAGAATTACCGACCCTCGCAAGCGTGACATGATGGCGCCGCTCAAGGCACCTCACCCTTGGGGCACCAAGCGCCCATCGCTCGAGCAAAACTTTTACGAAGCAATGGACAGACCGGAGAACGATGTCGTGGACATTAAGAACAACCCTGTGAAAGAAGTTACTGAGAAGGGTATTGTGACAGAGGACGGCGTTTTGAGGGAGTTCGATCTCATTGCTTTGGCGACTGGTTTCGATGCTGTCACAGGTGGCATGAAGAACATGGGCCTTCTCGACATCAACGGTGTGGATCTCAAGGAGAGATGGTCAGATGGCACATACTCGCACATTGGCATGGCTTGTGCAGACTTCCCAAACATGTTCTTCCGTGAGTTTGGATGCCATCGCATTTATTGTTCGAAATCCGAGCTAACTTACATTGACAGTCTACGGAGCACAAGGACCCACAGCTTTCAGCAACGGTCCCAGTTGTGTAGAAGTGCAAGGAGACTGGATCATCGATGCGCTCGCCAAGCTGCGCAAGCAGAAGATCACTTACCTCAACGCAACAAGAGAATCAGAGCAGGACTGGAACCGTAAGGTGACGGAGTTGAGCGACAAGACTCTCTTCCCGATTTCAGATTCTTGGTATATGGGTGCAAATATCCCAGGAAAGAAGCGAGAGCAACTGCAAGTGGCGTCCGGAGCGAGCGGCATTAGTACCCCAAGCTAACGGTAATTGCAGGAATTTCCCTGGCGGTATTCCAATGTACGAGAAAGAATGTCGAGAGGTACTCGACAACGGCTTGAAGGGATTCCAGACGCAGGCACCTGCGGCTAAGGCTTAGGCCGTTGAGATCTTCAGGAGGCATATAGCAGAGATATCGAACAATGTTCATGTAATGACCCCAATCCCATAATAAGTTTCCAAATCCTTCACAGTTTCTTGAAGAACCAAGAAAATCCCCAATTCATCCTTGATGTCGTAGCGCTTGCCATTTTCGGGTTTTTCGGCGTTTGCGCTTTCCGATGGTAAACTCCAGATTAGTAATTATGCACAACTCCATTCTTGATGTCACGCTGTTGTCAGCTTCGGTATCCGCGACATCCGAATGGCTCATCGTCTTCTGGGCGTGCATCTCACTCTCCTTAACCCTGTCAGTCTTTGCTGACCGATTCATTACAACGCACTCACGCCTGATCTCTTGCTACCCGCGCCTCGGTCGCATGTTCTCCCTCTCTCAAATAGACGACAGGCCAACAATTTGGTCATAACCACCCTCTCGCAGGGTCCAACTTTGGAATGTCGCGAAGAACCGCCATGAGCACCAAAGCGACAGCTCTGGAAGAGCCAACTGGAAGCCTGAAACACGTGCTGTAGCAGCACAAGCCTGGCCAACTGGAGATGTATATTCTGGAGATTACAACGCGACGCCTCTCCAAGAAGTTGGCAAGAACCACAGAATCATCAAATTGTTATCCGGCCATGCTGGTTAGCGCGCCATCTTCGCGTTGCGGCTCCCCGGTCGCAGCTCTGGGAAAGCCCACGACTCTTGCGACAGGACACAACTTGATTGACTTTCTGCTTGTGACACGACAAGACCAGGAACATATCCCACCGCTCGTTAGTCGTCCTTGGCAATACCGATCAATCTCGAAAGTGAGCGACTGAACAGCTCGGGCTCGAAATTACACGGACTCGTAACTTAGGACCTCCCCGGAAAACACCGCAATGGCGTCGGAGATTCTCCGGCACAGAAGAATCTGATAAGCGATCATCTCAACCACTTTCAAACACAGCATATGCCCGAAGAAGCTTACTGTTTCGAGAGAGAGTTTTGTGCTGTAGACCTGGATGTGTCCACAAAAGGTTTTCTAGCGCCTCGTGATCGTACCAGATGCCGATTCCGCAGTGAGCGGTACCGGCATGCCGGTCCTGAACCAAAATGTCTGGTTCATCCCGAAAAATGATCGCTGCTTATCAGATCGATTTTGCTCGCCTCACATTGTCAACAATTGGCTACCACAATGGCACACCCTCGGAACGAAACTAAACGCGCAGGCGAAGGCGGTACCACTATTGTGATTTCGGACGATGTGCAACCAACAGGCATTGAAGGAGCCGCCCACATCCCATTGCGCCTCAAGATCATGGCCGTTCTGCTTGTGTCAGCCATCGGATTTGGGGGCCATTGGAGCAGTGGCGTCACAGGTGCCATGAAGTCAACCTTGAAAAAGGTACCTTGACCAGTCTCACTTTCCTGGATCACCCCTAATGGATATTGACAGGAACTCAAAATCGACAACACAAGATATGCTGCATTGGAAGCGTCGTCTGACTTCATGACCACTGTGCTTATTCTCTTCGCCGGTTCCGTCACTGATCGCATCGGAGGGGCCGGTGCCATGCTGTACGGCAACATCATCTTCAGCATTGGTGCGATCCTTGTTGCTGCTGCGACTACTGTACGAAGCTACAACTTCATGATCGTTGGCGTGATTGTGCAGTCTCTGGGCGATATTGCGACTCAAGTTGCGCAATATAAGGTATTCAGTTCCTGGTTCGCTCCCTCGAACGGATTCGCGTCGACACTGGGACTGGAACTCGGCATTGGCAAAATCGGCTCCTTTGTCGGCAAAGCGACCGCCAACATCATTGCGAAAAAGAGTGGCGACTTCATGTGGGTATACTGGGCAGCTGTATTCGTCAATCTGGCCACCAATTTGATCACTCTCGTGTTCTTCTTCTTCCAGCGCTGGACCGAAAGCCGCTATGGAGGCTGCACCGATCCTGCTACTGGAGAAGTCTTGACGGAGAAGAACAGGAAATTTGAGTTCAGGAAGATGTTCCAGCTACCATGGGCTTACTGGGGCATCATCTGCTTCACAGTCTTCCAAACTTCAACCTCGATCGTCTTCTCGCAAAACGCGACCGAACTCGCCGAGCAACGCTTTAATGTTGACAGCATCACCGCTGGATGGTACTCAGCTGCCTCTCAATACCTTGGATTCTTCCTAGTCCCTTGCCTCGGGGTGTTCATTGATCTCCTCGGAAACCGCGTGACGATTCTTGCCGTCTGCGGCATTTGCACCTTCATCGCTATGATCCTTGCTGCATTTGGGCCCACCGTATCAGGAACGGCAGCGAGTTTCGGCGTCTTTGCTTTTGCGTCGAGTCTCGGCGCCACGACCATCATCGATGGAATCCGCAACACCATCTGGTACCAGGATGTGTTCGGGTTCGGCTACGCGGTGAAGATTGCCGTGAACAACTCGATGAACATCATTGTCCGGATCGTCGCCGGTGTGATCCAAGACCGTGACAACAACTCATACGACCACGTTGTCATCCTCTACGTTTTCCTGGCTTCTGGTGCGGTTCTTGTTTCTGCTGGCCTGGTCATAGCAAGCTTCCTACACCTGGACGTGGCGAAACTTCAGTGGACTAAGAAACAGCGCATGGCCAAGGGTGATCTGATCAACCAAAGAAAAGACGAAGTTGAGCGACGTGGTGGATTTGTTAAGGGGGGATACCTGCCTTTCATCGCACTAGGTGTTTTGATGCTGGGAGGCTGGAGCGCGTACTTCTGGGGCGTCGCCACGAACAACAACAAATAGAACGGAAGACTTGAACTAGACTAGTAGTTCAAGGAGCTGTCCGAATATCACACCGGGGATCCGCACCCGCCAATTCACGGGAGCTGATGGCGTGATACGGCCGTATTAAGGCGCACACGCAATGCTCAAATGCGGAAGGCCCAGCCATTATCCAGCAACACCTCCGATCGAGACCAATGAAAAAATCCTTGAAATTGTCGCGACGTCTTTATGCGATGAACAACACCTTCGATGGAAGCACATGGCAGCCTTGTAGAGACTCAAAGAAAAAGAAGACAAATACGGTGTGCTTAACCAGCAAGGATTCAGGCAAGCCAGGCTCCTTGCTGATTCGCTGGACCTGGCTCCGGCAAACAACGCTACTGTACGGAGATACCAAGCAAAACAAGGTAGGGTCAAGAGCCAGAGGTGGCAAGCTGAAACCTGCTTTTCCAAATGTGAGAATTGAACGCATGAGAAGGCATTCAACTGCTCAGAATACGTGAGTTGGTGGCGTGGAAAAATCCGTGAAACACTCACATGCTTTTGACAGGAAACGTGCAATCTAGCCAAGATTGCCATTTAGAGACCCTGGTCTGAACGCTAATTTCTGCGATACAAGGCGCCATCTACGTCCCCTTGGACCGCTCTGCATGTGAAAGGAGAGTCGGTCGGCTACGAGAGTCAGGATTCACATTTGACAGAGCGCCCAGGCGAATGAGTTTGGTTTGGCCGGCCGTGTACCACTTTGAGAGAGTAGCGCCGTCCATGGTGCCGCCACAAGGCCAGGCTAAATTCTGGCAACAGGAAAAACAAATGTGCTCGGTTATTGCGGCGTGTGTTGGCTGTGGAGATTTGGAAGCACGACTGACAGCACCCAGGAAAGCGACCGAGTGTGTTTCGTTACGTTGGCAGGCGTATCCGTTACGGCTCACACGTACCACAACAACACACGGAGACACGGTTTGTGGAATGCCGTTTCGTCTGAACGATCATGTGGATCGCTGGGCCTAGCAGCGATGCCAGACACGCCAGGGTCTCGGATTGTGGGCCCAAAAGCCCGGAGAAAGAAGTGGAGTGTGCACCCGTCGTCAGGATACTTGGCATCGAGACCCTTCCGAACGTTGAACTGGCTCGCCTGGGGCACGCGCCATGCACGCGAGGTGTCCTTGTGGAGGCACAGCTGCGATCTGCACGTCCAAGGTCGTCTCTGGCGTACGCGTGGGCCGCAGCGCGGCAGCGTCAAACAATTGCCTCGTTTACGAGCGAGAACTGGCCACGCTCCTTGCACGTACGCAGGCAGCAGCTTTCGCTCGCTCGCTCTCCTTTACTGTGCCTTCGCACTCTCGCGAGCTTCAGCCTCGGCCATACGCGCGGCGGCCGTACCTTATACGTCTCCTGTGGACCAAGCATACCAAGCCCGCACCCGGTAACAGCAGACGATGTCTCTAGCGGCAGAATAGCAGTCTTCATCCCCCGGCTACCTTGCTTCGGCTAGACCCTGACGCTGCCGCGAGAACCACGTGCATGCGAAAGTATGCGAGCAAACGAGTAGGCCAGTCGCAGCTGTGGTCTCGCCTCGTCGCTACGCTTGGATGCTCCACGACGGATCGGCTGCTTGCAGGACCCTGGTGTGATCTCCCCATCCCTGCCCGCTAAAAGCAGGTACGATGCTCCCACGCCGCTATAGATTCATGTCTATCTTATCTGGGCAGGCCACGGGTTCCACTAGCGTTCTGGCGTCGTAGGCGTCGTCCCCAAGCCGCTCCTGGTGTCTCTGTCCGCTCTGGGGCGGCCAATTTTATGGAGAATGCTGCGCCGCCTGCAAGATGTGGAGTAGCAAGGTACGAGAGTAGGTGGCCTCCTTAGGAGGTACGATGGCAGGACGAGCGCCACTGGGCCTTGCTCTTTGTCGACCTGCTTGAAATTCGTCCTTCTTGCTTCCCTCAATCTTGTTGTACAAACACCGTCGACAATTTCCACCATGGCTGACTCCCGCATATACACGAGGCGCCAGATCGAGAACCTCATCGCTACTGGCCAGACCATCATCATCTTCAGGAACGACGTACTGCGACTCAACAATGGCTGGGCAGAGAGACATCCTGGCGGCAAGCTTGTGCTTGAACACATGGTCGGCAGAGATGCAACTGCTGAGATCGATGCGTGGGTCTATACCATTAACTACGCGGCTCCAAGCTCGACGCTCCGCGGCCACTAAGCCCACAATGCTGACTAACATCTGCTTACAGCATGCACACACAAGCCACCCTACAAACAATGAGACGATACCGCATCGGAAGAATAGTCGGACAATGGAAGAACATGGTGCCTCCAATCCAAGGCGGCGTCTACAACGTACAAGAGGAGGACGATGCAGAGTCATCATCGGACGACGCTTCAGTCGTTACAGAAGACGACAAGCAGGACTCTGGTATCGATTGTGATACCGCTTCGGACACCAGCAGCATCGATCTGTCGATCAAGAAAGGCTTGCACAAGCGTCTTGTATACGGCCACGACAATGCGATCGAACGGGTAGACAGCGCAGTCGATGTTGCATCCAAGGATACCACTTCAACAAACTCACGCACAAAGGCAGAGTTCGTCGCGGACACGGTCCAACAGGAAATCGACGCAGACATCGCAAAGTACCCTAGCCTCGACTTTGACACGCAGCGCGACATCGCCCTCAGATTCGAGACTTTGCACCAACGAGTGAAGGACGAAGGATTCTACGAGTGCCGCTACATTGAATATGGCAAGGAGATGGTGCGATACTCGACACTATTTGCGCTGTTCATTACCACATTGAGGATGGAGTGGTATTTCGTCTCTGCCTGCTTCCTTGGTCTCTTCTGGCATCAGATCATGTTCACCGCCCACGATGCTGGTCATCGCGGTATTACGAAGGATATCACGAAGGACACATTGATCGGCATCTTCATCGCAGATTTCTGCTGCGGTCTCTCAATCGGATGGTGGAAGAGCAGTCATAACGTTCACCATCTCCTCACAAACGCTCCTGTAAGTGTTCTATATTCGGTGCCGTGCTCCACAATTTATCAGCCAACTAACTCCGATCTTGCAGGAACACGACCCTGATATCCAGAACATCCCGCTCTTCGCAACCGCCCCGGCTTTCCTCGAAACCATGAAATCAACATACTACGGCGGCTTCGAATTCGTCTGGGATGCCGTCGCTGAAGTCGCCGTTCGCGTACAAAAGTACACCTACTACCCCGTCATGGCCCTCGCACGCTTCAACCTCTACATCCTCTCCTGGGGCTTCCTCCTCTCTCCCCGCGCCCGCACCAAGGGCAAGATGTGGTGGACGCGCCCCACCGAAGTCGTCGGCATCAGCACCTACTTCTTCCTCTACTTCTACGTCCTCCTCTGGTGCAACGTCCCCACCTGGACCTCCCGCGCCATCTTCATCCTCACCAGCCACCTGATCACCATGCCTCTCCACGTGCAAATCACCCTTTCCCACTGGGGCACCAGCACCGCCGACCTCGGCCCCGGCGAGTCTTTCGCGCAACGCCAGCTCCGCACAACCATGGACGTCGCCTGCCCGCAATGGCTCGACTTCATCCACGGCGGCTTGCAATTCCAGGCCGTGCACCACCTGTTCCCTCGTGTACCTCGCCACAACCTTCGCAGGCTGCAAGCGCTCGTGAAGGAGTTCTGCGCCGAGACTGAGATCGAGTACATGATCCATGGATTTGCTGCTGGCAACGGCGTCGTGCTGGGCAGGTTGCAGGAAGTTGCTGAGCAGGCGAAGATGATGGCGGCGTGTCAAAAGCACATGGCTGAGACCGGCGAGAGCGGGCTCCACTGATTTCTGCCATCATCTTTGTTTTTGTTTTTCGCTTCCTCCTGTTCCCTTTTTTAGATTCGTAATGTAATGTAGCACAACGGAATGCAAACAAAAAAAAGTTCATACGGGTCGAATACTGTCTTCTGGTATCGTTTGGTTTCAAAATCATCATGATCGTGTCATGACGGCCTTTTGTGATACGTACGTAGTCAGCCACTCGTTGCTGCGAAAGAGTACAACAGCCGAAAAGATCACACATTTGAACACTCGAGTTCTCATGAAAGGAAGTCATGGACGAGTAAGAAAGCCTTTCATGGCTGGTAATGGTGTTACAGTATTCGAATCCCATCCCTTCGATATTATCATAAAAGCACAAAAAACACAAAGTCCCACAAACCTCCGAAACCCCCATGCCGAAAAGGCAATATCACAAAAAAAAACGCCTATTCGCCCAACGCCCTAACCACGTCAAACAGGATACCCGCTAAAGCCGATCTTCAATCCCCCTCGCATGCCGCTCTGCGCCTCGGTGCCCCACTGCTGTTTCCAGCCCACCTCCGCCGCTCGCGCGGCCTCGAAAGCCTGCCGGCAGTCTTCCGGTAGCTCGTCTAGAAGGTCTGAAGGAATGCTGCCGAGGCCCTGCGAGCCGGCGGTTGGGTCTGTGATTGTGCCGTCTGGACCGGGGAAGCCGGCGTTGGAAATTGGTGGGGCGGTGTAGGTTGTGTCGATTACGGCGTAGTTGCGGGAGACGACTGGGGGGACGGCGGAGAAGATTGTGGGTGAGGAGGAGGGGGAGTCGTTGGTGGTGGGGTGGGAGGAGCCGTTTGTGAGGTTTGGTTCTTGTTGTTGTGAGGGGTTGGTGGAGGGTTGGGGTGGGATTTGCTCCCATTTGGCGTGGGTTGGTTGCATGATGGTTGGGTAGAACATCATGTTTGTGTGGGGGTCGTAGACGCCGTCGTGTGTTGACTTGCGGGTAGCTGCCATGATGGAGTTGAAGCGGCTGAAGAAATGTTAGTATGCAATGCGGTAGATATGAGACGTGAGTGAACGTACCTCGCCTCCTTGGCGTGCATGAACTGCCAGTTTCCAATGGTGATGTTGTTCCTGCGTTTGCTGCCGATTGCCGCCGGCTTGCCAGCTCCAACTGTGCTCGCGCCTCCAGTCTGGCGGTACACCTCACTTGCGCCGAACCACGCAACATAGCGATTGCGGTTGTACGGCTCGTCTTTTCCGGGAATCATATCATCCGGATCCGCGAGTTCGCCTTCGACGACGCCGCTCTCGCGCGCCTGGGCAACCTTGTAGTCGTCGATAATCCTCCTTCCGCCAACGATAATTCTAGCACCGAATTCGCGGAAGACGGATCGTGCAACGACCACACCAATGTTTCGTCCCTTGTAGCTGCTGGGTAGGACCTCTCGCTCGATCAAATCCTTCTTCTCCGCGTCGTTGACCAGAACCTTGTAAAGCTTGGGGTGCTTGGTGAAGAACAGGTAACTGTCTCGGAAACCGCAACAACGTGCCGGCTCAGTCGAAAGCATATAAAGCCTCTCGCCGCGTCCCTCGATTGTGAATGTGCGGACGCGGTACTCCCGACCGCCTTGCAGGTGGCCGTTCTCATCGACCTTCTCGTCTCCTTCGTCGTCCTGGTCGATTTGCGCCTCGTCGTTCACCACGTCGTATTTGTTGCCCTCGAACATGACATGCGGCGCCTCTGGCGGTGCTCCCTTTCTCCTTCCTCTGAAGCCTCCACGACCTGAACCCACAGGCCTTCCTCTCTTGCGCTTGAAAGGCGTGCCGGACTCGCTGCCATCGTCGCCTACTTCGGGAGTACCAATGTGGACCTTTGGTGGTCGTCCAGGTCCTCTTCCTCTCCCTCTCCTCCGTGGGATGGTTGTGATCTGGGGAGGACTGTCTCCGTCATCGTCGTCGTCGTCCGGTGCAGGCGTGTGAGCGTCGTCCTCGTCCTCGCCAGCGCCGTCGTGGGGTGTCGCATCGCGGGTAGCTTCGGCATCGGCATCGTCGCCGGCATCGATCATCTCATCGTCGGATCCATTATCTCGAATGACAGGCGCAGGGCTTCCTGTGGTGGTAGTGGTGTTAGCGGGTGTGGTGGTGTTGTGTAGCAAGGACTGCGCGTGAACGTACTACCGAGAGACTTGCGCGGGTGGCCCTTGTGGCCTTTCTTGAAGGGCATTCTGGTGCTTGGGCGGGGACCTCGAACGAGCTTCGAATGTTCCTCCGCTGGATGCGGCTTGCGGGTTGTGGTGGGAGCTTCGAGCAAGTTCGCGACAAGCCAGAGCGAGCGGGCTCGAGACGGGAAGCCAAACGCGCGCGAAGTTCGAGTGACACGCCTCGGGCCATTCTCGGGACAATGCATTCACATTTACGCCGTGCATACCTGTACCTGTGCCACTCACTTGTCTTCTGCCATTGTCATGTGCAAATACATGTGTATACGAACAAAAGCTATCTCATCTATGTTGGTCTTGTGCCGATATCGACTTGACCGATTCATTCTCCTTGAGTGGCGGCTTCTCGTCTTCCCCATAAGCCGTATCAGTCTTGTCCTCAGCAGCCATCCCTTCCAAAGCCTGGTCCACACCCATCGCATTCACAGCCTCCTGGTCACATTGACCTTGCGCATGGGTACGGCCCTCCTCTGTCTCCGCGTCCCCTCGTTCCAGGTCTCTGTCCGCTTCGTCTCGTTTCGCTTGGTCTTTCAACTTTTCACTCGTATCCAGCCTTCTCAGCGGATTCCTCTCTTCCGTCGCGCCCGTCGCTGCTTTCTTACGAATGCTCCATCCACCACGCCATCCGAACCATCGCGTCTCCCACGGTCCTCTCAAAGAAGCCACAAACAAAGCCGCTCCAATGCTGCCCATGCTATAACTCCCACTCGCAATCCAGCCTCCGCGTTCGTACAAGTTGCTCCCGACAGAAGTTCCGACCAGTTGTCCGCAAAAAGTCGCCACCATGAAGACTGTGTTCACGCGACTGCGTCCCTTTGGCTCAACAGCGAAGAGCGCAGTACGATTCGCAATCTGGCATGTCTGCATGCCAAAGTCGTTCAAGAAGGCCTGGATGATTGGCCCTGCGATGGTAAATGTACCTGTGTATGTTCCGAGTGCGATCCCAATTAGAGCGTACGTCAGTCCTAGTAGGATTGAGAAGATCGGAACAAAGCGATCGATGATTATGCGCGCGTGGAATGGCCCGATGCACATGCTGACGATGCCGACGAGGGCGAAGAGCCCTATGACGAGAGTGCTGTAGTTGTACGGGTCGGACGAGAGCAAGAAAGTCAGAGTCGTCCAGAAGTTTGTGAAAGTTGCCGACGTGAAGAAAGTGATGAAGCATGCTTGTACTAGGATTGCGTGCTTGGTGAGCATTACCAGCATGCTCCAGAGCATTTTGAAGTAGTTTAGACCGCTGGGGTTGGAGGAGGGATAGTCCGGCATGAACAGGTACAGCAGGAACCAGACAGTGTACTGTAGCGCGACTGATAGCCAGAAGATAGAGCGCCAGTGTAGGTACTGAGTCATGATTCCGGAAAGCACTCTGGCCACGAGAATGCCCATCGTCAGGCCGGACACGACAATAGACATTGCAGAAGCACGGCGCTCCGGAGGAGCCAGATCACCAACCAGCGGGAGCATAACTTGTGGTGTAACCGTCGCGACTCCCGTCAAGAACTGTATCGCGATGAAAGAATTCAGCTTTTTGGTCGTAGCCAACCCGATACTGTGACTCTGTCAGAACAATACTCCAAGTGAACAAAAACAACCCGCACTCACGATAACGACGCCGTAAAGAACACCAGATACAACACAAACGGCCTCCTCTTCAGCAGATCGCCAAGCGGACACAGCGAAAACAGCCCAACAGCATAACCCGCTTGCGCGAGCGTCGGAATGTTCGCAACTTCAACATAGTTGACGCCAAAATCCTCGGCTAAGATATCCAGGATAGGATGCGAGTAATACAAATTCGCAACCGTGAAAGCACCCGCGGCGCCAAATAAGAGGTTCAGCCATATGTTGAATCGAGGCGGTTCGTCAGGATCCCAGCGACAGCGTTTGGGTGTGTATGTGATTTTATCGAGTATGCGCCAGAATGTGGCGAAGCGGCCGGCGCCGGTTGTCGATTTATGATCTTGGTCATTGTTGGTTTGAGACGCGAGAGAAGTGTGGTCCGGCGATGTTGCTGCTGACAATGGCGGTGGCGTCGACTGGTGTTCGGACTTCTTGCTCTCATCAGCGGTGGAGGAGTCCGTGGGCGGCGCCGGCGCGAGCTCTGTCTTCATGCTTCTGCTGGTTTCAGAGGAAGAGCATCGTCACACAGACAGACAGACATGCATATGGTCAGGAGATGTCAAGAAAAGAAATACAACAATAAGATCGACGACATACTGAGATGCACTATCGCATTGCAGATTGCCTTCCCGTTCGACCTGTCATCGTCCCGCTCTCGTCTTGTTCGGTTCGGACTTCAGAGGTGCAAAAGCCGGCATCTCTGAGCCGTCTGCGGTGTTGATCTCACCCGCTCGATTGGAGCTTGGACCGATATCGCGAAGGCTATCTTTGGCGATGTTCTTTCGATGTTTTCGGTCGTGTATAAATTTAGTTGATACTCTAGTATCATGTTGATTTAAAACGGAGAGATACATTCGCAAAATGCCAGTGTATATCGGACCTCATTCACAACGGGGGTGATATGTTCTGACGGGTTGAATATGCCCATTGGACTCGGCATCGGACTGACTTATTGCCGCGCTACATCGGTCTCATGTGAGGATTTTGTAGATGGAAGCTAAGCTAAAGTAGTGTCTCAGTGGTAATCCTGGTTAAATCGAACACTATGCTTGCAAATCATGCCTTGGTAGCTAATGAGATCGCCGTACGTAAACTCATGCGCAGTTGGCTGTAACGTGGTAGGTGTGAAGGTATCTATCTTGAACCCGGGACGGTTCAGTGCGTCGGATAGATCCGCTTCGAGTCAACCAGCTCCTCCGACACCGATCTGATATCCCCATCCTCCCAACCAACGAGACCCTGTGACGTTTTAGTGAGCCACGAAACAAACAATCAACAAACAGTCAAGATGTCGAGCGAGACTAATCCTCTCACCACGAACGTGACCCAAGTCGACAATGCCGAGACGCAAAGGAAGGTTCGCAGCAAGCTAGCTGCGTGGGATACGCTATCTACATACAAGGAGCATGTGCTCTTCAAGTTTGGCAGCGAGCTCAAGGCTATTCTTGACGAGGCTGCTTACGATGAGATGTATGGTGTGAAGCTGGTGGCGCCAGAAGAAGGGTAAGTACTGAACTCTTGAGTCTCTCGGCGGCGCGGTGAGCATTACGGACGTCGAAGCCAGACTGCGAGAGCACTTAGAATCATGCTGACGAGATATCTTTCAGATCAGCCGCTCCTCACACCACGCTCGTTATTCTACAGAAATTTCTCCGCGCCAACGAAGGCAAACTGCCCGAAGCAAAAGCACAACTGCTCGCAGCCTTGAAGTGGAGGAAAGAGTACAACCCCTTGGCCGCGAAAGAAGAGGTCTTCAGCAAGGCGAGGTTCGGCGGTCTGGGCTATGTCACCAAAGTGAAGGGAGCGAAGCTCGGCGCCCAAGACTCGATCAACAAGGAGGATGTCATCGTGTTCAACATCTACGGCGCAGCAGCCAAGAACAGCAAGGAGACGTTCGGCGACACAGACGCATTTGTGCGCTGGAGAGTAGCCCTGATGGAGCTTACCCTCGCCCACCTCGACCTGCCAAACGCCACCTCCCAAATCGCCGACTACGGCGAGGGTCTTGACCCATACCAGGCTATCCAGCTGCACGACTACCAAAGCGTCAGCTTCTTCCGCCAGCCCGCCGAGATCAAAGCCTCGAGCACCAAGATCATCGACCTGTTCCAGCGCTACTACCCCGAGACCGTCAGCTACAAGTATTTCGCAAACGTGCCGCTGCTCATGCAATGGATGATGGGTGCGATGAAGGCGCTCATGTCCAAGGACTCGATCCAGAAGATGACCTGGACGTCCTACGGCAACACGCTCGATCAGTACCTGGGCAAAGATGTGCCTGAGGAATATGGAGGAAACGGACCCGCTCTCGAGGGCTCTGCATGGACTGTCAAATTCGATGAAGCCGTCCCGACAGCGACTGAGAAGGTTGAACCAACGAAGACGGCGGAGCCGCAAGCTCAGCCGCAGTCTTCTACAGCTCCGGATGCGAGCGCTGCTGTCGTGGCAGAGCCTCAGCCGTCGATTGCTCCCGCAAGTCAGCCTAGCGAGGCAGTGGCGACCAGCGCGCCAGAAGTCACGAAGGCTTGAGTCTGCATACGACTCTTACCATTGTATCTGGTTCCACGAGACTGCTCAGAACCAACTTGTCTTTCTGCTTGCATAATACCCGGGTTTGCTTCTCCGCTCATTAGGAATTCATAGTTAGCTGTAGGCTCATATAGTGCCGCAGGCAACAATAGAACAATCTTTGACATTTGATTTGACATGATGTGCTTAGATCAAAGCCCGAATTTGCGTAAGGAATTCTAACGGCACGCAAGGCTAACGAGTCTATTATCATCAACGATACTAGCATAATCGCTCTGGATCTCAACAGGCACTTTGGGCAGTGTCTCAAAGGTCGGCGCACTCGGAAATCTGCGCTTTGCTTATGTTACTAGCACATTAGGACACAGTAGAACTGCAGCTAATGTTGGGTTGTACACAAATTGTGTAGGTGAAATCAATGCTGGGCGAGTAATTCAATTGTTAAGAGCAGTCACATCCAAGTGATTACTGGAATGCTCCTCTAGTTAGATTTCTAATGACTATTCTCCTCTCGAAGGATCTTGGACGACCGTCTGCCTTTTACTGAACCTCCGCAGTCCTGCCGCCAACCCGATATCGACAAACTCCCAATATTTCAAATACCAGGGTTTGCCAAAAGAAGAGAGCCACAGCATCATCAACTGTACTCCTTATTGAAAGTCTGTGGCGAGCCTATCCGAAGCATAGCCTCACTTCCTTTGTCGTGTTAAAAAACACGCTTCATTCGATCGTCTGATGTGACATGTGCTTCTCCTGTCTAGCAACAGTTCTCCAAGATTGAGACCCATCACAGCCTGCAGTTTCACACATTCATCCGCACTCGACTCATACTGAGCGAGGAATGAAAGTCTGCCCATCCGAGTCAGGAGTGAAGTCCTTACGGACCAATGCACGCATGGAAATTGGGTCATCCTCCACCGCATCAAGTCCACGCAAGAACTTCTCTTCTTCCGCACCAGGCAGGACTCTGGGTCTGTTGATAGCTTGCCACTGAGCTGGCACCGCTGCCGCTACAGCTTGGCCATCGGCTACCTTGTCTGATCGTGCAAGCCATTTCCTGACAGTCCAGCGAGGTGGAAGGAGATCTTTGAAAGGGAAGTCTTCGTCTGTCCATGATATGTCCGGGAATTGCAGACGGTACGCCCAGAAGTTTCCCAGTTCATTGCACAGAACCATGGTAAGACTGAAAAGCCTGCAGAGATTGGCCTCTCGCGCATATCCACGCGTGGTATCCTTGTCATCGCACTCCGAGTAGAGAATCAATTTCTCACGTATCATGTCGCCGTGTATGAGGCCCAGCAACTGTTCATGTGCCGGTTGATCTGGCTTTCCATCGTGAACTTCGGCAGCCATTTTGTCGAGCTCCGTACGCGAAACGTTGCCAACGATAATTGGCCTGTTTGAACGACCGTCGACGTCTGTCATTCCTTTATCGACTCGGTTGAGTTTGATGGATGTCATGGTGACGAGTCCTTCTTCCACCTTTTCCAGAAGACGAGGCTGAGCGTCGGCGAGTTGTTTGCTGAGCTTGTGGCCGATAGCGACGCCTTTGCCGGTGATCATTTGAATGGACGATTTGGAGCTTCGAGCGAGGTTTGTCGCGAATATGTTCACAAAAACATATTCGCGCTTGCCATGTGCATCGCCAGTCGACGGTAGACTGATGCGGAGCACAAGATGCGGTAGTTGAGTGTCGTGGCAGAAGCTGGCCGTCAGCCACTGAGAATCGTCCTCATTTTTGCGACCCAAAACAAAAGTTTCTTGCTTGTGTTTTTGGCCATCGCCAATGTGGACTGATTTGGCGACGGCAGTGACAGGCCGAAAGGATCTTACCTTGGACATATGGATTTTCCATTTCCCTGTTCTGTTCTGCAGAAACGATATCGCATCCTGTCCGCGATAGTTCTTGTGGAGCAGCTCGTCGTCCAGACCATACTTCTTTGCCACGACACCGACTAGGTCAAAAATCTGCGGTTGCTCCAGGAATCGTTCATCGTCGTCCAGACTGTCGCGTAGTCCCTCGTGTAGCTTATTGCTCTCAGACGAGCTAGTTGGGATATCGTGTGTGTGGCCAGTGTCATTGACTTCAAGGGCGGTGGCGCGCCGCTTGTTTGATGTGTCTAGAGCAGGCGGGCTTGCTGGACGCTTGAGCGTGCTGTAGTTGGCGCTGTATTCGGCTTGCTCAGGGAGAGCCGACAGTTTGGCTTCTGTGTTACCCATTGGCGATGTGTATTGAGGGAGGTGATGACTATCTTGAGAAGTGCGTTTGAAATCGAAGTAGTCCGGCGGTGGCGATGTGTTGGTGAGTGAAAAGACGACGATTGAAGGAGTGGTTGCGACGAACGCTAAGTGATGCTCCAGAACGCTGAATGGCAGGCGCACGTTCAATCGCTCCTTCTCCACTTGCCAACTCGGACTTGACAGTCGTCCACTCCTCGGCAAGGCTCGATCTCATCGTACCGTTAATAGCCATCCGAACCTCATACCAATATCGTGTCTACGCCTCATGCCTGCACTATACTCATTCCACTGTTCTCAGCGGCGTTCTCTTTGCTGGTATAAGTATATACTGCCCATGGCCAGTGTCAAAAAAGTGAGCGCCAAGCATACCAAGAGCGTCGCATCGGAACCTTTGCGCTCTAGCTTATTAAGCGAAGGATTGCTTACATGCACAACATCTTGGCCGCTGAGGTCTTATATGGACCTTACAGTTGCCACTGCGGTACAAGATGTAGCACTTGAGCCCTGACGCTGAAGGACAAGGTCACAACAAAACAACATCATGTCTCCCACCGACAAAATAGCAGTCATTGGCCACAGTGGCTGGGCCGCCAGATCGATCCTTAAAGCGCTTGCTTCTCAGCCTTTCACGCAGCCCATTCGCGTGCTTGCTCGCGTAGGCTCTAATACTGATGCGCTGCCTGAAAACACCGAGGTGGCAAGGTACTCTTGGGAGGATGAGGCATCTATCGGGAATGCTTTGGAAGGAGTCGACGTTTTGCTGTATTTTACGTCTCAATTTTCTGTCTGACCGTCTCAGCTGATTCACAACAGTTCTTTCATCGGTCATGATGGCTTGTCGGACCAAAAGAAGTTGATCCCACACATGAGAGACGCCAAAATAAAGCTATTCGCGCCGTCCGATCTGGCCCTTCCATACACCGCTGAGGAGCGCAGAGATGTGCAAGTTCCACGCGAAAAGCTGGAGCTGGAGCACGAATTGCACAAGTCAGGCATTCCGTTCGTTACGATTTGCATTGGCAATATGACTTCTTTCGCTTTGGATTCTCCGTAAGTCATGCCATCGTGAGTTCGTGACTAAGGTCTTCCGCCAGCTAATGTTTCAGTTACATGGGTATCGACATACCCAACAACCGCATACTGCACACAGGTAACAGCAGGTCCAATCGAGTCTTCTTGTGGTGGGTCACGGACTCGTCCTCGTCGAGGTTGTGTGAGATTTGCTAATCCATCCAGCTCTCTCGACTACATAGCAGCAGGCTACGTGTCGATGTTGTTCAAGCACCCCATCTCTTCGCTTGCTGGCCGCCTCATCGGACTGAATGAGCTATCTCCAACAGGTGGCGAGATTGAAGACATGATGCGCCAGAAGTCTGGCCAGTCGCCACGTGTGGCTTACGATACTGTCGAAAACGCCATATCGCAAGCCAAAGCTGGAAGATTGGATGCGTTGGTGCGAAATAAGATGGGCGATGGCTCACATGGAGTCGGCGACGACATCTGGGAAGTGGAGGGCTACCAGAAGAAGACGCTCGAGGATCTTATCCTTGGAGATGGGCTGGAAGATCCGAGGTACATCGAGCCCAGTGACGACACTCGTCATTTCCTCGACAGCTTCTTTTCGTAGGCAGCCAACTCCATGGCAGCATCAGGCTCGCATATAACGTCGTATGGCATGGGTGAAAAGTTTCACTCTATTATCAGAACCTCTCCCTGGTGATGCGGATGTGATATCCGGAGAAAGAGACCTGAAGCTGCCCAACACGCTGGGCATCTCAATTTTGAGGTCATGCTCCACGAATTGGAGCCTTCGAAATGGTCACATCGCTGGTGATAGCACTTCCGGCAAACCGTACATTTCATCTGTGCGACATCCAAACCTCGTCGACTTAATTGGGCTGCGGCGTGCGTCGCTTGTAGAGGTGAATCTGGTATCGCATGTTCTCCAGCTCAATAGAGTACTGAAGCCCTTCTGGAACTCTGAACCACTTCGACTCGTCGGTCAGGACCTTTTCCCAGAGAGCTTCTTCGGGGAAAGCTCCTAGCAGGGTGTGGTCGAGAAGCCACTGCATCGGGTACTTCTTCTCCGCTCCGTTAATCGATACGGTTGAGTAGCTGCCAGGACTGTCAACGATAAGTAGCAGTGAGCCGTCGTGCATGCTTGTTGTCAGGTTCTTGAGGAAATGCTGAGTCTTGGGAACGGAGGTCGAGTACAGTTCGTTCAAGGTGAACATGATGGTCGTCAAGTCGACGGTGCTCGCCTTCTGCGTGACTGTTTGCTCGTTCCAGTCGAGAACGTCAGCCTGTTCGCATCGGGCTTCGAACTCTTCTTTAGCAACCATCGGTGCACTAGCGGCACGCACAGCCGCTGAAGCATATTTTGACAATACTGGCATCGAGGCTGCAGCTTCGGCTAGCTTGTCGGAAATAGGCTGCCACTGGGCGATATCAACCAGAGTAGCATCCACTGTGGTCTTGTCGGCATCGACGCCACCAGAGCTCTTGTTGAGATTGAGCCAGCTTGCAATGCTCACAAGCTCAGCGCCAGCACCAGCTCCGATGCCAAGTATCTTCAGCGATTGACCTTCCGAAGCCGCTCTCGACTGCTCAAAAAGGAACTTGTTGATATCTTCGAAGACCTGCAAGTATCCAAGGGACCTCGCAGCACTCCATCGAATCGCATATGCTCGAAGGTAGTGCTCGCTGCCAAAAGCACGCGCAAAGTCTCGATTGTACAGGTGACCTTTGACCTCCTGGAGTGTTTTCTCGAAGGTATCGAAATCGTCTCCCCACAAAGAGTCGCGGAAGATATTCAGGCAGCGTTGTTGAAGGTTGGCCGTGATCTTACTCGATCGTAGTCGTGCTTGATCCTGCTCTTTGGTGGCGCCCTTGCGAGCGTTGACTTTCGCGGCTTTGGCAGATTTCAGGTCAGCTTTCGCAGCCCTGAGCTCCATCAGCTTTACACGATCTTTGTTCATCGTTGCTGATATTGGTGGTTATTGATATTGGTGATTGTGCAGCATCAGATCTCGACGTCCAAAAGTTTATCGGACTTAGCAAAATTCCACTCAAGTCCTCTCTCGGTCAACGGCCGAATTGCGGAGGAGATCCAGAGTGGGGATTCAATGTTTTGAGCCATCCAGGTGATTGGAACTCCAATCGTATACCTCGGATGGTAAGCCATGGCTCTGATAAGTAAAACAGCTCCTCCCAGCTAAGTATCGTTCTATCTGTCTTCGACCCAAGCATCCAATCATCTCCAATCGTTTAACGCCTTAGCAACTCACCACAACAACTACACCCAACATGCGTCTCCCCTACGTCGCCGATGACCCTCAAATGGAGACGGAAGAGGACGCAGCTATCGTCCAACGCGTCAAAGACCGCCGTGGCGGCAAGCTCATCGCTCTCGATAAGACCCTTTTACACGCACCCGCAGTAGCCAACGGCTGGAACAGCTTCCTCGGAGCCATTCGCACGCAAACATCCCTCCCGGCCAGCGTGCGCGAGCTCGCCATCTGTCGCGTGGCCGTGTTGAATAAGGCATGGTACGAGTGGGATCAACATAGACCCATCCTGGAACAAACCGACGTGTTGAGCGCAGAGGCAGTGGAAAGTCTGAAAGAGAGGCCACAAGAGAGCGACAGCAAGACGGGGCGGGAAAACATATTCGATGAGAAGCACTTGGCCGTGTTGGAGTATACCGATGCTATGACGCTTGGATGCATCGTGCCTGAGCCGGTATTTGCGCAGCTCAAACGCTTCTTCAACGAGAAAGAGGTTGTGGAAATCACGAGCACAGTTGCAGCTTACAACTGCGTCTCGCGGTTCTTGGTCGCTCTCGATGTTGGAGAGATGGCTGAGAAATACGATGTGGATATGAGTGGGAAGACAGCTTGATCTTAAATCACAGAGTAGGTGATGAGCACACTTCAAAGTGCTCCCTCTATGTTTATGTATAGGCCGTTATGCATCGTAAGTAACCACCAACGCCGACGCTTCCAAAATCAAAAGTCTCTAAGCCAACGAAAAGAGTCCAATCAGTACTGCACTGTCACCGTGTTCCCACTGATGGCCATTATGCCAGTGTACGCCGCCCTTCCGCTTCCGAAGTCGCCATGCCAAATTGCATGGTCTCCGTTGATAGCGATGTCCAAGCCGCCAGGTGCCTTCAGGCCAGCCGTGCCAGTAGCCATGAGCTGTCCTCTCCTCGTGTAGGGTCCCTTGATCGAGTCTGCGGTCGCGTACTCCACCTTGTACTTCGTGGTGGAAAAGCATTGTGGCGAGAAGAAGAGTACGTACTTGCCGCCCAGCTTCGTAAGTGACGGAGACTCAATGTAGGCACCATCATTGACACCGTTGGTCAAGATCTGCACAGGGCTTCCGATCTTCGTCCTGCCGTCCTGTGCCACCTGCTGAAGCATTAAAGGCGTGGGGACGATGGGAGCGACAGTGTTACCACATTCGCCGCCGTGGCCTATTGCGTTGCCATCGACCTTGTATGTGACCCAGCGAGTGCCGTCTGCATTGGTATATCCCGCAGGATCGATGGCTCCTCCCTCTGAGATTGGGCAAATCCAAGGTTCTGTGCTTGTGTCGGTGTACGGGCCAGTCACCGTCTTGCTTGTAGCATAGCTAACGCAGTGGAGCGTTGGTCGGGATTTCAGAGCAGCGGTGTAGTACATTATGAATGATCCGTCTCCAAGTTGAACAGGATCGGGAGCCCACTGCCAATGGTCAGTCCTGATGGATCAGACATTCGAAAAATGTTCACTTACAACTCGAGCATTTCCCGCGTCTACCCAACTAGGCAAAGTCGGGAGCGCATCATCGCCAGGCGTGAATTGCCAGTTTTTCCAGTCCGCTGTGAAAGCCTTTTGCATGTAGACTCTCTTTCCGTTCACTATGGCGTTCGTGCTGAAGGCGTACCACCCTTTCGCTGTTCTTATGAATCCAGGATCAGGGAAGTTCTGACCGCCCATGATAGGGCTTATATCTGCGCGCTTCTCCAATCCATGTTGCACAGGCAGTGCCAGAACGCTTGCGAAAAGCACGCCATAAATGCTCAGCGCCAGGAATGAGAAGGTCATTGGAATGTCAGGATCCGGTGTGTTACTTCGAGAGAAGCCGGCGTCCAGAGTCCAGAGAGACTGGTATTAGGTTAAGGTTGCAGGTATTAATATTAAGGGTGATCGAAAAGAGTCAGGCAAAAGTATCGCGCAGGGCATGAAGACGTTATATAAAAAATGCTCAGAACCTCCCTTTCGCGTTAACGAACGCCTGGCTCCAACGTCCACGCCGTGCATTCTTTCCACGGCGCGGTCTGCTGTGGCGAGATTGCTACTGGCACTATCTGGGTGCACTCTTCGTATAAAAGTGATGCTAAGCTGACGGGATGGCCGAAAATAGACAAATGGCGCGACCTATGCCGCTTGGACAAAACGGTCGCGGAGGCCAGATGCATCCGAGCAGGCAATTGACAGAGCCCTTATCTCTAAATCGAGGCGTGATAAGCGTGTAGCCGTACGGTGAGTGGTAAGGTCTCAATGCGCACGTTGCGTGTAGAGATGGGGAGAGGCGCAGACCAAAGAACGAACAACGTGAGATCGACAGGAGTCAGGGAGCACTTCTACTTCGGTGAGAGTCAGGCTACATAATTTCTCCGTGGACTGATATTTTGTTTTAGGGTATTCAGACTAGGGTATGGGGTAAACTCAAGATGTGATGCGTTCGCGATATTGGAATCAAAGAGCAACAAGTGTGGACTTGAAACAAATGAAGCTTTACGAGTGATCTGGTACGGATTAAGAGCTTAATGTGGTACTTACGCGCAGCGATACTAAATGTTGGTCAGTTATTGGAACTTCACCAACAAAGCTGAGAACATGGGCGTGGTTCCATTCATGACGTGCCCGCCAAGTTTTACACTGACATTGGTAATGACAACAATAGTTCTGCGCTCTTATTTGATAGTTCCTACTCAAACACCGCTAGATAGAGGCATATATTCAATCATCCCAGTAGAACATATCGATTTTTGATGCTGTAAGCGAAGATATTCGGATTCACACACGCACATATCAAACCTTCTGACTTGCTTGATACCACCATCATAACTGTTCCAGAAAAAGAAACAGTATTTCGGCTGCGATCTTGCTCTGTATGTCGTTCTGCACGTGGTGCCCGGCATCTTGGATCACCGCAAGTGCCACGCCGCCGAAACTCTCGACCTCCGTTCCTTCTATGGCACGAATACGAGAGCGGTCTCCTGCGCCTTTTGCTTCACGCTCCTCGAGTGCTTGCCGGTACTGCGCAGCCTGTAATCTGCACATGTCAATATCAATCATCATGTCCTCGGCACCTACAATGATGCAGATTCGATGATGCCGGCCATCGTCTGTAAGCTTGACGAGGTTCGCGATTACTTCTTTGATGTCCAACCACTTCGGATTGCCCTTCCACCAAGCCCAGAATTCGCCGAACATCCCCAGTGGCCAGCCCATACTCTCATAAGCTGACATCCGACTTCTGAACTCGGGGACCTTCTCCATAGGATACTTGTGTCCGAAGAATGCTTGATGAACCAATCGATCAGAAGACAGAGGCGAAGTGGGATGCTGGAGGTGCACCAGATTTCGCAAGGGAAACCAAGGATCGGTCTTCAACCAGTTCCAGTACACACCGTAACTTCCAAAGTGAGGTATTGCATCCAGCAGAACAAGCGCACGAGCTTTGATGACGCTTCGAGCAAGCGCATACTGCAACAGCCCACCGCCAGAAGAGTGTCCCACTACCACCAGATCGTCAGACCGAGCGTCTTGTTTCGCATGTTCGAAGCATGCACGTAGATCCTCGACGCATGACTCCAGCGATGTGCGGTATACCATGTCGATGAAAGACACGGGATACGACGCTCCATGATTGCGGAAACTGTACGCATACAGCAGACCGCTATAGCCGAAGTGGTGGAGGTGGTCCATGAACTCGAGCCAGACGCTGGCGCTACCGTAGCCGCCGTGCGCGAAGAAGACGGGCGGTACGTCGCTACATTGCTTTGGCCGCGATATCAGCAGCTCAAGGTCTCCGTGCTCTGTTGTCACGAAGACTCGCTCGACATGTTCGGGAAGCGGACAATACTTTGGTGGCTGCGTGCTCCATCGGAGGGTAGCGAAGGACTGGAGTGCCTCGACCATGCTTCTCGAATCTCGGCCTTTCGACTGGTCGGTAAATCGTCGAAGGCTGCTATCGTCACATACCAGAAGAGTTGTGCACGGGCTGGCGAAAAACAGCGCAGAAACGGGCTTGCGAGCGGTCTGGAGGTCACTTTTTCACTTATCTGTCTAAGCTTGCTCCATGGCAATACCAGGACAGCTGATATTATCGCACGAGGCCAAGCCGTCACGCCACTGGTATGTCGAGCATACGCCCTGCTTCCACGTCGGACATTTTGCACAACTTGCCAAGTTGACGATTCTGCTGCATGCCCAGGTGTAGGATGTGATCTATCTTGCATTGCAGCCATGGCAATGTTTTGTCTAGACCTCACTTGAATGAAGTCAAACGCATATCGTCGCGATTGTGGCGGGTTATGAGAAAGTAAACATCGGAAGGCTCAAGTCTTTTCGGCCTTTCGGTGTTGACGGCAAACGGATGTTGTACTCGCCTAATTTATGCGGTGTCGCCAGAGATACTTTACCCTGATCAGCCCCCGGCGAAGTCCGCCAAAGCTTGGCCTCGAGACAGCCCCACCGTAAGGAAGGGAATCCTGGATCGATTGTTCTGATTGCCATCGAACCCGTTAAGATGCTTTTTGTCTATATATGTATCCTCCGAGGATGGGGCTTCACGATAAAGCTACGTCATCTTGGCTTCTTGGATGTTGTTGATGGCCAACTGCCATTAAACCTGTTTCTCCCTAGCCGTATGTCAGTTTCCAATAGTGCAACCGTAAGCAGCAAGTACCGAAGAGCGAGTCGCGACAACGCGAGCCAACGAGAGAGCAAGAGTTGCGGAGGGCGGCGAAGGATTGACCGACGCTCACGCATGCAGCGCAAGCACAGCACACCCAGCGCCAACTCCTCCATGCTTACGAAAAGCATATATATGCGCATGCTCGCCATCAAAATGATGATTACCACGGTAATCGAGTGCACACGCTTGAAGCTGGCCACCGCGGACTTCGCCAGCAGGGGCGAGACCTCAGGATGCAGCGATAAAAGATCCGCTCTCGCAATCCTGGGAACATTCTCAGCCCATTGTTGCAGCAGTTTGGCTGACAAGACCACTGCATACAGCGTTTCCTGGCCCCCATGGCGAGCGTCGGTGAATGGGGAGCCGCAGAGCAAAAGGCTATACCACACAGGCAAGTAAGCGCAGCGATGGACTGAAGTCTCCGCACGCGCATTCGCGGTGTGCTGATCAGGCTATGCTCCTTTCGGCGCGCCCAAGAAAGCAACCAAAGGATGGCCAGCAAGGTGTGCCCTTTGCCATGCCCTGCCACGCCCTGCATGCACGATCAAGCCCGCCACCGAGCCACTGATGTGGCCCCCTCCCTATATTTAGTCGGTCAGAGCTGTTGGCTGCCTGTGAGCCTATGAGCGCACCGTGAGACACACCCCGCGATTCTTGACTCTTACCTGCAGCATGCACTGTCCCAAACAGGAGGGTATCTTTCCAGACTAAGGCGCATGGACCGATGCTTAACTCAGCGGCATCCTGTCTTTTGTCACCTCTCGGACCGTGAGCATTCCAGGACACGAGGAAAACCTTGCGCCATCGTAGGTGCTACCTCGCATGCGCTGTGCCAGATGCCAGGCGTTTGGGTTTCTGGTCTGCAACGCCGTTTGACAGTCCTGTGATGATCGTACAGTGTAGCAGACGCATGTCTTCGGAGGCATATAACGAACGTGATCTTATCGACAATAGGGTTGTCCTCACGCATTTCGCCGACGCAAAAATGCGTTGCATGCCGCATAACCGCATGCATATGTGCTCACTGTTCAGGAGCATGCTCGCCCTCTGGCACAGAGGCGCAGGCTGAGTGGGCTGATGGAGCCCCATCCTGTGACATACTCGGCCTTTCCAGCACCGTGATTGGCAGTCTTGGCTGGCTGACGTCGGGTTGCGTTCCATTCCCTCCCAGAGTGCCATGTGCCTTGCATGCCTAGGCGTTCTATTGGAGTCCTGGCGATCACACAACACTGTACCGGATCCCCATCGTCTCAGCACTAGCGATG